>VFQN01000454.1_pt1 | contig 77065 bp, 72 predicted proteins | sample 3512371 | NCBI WGS metagenome assembly VFQN01 (sample SAMN10412370, study PRJNA504923) | tailings metagenome | isolation source: Replicate 2 from Balatoc abandoned mine | place: Philippines: Itogon, Benguet | collected 2017-08-28 | reverse complement strand
CTCCGGCCCCTGCGTCCCGAACGCAGTGCTCTACCAGGCTGAGCTATTCCCCGAACCTCACAGCAAACTACCGAGGCAGCTCGTCGTGCCCGTTGCCGTAAGCAACGAGGCGCGCACTTTACTAGAACTTTCTCTCGACTGCAAACGTTGCGAGATCGAGCAGGCTCTGCAGGTATTCATTCGCCTGCAGTCCGGCCAGTTCCGCACGGGCAAGCTCGGCTTCCTCGCGCGCGCGAACGCGGGCGATCTCGAGTGCGCCGCTGTCCACCACCGCCTTCAGCACGTCGGCCCAGTCGTCGCGCCCGCCCTCCTCGATGGCATGCCGGACGACGGCAACCTGCTCGGGCGTACCGTTCTTCATCACGTGGATCAGCGGCAGCGTCGGCTTGCCCTCGGCCAGGTCGTCGCCGAGGTTCTTGCCGATCGATCCTTCGTCGCCCGAGTAATCGAGGATGTCATCGACCAGCTGGAAAGCGGTGCCCAGGTGCATGCCGAACCGTGCGAAACGCTCCTCGACGTCGGCATCGACGCCGGCCAGCATGGCGCCGAGGCGGCTGGCCGCCTCGAACAGCTTGGCCGTCTTGAAGCGGATGACCTGCAGATAGCGGTCTTCGTCGACGTCGGCATCGTGGCAGTTCAGCAACTGCAGCACCTCGCCCTCGGCGATGATGTTGGTCGCCTCGGCCAGCACGGCCTGCACGCGCATGCTGCCGACCGACACCATCATCTGGAAGGCGCGCGAGTAGAGGAAATCGCCGACCAGCACCGAGGCGGCGTTGCCGAACAGTGCGTTGGCGGTCTTGGCGCCACGGCGCAGCTCCGATTCATCCACCACGTCGTCGTGCAGCAACGTCGCGGTATGGATGAACTCGACCACGGCGGCCAGTTCGGTACGATGCGTCCCCGAATAGCCGCAGGCGCCCGAGGTCAGCAGCACCAGCGCAGGACGCAGCCGCTTGCCGCCGGCACCGATGATGTACTCGGCCACCTGGCGCACCAGCACGACGTCCGAGTGCAGGCGCTCGCGGATGACGCCATCCAGCGCGCGCATGTCGTCCGCAATCAGGCTGTAAAGACGGTTCATTGAAGACAAGGAAGTGCTGCCGGACGCGGAAAAACGCGGATGGTAGCAGCGCGCGAAAACCCGTCAAGCCGTTGATGTTTCGCAGCCTTTGACAAAAAGTCAGCGTCTCGGATATAGTTGTGGATTCCCTTAAACCTTACTGGGGTTACACATGTACGCGGTCATAAAAACCGGTGGCAAGCAGTATCGCGTTGCCGCTGGCGAAAAAATCAAGGTAGAACAGATACCTGCGGATGTGGGCTCGGAAATCGTGATCGACCAGATTCTGATGGTCGGTGAGGGCGAATCGGTCAAGATCGGTGCGCCCCTGGTTGCCGGTGCCAGCGTTCGTGCAACGGTGCTCACTCAAGGGCGCCACAAGAAAGTGACGATTTTCAAGATGCGCCGTCGCAAGCACTACCAGAAGCATCAAGGTCATCGTCAGAACTACACCGAACTGCGCATCGAAGCCATCAACGGCTGAGAATGTTGAAAAATGCGCTGAGCAGGGCTGAGCGTATCCAGGAGAGCATCAAATGGCACACAAAAAAGGCGGCGGCAGTACGCGTAACGGCCGCGACTCAGAATCGAAGCGCCTTGGCGTCAAGAGCTATGGCGGTCAGCTGATTTCGGCAGGCAGCATCATCGTGCGTCAGCGCGGCACCGAGTTCCACCCCGGCGACAACGTCGGCATGGGCAAGGACCACACGCTGTTCGCCAAGATTGACGGCGTTGTGCAGTTCGTCGTCAAGGGTGCAAACCGCCGTCGCGTGGTCACCATCGTTCCGGCTGCAGCCTGATTCCGGCTCGCCTGAACCGAAGCCCTGCCCGCGAGGCAGGGCTTTTCGTTTCTGCCGCCTGCGTACACGGCGGCATCCGGCTCGTATTCGATACTCCAGTCACTCCAGGCACGCGTGAAGCGAAATGAAATTCTTTGACGAAGCGAAGATAGAGGTCATCGCCGGCGATGGCGGCAATGGCTCGGCCTCGTTCCGCCGCGAAAAATTCATTCCGTTCGGCGGTCCGGACGGTGGTGACGGCGGCCGCGGCGGCAGCATCTGGGCGGTCGCCGACCGCAACCTGAATACGCTGATCGATTTCCGCTATACGCGCATGTTCCGCGCCGCAAGCGGCGAGAACGGTCGCGGCGCCGATTGCTACGGCAAGGGCGGCGACGATCGCGAACTGCGCATGCCGGTCGGCACCACGATCACCGATCTGGCAACCGGCGAAGTGATCGCCGACCTCGACCACGACGGTGCCCGCGCGCTGATCGCCAGAGGCGGCCGCGGCGGTCTGGGCAACCTGCATTTCAAGTCGAGTACCAACCGCGCACCGCGCCAGACCACGCCTGGCGAAGCCGGCGAGCGACGCGAACTGAAGCTCGAACTGAAGGTGCTGGCCGACGTCGGCCTGCTCGGCATGCCGAATGCCGGCAAATCCACTTTCATCCGCGCCGTGTCCGCCGCGCGCCCCAAGGTCGCCGACTACCCCTTCACCACGCTCGCGCCCAACCTCGGCGTCGTACGGGTCGACGACTCGCGCAGCTTCGTCATCGCCGACATTCCGGGCCTGATCGAAGGTGCGGCCGAAGGTGCCGGTCTCGGCCACCAGTTCCTGCGCCACCTGCAGCGCACCCGTCTGCTGCTGCATCTGGTCGATCTGGCCCCCTTCGATCCGGAAGCCGATCCGCTGCACGACGCGCGCGCCATCGTCGAGGAGCTCCGTCGCTACGATGAATCGCTTTACCAGAAGCCGCGCTGGCTGGTGCTGAACAAGATCGACCTGATTCCCGAGGAAGAGCGCGAACAGCGTGTGCGCGATTTCGTCGAGGCCTTCGGCGCCGAACGTGCGTTCAGCATTTCGGCGATGACACGTCAGGGCTGCGACGCGCTGTGCTACGCCATCATGGATCACGTGGAAGCGACCCGTCCGCCGCCCGAGCCGGAGCCGGACGTGCGCAATCTGGACGCCAGCGAAGCGGGCGATGGAGCGGACGATGAGAACGCGCCTTGAGAATGCGAAGCGGCTGATCGTCAAGGTCGGCAGTGCGCTGGTCACCAATAACGGCGCCGGGCTGGACCTCGGCGCGCTGCAGGAATGGGCACGCCAGATCGCCGCATTGCGCGCCGAGGGGCGCGAGGTGCTGCTGGTGTCGTCGGGTGCCATTGCGGCCGGCATGCAGCGCCTGGGCTGGAGCACCCGGCCGAGCGCGATGCACGAACTGCAGGCCGCTGCCGCCGTCGGTCAGATGGGTCTGGCTCAGGCCTACGAAGGCGCCTTCTCGCAGTACGGTCTGGCCAGCGCGCAGATCCTGCTGACGCACGAGGACCTGGCCGATCGCACCCGTTACCTGAATGCCCGCTCGACGCTGTCCACGCTGATGGAGCTCGGCGTAGTGCCGGTGATCAACGAGAACGACACCGTCGTCTACGAAGAGATCAAGTTCGGCGACAACGACACGCTGGGTGCGCTGGTCGCCAACCTGACCGAAGCGGACTGCCTGGTCATCCTGACCGACCAGAGCGGCCTCTACACTGCCGACCCGCGCAAGGATCCGGCCGCCACGCTGATCAGCGAAGGCGAAGCCGACGACCCGCGCTTCGAGTCGATGGCCGGCGGTGCCGGCACCGGCATTTCTCGCGGCGGCATGATCACCAAGGTGCGCGCGGCCCGCCGCGCCGCGCGCAGCGGTGCCGACACGGTCATCGCCAGCGGTCGCGAACCCGACGTTCTGCTGCGTCTGGTGCGCGGCGAAGCACTCGGCTCCTTCCTGAAAGCAGGCAACACGCCGCTGGCTGCGCGCAAGCAGTGGCTGGCCGATCACCTGCAGCTCGCCGGCACGCTGATACTCGACGAAGGTGCCGTGAAGGCGCTCGGCGAAGGTCGCAGCCTGCTGCCTATCGGCGTGACCGAGGTGCAGGGACAGTTCGAACGCGGCGCGGTCGTCGCCTGCCGCGACAGTGCGGGCAAGGAACTGGCGCGCGGCCTGATCAACTACTCGGCGTCGGAAACCCGGCGCATCGCGCGTCGCCCGTCTGCCGACATCGAGGCACTGCTCGGTTACGTCGACGAACCGGAACTGATACACCGCGACAATATGGTCCTCGCCTGACGCACCCGCAGGGGTGCGTCGGCTTCACGCCAGCGGCAGCGCGAATTCCAGCAAGGTGCCGTGCTCCGGTGCCGGACCGATGGCAAAGCGGCCGCCCAGCGCATCGGCGCGATACTTCATGCCGAGCAGGCCATGCGAACCGGTCTTGCCGCGCGCGCCGGCGGCGATGCCGACACCGTTGTCGCGGATTTCCAGCCTGACGGTCGGCCCCTCGACCGTCAATGCGATGCGCACTTCGGTCGCCTGCGCGTGCTTCCGGATGTTTGTCAGCGCTTCCTGCGCGACGCGGTAGATCGCGATCGCCCTGTCCCGATCGAGCTCCAGCGCCTCCGGCAGTACCAGGTCGACCGCGAACGGCGCCGACGCCCGCGTCTCCTCGGCCAGCGATTCGAGCGCAGGCAACAGACCCAGGTGAGTCAGCACGGTCGGCACCAGCCCTTCGATCACACGTCGCTTGATCTGCACGCCCTGCTCCAGGATTTCGCAGACGCGCGACAGCGACTCGACGTCCGGACTGTCCTGCTTGCGCGCCCGGCGCAGCAGCATCGAAGCCTCCATCCGGCTGGCGGTCAATATCGAACCGAGTTCGTCGTGCAGTTCGCGCGCCAGCGCCGATTTCTGCCGCTCCGCTTCGGTCTGCAGGTGGCTGGCCAGTTCCGACAGCTCTTCGGTACGCACCCGCACCAGCGCGTCGAGCTCGTCGCGCGCCGCGCGCAGGCGGTCGGCGATCTGCGCTTCGGCCTGGCTGCGCATCGCATAGGCACGCAACAGCAGGATGAGCATCAGCACGCCGATGGCGATGACGACGATGGCCGCCGCGCGCTGGCGTTCGATTTCCTCGCCCAGCAGCGTCATCTGCTCCTCCAGATAGGCGCGCTCGGTACGCACCAGCGGTTCGAGCGCTTCGCGCAGTTCGTTCTGGTCGACCACCGGCGGCAGGAAGGCGTCCATCACTTCGACCGGGCTCGCGTTCTGCGGCAGCGCCCGAAGCCGCTTCAGCTCCTCGGATTCCGCCGCGGTCAGGCGCTTGACGACGGCGACGCGCTCCTCGTCTATGCCCCGGCGCGCCGCCCAGCCGAGCACGTGGGTGCCCGCCTCGGCGAGACGCTGCACCGTAGCCAGATGCTGCGCAAGATGATCGGGCGACGGCTCCTCGGTGTAACGGGCCTCGGTAGCCGTCGCCTGCGCATTGTCGTAGACCAGATTGTTCAGCGCCGCCAGCGACAGGCGCGAAGCGTCGATTTCCTCGCGTTCGCGCTGCATGCCCTGGAAGGTGGTTTCGGACACCGCGGCGAAAGCCACTCCGATCAGCACCACCAGCAACGCCCCCCAGCGGAAGCGCGCAAGCCGCATCAGCACGCTGTCGGTCAGACGTTCCGCGCCGTCGGTCGCCGAACCGGCTTTGCGCGCCGCGCGCGACAACCCTTCGACGATGGCGCGATGCCGCGCCGCCGCCTTCACAGAGCGTTCCGCGTCAGACATGTCCGACGCCCCCGCCATGGCGCGGACGACAGCCCGCATTGGCCGCCCCGCCTAGGATTCGATCACGCACGCTGGCATCGCCGCCCGTGCCGGCCCTGTTCCTGTTCATCAAGGAGGCTGTCATGCTTCACTATGCCCTTATCTTCTTCATCGTTGCGCTGATCGCGGCATTGTTCGGCTTCGGCGGCCTCGCCGCAAGCGCGGCCGGCATCGCCAAGATCCTGTTCTTCGTTTTCCTCGCGCTGACAATCGCCTCCTTCGTGGTGGGACTGTTCAAGCGCTGAGGCGGATAATCCGCTCAGCTTCCACGACGACCACGCCATCATGCAAAAGAAACGCGTACTTCTCGCTGACGACCACCAGATCGTGCGCAACGGCCTGCGCCAGCTGATCAATGCCGAAGCCGACCTCGAAGTCGGCGCCGAAGCGTCGACCAGTGCCGAAACGCTCACCCTGCTGCGCCAGCAGGACTTCGACGTGCTGCTGCTCGACATTTCGATGCCCGACCGCGACGGCATGGACACGCTGCGACTGCTGCGCACGCACCGCGCCGATCTGCCGGTGCTCATCATCAGTGCCTACGCCGAAGAACAGTACGCGCTGAACATGCTGCGCGCCGGTGCCAACGGCTATATCCGCAAGGATGCAGACGTCGACGACATCCTGACCGCCATCCGCACCGTGCTGCGCGGCCGCCGCTACGTCAGCGACACCGTCGCCGACCTGCTGACGCAGCGCCTGAGCGGCGACGCCGACGCCCCGGCCCACCAGCAGCTGTCGGAACGCGAGTTCCAGGTGCTGCACAAGCTGGCGACCGGCAAGTCGGTCACCGAAATTGCCGACGAACTGTTCATCAGCGTGAAGAGCGTCAGCACCTACCGCAGCCGTCTGCTCACCAAGCTGAACCTGAAGAGCAATGCGGAACTGACCTACTACGCGCTGAAGAATGGTTTGATCGAATGAGTACGTCTGTCGGCTCGCACCTACATCCGGCGCCGCAAGGCGGTGAGATACTTGGCACGCAATCCAATCCCTATCGCTCCACCGACTACGAAGCGCACAGAGCCGTGCAACCGCATCCGTCGTCCGCCACTCCTCCGCTCGCCCGCTCACGCCCGCTGCGCGTGCTGCTGGTCGAGGACTCGCTGCTGATCCGCAAGCACCTGGTGTCATTGCTCGAGGACAGCGAGGGCGTCGTCGTCTGTGGCGAGGTCGATACCGAAGCCGACGCGCTGACCGCCTTGCGTGTCGGCCGCTTCGACGCGGTGGTGGTCGACCTGCAGTTGCGCGAAGGCAGCGGCTTCGGCGTGCTGCAGCACCTGAAGCTGAATCACCCCGACCTTCTCGCCATCGTACTGACCAACAGCAACACCGCGGCCATGCGCGCGCGCAGTCTGGCGTTGGGCGCTCATCACTTCCTCGACAAGTCGAGCGAATTCGAACGCGTCGCCGAACTGCTCGAAGGCCTGCGCTGAGCGCTCTTCGCGCGCCCCTGCCCAACAGATTGACGATGGTCGCTGCGAAGGACTTCTTACGCAGCCCGTCGAGCATCTCCGCACCTCTCATTTCATGCGGAAGTCATCCCCATCCCGTTGCGACGGGAGCGCTGCGGCATAGTGTCGCACCCTGAAATTCCGCGGTTTCGATGCAGCACAATCCCGTCCCGGACGTTGCGTAGCTGAGGCGACGCGCGTGACCTCGCGAGGTCCGCATTGCGATGCCTGAGTGACCCTCGTCGCCTGAAATCCGCCTGCATTCACCTCGACTGCAGGCATCTACGAGGACGAGAAGCATGAACCGCTTTCTGAATTTCGGCGTCGCGCTCGCGCTGTCGGCCGGCATGACCGTCGCCCACGCCGCAAGCAGCTACGACGTGGTCACCACGTGGTACGAACCCGACACGCAGCCGAACAACACCATTTTCACCGGCAGCTTCGACTACGACGCCGCGACGCGCACGGTCACGAATCTGCAAGGTCAGTTGAGCGAGTCGATGACCGGCATGATGGGCGGCGGAATGACCTGGCTGTCGCTCGATCATCAGCTGGTGTCGTGGTACGACGCGGCGCTCGGCGGCACCTTCGCCGCCGCGTTCAGGAACGCCAGCACCAACACCTTCTGGACCGGCGCCGGTGGCAACGGTTGGTCGCCGGCGTCGGGTATCGCGGCCGGCGGCGTCCACTACGGCTTTCCCGCTACCCGCCCCAATCCGGGCAATGCCTACGCACTCATCTTCATTCCCGATGATCCGCTCGCTGCACTGACCCAGGCGCAGATCGACAAGCTGGCCTACGCCGACTGCGCAGCCGGCGGCATGATGGGTGCCGTGTGCATGACCGGCACCAGCGTGGCCGGATACGGCGCCGAGGGCACGATGAGCGGATACCCGCTGTCGCAGACCATCACCGCAGCAGTGCCGGAGCCCGAAAGCTGGGGCCTGATGCTGGCCGGCCTGACCCTGATTGGCGCCGTCGCGCGTCTTCGCCGGGCGATCTGACGAGGTCGTCGACCGACGCTCCGGCCACCCGGAAGGCGGCGAGGTCCCCACCTCGCCGCCCTTCTGCCATTTCTCCCGCACATGACTTCTTCCCGTCCGCGACCGCATTCGCGCCTCGCGATCCTGCTATTGGGCTCCTGCCCGGCGCTGCTTCCGATCAGCGCCTTCGCTCAGTCCGAAGCCGTACGGACGCCGACCCCGCTTGCCCCCATCCGGGTCGAGGGTGCGCGCGACGAAAGTCCAGTCGGCGTGACGACGCTGCCCTCCTCGGCGCTGAATGCGCTGCGCGCGACCAGCAGCGACACGGCACGGCTGCTGGAGGGCATTCCGGGCGTGTCGACCTACGGCGCGGGCGGCATTTCCAGCCTGCCGTCGATTCGAGGTCTGGCCGACGAGCGTCTGAAGATCACCGTCGATGGCATGGACCTGATGTCCGCCTGCCCCAACCACATGAATCCGGCACTGTCGCTGATCGACCCGAGCAAGGTCGAGACGGTGGCCGTCTACGCCGGCATCACGCCGGTCAGCGAGGGCGGCGACAGCATAGGCGGCGCGATACAGATCAGATCCGCGCGACCGAAGTTCGCCGCGTCCGACAACGAAACGCTGACCGAAGCGAAGGTCGGCACCTTCTTCCGCAGCAACGGCAACGCCCGCGGCCACAGCGTGGACCTGTCGATTGCCAGCACACAGCTGAGCGTGCGCTACAGCGAATCCGCCAGCGAGTCCGACAACTACCGGACGGCGAGTGATTTCAAGAAGGAAGGCTTCTGGAAGCAGCTCGGTCAGCGCCCGGTCGCGGAGCGCGAGGTCGCATCGAGCGGCTATCGCGGATCGAAGAACAGAGAGATCGGGCTGGGCCTCGCGTGGTCGTCGAGCAGCGTCCTTCACCTGACCTTCAGCGAACAGAAGCTCGACTACCAGGGCTTTCCGAATCAGCGCATGGACATGATCTTCAGCCGGCCGGATCCCGCGAACCCTGGCAACTACGTCATTGCGGAGAACACGCCGTCGAACGTAAACCGGACCCTCAACCTGCGCTACCTCGGACAGCACGCCTGGGGCGAACTCGAAGCGCGCCTGTTCCGGCAGACCGTGGCGCACCACATGGATCTGAATCAGGACCGCTTCTTCGGCATGTTCATGCCGATGAAGTCGGACGCGAGCACGCTGGGCGGCCTGCTGAAGGCCAGCATTCCGATGAGCCCTGAACATCTGCTGCGCGTCGGTACCGACTTCCAGCAGTACCGACTCGACGACTGGTGGCCGCCGATCGGCATCGCGCCGGGCGCGATGTGCTGCGACGATTTCCAGAACATCCGTAACGGCAAGCGCGACCGCATCGGCGTGTTCTCCGAACTGGAGACCAGCTGGAACGCTGCCTGGCTCAGTGTGCTCGGCATCCGCGGCGGTCTGGTGCATGCGGACGCGGACAGCGTGCAGGGCTACAGCAATGTCTATTCGGCCGACGCCGCCCGCTTCAACCAGCGCGATCGCAGCCGGAACGACACCCATCTCGACCTGACCGCGCTTGTGCGTTACACGCCCGATGCACGACAGAACTACGAGGCCGGCATCGCGCGCAAGACGCGCTCGCCCAGCCTGTACGAGCTTTACCCGTGGTCCAGCTTTCCGATGGCCGCCCTGATGAACAACTTCGTCGGCGACGGCAACGCCTACCTCGGCAACCCCGGCCTGAAACCCGAAGTCGCCTACACCGCGAGTGCGAGCGCGTACTGGCACGACGAAGGCAAGGAGCGTTGGGACCTCAAGCTGTCCGGTCACGCCACCTATGTCGACGACTACATCGACGCGCAGCGCTGCCCGCGTGCGCTCAGCGCGCAATGCAATGCGCTCAACAGCAGCGCCGACGACCGCTACGTCATCCTGCAGTACGTGAATCAGCGGGCGATGCTGCAAGGCGTCGACGTGTCCGGTTCGACGCTGATCGCACGGCATGCAGACATCGGCAAGTTCTACCTGAACGGCATGGCGAGCTACGTCGACGGCCGTAACCTGAGCACCGGCGACAAGCTCTATCACATCATGCCCCTGAACGCGAAGATCGCGCTGGAACATCGCTCGCAGCGGTGGACGAACACCCTCGAAGTGCACTCGGTTTCAGCCAAGGACGAGGTGTCGCGTGTCCGAAACGAGGTGCAGACCCCGGGCTATACGCTGCTCAATCTGCGCAGCAGCTTCGCGTGGAAGAACGGCCGCCTCGACCTCGCGCTGGAGAACGCGCTGAACAAGTTCTACCTGCTGCCGCTGGGCGGCGCCTATCTCGGCCAGGGCAATTCGATGACCACCGCTGGCATCCCCTGGGGCATGTCGGTTCCCGGCCGGGCGCGATCGCTGAATGTCGCGCTCAACCTGAGTTTCTAGTCGCAGCGGACGCCGGCGCGACGATTTGCCGCATTCCGCTGGCGTGTCGAGTTCGCTCTAATGCGCGCCACCGAGTCGCATCCGCGCTCATGACAAAAAGGAGACATGACATGGTCCGCCCGCAATCCCTGACGCTCGCCGTCGCGCTCACCCTCGCACTGCCACTCGCCGCCGAGGCGCATATCGGTTACGGAGGCCGTGATTTCGGCAGCTTCGATGCCGCCGGAGGCAGCGTCACCATCGCCAATCAGACCGTGTCCGGCAATTACGGCTGGGCCGACGGCCTCGACGCCGACTTCGGCGACTCGCACCGGCTGCGCGCCTTCCGCTTCTCGCTGAGCACGACCACTACCGTCACCTTCAGCGTCGCCGCGAATGCGGGCGCGACCGCCACCTCGGTCGGCGGACTGCTGCCCGGCTTCTCGATCTACCAGGGACTGGCCCACCTGGCGCCGTTCGGCGCGGACCACGACGGTGCGGCGGCCACCGTGGCCTATCTGTCGTCGCTCGATGGCGCCCCGAAGGAGGGCGCATTCCGCGCATTGAACGACTGGAAGATCGGCAATGACGCCGGCGACCCGCTGTCGGTGTTTACCTTCCGCGGCTATGCAGCCGACAGCGATCTCGATGGCTTCGTGACCGGCAGCTTCGAACTGGGTGCCGGCGACTACAGCATCTTCGTCGGCGGCGTGAACTACGTGTCGCAACTGGACGCGATGCGCCCGACCTACGGCATGACGGCCACGCTTGCGGTCGCCGCCGTACCCGAACCCGAAACCTATGCGCTGCTGCTGTCCGGTCTCGGGCTGCTCGGCCTCGCCGTCCGCCGTCGCAGCGGATGCTGACCAGACGCCCCGTCAACCACCGGCGCACGACGGCTCGCCGGTGGTGAGGTCGAAGGGCGCGATCAGCGTCTCGCCCGCTGTACGCACCACCAGGCGGGTGCGCCAGCGCATCGCGCCGGTGGCGCAGATGGGCAGGGTGACGCTCGCCTCGAAGCCGCCGCTCGGTCGTGGCGCCAGCACCTGCCTGAACAGCCCCATATTCATGTCCGCGCCCTCGAACTCGAGCTCGGCCTGGCGGACATCCGCATCACTCAGCGCCAGCGACGCGACGAAAGGCGTACCGGCCGGAACCGGTCGCGGCGTCACCGTCAGCTCCAGCCAGCCTCCGCGGTCGAGCTTCACGCGGCAGGGGCCGCCATCCAGCCGGCACGGCGGCGACGCGAGCACGCGCGGCGCGGCGGCGTCCACGAGATCGCGCCGGCTGCCGACGATCACGATGCCGATCAGCAGCGCCACGATCAGCACATGCGGCAACGACTGTCGAATCAGGGCGAGCTTCATGCGGTGCGCGGTCCAGGAGCGTGGCGTGTCGAAAGCGGTGAGTGTGCACCAGACACCGTCAACGCGGGCACGTGCATCGATTGAAGCGCCCGCATCGAATCCCTAGACTGAACGCATGCCCAACCAGCACAGCACTGCCTTGCCATCCGCACCGCTGCTCGCGAAAACACCTGCTCGATCACTCGACCGGCTGCTTCCGAGCTTGATCAGGGCACGCTGGTGGGCACTGGGCGCGCTGCTGTTGCTGCTGGCCATCGCCCCCGGACTGCTCGATCTGCCGCTGCCGCAGATGCCGATGCTGGCCATTCTCGCCGCGGTGGGCCTGTGGAACGGCCTCATGCACTGGCAGTTGCACCGAAGCGCCGGTGCACCGGACGCAACCGGCTGTCTGCTGCAGTTGTGCATCGACCTGCTCGCCTTCGCCTCGCTGCTCTATTTCAGCGGCGGCGCCACCAATCCGCTGGTGTTCATGCTGCTGCTTCCGGTGGTGCTGTCGGCGCTGCTGCTGTCGCGTGGCGCGGTGCTGGCGATCGCCGCACTGGCCATCCTGCTCTACTCGCTGCTGATGGTGCAGTTCATCCCGCTCGAACTGGGCGACGCCCGGCGGGCGACTGCGCTGCACCTGTCCGGCATGTGGCTCACCTTCGTCGTGTCGGCCGCCATGCTGGCCTGGTTCGTCATGCGCACGACCGATGCACTGCGTCGACGTGACGCGGAACTGGCGCGCGCACGCGAACAGACCTATCGCGACGAACGCGTGCTGGCACTTGGCGCGCTGGCGGCGGGCGCCGCACACGAGCTCGGTTCGCCGCTGGCCACGCTGGCCGTACTGGTCGGCGAGATGGAACGCGACACGCCGGCGGATACGACCGCAGCGGCCGACCTGAAACTGATGCGCGAACAGATCGCCTACTGCAAGCGCATCATCACGCGCCTGACCGAGCAGGCCGGCGACCAGCGCAGCGAAGGCGCCGAGTCGATGCGCTGCGACGCCTGGCTGGAAGGCCTGCACGCCGCATGGCGCAGCCTGCGCGGTGAATGCGACACCACCTTCACGCTGCTTGGCAGCGGCGAGCCGCCGCTCATCGTGGTCGAGCCGACACTGGGTCAAAGCGTGGTCAGTGTGCTCGACAACGCGTTGCGCGCAGGCGCGCCGGTCGACCTGGCACTCGATTGGAATGCCGAGGAAGTGCGCATCGAGGTGCGCGACAGCGGACCAGGCTTCTCCGACGAAGTGCTGCGCAAGGCCGGACGCCAGACCTTCGGTGACGCTGCCCAGGGCAGCGGCATCGGCTTGCTGTTGACCACTGCCAGCCTGGAGCGGATGGGCGGCAAGCTCGAACTGGACAACCCCTGGACCGGTGGCGCGCGGGCGACGATCCGGCTGCCTCTCGCACGCATAGGCCTACATGTCTGAATCGATACTGGTCATCGACGATGACGAAACCTTCAACGCCGTGCTGGTGAATGCACTGCGCCGGCGCGGGCTGGACGCCCACGGGTGCACCGACCCCGCCACTGCGCTTGCCGTGGCCGCGCGGCAGAAACCCGCCCGCGTCGTGCTCGACCTGAACCTGAACGGCACGTCCGGCCTGTCCCTCGTCCGGCCGCTGCTCGATGCACTCCCCGAACTGCGCATCGTCGTGCTCACCGGATACGCGAGCATCGCCACCGCGGTCGATGCGATCAAGCTGGGCGCCTTCCAGTATCTGGCCAAGCCGGTCGAGGTCGACGCCATCCTGTCGGCCTTCGACTGCGTGGTCAGCGCATCTGCCGATGACATGCTCGACGCCGAGCCGCTGTCGGTCGGACGCCTGGAGTGGGAGCACATTCAGCGCGTGCTGAAGGAACACGACGGCAACATTTCCGCCACCGCACGCGCATTGAAAATGCATCGCCGGACGCTGCAGCGCAAGCTGCTGAAGCGCCCGGTCAAGGCCTGATGCGAAGGGCCGCGCGTCGGCCCTTCCGCCTGCACGTCAGTGATGGGCGTGACCGGCGGCGGGCTGGACGTCGAGCACCGCAGCCGGCATCTTCAGATCGCGCGTGGTCTGCCCCTCGGCGGGAATCTGCGACCAGTCGTTCTCGCCCTGTTCGCACACCTGCATCACCTTGAACCAGCGCCGTCCCGCCGCGTCGGGCAGCTTCATCATCAGCGCGAACTCGTCGTAGTGTGCGTCGGCCAGCGGGCCGCCGCGCCAGCTCACTTCGACCACGGCCTCGGTGACCGGCTTGCCGTGATTCATCAGCGGCTGCGCCAGCTTCTCGCTGCGCGTGCTGACCGTCCAGCCCGGTTTCACCATCGGCTTCACGCTGGCCATTGGCTCGGGCAGCGTCACCGTCAGCGCTACGGTGGCCGAACCTTCGCAGCCGTGGCCGACGCGGAACACACCCTTGTAGTAGCTGCCGGCCGTCGCGACCTGCTGTTCGAGCACGACGTGCGCGCTGGCGACGATGGGTGCGGCCAGCAGCGCCAGTGCGCAGATCCTGATCTTCATCCTTACATCCTCCATTCGATGCCGGCATAGACGGCGCGGCCGTCTCCCGGCAGGTAGACGTTGCGCGCGGCGGCGGCCAGCGCGCTGAAGTCGCGCACCACACTGGTGGTGGCGGCGTAGCGGCGGTCACCAAGGTTGCGTCCTTCGATGAACCACGACAGCTGGCGGCCGACCTGCTGCTGCAGGCGCAGGCCGAAGATGGCGTAGTCGTCGGCGAACTCGGTATTCGCCATATCGACCGCATAGCGCTGCGGCGACCATTCGGCGCTGGCCGCGATCTTCAGCGGACCGCCCGGCGCCGCCGCGAAGCGGTAGCCCAGTTCGCCGCGGAACAGCGTGCGCGGCACGCCGGGCAGACGGTTGTCGCCGAACAGCGCGTCGCCGTCGAAACGGAAGTCGTTGTAGAGCAATGCCTGACGCCACTCGAAGCCGCCGCCGAACTGGCCGTTGGCGGCGAACTCGATACCACGATGCAGCGTGCGCGGCACATTCAGCGTGGTGTTGACCGGCGTGCCACCGAGGTTCAGCGAGTAGGCCAGCAGCTCGTCGGTCACCTTTGCGCGGTAGAGCGCCAGATCGACCGCGCCCCAGCCGAAGCTGCCGCGGCCGCCCACTTCCCACGTGGTCGCACGCTGCGCGCGCAAGGAATCGATCACCGCGGCGCCGCCGGTCAGCTCGCCGAAGGACGGCGGCTCGAAACTGCGCGACACGTTGCCGAACAGCTGCACCGCCGGCGACAGATCGTGACGGATGCCGAACTTCGGACTCCAGCCTTCATAGGAACGGCTGAAGCTCTCGTCGGCACCGCCACAGACCAGTGTGCCGCCGGTGAAGCACAGGTCGCGGCTGCGTCGACGCGCATTGGTGTACTGCGTCCCGACTACCGCGGTCCAGCCTGGAACGAAGGTGAACTGATCCTCGACATAGGCTTCGACATTGCGTGCCGACGTGTCGAACTTGTTGGTGCGGGCGCCGCGCGTGCCGCCGATATTTGTCCAGCGATCGTCGTCGGTGTCGCCACGCGAGCTCGCCAGGCCGGCGACCAGGCGGTTCGGCCGGCCGGCCAGCGTACCGTCGGACACCATGCGCAGTTCGGCACCGAAGTCCTTGCTGCGCTGGTCGAGCACCTGGAAGATCGGGTGGAACAGGTCCTTGTCGGCGTAGTAGGCCGACAGCTCGAAACGCAGACCGTCGGCCGCCTGCCAGACGGTGCGATTGGACACGCGCCACAGATCGATGTCGCGCTTCTGGTTGCCGGTGACATTGCCGGCGGCCGCCTGGCGCGGATTGTCACGCAGTTGCTGGCGCGTCAGGTTGCCCGGCAGTTCCGAGTCGCTCTGCGCGGCCTGCACGAAGAAGCGCGTCTCCAGCGACGGCGCGAGCAGTACGCCGAGATTGCCGACCACGCGTTGCGTGTCCTGCCTGGCGTGATCGCGGAAGCCGTCCTGGGCGAAGCTGGTCGCACTGATGTAGCCGTCGACGCGCCCGGCCGTGAAACCTCCAGCCAGCTGGCTGCGCAGGTAGCCGAAGACGCCGGTCTCGGCGCGCACCGTCAGTGCCGGCGCATCGTGGCCGGTCGGCGACACGTAGTTGATCGCCCCGCCCAGCGTGCTCGATCCGTACTGCAGTGCATTGGCGCCGCGCCACACTTCGATGTAGCGCGTGGCCAGCGGCTCCAGCACCTGGAAATCGCCACCGCCGTCGGCCAGATTGATCGGCACGCCGTCCTGCATCAGCTTGATGCCGCGCAGGTGGAAGGTACGCTGCAGTCCGGAACCGCGGATCGACAGCCGCGATTCCTCGGAGCCGAAGCGCGGCTGCACGAATACGCCAGCGCTGTAGCCGAGCGCGTCCTGCAATGTGGATACACGGGCGTCGCGGAAGCTGGCAGCGTCGATCACGGCGGCGCCGCCCGGCGTCAGCGCCAGCGCGGCGCGCGCTTCGTCGATGCCGGGCAGCGTAGCGTTGTCGATGCGTCGTGCCTCGACGCGCACGGCGGGCAACTGCAGCGCGCTGTCGGCGAAGACAGCCGGTGCGGCCGCCAGCGCGGCGAGGGCGAGCGGAATGCGTTTGAGACGCGCGCGCGCAGGCGCGGTCGCATGGGACGACGGAAACATGACGGTACTTTCGAATGGAGTGCGTCGCGCCGCGCGCGGGCGCAGGACGGCGACACGGAACGCGCGACGGCGCTCAGGCCGTCACGCGGACGAAGGCGAGGGAATCAGGCGAGCGCAGGCGGCGCGCGTGGGGAAGGCGCCAGCAGCGTGGCGGCGGTGACGGCAGCAGAGAGCGCCGGCGGCGGCGCCTGCCGCTCGGCATGCAGCGCGAACACTGCATGCGCCGCTTGCGTCGGCAGCACAGGCAGCGATTGCGCGACGCACCAGGGGCAATGACCGACCTTGCCGCCTTCGTCGTCACCCTGTTCCGCGGCCGATGCCGATCCGATGCCGAAAGCGGTACAGATCTGCGCCATGCCGGTCGGATCGGCCGACTGCTGCCAGCGCATCAGCGTGGGCAGCAGCGCCTGCGCGCACACTGCGAACAGCGCGAGCATCAGGGCGAGGCGGAAACGGGGGCGGGCGGGCGACATGGGCGCGGATGGTAGCCCGCGAGCGCCCTGCCGTGCAACACAGGCGGCCGGCGCACGCTGCATGCGTTAACATGTCGCGTCCGGCGCTGCCGCGCCCTGGTCCGAGTCACGCCAGAAAGTCCCCTTACTGATGATCCGAAAGTTGCTGCGCCGGATATTCCGTCGCCCCGAAGACAACGCCCGTACGCAGGCCGCGAGCAGCGGCCCTGTCCATATTCCGCGCGCACAGCACGGCATCGCGCGCGAACAGCTGCTGCCGGCGGCGCGCAAGGTGTGCGATTCGCTGCAGGCCGAGGGCTACCAGGCCTATGTGGTTGGCGGCGCAGTGCGCGACCTGATCGCCGGCATCGAACCGAAAGACTTCGACGTCGCCACCAGCGCCACGCCGGAACAGGTGACCGCGGTGTTCCGCCGCGCACGCATGATCGGCCGCCGCTTCAAGATCGTGCACGTCATGTTCGGCCGCGACACGATCGAGGTGACCACCTTCCGCGGCGACTCCGACGCGGTGACCGACGAACATGGCCGCATCCTGCACGACAACGTGTTCGGCACGATGGAAGAGGATGCCGCGCGCCGCGACTTCACGGTCAACGCGCTGTACTACGACCCGGCGACCGAAACCGTCGTCGACTTCCACCACGGCGTGGCCGATCTGAAGCAGAAGACGCTGCGCATGATCGGCGACGCGCCGCGCCGCTACCGCGAAGACCCGGTGCGCATGCTGCGCGCGGTGCGCCTGGCGGCCAAGCTCGGTCTGGTGATAGACCCCGACGCGCGCGAGCCGATACGGTCGATGGCCAGCCTGCTCGAAAACGTGCCGCCGGCCCGCCTGTTCGACGAAATGCTGAAGCTGCTGACCAGCGGCCACGCGGTGCGCTGCGTGCGCCAGCTGCGCGAGGACGGCCTGCACCACGGCCTGCTGCCGCTGCTCGACGTCATCCTCGAACAGCCGATGGGCGAGCGCTTCGTCATGCTGTCGCTGGAGCGCACCGACGAGCGCGTCCGCGAAGGCAAATCGATTTCGCCGGGCTTCCTGTTCGCGACGCTGCTGTGGCACGAAGTGCTGGCCGACTGGGAGAAGCGCAAGCAGGCGGGCGAACCGTCGATCCCGGCGATGTTCGAGGCGATGAGCGCAGTGCTCGACCAGCAGGCGGAGAAGCTCGCCATCACGCGGCGCATCGCCACCGACATCAAGGACATCTGGCTGCTGCAGCCACGCTTCGAACAGCGGGCCGGCAAGCGCCCCTACCGCCTGCTCGAACTGCCGCGCTTCCGCGCCGCCTACGACTTCCTGCTGCTGCGTGCGGGAAGCGGAGAGGTCGAACAGGAACTGGCCGACTGGTGGACCGACTTCGCCGCCGCCGACGGCCCGACGCGCGAATCGATGCTGCGCCCGGAAGAAGCGCCGAAGAAGCGCCGCCGCCCGCGGCGCAAACCGACGGCCGGCGCGGCCGCGGCCGAGTGATGCTGCCGCAGTTGCCGGCGTGGACGCAGGCGGCCGGCCTGCTCGTCGCGTCGAACGTGTTCATGACCTTCGCCTGGTATGCCCACCTGCGCGACCTGAACCACCGCCCGTGGTGGTACGCCGCGCTGTTCTCCTGGGGCATTGCACTGTTCGAGTACCTGCTGCAGGTGCCGGCCAACCGCATCGGCCACACGCAGCTGTCACTCGGCCAGCTCAAGATCATGCAGGAGGTGATCACGCTGAGCGTGTTCGTGCCCTTCGCCGTGTTCTACATGAACGAACCGCTCAAGCTTGACTATCTGTGGGCCGCGCTGTGTATGCTGGGCGCGGTGTATTTCATCTTCCGCTGATCTCCCGATCCGCTTCCCCGACCGGAATTCCCCATCGATGCTGGACAAGGCACGCTACATCGTCGTCGAAGGGCCCATAGGTGTGGGCAAGACCTCGCTGGCCCGGCGGCTGGCGGACCACCTGCAGGCGCCGACGCTGTTCGAGAAGCCGGAAGAGAATCCCTTCCTCGGCCGCTTCTACCAGAACATGGAGCGCTACGCGCTGCAGACCCAGCTGTTCTTCCTGTTCCAGCGCATGGAACAGCTGCGCGAGGTGATGCAGGACGACCTGTTCTCCGGCCGTCTGGTAGCCGACTTCCTGATCGACAAGGACCCGCTGTTCGCGTCGATGAACCTGACCGACGACGAATACGCGCTGTACCGGCAGATCTACGCCTCGCTGAAACTGCAGGCGCCGGCGCCGGACCTGGTCATCTACCTGCAGGCCGACGCCGACACGCTGGCCGAGCGCGTGCGCAGGCGCGGCCTCGACGCCGAACGGCGCATCAGCGAAAGCTATCTGGCCCGCGTGGTCGAGCGCTATGCGCGCTTCTTCTACCAGTACGACGCCAGCCCGCTGTTCATCGTCAATGCCGAGGAACTGAACCCGGTCGACAGCGACGACGACTTCGCGCTGCTGGTCGAGCGGCTCGGCCAGATGCGCTCCTTCCGCGAATTTTTCGGATACGCCTCATGACCTATATGCGCGACACCGACCCGGCGCGCCGCCCGGTCACGCTGAACACCCTGCTGCGCATGCGTGCGAACGCCGAGCCGATCGCCATGCTCACCTGCTACGACTCGACCTTCGCCGCCGTGTGCGATGCCGCCGGCGCCGAAGTGCTGCTGGTCGGCGACTCGCTCGGCAACGTGCTGCAGGGTCACGACACGACGCTGCCGGTCACGCTGAACGACATGGCCTATCACACCGGCTGCGTCGCCCGTGGCCTCGCCAACGTCGGTGGCCGTGCTTTCCTGATCACCGACCTGCCCTTCGGCAGCTATCAGGAGACGCGCGAACAGGCGATGCGCTCGTCGGTGCAGCTGATGACTGCTGGCGCGCAGATGGTGAAGCTCGAAGGCGGCGCCCACATGGCCGACACCGTGCGCTTCCTGGTCGAGCGCGGCGTGCCGGTATGCGCCCACCTCGGCCTGACGCCGCAGTCGGTGCATCAGCTCGGTGGCTACCGCGCCCAGGGTGTGACCGACACCGCCGCCGCCCGGCTGCTGCAGGACGCAAAGGAACTGGAACAGGCGGGCGCGACGATGATGGTGCTCGAAATGGTGCCGGCCCGCCTTGCCGCCGAAGTGACCACGAGCACGCAGCTGATCACGATAGGCATCGGTGCCGGCGTCGACTGCAGCGGCCAGGTACTGGTGCTGCACGACGTGCTCGGCCTGTTCCCGGGCCGCCGCCCGCGCTTCGTGCGCAACTTCATGCCGGGCGCCGACGACGTGCATGACGCACTGAGCCGTTACGTCGCCGCGGTAAAGGACCGCAGCTTCCCCGGCCCCGAACACTGCTACTGATCCAGCGAGCCTCCCTGATGCAGATTCACCCGACCATCGCCGGCCTGCGCGCCGCGCTCGATGCAGAACGCGCACGCGGCGCGCGCATCGCCTTCGTGCCCACCATGGGCAATCTGCACGAGGGCCACGCCTCGCTGATGCGTCAGGGCCGCGACCACGCCGACGTGGTGGTGGCCAGCGTGTTCGTAAACCGGCTTCAGTTCGGCCCGAACGAGGACTTCGACCGCTACCCGCGCACGATGGAAGCCGACTGCGCCCGCATGCAGGAGGCGGGGGTGGCGCACGTGTTCGCACCGTCCGAAAGCGAGCTCTACCCGCAGCCACAGACGATGCGCGTAGTGCCGGACGCGGTGCTGGCCGACATCCTCGAAGGCGCTTTCCGGCCCGGTTTCTTCACCGGCGTGGCGACCGTGGTGGCCAAGCTGTTCAACATCGTGCAGCCGCAGGTGGCCCTGTTCGGCAAGAAGGACTATCAGCAGCTGATGGTGATCCGCCAGCTGGTGCAGCAGATGGCACTGCCAATCGCCATCGTCGGTGGTGAAACACTGCGGGCCGACGACGGTCTGGCGCTGTCTTCGCGCAACGGATACCTGTCGGCGATCGAAAGATCGCAGGCAGTGCAGCTGTATCAGGCTCTGGTGGCCGCACGCGACGCATTGCGCGCCGGAAACCGTGACTACACGCGGATCGAGGCCGACGCCATGGCATTTCTCCAGGCCCGTGGCTGGTCTCCACAATATATTGCGGTGCGACGACAAGCCGACTTACAATCGCCGGCCGCTCACGAATCCAGTCTGGTGATCGTGGCCGCCGCCCTGCTCGGGACGACGCGCCTGATCGACAATCTGGAAGTGTAGGTCGCCACGATGCGCTCAAGCCGGTGGCGTTCCAGTAGCGCACTGTCGCGCACGCCTTTGCGTGCGCGTGTTGTCTGAACAGCGCGATATCGAAGGAGCGCCCATATGCAACGCACCATGCTTCAGTCCAAGCTTCACCGGGTCACGACGACGCATTCCGAGCTGCACTACGAGGGCTCCTGTGCGATCGACCAGAATCTGCTCGACGCCGCGGACATCCGCGAGTATCAGGCGATCGACATCTACAACGTGACCAACGGCGAGCGCTTCTCGACCTACGCGATCAGCGCCGAGCGCGGATCCGGCATCATTTCGGTCAATGGCGCCGCCGCGCGCAAGGCTGCCGCTGGCGACCTGCTCATCATCGCCTGCTACGCCCAATACACCGAGCTGGAACTGGCCCGCTACGAGCCCAAGCTGGTGTACGTCGATGGCAAGAACAACATCGTGAACCAGCGCGGTCACATTCCGGTGCAGATGGCCGGCTGATCCCCGCCCTGCCCGTCGTCAAGGCCCGCCCCGCGCGGGCCTTTTCATTTGGCCCGATGTGAAACAATGCGGCCTCCCCGCACCCGAACACCGCGATGAACCTGCACCTGCTCCGCATCTTCCATACCGTCGGCGAACACGCGAGCTTCTCGCGCGCCGCCGAGCACCTTGGCATCAGCCAGCCCGCCGTATCGAAGGCGCTGCGCGAACTGGAAGACCAGCTCGACGTGGTGCTGATCGAGCGCGGCGCGCGCATCGTGTCGCTGACCGAGGCGGGTCAGGTACTGTTCGAGTACGCAGGCGGCATCTTCGCGATGGAGCGCGCCGCGCTCGAAGCGCTGCAGGCCTATTCCAACCTGGAGCGCGGTCGACTGCGCATCGGCGCCAGCATGACGGTGGCCGGTTACTGGCTGCCGGGCTACGTCGCCGATTTCGCCCAGGCGCATCCGGGCATCACGCTGAGCCTGACCAGCGCCAACACGCAGACGGTAGCTGACCGGCTGCTCGCCTGCGAAGTCGACATCGCGCTGGTCGAAGGCCCGGTCGAGGACGAGCGGATCGAATCCCGCCCTTGGCGCGACGAAACCCTGCTCATCGTCGCCCCGCCCGACAGCGCGCTGGCCAAGGCCGGCACGGTCAGCGCCGCCGACCTGAGCGCCGTCACCTGGGTGGTGCGCGAGCACGGCTCCGGCACCCGCGAAGTAATGAACCGCTGGCTGGACAAGCTGGGCATCGTGCCGGCTCGCACGATAGAAGCCGGCAGTACCGAGGCGGTCATCCAGACCGTCGCCGCCGGCGGCGGCGTGTCGATGGTGCCGCGCGTCAGCTCGGCCGACCAGATCGCGCTCGGCAAGGTCGCCACACTGACGCTGCCCGGTGTGCAACTGACGCGCCAACTCTACCGCCTGCGCCTGCCGCGCCGCCCGCTCAGCCCGGCCGCGCTGGCGTTCGAGGCGATGATCGCGACCGACTGAACGAGTAAGCGCGCGCGGAGAACGCCTGCGCGCCGAACACCCTTCTTCAGCCAAGGCTATTAATACGAATCATTCCTGTTCACATACGCAGTTACATGGTGTCTAATTCCGGGCCAAGCAATCGAGTGGCTGGTCCGCAATCATGATTATTCTCGCCATGTTGACGTGCGCGCTGTGTGCCGTCGCCTGTTACATCTGCAGCCCGCGGCAGGTGCTGCTGCACCGCCGCCCTCCTCTGTCCTGGCGACTTGCCGCCTGCATCGTGCCCGGTGCACTGTCGCTGTGGGCATGGGCCGAGGCGCTCGGCCCGGTCGCCGGCCCCTGTGCCGGACTGGTCGCCTGGATGCTGATGCTCGCCACGCTGCCCTGGGCGCTGCTGCCCGGACAGTCCGCACGGGAGCCATCGTGATGTGGGGTCGTTTTGCCGCCGGCGCGCTGCTCGGCATTCCGCTCGCCGCCGCACTGACCGGGCTGATCGCCTGGGGTTGGCCCGGGCGTTGGCAGGACGTACTGGTGCCGTCGCTGCAACTGTTCTTCCCGCTGTGGACCGCCATCGCCTGCGCCGCCGTGCTGTTCGCCGACACCCGCAGTGCCTGGCTGCGCATGCTGTCCCTGAACATCGCGGCCGCAGGTCTGCTGACCATCGTACGACTCGGAGGCGCGCTGTGAAGTCATCCACCCTCCGCCATTTCTCCGCCCTGCACACGTGGACCGGCCTGATCGCCGGCTTCGCGCTGTTCGTCGCCTTCTACTGCGGCGCCATCACGGTGTTCCATGAGGACCTGCACCACTGGCAGAGTCCGGAGCACCGCCACACCGCGCAGGCGGTCACGACGGACGAACTGCCCGCGCTGATCGACGGCATGGTGCGCAAGCATCCGCAGGCGGCCGCCGACTTCTTCGTACAACTGCCGTCGCCCAGCGCGCCGTCGCCGGTCGCCTACTGGAAGGAGGACGGCGAATGGACGCACGCGCCGCTGCGCGTCGCCGCCGGACTGGAAGACGAAGTGCCGCATTCGGGCCTGGCGGATCTGATCAACAGCCTGCATTTCTCGCTCGGGCTGCCGGTCGCCGGCATCTATGTGATGGGCATCGTATCGATGATGTACGGCGTGGCGCTGGTGTCGGGCGTGCTCATCCACCTGCCACTGCTGCTGCGCGACCTGTTCGCACTGCGTCCGGGGCGCAACCTGAAGCGCTTCTGGCAGGACGCGCACAACGCGATCGGTGTCTGCAGCCTGCCTTTCCATATCGTGTTCGCGATCAGCGGTGCGCTGCTGTGCCTGTCGGCAGTGCTGATCGCGCTGATGAACGTGCCGGTGTTCGGCGGCGAACTGCCGCTCGAGATCCGGCGTGCGACGCGGGTGTCCACCGGTGCCGATGCATCGGGCGAGGCGTCGCCGATGCAGTCGCCTGCCGCGCTGGTCACGGCCGCGCGCGCAGCCGCCCCGGAGTTCGAGCCGAAGTGGCTGCGCTACTACCAGTACGGCGACCGCGCCGCTCAGGTCGAGGTGAGGGGCACCAGCCCGCGTGCGCTGGCAGTATCCGGCGGCGTGGCGCTCGAAGCGGCCACCGCCCGCGTACTGAACGTGCAGACCGGAGGCCGCAACGATGCCAATCATGCTGCCTACGCCGGCCTCTACGCGCTGCACTTCGGCAGCTATGGCGGCGCCATCGTGCAAGGTCTGTACGGCCTGCTCGGTCTGGCCGGCGCCTTCCTGTTCTTCAGCGGCAATCTGCTGTGGATAGAGGCAAGGCGCAAGCGCCAGCAGGTCGCGCAACCGACGCATCTGGTGCGCATGGCGCAGGCAACGATAGGCGTCTGCGTCGGCTGCTGCGCTGCGGTGTCCGCAGCCTTCGTCGCCACCCAGATCGCGGCCGCAATGCCGGGGGCCGACCGCGAACTGATCGAGAAGAGTGCCTGCTTCGGCGTGTTCTTCGCCGCGCTGGCGTGGTCCTTCGCGCGCCCGCCCTCGCGCGCAGCGTTCGAACTGCTGCTGTTGACCGCGGCATTGACGGCCGCGATTCCGCTCAGTCACGGCGCGCTGACCGGTGACCATCTGCTGCGCAGCGCCCTGCTCGGCGACTGGGTGCTGCTCGGCATCGACCTGTGCGCGCTGCTGATGGCGGCCGGCTATGTCTGGCTCGCCGCGCTGACACGAAAACGTGCCCTGGACGGTGATCCGAACAGCGTCTGGGCCGCCCCCACCGATGGAACCCAGCCAATGCGCCAAGCCATTTGAAAACCGCGCCGGCGCGCTGTCGCCGGCCATTCGATTCAAGATTCCGGAGAAGCCATGAAACGAGTTCCCCGCGCAGCGATGCGCCTGGGGCCGGTCAGTCTCGCGCTGCTGGCCTGGACGCACGGCGCCCACGCCGCCGACGTACCCACCCTGCCGGCCGTCAAGGTCGAGGACGCGCGCGCCACCGAAAAGGCCGACGGCCCAGTCCGCGGCTACGTCGCAAAGCGCAGCGCCTCGGCCACCAAGACCGACACGCCGCTGGTCGAAACCGCTCAGTCGATCTCGGTCATCACGCGCGACCGGCTGGAAGCGCAGTCGGTGGTGTCGGTGCAGGACGCGCTGCGCTACACCGCCGGCGCTCGTGCTGAACCCTATGGACTGGACAATCGCGGCGACTGGGCGCAACTGCGCGGCGCCAGCTTCACCCAGTACCAGGACGGCCTGCGCATGCTGTTCGGCAGCTACAACAACATCCGTCCGGACGTCTACACGCTGGAGCGGGTCGAGGTGCTGCGCGGCCCCTCCTCCATCATGTACGGCCAGGGCAGTTTCGGCGGCACCGTAAACCTGGTGTCGAAGCGCCCGCTGGCGGAGGCCCAGCACGAAGTGCAGGCGGTCGTCGGCAACAACGGCCTGAAGCGTCTGGCCGTCGATTCGACCGGCCCGCTCGACAGCGAAGGCAAGTGGCTGTACCGGCTGGTGGCGGTCGGCCAGGATGCGGAGACCCAGGTCGACCACACCCAGGACGACCGCATGGTGTTCATGCCCTCGCTGACCTGGCGCCCGAGCACCGATACCGAACTGACGGTGTGGGCCAATCTGCAGCGCGACCACACGAACACGACGCAGTTCTTCTTCCCGCACCAGGGCACCGTGCTGCCGGCGCCGAACGGCCGCATTCCGTTCCGCACCAATATCAGCGAACCGGGATTCGACCGCTACATCGGCGAGCAGCAGGCCTTCGGCTACCGCTTCGAGCACCGCTTCAACGACGCGCTGACACTGCGCCAGAACGTGCGCCATTCCGACAGCCAGGTCACCTACCAGTCGGTCTACACGAGATTTCCGTCCGGCGGCGTTCCGTCGCTGAACCCGGATAGCCGTACACTGAACCGCACGATCTACGTGTCCAAGCCCGAGGTCGAGGCGCTCACCGCCGACACGCAATTGCAGGCGAACTTCACGCACGGACCGTTCGAGCATACGGTGCTGTTCGGCTTCGACTTCCAGCGCGTACTCACCAGTTCGCTGCTGGGAAGCGCCAACGCACCGGCGATCGACGTCTACGCGCCGGTCTACGGCAACTACACAGTGCCCGCGCTGGCACGGCAGCCCGACACCCAGCTTTATCAGAGCGGCTTCTACCTGCAGGAGCAGCTGAAGATAGACCGCCGCTGGATCGCCACCATCGGCGCGCGCCGCGACTGGGCGCGTCAGAACAACGATCGCGATGCGGCGTCGGCCCGCATCGACACGCACGCGACCACCTGGCGCGCCGGCCTGCTGCACCTGTTCGACAATGGCTGGGCGCCTTATGTGAGCTATTCGGAGTCGTTCAACCCAAGCGCCGGCTTCAACTTCTACAACGAGGCCTACAAGCCGCTCGAAGGCGAGCAGTGGGAAGTCGGCGTGAAGTACCAGCCGCCGGGGAGCCGCCTGTTCCTGACGCTGGCCGCCTACGATCTGAAGGAGAAGAACCGCCTGACGACTGACCCGAGCAACACGCAGAACAGCATCCAGGTCGGCGAGGCGACGATACGCGGCGTCGAGGTGGAAGCGCAGGCCAGCCTGGCGGGCGGCGTTGACCTTATCGCCACCTATAGCTATACGGACACGGAGGTCACCAAGAGCACCCGGGGCGACTTGGGCAAGCGTCTTGCCAGCATTCCGGAACACATGGCAAGCGCCTGGGCGGTGAAGCGCTTCACCGCCTTCGACCTGCCGGGTCAGTTCGAGGTGGGCGGCGGCGTGCGTTACATCGGCGCCAGCTGGGACGGTAGAGACAACGTGCGCACGCCCTCTATCACGCTGATGGACGCGCTGATCGCCTACCGGACCGGCCAGTGGCGCTATGCGCTCAACATCGACAACATCGCCGACCGCGAGTATTACACCACCTGCCTGTTCCGCGGCGACTGCTTCCTCGGCACGCTGCGCACGGTGCGCGCCTCGGCCACCTATCGCTTCTGAGGCATCGCGGCAGCGGCCCATGCGGGCCGCTGCGCGGCGTCAGGCCAGCGCCCGTCCCACCACTTCGGCCACGTCGGCCGACAGTCGCGGCAGGTCGCGGATGCTCTCCAGCGCCTTTCGGGCGTGGGCCTGACGGCCGTCGTCGAAGCGGCGCCAGCGGTCGAAGGCACGTGCCACGCGCGACGCGACCTGCGGATTCACCGGGTCCAGTTCGCGGATGACGCCGGCGGCGTAGGCGTAGCCGGAGCCGTCGGCGGCGTGGAAGTGCAGCGGATTGGCGGCGCAGAAGGTGCGCACCAGCGCATACACCTTGTTCGGGTTCTTCAGGTCGAAGGCCTCGTGCGCCATCAACTCGCGCACGCGGGCGCGGGCGTCCGGCAGCGGCGAGGTCGCCTGCACCGCCAGCCACTTGTCCACCACCAGCGCCTCGTCCTTCCAGCGTGCATAGAACTCGTTCAGCGCCACTTCGCGCAGCGGCGTTTCGCTGTGCGCCAGCAGCGAGAACGCGGCGAACTGGTCGGTCATGTTGTCGGCGTCGCGGAACTGCGCCAGCGCGCGCAGCTGCAGCGCACTGTCGTCCAGCGTCATCAGGTAGCCGAGCGCGAGGTTGCGCAGTGCGCGCCGGCCCATCGCCGCCGGTTCCGGTGCGTAGGCGCCCGACACGACATGACGCGCCAGCAACGCCTCGAACTGCGGCCGCAGCCGCTCGACCAGCGTGCGCCTGAACAGCGTGCGCACGCGGTGGATGGCGTCCGGGTCGATCACCGCCATCTGGTCGCCCAGCCAGGCTTCGGATGGCAGCGTGAGCGCCTCGGCAGCAAAGGCCGGATCGGCGTCCGCCTGTGCCAGCACCGCAGCGAAGGCATCGACGAACAGGTCGGGCACCGCGGGCTCACTGCCTGCCTGCACCTGCGCCACACCGGCCAGCATCAATCGCGTCGCCAGCCGCTGTCCGGCCTCCCAGCGGTTGAATTCGTCACTGTCGTGCGCCATCAAGGTCGCCAGCCCGACATCGCCGTAATCGAAATCGAGCGCCACCGGTGCCGAGAAATTGCGCAGCAGCGACGGCAGCGGCGCCGACGCGAGCGCGTGCGAAGACAGATCGAACTCGAAGGTCTGCGTCGCCTCGGTCAGCGACAGCACCGTGGTCGGCAGGATTTCGCGGCCATCCGCGCTCAGCAGACCCAGCGCCACCGGAATGTGCAGCGGGCCGCGAGCGAACTGCAGCCCCTCCTCAGCCAGACGTTTCTCGTAGGCGGTTTCCGGGTTCGACTGGGTCAGCGTCAGCGTCCATCGTCCGCTGGTGGCATCGAAGGCGGCTTCGGCCTTCAGCCGCGGCGTACCGGCCTGTTCGTACCAGCGGCGGAACTGGGTCAGGTCGACGCCGGATGCGTCCTGCATCGCCGACACGAAGTCATCGCAGGTCACTGCCTGTCCGTCGTGCCGCTCGAAATACAGATCCATGCCGCGACGGAAACCATCCTCGCCGAGCAGCGTGTGGATCATCCGCACCACCTCGGCCCCCTTCTCATAGACGGTGGCGGTATAGAAGTTGTTGATTTCCTCGTAGCTGGCGGGCCGTATCGGGTGCGCCATCGGCCCGGCGTCCTCCGGGAACTGCGCCGCGCGAAGCCCGCGCACTTCCTGGATGCGCTGTACCGGGCGCGAGTATTCATCCGACCCGTATTCCTGGTCACGGAAAACGGTCAGGCCTTCCTTCAATGACAGCTGGAACCAGTCGCGGCAGGTGACGCGGTTGCCTGTCCAGTTATGGAAATACTCGTGCGCAACCACGCGGTCGATGTTCATGTAATCGACGTCGGTGGCGATGTCCGGCCGCGCGAGCACGTACTTGGTATTGAAGATGTTGAGGCCCTTGTTCTCCATCGCCCCCATATTGAAGTCGCCGACGGCGACGATCATGTAGCGGTCGAGGTCGAGCTCCAGGCCAAAACGCTGTTCGTCCCAGCGCATCGACTTCTTCAGTGCATGCATCGCGAAATCGCACTGGTCCAGCTTGCCCGGCTCGACATAGATCGCGAGATCGACCTTGCGGCCGGATGCCGTCGTATAGCTGTCGTCGAGGCGGTCGAGCTTCGCCGCGACCATGGCGAACAGGTAGCAGGGCTTGGGGAAGGGATCGACCCAGCGCGCCCAGTGGCGACCACCCTCCTCGTCGCCGCTCGCGACCAGGTTGCCGTTGGCCAGCAGGTCCGGGAAGCGCGCCCTGTCGGCGTGCAGCGTCACGGTGTAGCGTGACATGACGTCCGGACGGTCCGGGAACCAGGTGATGCGACGGAAGCCTTCCGCCTCGCACTGTGTGAAGTACCCGTCCTTCGAGCGGTAGAAGCCGGACAGCGTGGTGTTCTCGTCCGGTTTGATGCGCACCTGCGTCGCGACACGGCAACGGTCGGGAAGATCGGCCAGTTCGAGTCTGCCTTCGCGCACGAAGGAGGCCGGCGCGGGCAGCGCGCGTCCATCGACGCTGAGCTGCAGCAGTTCAAGCGCCTCCCCGTCGAGCTGCAGCGGTGCGCGTGGCACCGATTCGTTGCGGCGCAACATCATGACGGCAGCAACCAGGGCCGTACCGTCGTCGACGAGGGTTACGTCGAGTTCGACCTCGTCCACCCACCAGGCGGGGGCGACGTAATCACGAAGGTGGATGGCACGCGAAAAAGAGTTCTTCATTTGTTAACTTCCGTGTCGATAACACCAGAGGTGCAGGTTCGGACAAGTTCCGGGTTGCGGGATTCCCTCGGTCTGCATCAAGCCACACGGCCGTTTGCGGCGCATCGTGTCAAGCGCGGGTGGTGTGACGGAGGTCGAGGAAGCCGTGATCGGAGGAAAAGCAGTATCCGGGTAAACCCTTAGTCCGGGTGACCTAAGTTCCAAAGAATGACACATCGCAGCATTACCATCGAATCAACAACTCAAAAGGTATGCCATGGGTGCAAGTCTGAACGAAGGGGTCGTCGTCGCGCGCCAACCAGGCGCAGGCGAAGAACTGTCCCCGGCCCGTACGCGGGCGAGCTGGCCGCGCTTCTCGGCGAATGCCGCGCATCATGACAGCACGTCCGCGCACGATGCAGCCCCGGCTGCTCCGGGCCTGCGCAACTGGACGGCTGGCGAACTGGCAGCGCTGCTGTGTGAGTTCCTGAAGCGGGAACACGCCGCTCTCGCCGCCTGCCACGGCCAGCAGGTCGAATCCGACTGGATCCCGCTGGCACGCGCCCTGGCCATCCGCCTGTCCGAAGCACCGGGCATGTCGCTCGCCACCAGCCCGCTGAAGACCCGTTTCCTGCTGCGCGAACAGATCGGCGCCTGGCTCGTGCACACGGCACTGGACGCCAGCGCAGCGCACACCGTGCGCATCGCGCTGCCCGACACCTGGAGCAACGGCAAGGTGCTCGCCTACCTGTTCCGTCACGAAATCGCACCGATGCACCACGTCACCGCCGCGCTGCGCAGTCTCAGTGTCCCACTGGCGCTGAGTGAAGACGTCGCTGGCGACAGCCTGCAGGTGAATGGCTGAGCGCACATCGCGCTGATCAAATCGAAGGGGTTGCCGCCGCGAGGCCGCAACCCCTTGTTTTTTCATGAAATCCAGCCGCACAAAACAAAAAAGCCAGTTCGCAAGAACTGGCTTTTCTGTTTCATTTCACTGGTGCCGCTGACCGGAATCGAACTGGTGACCTTCGCATTACGAATGCGCTGCTCTACCGACTGAGCTACAGCGGCAATAAAGAGCGCGCATGATAGCCGCTGAAGGGCTCAAAATCAATTCAAGTAGCGCAGAAAGCGGTAATTTCGCCGCACTCAGACGCCCGGACGTACGCGCACGACGATGTCTACGCCGTCGGCCACCATGCCCGGCGGCAATTGCGGCATGCCCTCGATGCGCAAGGTGCTGTTCGGAATATCGGTCAGGCAGCCGGTCACGACGTCGTACAGGTGATGATGCGGTTCGGTGTTCGGATCGAAGAACACCTTGGTCGGATCGACGATCACCTCGCGGATCAGCCCGGCCTCACGCAACACCTTGAGCGTGTTGTAGACGGTCGCCTTCGACGCCGACGGCGAAGTCTCGTTGACCATGGCCAGTATCTGGTCGGCCGACAGGTGCTCCATGCGCGAGAACAGCACGCAGGCGATGTCGATGCGCGGCTGCGTCAGGTTGATGTCGTGAGCGCGCAGCAGATCAATGGTCTGTTCGCGGTTGAGCGGAGATTTCATGGTTTCGAGTATATGAAACGGAGTGCCGTCACGCAAAGCCCGATCACGGCTGAGCCAGTTCCTTCGGCAGCGGGAAATTCACGTTCTCCGGCGTGCCATCCAGCGTCCTGACCGATGCCGCACCCAGTTCGCGCAGCCGGGCGATCACCGCATCCACCAGCACTTCGGGTGCCGACGCCCCGGCGGTGACGCCAATACGCTTGCGTCCTGCCAGCCACGCGGGATCGATCTGGTTGGCGTTGTCGATCAGGTGCGCCGGTACGCCGAACTGCTCTGCCACTTCGCGCAGGCGGTTGGAATTGGAACTGTTGGGCGAACCCACCACCAGCACCAGATCGCTGCGTGGTGCCATGAACTTGACCGCATCCTGACGGTTCTGCGTCGCGTAGCAGATGTCGTCACGCTTCGGACCGACGATGGTCGGAAAGCGGGCGCGCAGCGCGTCGACGATGATCTGCGCGTCATCGACCGACAGCGTGGTCTGCGTCACGTAAGCCAGCTTGTCCGGGTCGGTCACTCGAAGTGACTGCACGTCGGCCACGGTTTCGACCAGATACATGCCGCCTTCCGACTGTCCCATGGTGCCCTCGACTTCCGGGTGCCCCTTGTGGCCGATCATGACGATCTCGCGGCCGGCGTCGCGCATCTTGGCCACTTCGACGTGCACCTTGGTCACCAGCGGACAGGTCGCATCGAACACGCGCAGGCCACGCGACGACGCATCGTGACGTACGGCCTGCGGTACACCGTGCGCGCTGAAGATGAGCGTGGCGCCCTCCGGTACCAGCGTCAGATCGTCGATGAAGATGGCGCCCTTGGCGCGCAGGCTATCGACGACGAACTTGTTATGCACGACTTCGTGGCGCACATAGATCGGCGCCCCGTACTGCTCCAGCGCGCGCTCGACGATGGCGATCGCGCGCTCCACGCCGGCACAGAAGCCGCGCGGATTGGCCAGCAGCACGTCCATGTTCTCGCCCTCAGGAGACACCGATCACCTCCACCTCGAAACGCACGGCGCGGCCCGCCAACGGGTGGTTGAAATCGATCAGCGCGGACTGCTCGTCCAGTTCGCGCACCAGCCCGGGAAACTTGTTGCCGTCGTTATCGGTGAATTCGATCACCGAATGCACGTCCAGTTCGATGTCGGCCGGGATGTCGCGACGCGCAAAACGCTCGACCAGATCGGCCTTGTGCTCGCCGAATACCTCGCCCGGCGCCAGCTCGAACACATGGTGGCTGCCCACTTCCAGCCCGGCAAGACGCGCTTCGAGCGCCGGCGCCAGCTCGCCGCCTCCCAGCTGCAGCGTGGCCGGCGTCGATTCGAAGGTGCTGATCAGCGCCTGACCACCTTCCGGCAGCGCGACGCGGAAGTGGAGCGTGACCAGGCTGTCTGCCTTGACGGTGTCGTTCATGCTTGTTTCTCCGCGCGGGCGAAGCGGTCCGACAGACCGAACTGGTCCGCCAGCATCAGCACCACGCCCGCTGTGATGGCCGAGTCAGCCACATTGAAGGCCGGGAAGCCGCGGCTCCCGGCATGAAAATACAGGAAGTCGACCACGGCGCCGAGCACGACGCGGTCGATCAGGTTGCCGATCGCGCCGCCCAGTATCAGTGCCAGACCGAGCGGCAACACCACTTCGGCGACGTGCTTGCGCATCAGCATGATCAGCCAGATCGACACTGTGGACGTCAGTACGATGAAGAACCAGCGCTGCCAGCCGTCGTGGTCGGCCAGGAAGCTGAAGGCGGCACCCGGGTTGTACACCAGCACCAGGTCGAAGAACCAGGTGACCGACCAGCTCTGGCCATAGCTCAGCCACTGCGTGATCAGGTATTTGGTGAGCTGGTCCGCCCCAACCACGAAGGCGGACAGGGCGAGCCAGCCGGCAAGGCGTGCGTTCATCGGCTTCCGTTCAGGCGTGTTCGCGGGCTTCGCCCGCACCGTGCAGATTGGCATCGCAACGGCCGCACAGTTCCGGATGTTCGGCATTGCTGCCGACATCTGCGCGGTAGTGCCAGCAGCGGGCGCACTTGGCGTGTGCGCTCGGCGTCGCCGTGACGCCCTGCTCCGCCTCGCTCGCGATCTTCTTCAGCGTCGCGGCCGAGGTGATCAGCACGAAGCGCAGATCGTCACCCAGCGACGCGAGGTCGTCGTGCAGTTCGCCGGCAGCGCGCACCTCGACCTCGGCCTGCAGCGACGAACCGATGCCGCCTTCCGAGCGCAGCGTTTCCAGCACGCGGGCCGATTCGGCGCGCAAGGTGCGGATGCGTGTCCAGCGCGCCATCAGTGCGGCTTCGTCCGCCTGTTCCGGCAGTTCGTGCCAGGTGGTCAGCATGACGCTGTCGGCCGACTTGTCGCCGAGTACGGTCCAGATTTCCTCGGCGGTGAAAGCAAGCACGGGTGCCATCAACCGCACCAGGGTCTGAGTGATGTGCCACAGCGCCGACTGCGCCGAACGGCGGGCGTGCGAGCCGGGTGCGGTGGTGTAGAGCCGGTCCTTCAGCACGTCGAGGTAGAAGGCGCCGAGGTCTTCCGACGCGAAGTGCTGCAGCGCCTGCACCACGCGGTGGAACTCGTACTGCTCGTAGTCGGCGGTCACGCGCGCCTGCAGGTCGCGGGTCAGCGCCAGCGCGTAGCGGTCGATGGTCAGCCACTGGTCGGCCGGCAGCATGTCAGTCTGCGCGTCGAAGTCGGCGATATTGGCGAGCAGGAAGCGCACGGTGTTGCGCAGCCGGCGGTAGGTTTCGACCACGCGATCGAGGATTTCCTTCGAGATCGACAGCTCGCCCGAATAGTCGGTCGAGGCCAGCCACAGGCGCAGGATTTCGATGCCCAGCTTGTTGCCGACTTCCTGCGGCTCGATGCCGTTGCCGAGCGACTTCGACATCTTGCGGCCCTGCGCGTCGACCGTGAAGCCGTGGGTCAGCAGCGCCTTGTACGGCGCCTGGCCGTCGATCGCGCAGCCGGTCAGCAGCGACGAGTGGAACCAGCCGCGGTGCTGGTCCGAACCTTCGAGGTAGAGGTCGGCCACCGGGCCGCCGTCGGTGCGCGCGAGGTCGGCGTGCGAGCCGCGCAGCACGTGCCAGTGGGTAGCGCCGGAATCGAACCAGACGTCCAGCGTGTCGCTGATCTTCTCGTACTGCGCCGCGTCGGCGCCCAGCAGTTCGGCGGCGTCGAGGTTGAACCAGGCGTCGATGCCTTCGGCGTCCACGCGCTGGGCCACCGCTTCCATCAGTTCGACCGTGCGCGGATGCAGTTCGCCGCTTTCGCGGTGGATGAAGAACGGAATCGGCACGCCCCAGTTGCGCTGGCGCGAAATGCACCAGTCCGGCCGATTGGCGATCATTGCTGCCAGCCGCGCCTTGCCCCAGTCCGGGTAGAAGTCGGTGTTCTCGATCGCGGCCAGCGCCGATTCACGCAGGCTGGGGCCACCTTCCGGCTTCAGGTCCATGCCGACGAACCACTGCGCGGTGGCGCGGTAGATCAGCGGCGTCTTGTGGCGCCAGCAGTGCATGTAGCTGTGCTGGATCTTTTCGTGCGAGAACAGCGCGCCAACTTCGGCCAGCTTGTCCACGATGACCGGGTTCGCCTTCCAGATGTGCAGGCCGCCGAAGAAAGGCAGCGATTCGGCATACACGCCGTTGCTCTGCACCGGGTTCAGCACGTCGGCCACGGTCAGGCCGTTCTTCATGCAGGAATTGAAGTCGTCCACGCCATAGGCCGGCGCGCAATGCACGATGCCGGTGCCGGCGTCGAGACCGACGTAGTCGGCCAGGAAGACCGGCGACTCGCGCTCGTACAGCGGGTGGTGGAAGGCGATGCCTTCAAGCTTATCGCCTTTGCAGGTGGCGAGTTCCTTCCACCACTTGAGTCCGAATCGCAACTGAAGTTTTGGCGAAGCGATCTGGGTCAGCTCTTCCTCTGTTGCAGGGAAACTAGTGGAATCGACGCCTTTGCGCTGTCTCGCGATTTCGGTGGCAACTATGATCGCGCCGCGGTCGGTCTCTACAAGTATGTACCCGTGCTCGGGGTTTACATTCAGCGCTTGATTTGCAGGAATCGTCCAGGGCGTCGTGGTCCAAATCACCGCATAAACAGGCCCTTCCGGCAGCGCGTCGAGACCGAAGGCGGCCGCCAGACGTCCGCGCTCGCGCTCACTGACCGGAAAACCGACATCCACCGCCGGGCTGCCCTTGTCCTGGTACTCGACTTCGGCTTCGGCCAGCGCCGATCCGCAGTCGAAACACCAGTTCACGGGCTTCAGGCCGCGATACACCCAGCCCTTCTTCACCATTTCGGCCAGTGCGCGGATTTCGCCCGCCTCGTTGCCGAAATCCATCGTGCGGTAGGGGCGGTCCCAGTCGGCCAGCACGCCGAGGCGGATGAAACCCTTCTTCTGGATTTCCACCTGCTCACCGGCGAAGGCGCGGCACAGCTTGCGCACCTCGGAGGCCGCCAGGTTCTTGCCGTGTTTCTTCTCGATCTGGTGCTCGATCGGCAGACCGTGGCAGTCCCAGCCCGGCACGTAAGGCGCGTCGAAACCTGCCAGCGTCTTCGAGCGGACGATGATGTCCTTCAGTATCTTGTTCACCGCGTGGCCAAGGTGGATGTCGCCGTTCGCATACGGCGGGCCGTCGTGCAGCACGAACTTCGGACGGCCGGCGGCCTTTTCGCGGATGCGCTTGTAGAGCTGGGTCTGCTGCCACTGCTGAACCCAGCCGGGTTCGCGCTTGGGCAGGTCGCCGCGCATCGGGAAGGCGGTGTCGGGCAGGTTCAGCGTCGTGCGGTAATCAGCCATCTTGATCAGCCAGGTTCAGTCTTCGGAAATCGGATTTTCGGCGAACCACCTGCGGGTGTTCGCCACGTCCTGCGCGATCGCTTCGCGCAGCGCCTCCAGGCCTTCGTAGCGCGCTTCGTCGCGCAGCTTGTGGCAGAAGCGCACGGACACGTGCTGGTCGTACAGGTCGACCTCGCGGTCCAGCACATAGACCTCGCAGGTCGGCCGCAATCCGTCGGCAATCGTCGGACGCACGCCCACGCTGGCTGCGCCCGGCGCATTCAGCAGCCCGCCACCGGTGACGGTCGCCGCATAGATGCCGGACAGCGGCAGCGAACGGTGCTTGAGCTGGATGTTGGCGGTCGGGAAGCCGAGCTGGCGACCGATCTTCTGCCCGTGCTCGACGCGACCGCTGATCGCGTATGGGCGGCCGAGCAGGCGTTCGGCACGCGCCAGATCGCCCTGTTCCAGCGCTTCGCGCACGGCGGAACTGGAAGCGCGCTCGCCACCGATCTCGACGGTGTCCATGCTCGCCACCGAGAAGCCATGCAGTTCGCCGGCCGCGCGCAGTCGTTCGAAATCGCCTTCGCGGCCGCGACCGAAGCGGAAATCGTCGCCGATGATGAGGTGGCGCACGGCCAGTCCGCGCACCAGCAGTTCGTCGATGAAGGCCTGCGCACCGAGCGCGGCGAAGCGCGCGTTGAAGCGGCACACATAGACGCGATCGACGCCTGCCCGGCGGAAGAGCTCGAGCTTTTCGCGCAGGCTGGTCAGCCGCGTCGGCCGCCGCTCGTGCATGAAGAACTCGCGCGGGTGCGGCTCGAAGGTCATCACCGCGGCCGGCACGCCGAGCGCGCGCGCCTTCTCAGCCAGTTGCGCGAGCAATGTCTGGTGGCCGAGGTGCACGCCATCGAAATTGCCGATGGTCAGCGCGACCGGGGTGTCTGCGACGGACGGGATTGCGCGGAAGACCTGCACGAAAAGAGGGATGCGCGTGAAAAACGCGCAAGTATACCTGTGCACGTCGTGGTGCCGGGAGGGGGACTCGAACCCCCACACCTTGCGGCGGCGGATTTTGAATCCGCTGCGTCTACCGATTCCGCCATCCCGGCAGGGAAGAGGGCCGGATTATGCGGGCGACCGACGCCGTCCGGCAAGTCGCCGGGCGGTACAATGCGCGGTTTTTCGCGCTTCTCCGCCCCGTCCGACGCCGTGCTCACGCTCTCCGACTTCGATTACGACCTGCCCGACGAACTGATCGCGCAGGCGCCACTGCCCGAACGCAGCGCCAGCCGCCTGCTGGTCGTCGGCCGCGACGCGCCGACCGACGCCAGCATCCGCGACCTGCCGCAATGGCTCGACCCCGGCGATCTGCTGGTGTTCAACGACACACGGGTGATGCACGCCCGCCTGTACGGACAGAAGGACAGCGGAGGTCAGGTCGAGGTACTGATCGAACGGCTGACCGGCGAGCACGAGGCGCTGGCCCAGGTACGCGCCAGCAAGACGCCCAGACCCGGCGGCCGGCTGCGCATGGAGAACGCCTTCGACCTGGAGGTGCTCGGGCGCGACGGCGAATTCTTCGTGCTGCGCGGTCCGGCCGACGCACCGCTGCTCGACCTGATGGAGCGCCACGGCCGCCTGCCGCTGCCGCCCTACATCGACCGCGCGGCGGCGGAAGCCGACGAGGAGCGCTACCAGACCGTGTTCGCGCGCGAAACCGGCTCGGTCGCCGCACCGACCGCCGGCCTGCATTTCGACGAGGCGCTGCTGGCCGCGGTCGCCGCGCGCGGCGTGCGCACCGCGCGGGTGACGCTGCACGTGGGCGCCGGCACTTTCCAGCCGGTGCGCGTCGAAAACCTGGCCGAGCACCGGATGCACAGCGAGCGCTTCCAGCTGTCGGCCGACACTGCGCAGGCCATCGCCGACACCCGGGCAGCCGGCGGGCGAGTGATCGCCGTCGGCACCACCAGCCTGCGCTGCCTGGAATCGGCGGCGGCCGCCTGTGGCGAGGGCCCGCTGACCGCCTGCAGCGGCGATACCCGGCTGTTCATCACACCCGGCTACGACTTCCGCGTCATCGACGGCCTGCTCACCAATTTCCACCTGCCGAAGTCGACGCTGCTGATGCTGGTTTCCGCGCTTGCGGGCCGGCGCCGCATCTTCGCTGCCTACGCGCACGCGGTGGCGCAGCGCTACCGCTTTTTCAGCTACGGCGACGCCATGTTCATTCCGACGCGCATGAAGGACTCCGATGAAGTTTGAACTGCTCGCCTCTGACGGTCTCGCCCGCCGCGGCCGTGTCACGCTGGCGCACGGCAGCGTGGAAACGCCGGTGTTCATGCCGGTTGGCACCTATGGCACGGTCAAGGGCATGGACCCGGCCGAGCTGAAGGACATGGGCGCGCGCATCGTGCTCGGCAACACCTTCCACCTGTGGCTGCGACCGGGCACCGACATCATCCGCAAGCACGGCGGCCTGCATCGCTTCATGGGCTGGGACCGGCCCATACTGACCGACTCGGGCGGCTTCCAGGTGTTCTCGCTCGGCGCGCTGCGCAAGATCACAGAAGAAGGCGTGCGCTTTGCCAGCCCGATCAACGGCGACAAGCTCATGCTGACGCCGGAGGAGTCGATGCGCATCCAGCACGACCTGAATTCCGACGTGGTGATGATTTTCGACGAGTGCACGCCCTACCCGGCCGACCACGCGACGGCGGCCGAGTCGATGCGGCTCAGCCTGCGCTGGGCACAGCGCTCGCGCGACGCGCACGACAAGCTGGGCAACACGAATGCGCTGTTCGCCATCGTGCAGGGTGGCATGCATGAAGACCTGCGCGACGAGTCACTCGCCGGACTGAAGGACATCGGCTTCGATGGCTACGCCATCGGCGGCCTGTCGGTCGGCGAACCGAAGGAGGACATGCAGCGCATCCTCGCGCACACCGCGCCCCGGCTGCCGCAGTACGCGCCGCACTACCTGATGGGGGTCGGCACGCCGGAAGACATCGTGCACGCGATCGGCTACGGCATCGACATGTTCGACTGCGTCATGCCGACCCGCAATGCGCGTAACGGCTGGCTGTTCACCCGCTACGGCGACATCAAGCTGAAGAACGCGCGCTACAAGGACGACACCGCCCCGCTCGACGCCTCCTGCGAGTGCCACACCTGCACGCACTACACGCGCGCCTACCTGCACCACCTGCACCGCTGCAACGAAATGCTGGGCGCGCGCCTGAACACGCTGCACAACCTGCACTTCTACCAGCAGTTCACGCGCGAAGCGCGTGAAGCGATCGAAGCCGGCCGATACGCTCAGTGGTCAGCTTCCTTCCTGGCCGAACGCATGCGCGGTGTCTGACCCGCGCAATGGCCGATATGTGAGCAAATCCTGCCCATCCGGGCATGTAGGACGCGACTGATATACTCGCGAGCTTTCCAATAAGTCGAACCGGAGACCACCGTGCTCATTTCCCCCGCCTACGCGCAAGCCGCCGGCGCCGCTGATCCGACCGGCGGCATCATGGGCCTGCTGCCCATCGTCCTGATGTTCGTCGTGCTGTGGTTCCTGATGATCCGCCCGCAGATGAAGCGCGCGAAGGAACACAAGTCCATGGTCGAAGCGCTGGCCAAGGGCGACGAGGTCGTCACCCAGGGCGGCGTCGCTGGTCGCATCGTCAAGGTCAGCGACAACTTCATCACCGTCGAACTGGCACCGAACGTTGAAGTCGCAGTGCAACGTCAAGCTGTATCGACCGTGCTGCCCAAGGGCACGCTGAAGGCGCTGTAAGCCATTCCGGCCCGGCCGGTGGCAAGCGCCGCCGGCATTTCCCCTCCTGATTCCCGCCTCGCAATGAACCGCTACCCGCTCTGGAAAAACGCGCTGGTGATCGTGGCGCTGCTGCTCGGGCTGATCTACACGCTGCCCAACTTCTACGGCGAAGCGCCGGCCGTGCAGGTGTCGACGGCGCGCACCGGCGTCAGCATCGACGCAGAACTGATGTCGCAGGTCGAGAACACGCTGAAGCAGGCGTCCATCGCCCACACCGGCCTGACGCTGGACAACAGCGGCGTGCGCGTGCGTCTGGCCGATACCGACACCCAGCTGAAGACCCGCGATGTGCTCGAAAAGGCACTGAACCCGGACGCCAAAGACGCCCGCTATGTCGTCGCGCTGAACCTGCTGTCGAAATCGCCGACCTGGCTGCGCTCCTTCCGCGCGCTGCCGATGTACCTCGGCCTCGATCTGCGCGGTGGCGTGCATTTCCTGCTTCAGGTCGACATGAAGGGCGCGCTGACCAAGCGCGTCGATTCGATGGCGTCCGACCTGCGCACCCAGCTGCGCGAGAAGAACATCCGCCACGGCGGCATCAACCGCGAAGGCGACACGCTCGCGCTGCGTTTCCGCGACGCCGCCGGCCGCGACGCCGCGCGCGGCGCGGTCGAGAGCGTGCTGCCCGACATGGCCTGGACCGCCAGCGAATCCGGCGGCGACTTCGTGCTGACCGGCCGCATGAAGGCAATCGCCGAGAAGGACATCCGCGAGTCGGCGATCAAGCAGAACATCCTGACGCTGCAGAAGCGCGTGAACGAACTGGGCGTGGCCGAACCCATCATCCAGCAGCAGGGTGCGGACCGCATCGTCGTCCAGCTGCCCGGTGTGCAGGACGTGGCCAAGGCCAAGGACCTGATCGGCCGCACCGCTACGCTGGAGGTTCGCCTGGTCGACCAGGAGGCGATGCTCAGCGGGAATATGGACGGCCTTGAGGTCTATCCCGAGCGCGCACGCAACGGCATCGTGACCCAGGTGCCGGTGAAGAAGCAGGTCATCCTGACCGGCGAGCGCTTCGAAACCGCGCAGTCCTCGTTCGACGACGCCAACCGCCCGGCCGTCGCCGTGAAGCTCGATTCGACCGGCGGCCGCATCATGCGCACGGTCACGCGCGAGAACCTGAAGAAGATGATGGCCATCCTGCTGTTCGAGAAGGGCCGCGGCGAGGCCATTTCGGTGGCGACCATCCAGGGCGAATTCGGTGACCGCTTCCAGATCACCGGCCAGTTCAGCCCGCAGGAGACGAATACGCTGGCCATCCTGATCCGCTCGGGCGCGCTGGCCGCACCGATGGACATCATCGAAGAGCGCGTGATCGGCCCCTCGCTCGGCGCCGAGAACATCGACAAGGGCTTCCACTCGACGCTGTGGGGCTTCATTGCCATCGCCGCGTTCATGATCGTCTACTACATGGTGTTCGGTTTCATCTCGTCCGCCGCGCTGGCCGCCAACCTGCTGTTCCTGATCGCGCTGCTGTCGCTGCTGCAGGCTACGCTGACGCTGCCCGGCATTGCCGCCATCGCGCTGACGCTGGGTATGGCGATCGACGCCAACGTGCTGATCAACGAGCGCATCCGCGAGGAACTGCGCATCGGCGTCAGCCCGCAGGCGGCGATCACCGCCGGCTACGAGCGCGCCTGGGCGACCATTCTCGACTCCAACGTCACCACCATGATTGCCGGCCTTGCGCTGCTCATCTTCGGCTCAGGCCCGGTGCGCGGCTTCGCCGTCGTGCATTGCCTCGGCATCCTGACCTCGATGTTCAGTGCCGTGGTGGTGTCTCGCGCACTGGTGAACATGGTCTATGGCCGTGCCCGCAAGCTCGAGAAGCTGTCGATCGGCACCGTCTGGAAACCGGGCGCAGGCGCCTGAACCGCACACAAGGAAAGCTGAACAGCCATGGAATTCTTCCGTATCCGGCGCGACATCCCCTTCATGCGCCACGCGCTGGTGTTCAACGTCATTTCGCTGGTGACCTTCCTGCTCGCGGTGTTCTTCCTCGCCACGCGCGGCCTGCACCTGTCGGTTGAGTTCACCGGCGGCACGCTGATGGAAGTCGCCTACAGCGAGGCGGCCGATCTGAACGCGGTGCGCAAGTCATTGACCGACAGCGGCTTCAGTGACCCGCAGGTGCAGAACTTCGGCACCGCACGCGACGTGCTGATCCGTCTGCCGCTGGTCAAGGACAGCGACTCGGCCAAGGTGAGCCAGCAGGTGATGGCCACGCTGTCGGCCGGTGACGGCGCGAAGCCCGAACTGCGCCGCGTCGAGTACGTCGGCCCGCAGGTCGGCAAGGAACTAGCGGCCGACGGTTCGCTGGCGCTGATGCTGGTGATCATCGGCATCGTGATCTACCTGGCGATGCGCTTCGAGTGGCGCTTCGCGGTGTCGGCCATCATCGCCAACCTGCACGACGTGGTCATCATCCTCGGCTTCTTCGCCGCCTTCCAGTGGGAGTTCTCGCTGCCGGTGCTGGCGGCGGTACTGGCCGTGCTGGGCTATTCGGTGAACGAATCGGTTGTGGTGTTCGACCGCGTGCGCGAAGTGTTCCGCAACGCCCGCAAGCGCACGATGAGCGTGCCGGAAGTGCTGGACCACGCGATCACCAGCACGATCTCGCGCACCATCATCACTCACGGTTCGACGCAGATGATGGTGCTGTCGATGCTGCTGTTCGGTGGCGAGGCGCTGCACTACTTCGCGGTCGCGCTGACCATCGGCATCTGTTTCGGCATCTACTCGTCGGTGCTGGTTGCCTGCCCGCTGGTCATGTGGCTGGGCGTCAAGCGCGAGCAGCTGGCCAAACCGGTCAAGCAGAAGCAGGAAGCGGTGGTCTGAGCACAGACCCTGCACCCAAAAAGAAACCCGGCCGCGGCCGGGTTTCTTTTTGTCTGCCCGTTCCTATCAGGGCTGGGCGAACACCTGCTTCACGCGCAGGGTCTGGCCGTTCTCGATCAGCGCGATCAGGCGGTCTATGTTCGGGTGCTTGCCCGGGTTGGCCCTGGCATCGACGGTGTGCTCGGCGTAGATGTCCAGCGCCTGCTTCGCCGCATCCGGCGTGATGGCACCGTGCAGCTGCGCGAGGTGGTTGTAGACCGCCAGCGAGCCAGCCTGGCCCGGCTTGTTCTCGATGGTGGCGACCACTTCACCGGCCGCGTCCAGAAGCTGCAGCGCCGACAGGTGCGACACGCCGGGCAGCGTCTTCAGGGTTTCCGCAAAACTCATCTTCGTTTCTCCGCAATCGATCAGATGGCGCGGGCCAGACGGGCCGCGTCGCCGATATAGCTCGCCGGCGTCATCGCCAGCAGACGGTCGCGCTCGGCCTGCGGCAGATCGAGCTTGGCGATGAAGGTCTGCAGGCCTTCGCGCGTGATGCCGCGACCGCGCGTCAGTTCCTTCAGCTGTTCGTACGGATTGGGGATGCCGTAGCGGCGCATGACCGTCTGCACCGGCTCGGCCAGCACTTCCCAGCATGCGTCGAGGTCAGCTGCCAGGGCCTCCGGTTCGGCCAGCAGCTTGCCCAGACCGCGCGACAGCGAATCCAGCGCCAGCACGCTGTAGCCAAAGGCCACGCCCATATTGCGCAGCACGGTCGAGTCGGTCAGGTCACGCTGCATGCGCGACACCGGCAGCTTTTCCGACAGGTGGCGCAGCACTGCGTTGGCCAGGCCCAGATTGCCTTCGGCGTTCTCGAAATCGATCGGGTTCACCTTGTGCGGCATGGTGGAACTGCCGATCTCGCCCTCCTTCAGCTTCTGCTTGAAGTAGCCGAGCGAGATGTACATCCAGAAATCGCGTGCGGCGTCGAGCAGGATGGTGTTGGCACGGCCCATCGCGTCGAACAGTTCGGCCATCGCGTCGTGCGGCTCGATCTGGATCGTGTAGGGGTTGAACTCGAGGCCGAAGGATTCGATGAACTCGCGGTTGAACTGCGGCCAGTCGACATCCGGGTAGGCAGACAGGTGGGCGTTGTAGTTGCCGACGGCGCCATTGAACTTGGCCGTCAGGCTGACCGCGGCGATGCGCGCGCGGGCGCGCATCAGGCGCGCGGCGATATTGGCCATTTCCTTGCCCAGCGTGGTTGGGCTGGCCGGCTGGCCGTGCGTGCGCGACAGCATCGGAACGTCGGCCAGTTCGTGCGCCATGCCGCGCAGACGCTCGATCACTGCGTCGAGTGCAGGCAGCAGCACCTCGGTGCGCGCCTCGTTCAGCATCAGTGCGTGCGACACGTTGTTGATGTCTTCCGAGGTACAGGCGAAGTGGATGAATTCGGACACGCCGGTCACTTCGGCGTTCTTCGCCAGGCGTTCCTTCAGCCAGTACTCCATCGCCTTCACGTCGTGATTGGTGCGCGCCTCGATGGTCTTGATCGCGGCGGCGTCATCGACACCGAAGTCGCGAATGACCGTATCGAGCTCGTCCAGCGTGGCCTGCGAGAAAGCCTTCACCTCGGCGATCTGCGGGCTGGCGGCCAGCGCGCGCAGCCAGGCGATCTCGACGCGGACGCGATTGCGGATCAGGCCGTACTCGCTGAAATGGCCGCGCAGCGGGTCGAGCTTGGCAGCGTAGCGGCCGTCCAGCGGCGACAGCGCGGAAAGGGTGTGGGCACTCATGAGGAAACCTGCGGAAAGAAGGGAAAGGAATTGACCGACGCACACGCGTCGTGCAACGCAGCACGAATTTTATCATGTGCTTACGGTGGCTCCGGCGTGGCCACCGTAAGCGGGACGCTATAATTCCGACGTCGTCAAACGGTGCTGTCCATGAAACTCGTCGGTTCCCTCACCAGCCCCTACGTGCGCAAGACGCGCGTCGTGCTCGCCGAAAAGAAGATCGATTGCGAATTCGTGATCGACTCGCCCTGGGTGGACAACAGCGGCGTGCCCGATCTGAACCCGCTGGGCAAGATTCCGGTGCTGCTGCTCGATGACGACACCCGCCTGTTCGATTCGCGCGTGATCGTCGAATACCTCGACGGTGTGGCGCCGAACAACAAGCTGCTGCCGTCGACCGCGCGCGAACGCGCGCTGGTCAAGCGCTGGGAGGCGCTGGCCGACGGCATGACCGACGCCGCAGTGACCATCGTGCTTGAGCGCCGCCGCCCGGACGACGAACGCAGCGCGGGCTGGATCGCCCGCCACCGCGTCAAGATCGATCGCGCGCTGGTCGCCCTGGCGGAAGACCTCGGCGACGGGGCCTGGTGCCACGGAAACGGCATCTCGCTGGCCGACATCGCGGTCGGTTGCGCACTCGGTTACCTCGATTTCCGCATGCCCGAGCTGGACTGGCGCGCCGCCCATCCCAATCTCGCCCGCCTGCAGGAAAAACTGATGCAGCGCCCCTCGCTGGCCGACACGGTGCCGCACGAGTAAGCGACAACGGTCCGGCGCACCGCGCCGCCGGACCTCGAAGGCGGCGCTCAGGCCGCCGGCGTCGCCCCGGTGATGATGCCGCCGCCTAGGCACACCTTGCTCTCGTAGACCACGACGCTCTGCCCCGGCGTCACCGCCCACTGCGGCTCGGCAAACACGATTTCGCAGCGCTCAGCATCCACCGCGTCGATGCTGCACGGTGCGTCCGGCTGGCGGTAGCGCGTCTTCGCCGCATACACCCAGTGCGTGTGCGGCGGGCGTCCCGACACCCACGACAGATCGCTCGCCACCAGGCTGCCCGACAGCAGGGCCGGGTGGTCATGGCCGCGCACGACGTAGAGCACGTTTTTCTCCATGTCCTTGCGCGCCGAATACCAGGCCTCGTGCTCGCCGGCGTCGTCCGCCATGCCCTTCAGGCCACCAATGCCCAGGCCCTTGCGCTGGCCTATCGTGTGATACATCAGCCCATCGTGCCGGCCGAGCACGCGCTCGCTATCGAGATCACGGATCTCGCCCGGCGTGACCGGCAGATAGCGCTGCAGGAACTCGCGGAACGGCCGCTCGCCGACGAAACAGATGCCGGTGGAATCTTTCTTCGCCGCGTTCGCCAACCCGGCGTCGGCTGCGATGCGACGCACGTCACGCTTGTACAGATGACCCACAGGGAACATCGTGCGCGACAGCTGCGCCTGGTTCAGTCGGTGCAGGAAATAGCTCTGGTCCTTGGTACCGTCCTCTCCCTTCAGCAGCTGAAAGCTGCCGTCGAACTCCCTGACCTGCGCGTAGTGGCCGGTGGCGATGCGGGTCGCACCCAGTTGCATCGCGTGGTCGAGAAAGGCGGTGAACTTGATCTCTGCGTTGCACAGCACGTCAGGATTCGGCGTGCGGCCCGCCTGGTACTCGCGCAGGAAGCTGGCAAACACGCGGTCCTTGTACTCGGCCGAGAAATTGACGACTTCGAGGTCCATGCCGATCACGTCGGCCGCCGATACGGCATCGATCAGGTCCTGCCGCGTCGAACAGTATTCGTCGGTGTCGTCGTCTTCCCAGTTCTTCATGAACAGGCCGACCACCTTGTAGCCGGCCTGCTTCAGCAGCAGCGCCGATACCGACGAATCGACGCCGCCGGACATGCCGACGACGACGGTTTCGCCATTTCCGGGTGCGATACCCGCCAGTGCCTCATTCATCCGGGTAACCCCCATCCTTCCATGTTTCGATGTCCATCACGACCGCCGGCTCGGCGTGGTCGCGAAACCAGGTGTCGACCACCCAGCGGCCACCACCGTCGTTCTGTTCAATTGTCGCGCTGAAGTGCTGCATGATGAGCCAGCTGCGTCGCCGCTCGATGCCGGCTGCGCGGTGGAAGCGCAGCGCGCCAGCCGCCTGCAGCGCTTCCAGCATGCGCTCCGTGGTGTGCGCATGATCGATGCAGTCCATGCGGCCGTAAGCGCCGTCGTCGAGGAAATCGCCAGCGCGGTCGACGTGAATGGGCGTCTGTTCGCCCGCCCAGCGGTACATTCGGGCGATGGCATCCTGCAGCCGCAGACGCTCTTCCGCCGCATCGTTCGCCAGCTGCAGTTCATTGCGCAGCGAACTGATGTGCGCCTCACTGTAGAGCACGGTCTGCGTCGTCAGGCAGCTGTAGTTGAAGCAGACATCGAGGGCGGTCGCGTGATCCGCGCGTGCGACCGTCACGCTCAGCAGCAGCGTCAGCAGGCAAGCGGCACGACGCATCAGGAAAAATGCCGCACGACCGTCAGCGGCAAACGGACGCCGGCCAGCCAGTCCTGCACGCAGGCCCACACCAGCGGACTGCGGTGCCGGGCGCGACTGGCTTCGATTTCGGCCGGCGTCATCCAGATCGCGCGGACGATGCCGTCGTCCAGCGCGCGCCCGGCGATCTGCTCTCCGGCGTCGCCGGCAAAGGCGAATCTCAGATAGGTCACTTCGCCGTCCGGTCGCCGCCACTGGTACACGCCGACCAGTTCGCGCGGCTCGAAGGGGTGGGCCGTCTCTTCCATGGCCTCGCGGGCACAGGCCTCGACCAGCGATTCGCCCTCTTCGAGATGACCGGCGGGCTGGTTCAGCATGAGTCCGCCGGAGGTGTGCTCTTCCACCATCAGGAAGCGGCCGCGGTCTTCCATCAGCGCGGCCACCGTGACGTTGGGTTTCCAGATGCGTTCGCTCATGCGGCGATTTTAACGCGGCGGGCACGCCAGGACCGCCGCCGAACGGCCGGCTTCGGCTAAAATCGTTGGTTTACCGCAATCTCTGGAGTGTTTCCCATGTCGATGGCCGACCGCGACGGTTTTATCTGGTACGACGGCAAGATGGTGCCCTGGCGCGAGGCCACCACGCACGTACTGACGCACTCGCTGCACTACGGTCTGGCGGTCTTCGAGGGCGTACGCGCCTACAACACGGAAATCGGCACCGCCATCTTCCGTCTCAAGGAACACACCGACCGGCTGTTCAATTCGGCGCACATCTACATGATGAAGATGCCGTACAGCCGTGAAGAGCTGATGGAAGCGCAGCTCGAAGTGGTGCGCGCCAACAAGCTGGAATCCTGCTACATCCGCCCGATCGCCTTCTTCGGCTCGGAAAAGATGGGCATTTCGACCCGCGGCGCATCGGTGCACGTGTCGATCGCCGCCTGGCCCTGGGGCGCCTACCTTGGCGAGGACGGCCTGAAGCGCGGCATCCGCGTGAAGACCTCGTCCTACTCGCGCCATCACGTCAATGTGTCGATGTGCCGCGCCAAGTATTCCGGCACCTACGCGAACTCCATCCTCGCCAATATGGAAGCGACCGAACACGGCTACGACGAAGCGCTGCTGCTTGACGTCGATGGTTTCGTCGCCGAAGGCGCGGGCGAGAACCTGTTCGTGATCAAGGACAACAAGATCTACGAACCGGAAATCGCATCGGCACTGGTCGGCATCACGCGTGCGTCGGTGATCGAGATCGCCGCCGAACTGGGCTACCAGGTCGTGTCCAAGCGCCTGACCCGCGACGACATCTACACCGCGGACGAAGCCTTCTTCACCGGCACCGCCGCCGAGGTGACGCCGATCCGCGAACTGGACGGCCGCATCATCGGTGCCGGCACCCGCGGCCCGGTCACCGAGAAGATCCAGGCCCGCTTCTTCGACGTGGTGAACGGCCGCGCGCCGGAATACCACCGCTGGCTCACCAGGATCTGAACCGGTGCGCGGCCCTTGCCGCGCACCTTTCCCGTTCCGCGGCGCCTGCGCGCCCTCTCCCTGTCCGGAGCACATTGAAATGACCCAAGCCGGTAACGATTCCAGCCGCGACCACGCACGCGAAATCGAAGTCAGCGCGAACGACCTTCCGCTGCATTGCCCGCTCCCCGGTGCGCCGCTGTGGGCGCGCCACCCGCGCGTCTTCCTCGACGTGACCAAGACCGGGCAGGCCGCCTGTCCGTACTGCGGTACCCGCTACAGCTACCACGGTCCGGCGATCGCCGGCCACTGAGCGGCGCGCGGATGGAAGTCCAGCGCAAGACCTTCTTCGCGTCGGCCCAGGAGGCGGAAACCGCCTTCTACGACGCGCGCAACCGCGGTGACATCGAAGGCATGATGGCCGTGTGGGCCGACGAGGACGACATCGTGTGCATCCTCGCCGGTTGCCAGCGCGCCAGCGGCTACGAGGCGGTGCGCGAAGCGTGGCGGCGCAGCTTCGCCGCCGCGCACGCGGATGTGCGCATCGGCAATGCGCTGGTCATCCAGGGCGCGCTGCAGGCCATCCACAGCGTGCAGGAAACGGTCACCGTGGCGGGCGAGCGCCAGCCGCGGCCGCTGCTGGCCGTGACCAACGTCTACGCACGCGGGCCGCTCGGCTGGCATATGGTGCTGCACCACGCATCGCCGCTGCCGGCCGCGCACGACGTCGGCGACGCGCCGAAGATTCTTCACTGACACCGCGCCCGGCGTGACCGCCCCGCCGCCCTTCCGTCCGGCATCGTGGCTGCCCGGCGGCCACGCACAGACCATCTGGCCGCGCTTCATCCCGCAGGCCATGCCGACGCTCGTACGCGAACGCCTCGATACACCGGACGGCGATTTCGTCGATGTCGACTGGCTGCCGCGGCAGGCCGCCCAGCCGCTGGTGCTTCTGTTTCACGGGCTCGAAGGCAGTTCCGGCAGTCATTACGCGAAGGCGCTGATGCATGCGCTGGCCGCGCGCGGCTGGAACGGCGCAGTCGTCCACGCGCGCGGCTGCTCGGGTGAACCGAACCGGCTGCTACGCGCCTACCACTCGGGCGACAGCGCCGAACTCGACTGGCTGCTGCCGCGCGTCGTACCGCGCAACGAAGGCCGACCGGTGTACGCCGTCGGCGTGTCGCTGGGCGGCAACGTGCTGTGCAAATGGCTGGGTGAACAGGGGCAGGCGGCGTCGAAGTGGCTTACCGCCGCCGCCTCGGTCTGCGCACCGGTCGACCTGGGCGCCGCCGGCCGCGCGCTGGACGAGGGCTTCAACCGCGTCTACACGCAATACTTCCTGCGCACGATGAAACCGCGCGCGCTGCTCAAGGCGCAGCGTTTCCCCGGCCTGCTGGACGAGGCGGCCATCGCCGCCTGCAATTCGATCCGCGCCTTCGACGACGCGGTCACCTCGCAGATCCACGGTTTCCGTGACGCCGACGACTACTGGACGCGCTGTGCATCACGTCCGCTGCTGAAGGCGGTGCGCACGCCGCTGCTGCTGCTGCAGGCGCTGAACGATCCGATGGTGCCCGCCTGGTCGCTCGCCACACCCGATCTGCTGTCGTCCGACGTGCGACCGGAATACACCGCGCAGGGCGGCCACGTCGGCTATGTCAGCGGCGCGCCGAAGGGCCGGCTCGACTGGCTGCCGCAGCGCGTGCTGCACTTCTTCGATACTGGCGCCTGATCCGGATCGTCCGGGCGAATGAGCGGAACCGCCGTCAGGCGGCACCCGCAACCATGCTCAACGCGACCGCCTCGGCCACCTCGATGCCATCGACGGCCGCCGACAGGATGCCGCCAGCGTAGCCCGCCCCCTCGCCCGCCGGATAGAGGCCGCGCGTATTCAGGCTCTGGTAGCTGACCGGATCACGCTTGATGCGGATCGGCGACGAGGTCCGCGTCTCGACACCGGTCAGCACTGCGTCATGCATCGCGAAACCCTTGATCTGCCGGTCGAATGCCGGCAAGGCCTCGCGCATCGCCGTGATCGCATACTCGGGCAGAGCGGTGGCGAGGCTGCCCAGCGTGACGCCCGGCTTGTAGCTCGGCTCGACGGTGCCCAGCGCCTTCGATGGCCGGCCGGCGACGAAATCGCCGACCAGTTGCCCGGGCGCGCTGAAGTCGCCGCCACCCAGTTCGAACGCACGGGATTCCAGCGAACGCTGGAGGTCGATGCCGGCCAGCGGATGACCGGGGTAGTCCTGCTCGGGCGAAATGCCGACCACGATGCCGGCGTTGGCATTGCGTTCGTTGCGCGAATACTGGCTCATGCCGTTGGTGACCACGCGGCCCTCTTCCGACGTTGCAGCGACCACGGTGCCGCCCGGACACATGCAGAAGCTGTAGACCGAGCGGCCGTTCTTCGCGTGATGCACCAGCTTGTAGTCGGCCGCGCCCAGTACCGGATGACCGGCGAAGTCGCCGAAGCGCGCGCGATCGATCAGGCTCTGCGGATGCTCGATGCGGAAGCCCACCGAAAACGGCTTGGCCTCGACGTAGACACCCTTCTCGTAAAGCATGGCAAAGGTGTCGCGCGCGCTGTGGCCGATGGCCAGCACCACGTGGTCAGTGGCGATCTCACTGCCGTCGGCCAGCTTGACGCCGCGTACTGCGCCGTCCTCGATGACGATGTCTTCCACCCGCGCCTGGAAGCGGATTTCGCCACCCAGCGACTCGATCTCGGCGCGCATCTTCTCGACCATGCCGACCAGGCGGAAGGTGCCGATATGCGGCTTGCTCACGTAGAGGATTTCGTCCGGCGCGCCGGCCTTGACGAATTCGGTCAGCACCTTGCGACCGTAATGCTTCGGGTCCTTGATCTGGCTGTAGAGCTTGCCGTCGGAAAAGGTACCGGCGCCGCCCTCGCCGAACTGCACGTTCGACTCCGGATTGAGCACCCGCTTGCGCCACAGGCCCCAGGTGTCCTGGGTGCGCTCGCGCACTGCCTTGCCCCGCTCCAGCACGATGGGGCGGAATCCCATCTGCGCCAGCAACAGCGCGGCGAGGATGCCGCACGGCCCCATGCCGATCACCACCGGCCGGCGGCTCAGGCCGTCGGGCGCGTGGGTAACGAACCGGTATCGCGTGTCCGGCGTCGGCTGCAGGTGCGGTGACGGCTTCTGCGTCCTCAGCACCGCCGCCTCGTCGCGCAGTTCGACGTCCAGCGTGTAGATCAGGTGGATGGCCGAGCGACGGCGGGCGTCGTAGCCGCGGCGGAACACATGAACGGACAGCAGATCGGCATCGGCGATGCGCAGCCTTTCCAGCACGGCGGCGCGCAGCGCTTCTTCCGGGTGATCGAGCGGGAGTTTTATTTCGGTCAGTCTGAGCATCGAGGCAGGGCCTTGTCTATAAGCCAGCCCGTCAGTTTACCCGCTCGCCGGTGCAGACCGGAAACGGCGCACATTAACCAGCATGCCTTTCGCCGCTCAGGCCGCGCGCGCACTCGTGCACATCGATGCGCCCGGCGCGCAGGCGTTCGCCGATCAGCGTGGCGGCGGTCATCGCCTCGGCTTCGCCGCACATGAACACGTCCACCGCGGCGTAGCCGTGTTCCGGCCAGGTGTGGATGCTGATGTGCGACTCGGCCAGCAGCAGCACGCCGGTCACGCCCTGACCCGGTCCGAAAGGATGAAAGCGCGCGCCGAGCACACGGGCACCAGCAACGCGGGCCGCCTCGCTCAACACGGCTTCGATCCGCGCGCAATCCTCAAGCCGGGCCGGCTCGACGCCATACAGGTCGAGCAGCACGTGCAGGCCTATCGGCGGCACGCTCATTTATGCCCCGAGCCCCAGGACGAACCCGATCCGGAGCCGGACGAGTACGAGCGCGAACGACCGCCACCGTCGTCGTCTGCATTGATGGCCAGGCTGATCAGCAGCAGCACGAGCGCGTAGATGCCGTAGAACACCCGCATGGTCAGTCGAATTCCTTCACGGTCAGCGGCAGCCACAGCAGATAGAGCGCAATGCCGGTCACCACCAGCGCATCGAAGTTGAAGGGCAGGATGTAGCGCAGGTTCAGCAGGCCGATCAGGCCGGTGAAGGTCCAGGCAAGCGGCTTCAGCGTGGCCTTGCCCGCCGCATCGAGCAGCATCGGCTTTTCCGTGTTCAGGCCGGCGGGCGCCGGTGCGATGGACGCCAGCCTGCGGCCCGCCCAACTGGCAACCTGATCCAGCGACACCGGTTCGGCCAGCGACCAGCCCATCTCGTGCTCACTGCGCTCCAGATTGAGCACCCGGTCGCCCTGCACGTATTCACCGATCTCCGTGCGGTCGCCGGCACGCGCCCGCCACGGAAAGGCACCCACCACCTGACGTACTTCCGCCACATAGAGGTAGCGACGCACAAAGGCCTTGCCGCCCAGCGTCGCCGCGGTGGCGGTGAAGCTCTCGGGCCAGGCGTTCAGTACGCGGGCGCGCTGCCAGCCTTGGCGGGTTTCAACCAGCCAGGAGAATCCGGCCTGCGGCGCGTACAGCAGGTATTCGAACCACTCCGGTTCAGACGCGTCGGCCGGCACGCCGCAGCGCAGCCAGCCCATCACCCGCCAGGCCAGACCTTCGATGGTCAGCGTTTCGCCCGCCTGCAGGGTGGCGCTGACCGCGCGTTCGTCCGCCGCCTGACGGCTGATCACTTCGGCCTGACCGGCCGCCAGCGAAATCTGCGACCGGCAGGACGGACAGGTGAGGTGCTGGGTAGCACCGGGCACCACCGCGGCCGGCGCGCCACAGGCCGGGCAAATGAGCGTGGCCACACCGCCCTGCAGCCGCCCTGCGCGCGCCGCGACGGCGTCCACATCACGCAGACGCTGGGCGTACAGACCGGCCAGCGACACGGCACGCCCGCGGTAGCAGACCGGCGGCAGATCGGAATAGTCCAGCGTCAGAAATTCGTCGCGATGGCGGTAGTCGATCACTCGCGCCACCCAGCGCGCATCGACCGGAAACGGCAGTTCGCCCTCGGCCGCGACGCACTCCGCCTTGCGGATGTCGGACGCATGCCAGAAGGTGCCCCCGTGCGACCAGCGGTTGCCCGGCTCGACCTTGTCGAACAGCGGTGGCCCCACCGCATCGCCGTCCGGCCGCGCAATGACGAACTGACCGGCGAAATCGCCCAGCCAGCCACTGCTGCCGTCGTCGAACAGCAGATACCACTCGTTCCACACGCCGTGCTCGTAGCGCAGCTGGATGCGGCCGACCACGGTGAAACCCTGACCGGCGTACTGGCCGCTGGTCATGATCTGCACCGGCGAGTGGTCTTCGATCAGCGCCGCCTGCTTGCCGATGTCGCGCACCGCGTCGGCGTCGCGCAGCAGCGTGGTGCGGCAATAGCCGCACACTGCCATGCGCGAAGCGGCCGAACGGAACTCGACCGGTGCCCCGCAGCCGGGGCAGGCCACCTGATACATCGCCATGCGGAGGGTCAGCCGCCGGTGATCTGCTTGATCACTTCGGCCTTGGCCGTGTCATAGTCGGCCTGCGTGATGAGCCCGCCGTCGAGCAAGGACTTCAGCTTGCCCAGACGGACCTCGGGCGCATCGGTCGCCGCCGCGGGCGCAGCCGGCGCACCGGCCTGTGCGTTGCGCATCGCCTCGGTCATCACCTGCCCCATCGTGAGGCCGGCACCGAGGCTCGCGCCGATGCCGGCCAGCCCGCCCTCGTTCTGCGCGGCCAGCGGAATCGCGTTGGCGGTCTGGTACTGGGTGTAGGTGGCCATATTGCCGACCATGCCCATCGAAATCCGGGTGTCGAGTGCCTTCTGCAGTTCTTCCGGCAGCGAGATGCTCTCGACCGCGAAATTGTCGATCGCCACGCCGTAGCGCTCGAACACCGGCGTCATCGCCGCCTTCACCGCGTCCGACATCACGCCCAGATTGGCCGCCATGTCGAGGAAGGGCGCAGCGGAATTGCCGAGGGTGCTGCTCATCGTCGACACGACCAGATTGCGCAGCTGCATTTCGAGGTCGTCGACCGTGTAGGTGTCGCGCGTGCCACTTATTTCGGTGAAGAACTTCTTCGGGTCGGCCAGCTTGTACGAGTACATGCCGAAGGCGCGCAGCCGCACCATGCCGAAATCCTTGTCGCGCACCGTGACCGGCTGCGGCGTGCCCCACTTGCGGCCGAGCTGCAGGCGGGTGCTGAAGAAGTAGACGTCGCTCTTGAAGGGCGACTGGAACAGCTTGTCCCAGTTCTGCAGGTAGGTGAGGATGGGCAGCGTATTCGTGTTCAGCGTGTGCAGGCCGGGTCCGAACACGTCGGCCACCTTGCCTTCATTGACGAACACCGCCATCTGCGACTCGCGCACCGTCAGCTTCGCGCCGTACTGGATTTCGAAGTCCTGCATCGGGTAGCGCCAGGCCAGCACACCGTCGCCGTCCTCGTTCCACTGCAGTACGTCGATGAACTGCTTCTTGATGAAATCACCGATACCCATCGTCGACTCCTCTCAGTTGTTCCACTGTTCGTCACCTTACAACGACGCCTGAACGGGGCCCGCGCCGCCCGCAGGGCCGCCCCCAAGGGCGAACGCAGCCCCCTCGGGGGGCAGCGAACGCAGTGAGCGTGGGGGCCTTCATCTCAGGAAAGACAGGCGGCATTGATCACGCCGACCACCAGCGACACCGTGCCCATCAGCGCACCCATCGCCATATTGTTCGCTTCGATTGCCGCCTTCATTTCCGGCAGGCTGCGCTCGATCAGCAGATAGGCCGCCATCTGCACCACCGCCGCCAGCGTGCCCCAGGCGACGAACATCAGGTAGTGGTCGTTGTGCAGAATGCTGGATGCCACGGTCAGCGAGAAGCCGACGATGGCGCCGGCCAGCGACAGCGCGGCAGCGGTGCAGCCGCGGCGGATCAGCGGCATTTCGTGGAAGGGCGTGAAGCGCACATAGACGGCTGCGAACAAGCCGACCATGATCAGCCCGGACAGCAGGTGCTTCAGATAGAGGTAGAACTGATCGACCGGCAGTTGCGGCATGATTGCGCGTCTCCAACCTTCTCCGTGGTCTGTGCGCACGCACTCTAGCCGCTGCCCCATGCCGCCGCAATCCCGCCCTGAACCCGATCTGCATGGCACCGCGACACCCGGCACGGACGCTGGCTCGCACCACCCCGGGCTCATCGTCGCGGTTTTCGTCGTCGCCTCATGCGGACTGGCCTATGAACTCATTGCCGGTGCGCTGGCCAGCTATCTGCTGGGCGAATCGGTGCTGCGCTTCTCGACCATCATCGGCGCCTACCTGTTCGCCATGGGCATCGGCTCCCACCTGTCGAAGTATGTAGACGAAAAGGTAGTGCTGACCCGCTTCATCGACATCGAACTGATGGTGGGCCTGCTCGGCGGCCTGTCGGCCTGCGCGCTGTTCCTGATCTATGCCTGGGCCGGCAGCCCCTTCCGCGTGTCGCTGTACGCCATCGTGCTGCTGATCGGCGTGCTGGTGGGCATGGAAATCCCTCTGGTGATGCGCCTGCTGCACCAGCGCAAGCAGGCTTTCGAGGCACTGGTGAGCAAGGTGCTCACCTTCGATTATCTCGGTGCGCTGGCGGTGTCACTACTGTTCCCGCTGGTGTTCGCACCGCTGCTCGGACTGGCGCGCACGGCCGTGGTATTCGGCCTGCTCAACGCCGGCATCGGGCTGTGGGTGACCCACCGCTACCGCGCCGAACTGCCGCAGGCGCGCGCACTGATGCTGCGCGGCTGGCTGGTGCTGGCGGTGCTGCTTGGCGCACTGGCCTGGGCGCAGAAGCTGACCGATGCGGCCGAGGCCGGCCTCTACGGCGACGTCATCGTTCATCAGGAAACCACGCCCTTCCAGCGCATCGTGCTCACCCGCTGGCAGGACGACACCCGGCTCTACCTGAACGGCAACCTGCAGTTCTCCACCCGCGACGAACACCGCTACCACGAGGCGCTGGTGCACCCGGCACTGGCCGCGCTGCCACACGCGAAGCGCGTGCTGGTGCTGGGCGGCGGCGACGGTCTGGCGGTGCGCGAAGTGCTGAAGTACCCACAGGTCGAGCAGGTGACGCTGGTCGAACTCGACCCGGCGATGACCCGCCTGTTCCGCGACACCGACGATCTGGCCGCGCTGAATGCCTACGCACTGCGCGACGCGCGCGTGAGCACCGTCAATGCCGACGCCGCACAGTGGCTGGAGACCGCGCCCGGTCCCGGCTGGGACCTCATCGTCGCCGACTTCCCTGACCCGTCGCACTACGCGCTGGGCAAGCTGTACGCGGTACCGATCTACCGCCTGATGGCGCGCCATCTGGCACCCGGCGGACTGATCGTCGTGCAGTCCACCTCGCCCTGGTACGCGCCGCGCGCCTACTGGTGCGTGGACGCCACCTTGCGCGAGGCCGGCCTGCACACCGCGCCCTATCACGCCAGCGTGCCCAGCTTCGGCGACTGGGGCTTCATCATCGCCGGCCGCGACGCAGGCTACCGGCCACCGCTCGCCCTGCCGGCCGGACTGCGCCATCTCGACGCACCCACGCTGGCGCAGATGTTCGACTTCCCGCCCGACATGCGCGCGCCGGCGGTCGAGCCGAACCGGCTGAACACGCAGATGCTGGTGCACTACTTCGAAGAAGACTGGTCGCGGCAGATGCGATGAAGCGACGCAGCTTCCTGACCGCGGCTGCCAGTCTGCCGCTGTTCGCCGCCTGCGGCGATGTGCGCACGCCGCCCGCGATCAGCGTGCTGCGGCCGGGCATGCGCGAGGGCCACGCTCTGCGCGACACTGCCGCGCTGCCAACGCCATCCGGCGAACTGCGCTGCGCGGTCGCCATTCTCGGTTCCGGCGTTGCCGGGCTGACCGCCGCCTGGCGGCTGGCGCGCGAAGGGCAGCGCGACGTGGTGCTGGTCGACGGTCCGGAGCCCGACGGCAATGCGGCCGCGGGCGCGCTGGGCGGCATCGCCTGCCCGCGCGGTGCGCACTACCTGCCGCTGCCCGGCCGCGAGGCGACTCACGTGCGCGACATGCTGGCCGATCTCGGCGTGCTGTACGGCGCCCCGGGCGCCGCCGCGCCCGAGTACGACGAACAGGCTCTGGTCCATCCGGCCGCCGAACGCACGTTCGCGGGCGGCCTCTGGCACGTAGGCCTGCTGCCGCGTTCGACGGCGGACGACGTCGCCGCAGCCGACCGCTTCGAGACAGCGATGCGCGACTGGGCTGCGCGCCGCGGCACCGACGGCCTGTTCGCCTTCACCGTGCCGCTGGCCGCCTGTTCGCGGGATGTCGCACTGCGTGCGCTCGACCGCGTCAGCTTCGCAGCCTGGCTCGACGCGCAGTCGCATCGCCACCCGGCGCTGCGCCGCTACATCGACTACGCGATGCGCGACGACTACGGTGCGCCGGCCGGCGAGATCTCGGCCTGGGCCGGCCTGCACTACTTCTGCAGCCGGCGCGGCGAAGCCCGCAACGCGGAAGCCGGCACGGTACTGACCTGGCCGCAAGGCCTGTCGACATTGACCGCCGGCCTGCGCGCGCGACTCGGCAACACGCGGACTGTGGCCGGACACGCCGTCCGACTGCGCGACGGTCGGAGCGCGGTGAACATCACGGTACTCGCGCCTGACGGACGCAGCCTGCTGTTGCAGGCCGAGCACGCGATCTGCGCGATGCCGCTGCACGTCGCCCACCGGATCGACCCCGAACTGACCGCCAGCCTGCCACGCGAAGCGCTGCCGCCAACCGCGCCCTGGCTGGTCGCCAACGTGCTGCTCGATGGCTTTCCGCACGAGCGACCTGGCGTCGACCTGGCCTGGGACAACGTAGTGCACGAAGGTCGCGGCCTCGGTTACGTGGTCGCGACCCACCAGCTCACCCGTGTCGCTCGGCCACCGGCAACCGTATTCACTGCTTACCAGTCGGGCTGGACAGACGCGGCCGAGGCACGCCGCTGGCTGGCTTCGGCTGACGACGCGGCACTGCTGGGCCTCGCTCTCGCCGACCTCGACCTCGCCTACGACGCCCGCTGGCGTCGGCGCATCCGGGCGGTCGAACTGGTGCTGCGCGCGCACGCGATGGCGATACCGCAACCGGGCTTCATCGACGCGCCGGCGCGCGCGCTGCGTGACCGCGGCGGGCGCGTGCTGCACGCCCACGCGGATGTCAGCGGTCTGTCGCTGTTCGAAGAGGCGGCGTGGTGGGGAGATCAGGCCGCACGGACGCTGCTCGGCCGCCACTGAGGCGCTCCACCTCGCCGCACGAGGCGGCCGGCAGCCAGACATCGATCTGGAGCGAGGTCTCGGCCGCGTCGGTCGCATCCGCCGCGCGGGCCTCCACCCGGCCGCCGTGCAGGCTGACGATTTCGCGGCAGATCGCAAGGCCGGCGCCGGTTCCACCGCCTGGCGGACGCTGCGTCGCGGCAGGTCCGAACGGATCGAACAGGCTGTCCAGCTCCGCTTCCGTCATGCGCAGTCCCTTGCTGCGCACACTGACCGTGACGCCGCTGTGTCCGTCACGCGACGCGGGCGACACGAGCACGCCGACCGGGCTGCCCGCCGACGAGCGGCGGATCGCGTGTTCGAGCAAGGTACGCAGAGCCTGCTGCAGCCGCACCGGGTCGGCGTCGATCATCATGCCGTCGCCGCCGGCGTGCGGCGTCACGTTGATCTGCTGTCGGCCGGCACAGGCACGCAAGGCCTCGTCAAGCAGCTCGCGCGGCGCGAACAGGCTGCGCTGAAGGCACAGCGTGCCGGCACCCAAGCGCGACAGGTCGAGCAGTTCGTCGACCTGAGCCAGCAGCCGCTCGCCGTTTTCGCGGATCACTCCGAAGCGGTGGCGAGTGACGTCGCACAACGGAGGGCGGTCGCGCAGCGCGATGCGGGCGAAGCCCAGAATGGCGTGGATCGGCGTGCGCAGTTCGTGCGACACGCCGGCGAGGAAGGCGCTCTTCGCGCCATTTGCCAGTTCGGCCGTGCGCTGCGCGGCAGCGCTGTCCTTCAGCTGCATCTCGACCAGCTCGGTCAGCCGGTCGCGGTGGCGCATCAGTTCGGCTTCGGCATGCTGACGCGCCCGTTCGCGCAAACCGGCTTCGAGAATGAGCCCGAAAGTGCTCGCCGCGCCCTGCACGCTGGCCAGACGGTCGTCGTCGATCCGACCATCGCTCGCCGCCAGACCGATCAGGCCGGTCAGCAGTTCGCCACGGGTTACGGCGATGCAGAGCAGCCCGCGCCCGGCAGCCGAGTCGGCACCGGCGGCGACGATGCTACCGGACACGCAGCTGCGGCCACCCGCCTTCAGCACGCCTTCGATCAGGTCGGCGCGCTCGCTGAGCCAGTCGGTCTCGCGGCAGGCCAGCAGGCCGATGTGCGCCGTGCCGTTCGCGTCGCGGGCGACCTCGCCGAGAAAGCCGTCGTCGCAGCCGGACAGTTCGCACAGGATGTCGAGCATGCCGGCGAACACCGCATCCGCCGGCTCGCCGGCGATGAAGCGGGCCTGCAGCCGGCCAAGCATCGCGAACTGGTCGCGGCTGCGCGCCAGCGCAGCTTCGACGCGCTTGCGCTCGCTGATGTCGCGCGCGTAACCGACCGTGCCCAGCAGGCCGCCGTCCTCGTCCAGCACCGGCGCCGTCCATGCCTCGAACCACTGGCGTCGATCGCCGCTGTCGATGACCGACTCCGAATACTTCGGTGTCCGACTCTGCAGCACCTCCATGTCCTCGACGCGATAGGCGATCGCCTGCTCGGTCGGCCACAGATCGTCGTCGTCGAGGCCGCGCGCGTCATCCAGGTGGGCCAGCCCGCCGGCCTCGGCCAGCGGCCGGTTGACGGCCAGGAAGCGCAGATCGCGGTCCTTCAGCCACACCATGAAGGGGAAGTTGTCGAGCAGCGCCCGCTGATAGCGCATCGCGCGTCGCAACTCGCCCTGCATCCGGTACGGCTCGCTCATGTCCTGGACGATGCCGGCCAGGCGAGGCGCGTCGCCCTCCTGTCCCGACTCCAGACGGCCCTCGAACAGCACCCGGCGCACCTCGCCCCGGCCGTCGGTCAGACAGACTTCTGTCCGGTGACGCGCACCGGCCAGCGCGGCGCGCCAGGCCCGCTCAAGCTGCCCCCGGTCCTCGACGGCAACATGACCGAGCAGATCGTCGAAACCACGCACGCGGGTTGCGTCCAGCCCAAGAATGGCGAGTGCCCGCGGCGACCAGTCGAAAGCCCCCGCCTCGTGTTCCCAGGTGCCGGTGCGTCCGAGCATCTGCGCGCGTTCGAGCACGCCATGCAGACGATCGAGTTCGCGCCGTGTAGTGTCCAGCCTCGTCCCGGCCGCCCACAGCGCGATGCAGGCGATCAGGGTCGGCACCAGCGTCAGCGCGACGCCGGACCCCGCCGAGCGCGCGTGCACCGCGGCGCCGAAAAGGTGAGACAGATCGGCCGCCAGCAGTCCGGCTGTCAGTGCAAGCAGCAGGTAGGCCAGCCAGTGGCGGGCGACATGGCGACCGAGATGGCACAGCGAGCTCATCGGCACGGGAAGGTCAGCGGGGTTCGGGCGACCTGTATTGAACGGCCGCCGACCGGCGAATCTTGAGTCCTGGCCGGAACGGCCGGACGATGTGAAGGGCATCACGGACCGCGATCGGGTCCGGCGCATGAAATCGCCATGCACGATGCGCGCCTGAGCGCCAGCGCGCTAGACTGCCCGTCAGCATCAAGACATGCAGGAGGCGCATTTGCAGTCCGCCGACACCCCGCAACCGAAACAGGTTCCGAACGACAGACGCCTACGCCCCCGCATGGATGCGAACGCGCGCAGCCTGTCGCCGGGTAATCGTCTGTTCCTGCTGTGGCCCTTGATCGCCATCGTGCTGTTACTGCTGGCGCTGGCCGCGCTGAGCATGGAAATCATGTCCGGCGCCCGCGCCTATGTCAGCGGCGAGAGCCTGTGGAGCAAAGGGCAGAAGGCGGCGGTGATGCACCTGCTCGATTACGTCGCCTCGGGCGACCAGGCCGACTACGCGGACTACCGCCGCAACATCGGCATCACGCTCGGCGACCGCAAGGCACGCGAAGCACTCGACCGGCCGGACCCGGACCGCGCTGCCGCAGCCCAAGGCTTCCTCGATGGCGGCAACGACGTGGGCGACGTGCCCAGCCTGATCCGCCTGTTCGTCTGGTTCCGCTGGGCGCCACCGATGCGCGACGCGATCGATCTGTGGACCGAGGGCGACCGGCTGATCGGCGAGATCGATGCGGTAGCGCGCGTGGCCCACGGCCAGATCAGCGCCGGCAGCCTGACGGCGGACGAGCGCGCGGTACTGACGCTGCGCGTGCGCCAGCTCGACGCCACGCTGGAGTCGGTGGCCGTCCGCTTCTCGTGGACACTCGGCGACATTTCGCGCCGCATACACCGCGGACTGAATCTTGCCATGCTGGTGGTCAGCAGCCTGTCGCTGGTCGTCGGCGTGATGCTGACGCGACGCATGCTGCGCGAGTCGCAGCAGGTCGAACTCGATCTGCGCACGAGCGAAGCCAGCCTGCGCGAGGCGCAGCGTCTGGCCGAAGTGGGCAGCTGGTCGCACCGCGTCGATCGTGGACAGACCGAGTGGTCGGACCAGGCGCGGCGCATGCTCGGAGGCGACGACGGCGGCTGGATGCCGGCCTGGGGCGACTATCTCGACCGCATCGCCGATGCCGACCGCGGGCGCATCGAAGCGGCGTGGAAGGCGGCGCGCAGCGAGGGCCGGCCCTATGAGGTCGAGTACCGCATCCAGGTCCCCGGCCGCGGTCAGCGCTGGATACACGAGCGCGGCAATCCGGTCAGCGACGCCAGCGGTCAGGTGGTGATCATCGACGGCACGGTGATGGACGTATCCAAACGCCGCGACGCGGAAGAGCGGGTTCGCCAGCTCGCCCACTACGACGAGCTGACCGGCCTGCCCAACCGCGCACTGTTCCACATCGAACTGCAGCGCGCGCTGGTCGCCGCCCATGCGCTGGACACGCGGCTCGCGCTGATGTTCATCGACCTCGACCGTTTCAAGATCATCAATGACACGCTGGGCCACGACGCCGGCGATCTGGTGCTGGTCGAGGTGGCGCAGCGCCTGCGCGCCTCGCTGCGGGATACCGACATCGTCGCCCGTCTGGGCGGCGACGAGTTCGTCGTGCTGATCGAAGGCATCGAAGCCAACAGCGAGGCGGCCACCGTTGCGCAGAAGGTGCTCGAACAGATCGGCCGTCCGATCGCCATCGACGAACGCGATTACTCGGTCACCGCCAGCATCGGCATCAGTCAGTACCCGACCGACGGACAGGACGTGCAGACGCTGCGCAAGAACGCCGACCTCGCGATGTATCGCGCCAAGGAAAAGGGCAAGAACCAGTACGAGTTCTACTCGGTGTACATGAGCCGGCGCTCGTCGCAGCAGCTGGCGCTGGAGGCGGACCTGCGCCAAGCACTGGAACGCGGCGAACTGGTCGTGCATTACCAGCCGCGGGTACGCGTCGCTGGTGGCACGGCACGCATCGTCGGCTGTGAAGCGCTGCTGCGCTGGCAGCACCCGCAGCGCGGCTTGCTGTCGCCGGGCCAGTTCGTCGGCATGGCGGAAGAAACCGGCCTCATCGTGCAGATCGGCCTGTGGGTGCTCGAAACCGCCTGCCGCCAGAACGCCGCCTGGCGCCAGGCCGGGCTGCCGCCGATCAGTGTGTCGGTCAATGTATCGGCCCGTCAGCTGGCCGATCGCGGCTTTGCCGACCAGGTCGGTCGCGTGCTCGAACACAGCGGCATGGCGGCCGACGCACTGGAACTGGAAATCACCGAAAGCCTGCTGATGGATCACCCCGAGCGTTCGATCAAACTGCTGCACGCGCTCAACGCGCTTGGCGTGCGCATTGCCATCGACGATTTCGGAACCGGCCACTCGTCGCTCGCCTACCTGAAGCGTTTCCCGATCGACTGCATCAAGATAGACCGCGCCTTCGTCGCCGACCTACCCGATGAAGCGGACGCCTGTTCGATCGCCCGCGCCATCGTCGCGCTGGCGCACAGCCTGCAGCGCTCGGTCGTCGCGGAGGGCGTCGAAACGACGGCGCAGCGGGACTTCCTGCTGCAGCAGGGCTGTGACGAGTTCCAGGGCTTCCTGTTCAGCGCGGCGGTGGACGCCGACACGTTCGCGGCGCTGCACAAGGCCGCGGCCGAGCCGGTCAACGCCTGATCGTCCGGGACGGCAGGTTGCGGTGCGGTAGAATCCGCGCCGGAAGTCCGCCGGGCAACCGCGGCGCGCAAGCGCGGAGGAAAGTCCGGGCCCCGCAGAGCAGGATGCCGGCTAACGGCCGGGCGCAGCAAGCCGCGTGAAAGCGCGGCCCAAGGCGACGGAAAGTGGAACAGAAAACATACCGCCGATGGCCGCAAGGCACAGGCAAGGTTGAAATGGTGCGCCTTCGGGCGGGCGGCAACGCCGGGTAAGAGCCCACCGCGTGTGCGGCAACGTGCACGGCATGCAAAACCCCATCCGGGGCAAGGCCAAATAGGGAAGCCATGACGCGGCTCGCGTCGCTTCCGGGTAGGCTGCTCGAGCGGCGTGGTAACACGTCGCCCAGATGAATGGTTGCCGGTGCGTTCGCGCACAACAGAACCCGGCTTACAGGCGGACTTCCACTCCTGCCCGGCCGGCCTCCCGCATTTCCCCCACTCGGCTGCACACCCGCCCCACTTTCGTCCACTTCGCCCCACGAAGCGGCATGGCGCGGGCATCTGTTCACACCGCACATTCAGTTCATTTTCTATCCCATTAAAAACAAAGGGTTTTTATTTCACGACTTTGTGGAATATTACCGCTAAGTCCTTGTTGCAGAAATAGATTTGGCGCATTCCAGCTATTGACCACCCGCTGCTTGATGGCTAAAGTGGAGCAATATTGGATAAGAAGTGGAGTGATTGTGGGAAAGACGACTCTGACCGCCACTCCAGCCCGTCGCTGCTGACGGGCTTACACGGGCACGCGCATGTTCTACGGGACGACCCGCCTCACCATGGATGACAAGCACCGCATCGTCATCCCCGCTCGTCCGCGCAAGAAGCTGATGGACATGTGCGAGGGCGAGGTCGTGATGACGGCGCGCACCCGCGAGCACATCCTTCTCTACCCGCTGCCCGAATTCGAGGCTCTGCTCGCCCGCCTCGACCAGCTGCCCGACCTCGATCAGGCCAGCAACGATTTCAAGCTCAGCTTCACCGCCAATGCGCGCGACGAATCCATCGATCGCGCCGGCCGCCTGCTGCTCGGCGCCGACCTGCGCGAACGCGCCGGCCTGACCAAGGGCGTCATGCTGGTCGGCCGCGGCAACCGCTTCGAACTGTGGGACGAAGGCCGCTGGAACGCCGAGGCGGCTGCGCGCGACGCCCGCGAAGGCGCAGTGCCCCTGCCGTCTGAAGTCATCAGTTCCTTCAGGCTCTGAGAATGGTGCCCCCACGCTCACTCCGTTCGCTGCCCCCCGAGGGGGCTGCGCTCGCCCTTGAGACGGCCCGGCGGGCGGCGCTCGTGCCCCCACGCTCACTCCGTTCGCTGCCCTCCGAGGGGTCGGCGCTTCCTTCCTCGCAGAAGTTCGGGCGGGGTTGAGATGGAACACATCCCCGTACTGCTCGCCGAGGCGCTCGACGCACTGGCGGTGCGTCCCGATGGCGTCTACGTCGATGGCACTTTCGGTCGCGGCGGGCACAGCCGCGCGCTGCTCGCGCGCCTGGGTCCGGGTGGCCGGCTGATCGCGCTCGACCGCGATCCGTCGGCCATCGCCGCCGGTCAGGCCATTACCGACCCGCGCTTCACGCTGGTGCACGCGCGCTTTGCGGAAATGGGTGCAGTACTCGAACAACTGGGCGTGCACGGCGTGGATGGCGTGCTGCTCGACATCGGCGTGTCGTCACCGCAGCTCGACGAAGCGGCGCGCGGCATGAGTTTCAGGCAGGACGCACCGCTGGACATGCGCATGGACACCAGCCGGGGCGAAACAGTGGCGCAGTGGCTCGCCCGCGCCGACGAAGCAGACATCAGGGAGGTCATCAGGGACTATGGCGAAGAACGGTTTGCTTCAGCGATTGCAAAGGCGATTGTTGCTGCTCGGAGCGAGCGGCCTGTCGACACCACATACCAGCTTGCCCAGATCGTGGCGGCCGCTGTCCGCACGCGCGAGGCGGGCCAGCATCCGGCGACGCGCAGCTTTCAAGCTCTACGGATTTTCATCAATCAGGAGCTTGAAGAGCTTTCGCTAGTGCTGCCGCAGGCGCTGGCCGCGCTCCGACCGGGCGGCCGGCTGGCGGTGATTTCCTTCCACTCGTTGGAAGACCGCATCGTCAAGCGCTACATGGCCGACCAGGCCTCGCCGCCGCAGCCGCCGCGCAACCTGCCGCTGCGCGCCGACCAGCTGCCTAAGCCGACGATGAAACTGATCGGCCGCTTCCGCGCCGGCAACGACGAAGTCGCGCGCAATCCGCGCGCGCGCAGCGCCACGCTGCGCGTGGCCGAGAAGGTGGCCTGACGTGCTGCGCCTGAACTTCGTACTGATCGCCACGCTGGTCATCAGCGCCATCGCGCTGGTGTCGTCGCAGCACCGCTCGCGCGCGCTGCACACCGAACTCGAGCGCGAGCTCACCCGCATGCGGGTGCTCGAAACCGAGTGGGGTCAGCTGCAGATCGAACAGGGCTCGCTGGCGGCGCACGCGCGCATCGCCAGCCTGGCCGAATCCAAGCTCAAGATGCGCGCGCCGGAACGCGATCGCGTCATCGTCATCGACCCATCCGAGGCCGGACAATGAAGTTCGCCCACAACCCGCTGCTCGCCGAACTGCTGCCCGCCTGGCGCGCCCGCCTGATGCTGGTGGTCATGATGGCGCTGTTCGGCGGTCTGGTTGCCCGCGCGTTCTGGCTGCAGGTGGTCAACGACGAGTTCTATCAGCGCAAGGGCGAGGAACGCTTCTCGCGCGTACTGCCGACGCCGGCTTCGCGCGGCCGCGTGCTCGACCGCAACGAGCAGGTGCTGGCAATGAGCACCCAGGTGTCGGCCATCGTCGCCGAATCGCGCCCGACGCGTACCGATGCCAAGGCCAATCCGCGCGACATCGGCGCCGAGAAGCTCACGCCGGCGCAGATCCGCCAGCTGGCGGATCTGCTCGGCATGGATCACCGCGAGGTCGCGCGCAAGATTCCGGAAAACCGGGGGCGCAGCTACCTGAAGCGCCAGGTACCACCGGACGTCGCGAAACAGGTGCTGGCACTGAAGCTGCCGGGCATCCGCTCGGAACCCGAATACCGCCGCTACTACCCGCACGGCGAGGTCAGCGCGCACGTGGTCGGCTTCACCGGCATGGACGACAACGGTCTCGAGGGCATCGAACTGGCGATGAACCGTCCGCTCACCGGCAAGGTCGGTTCGCGACGCGTGATCACCGACGCCCGCCGCAACGTGGTCGAGGACGTCGAAGTGCTGGCGCCGCCGCGCGACGGCGGCGACGTGCGGCTGGCCATCGATACCCGTCTGCAGTTCCTGGTGCACAGCCGGCTCAAGCAGGCGGTCAGCGAACACAAGGCACGCGCGGGCAGCGCGGTGGTGGTCGATTCGCGCACCGGCGAAGTGCTGGCGCTGGCCAACTGGCCGACCTACAACCCGAACAACCGCGAACAGCTGTCCGGCCCGCCGCTGCGCAACCGCGCCTTCACCGACACCTACGAACCGGGTTCGACGATCAAGCCCTTCATCGCCGCGATGGCGCTGGAAAGCGGCCGCTACACCTTCGACACGCCGGTCGATTGCGCCGGCAAGCTCACGTTCGGCCGTCACTCGATCGGCGACGCACACCCGCACGGCACGCTCAGTCTGGCCGAGGTGATCCAGAAGTCGTCGAACATCGGCGTGGCCAAGATCGCCGGCACCTTCAAACCGTCCGAAATGTGGCAGACCTACGATCAGCTCGGCTTCGGCTCGCCGCTGCGCCTCGGTTTCCCCGGCGAAGCCGGTGGCCGCCTGCGCCCGGCAAGCAGCTGGAAGCCGGTCGAGCAGGCCACGATGTCGTACGGCCACGGCATGTCGGTCACGCTGATGCAGATGGCGCGCTCCTATCTCGTATTCGCCCGCGACGGCGACCTGATCCCGCTGTCGCTGACCCGCGTCGACACGCCGCCGATCAACGGCCTGCAGGTGTTCTCGGCACAGACCGCGCGCGAAGTGCGGCGCATGCTCGAAATGGCCGCCGGCGCCGGCGGCACGGCGCCGAAGGCACAGATTCCGGGCTATCGCGTCGCTGGCAAGACCGGTACCGCACACAAGCTCGAAGGCGGCAGCTACGCGAACAAGTACATCGCGTCCTTCGTCGGCTTCGCGCCGGTGTCCGACCCGCGCTACATCGTTGCGGTGATGATCGACGAACCGTCCAACGGCGTGCACTACGGCGGTCAGGTCGCCGCCCCGGTGTTCTCCGACATCATGAACGCCACGCTGCGCGCCACCGGCGTACCGCCGGACGCACCGGTACCGGTGCTGCAGATGGCGCGCAACAGCGCCGCCGGCAAGGAGGGCTGGTGAGCACCGTCAGCGCTTCCGCCGTCATCGCCCGCGTGCGCGACACGCTGTCGCGCCGCGGCGTCGTGCCGCGCGCGCTGCGCGCCGATTCGCGTCAGGTGCAGGCGGGCGACCTCTTCTTCGCCCTGCCCGGCCAACGCACCGACGGCCGTCGCTTCATCGACGCCGCCATCGAGCGCGGTGCCTGCGCGGTGCTGTGCGAAGCGGGCGGTGCGCCGACAGCCGCCGCAGTGCCGGTGATAGAGGTCGATTCGCTGCGCAGTCACGCCGGCGCGCTCGCCGACGATCTGCTCGACCGCCCCTCCTCCGCGCTTCACGTGATCGGCGTCACCGGCACCAACGGCAAGACCTCGGTCAGCCAGTGGGTCGCCCAGGCCATGGATCTGCTCGGCACCCGCTGCGGCGTCATCGGCACGCTGGGCAGCGGTCTGCCCGGCCAGCTGTCGGAATCGGTCAACACCACGCCGGACGTGGTCAGCGTGCACCAGACCCTGGCCGACCTGCGTGCCGCAGGCGCCAGCGCCTGCGCGATGGAAGTGTCGTCGATCGGCCTCGACCAGGGACGCATCGACGGCGTCCGGATCCACACCGCGGTGTTCACCAACCTGACCCGCGACCACCTCGACTATCACCCGGACATGCAGCATTACGCGGCCGCGAAGGCCACCCTGTTCTCCCACCCCGGCCTGTGTGCCGGGGTGATCAATACCGACGACGCTTTCGGCCGCTCGCTGGCCGGCGAAGTCGCCGCGCGGCTGCCGGTCACCGGCTGCGCGCTCGACGCCGAGCTTCCGCCCGGCGTGCACGGACTGCGCGCCCACAACGCCGATCTGGCGCACGGCCTGCGCTTCGACATCGAGCACGGCAACGAGCGGGCGCATGTCGACGCCGCCCTGGTCGGTCGCTTCAACATCCAGAATCTGCTCGCCGTCACCGGCAGCCTGCTGCATGCCGGCGTATCGCTGGCCGATGCCGCACGCGTCGCCGGCCAGCTGCTGCCGCCGCCCGGCCGCATGCAGCGGCTCGGCGGCCATGGCGAGCCGCTGGTCGTGGTTGACTACGCACACACGCCGGACGCACTGGAGCAGGCGCTGCGCGCGCTGCAGCCGGTGGCCGAAGCACGGCGCGGCAGACTGCTGTGCGTGTTCGGCTGCGGCGGCGACCGCGATCCAGGCAAGCGGCCGCTGATGGGCGCCGTCGCCTACGAACACGCTGCCCGCACCTGGATCACCTCGGACAATCCGCGCAGCGAAAACCCGGACGCCATCCTCGACGACATCGCCGCCGGGCTGCCGGCCTGTGCCGACGCGCTGCGCGAGGTCGATCGCGCGCTCGCGATACGCGCCGCCATCAGCACCGCCGACGCACGCGACGTCGTGCTGATCGCCGGCAAGGGACACGAGCACTATCAGGAACGCATGGGCGTGCGCACGCCCTGGTCCGACGCCGACCAGGCCGCTGCCGCCCTCGCCGCCCGCGGAGGCGTGCAATGAACGCCCTGTGGAAGGCCTCCGACGTCGCTGCCGCCTGCGGCGGCACGCTGAGCGGGCCCAACGTCGACATCGCCGGTTTCTCGACCGACAGCCGCGCGGTGAAGGCCGGCGACCTGTTCGTCGCGCTGCGCGGCGAACGCTTCGACGCGCATGACTTCATCGCCGACGTGCAGACAGCCGGTGCCGCCGCCGCGGTGATCGCCGCCGACTGCGCGCACACCACGGGCACGCTGATCCGTGTCGCCGATACCCGCACCGCACTGGGCGACATCGCCCGCGCCTGGCGCAACCGCTTCACGCTGCCGCTGATCGGCGTCACCGGCAGCAACGGCAAGACGACGGTGAAGGAAATGATCGCCGCCATCCTGCGTGCGCACGCGGTCAGCGTGGGCTGGAATCCGGATGTCGCGGTACTGGCCACGCGCGGCAATCTGAACAACGACATCGGCGTGCCGCTGATGCTGTTCGGCCTGCGCGCGACGCACCGCATGGCGGTGATCGAGATGGGCATGAACCATCCCGGCGAGATCGCGTGGCTGGCCGGCATGGCCAGGCCGACCGTCGCGCTGGTGAACAACGCCCAGCGCGAACACCTCGAATTCATGAACAGCGTGGCCGAAGTCGCACGCGAGAACGGCGACGTGTTCGATGCACTCGGTGCGGACGGCATCGCCGTGGTCAATGCCGACGACGATTTCGCCGGCTACTGGTGCGGCCGCAACGCGGCGCGGCGCGTGCTGCGCTTCGGTCTCGACCACGCCGCCGAAGTGTTCGCCACCGCCACGCCGGAAGGCCTGGGCTACCGTCTCGACCTGCGCGGCGCCTTCGGCACCGCCCGCATCGTGCTGCGCGTGCCCGGCCTGCACAACGCACGCAACGCGCTGTGCGCCGCAACTGCCGCGCTGGCTGCGGGTGCCGACATGGCCGCCGTGGTGTGGGCGCTGAACCGCTTCGAAGGTGTCAAGGGCCGCCAGCAGGTACGCGTCGGACTGGCCGGCAGCACGGTGATCGACGACAGTTACAACGCCAACCCCGATTCCGTGCGCGCCGCCATCGACGTACTCGCCGCCGCATCAGGCCGACGCATCCTGGTGCTCGGCGACATGGGCGAGGTCGGAGACCAGGGCCCCGAATTCCACCGCGAAGCGGGCGCCTATGCGCGCGAACGCGGCATCGACGCGCTGCACGCGCTCGGTGAAGCCTCCACGCACGCCGTCGCCGCCTTCGGCACCGGCGCCCTCCACTACGCTGATCACACCTCGATCGCCGACGCGCTGCGTCCGCAGCTCGACGCCCGCACCACGGTGCTGGTGAAGGGTTCGCGCTTCATGCGCATGGAACGCGTCGCCGAGGCGCTGCTCGCACACACCGGACAGGACAACCATGCTTCTTGAACTTGCCCGCTGGCTGGCGCAGGACATCCGCGCATTCAACGTTTTCAACTACATCACGCTGCGCGCCGTGCTGGCGATGATGAGCTCGCTGGCCATCTGCTGGATGTTCGGCCCGATGCTCATCCGCAAGCTGACCGAATACAAGATCGGCCAGGCGGTGCGTGACGACGGCCCGAAATCGCATCTGACCAAGGCCGGCACGCCGACCATGGGCGGCGCCCTGATCCTGATCGCGCTCGGTGTCACCACGCTGCTGTGGGCCGACCTGTCGAACCGCTACGTCTGGGTGGTGCTGGTCGTCACGCTGGGCTTCGGCGCCGTGGGCTGGGTGGACGACTGGCGCAAGGTGGTGCATCGCAACCCGAAGGGCCTTCCGGCCAAGCCCAAGTTCTTCTGGTCCTCGGTGTTCGCCGCCGGGGCGGCGGTGTACCTCGGTCTGACCGCCCAGGTACCGGCCCAGCTCGAACTGATCGTGCCCTTCTTCAAGACCGTGGCCTACCCGCTCGGCGCCATCGGCTTCATGGTGCTCACCTACTTCGTCATCGTCGGCACCAGCCACGCGGTGAACCTGACCGACGGCCTCGACGGCCTCGCCACGATGCCGGCCGTGATGGTGAGCGGCGCGCTCGCGATCTTCGCCTACGTCGCCGGCAACGCGGTGTTCTCGCGCTATCTGGGCGTGCCCTTCATTCCCGGCGCCGGTGAGCTGGCCATCTTCTGCGGCGCGCTGTGCGGCGCCGGTCTCGGCTTCCTGTGGTTCAACGCCTACCCGGCCGAAGTGTTCATGGGCGACGTCGGCGCGCTGGCGCTGGGCGCCGCGCTCGGCACCGTGGCGGTGATCGTGCGTCAGGAAATCGTGCTCTTCATCATGGGCGGCCTGTTCGTTGCCGAAACGCTGTCGGTGATGATCCAGGTGCTCTACTTCAAGTGGTCCGGCGGCAAGCGCATCTTCCGCATGGCGCCGCTGCACCACCACTACGAACTGGGCGGCTGGAAGGAAACGCAGGTGGTCGTGCGTTTCTGGATAATCACGCTGATGCTGGTTCTGTTCGGCCTCTCCACCCTGAAGCTGCGCTGATGAGCCTTCTCGGAACCCACGTCCTCGTCCTCGGCCTCGGTGAATCCGGCCTGGAAATGACGACCCCCACGCTCACTTCGTTCGCACAGGGTCGGCTTTGCACAGCCGACCCGCTCGGCCTGCGCTGCGCGTGCGCAGCGAAACCCCGGCCTCGCCCCCGCCGAGGGGGCTGCGCTCGCCCTTGGGGCGGCCCGGCGGGCGACGCGATGGAGGCGCGGAAGTGAGTCTCCTCGGCACCCACGTCCTCGTCCTCGGCCTCGGTGAATCCGGCCTGGCCATGGCACGCTGGTGCGCCCGCCAGGGCGCCGAGCTGCGTGTGGCCGACAGCCGTGCCGCGCCGCCCGGGCTGGATGCGCTGGCACGCGACATTCCGGCGGCTGAACTGCGCTGCGGCCAGTTCGACCACAGCCTGCTCGACGGCATCGCGCTGCTCGCGCTGTCGCCCGGTCTGGCGCCGCACGAACCTCTCGTACAGGAGGCGAAACGCCGCGGCATCGAAGTGGTCGGCGAAATTGAACTGTTCGCGCGCGCGCTGCGCGACCTCGGCTGGCGCGAACGCACGAAGGTGATCGCCATCACCGGCACCAACGGCAAGACCACGACCACCACGCTGACCGGCGCGCTGTGCCGCGCCTGCGGCTTGGTCATCGAGGTGGCCGGCAATATTTCGCCGGCCGCACTCGACGCTTTGATGCGCGTGCTCGACGCCGGCACGGTGCCCGACGCGTGGGTACTCGAACTGTCGAGCTTCCAGCTCGAAACGACCGACACGCTGGACGCCGACGCAGCCACCGTACTCAACGTGACGCAGGACCACCTCGACCGTCACCCGGGCGGCATGCCTGCCTACGCGGCCGAGAAGGCACGCATCTTCGGCGCGCACACGGTGCAGGTGCTGAACCGCGACGACCCATGGGTGGCGGCGATGCGCCGCGCCAGCGCGCGCGTCATCGCATTCGGCGACGGTGCACCGGCCGCCGGCGACTACGGCCTCGCCGAGCGCGACGGCGTCTGGCTGATGCGCGGTGCAGAGCCGCTGCTGGCACTTGACGACATGAAGCTGGCCGGCCGCCACAACGCACACAACGCGCTCGCCGCGCTCGCGCTGTGCGAGGCGATCGGCCTGCCGCTGGACCGCTGCGTCGGCGCACTGCGTGACTTCACCGGCCTGCCGCACCGCGTCGAAACCGTGCTGGACGCTGGCGGCGTGCGCTTCATCGACGACTCCAAGGGCACCAATGTCGGCGCCACGGTGGCGGCCATCGAAGGTCTCGGCCGACCGCTGGCCATCATCCTCGGCGGCGACGGCAAGGGACAGGACTTCGCCCCGCTGGGCCCGGTGTGCGCACGCCACGCGCGCTTCTGCGCGCTGATCGGCCGTGATGCGCCAGCCATCGCCGAAGTGCTCGCCGCCCACGGCGTCTCTCACCGCAGCTTCGCCACACTGGAAGAAGCCACCCGCGCGGCCTTCGCCGCCGCGCAGGCGGGCGACGCGGTGCTGCTGTCGCCGGCCTGCGCCAGCCTCGACATGTTCCGCAACTACGCACACCGCGCCGAGGTGTTCATCACCGAAGCGCGTCGCATCGCGGCCGAAGGAGCGCGCTCATGAGCGGCAGCATGCGACTTGATTCGTCGCGCTTCGGCGAGTCGCCGAAACCGGCCGAACTCGACCCCTGGCTGCTGTGGCCGGCGGTCGCGCTGCTGCTGATCGGTCTTGTCATGGTGTACTCGGCGTCGATCGCCGTCGCCGACAGCAGCCGCTTCACCGGCAACAAGCAGGAGTTCTTCCTGATCCGCCAGGCGGTGTTCCTCGCCATCGGCGGCGTCGCGGCGCTGATGGCCTTTCAGGTGCCGATCCGCACCTGGCAGGCGTGGTCGATGTGGCTCTTCCTCGGCGGCATCGTGCTGCTGGTACTGGTGATGATTCCGGGCATCGGCAGCGTCGTGAACAACTCGCGCCGCTGGATCAACCTGGGCCCGGTGAACCTGCAGCCGTCCGAACTGGTGAAGCTGTTCACCGTGCTCTACGCGGCCAGCTACATCGTGCGCCGGCTGCCGGAGATGCACTCCTTCCGTCGCGCCTTCGTGCCGATGACCCTGGTCATCCTGCTGGTCGGCGCACTGCTGGTGGCCGAACCCGACTACGGCGCCTTCGTCGTCATCGTGCTGATCGCCTTCGGCATGCTCTTCCTCGGCGGCATCAACGGCAAGCTGTTCTTCTCGCTGGGCGTGGTGGCGCTGGTCGGCTTCGCGCTGATCATCCGCTTCAACGAGCTGCGCTGGGGCCGCTTCATCGCCTTTCTCGATCCGTTCAACAACGACCCGCTGGGCAAGGGCTACCAGCTCACGCACTCGCTGATCGCCTTTGGCCGTGGCGAGTGGTTCGGCGTCGGCCTCGGCGGCAGCGTCGAGAAGCTGCTCTACCTGCCCGAAGCGCACACCGACTTCCTGCTGGCCGTGATCGGCGAGGAACTGGGACTGGTCGGCGTGGCAACCGTGATCGGCCTGTTCGCGCTCGTGGTGCACCGTGGCTTCGCCATCGGCCGGCGCGCCCTGCTGCTCGAACGCGCCTACGCCGGGCTGGTCGCCCAGGGCGTCGGCATCTGGTTCGGCGTGCAGGCCTTCATCAACATGGGTGTGAACGTGGGCATCCTGCCGACCAAGGGGCTGACGCTGCCGCTGATGAGTTACGGCGGCTCGGGCATCCTGGTCAATTGCGTCGCGCTGGCCATCCTGCTGCGCATCGACTGGGAGAACCGTCGATGAGCGGCACCGCGCTGATCATGGCGGGCGGCACCGGCGGCCACATCTACCCGGGCCTCGCGGTGGCCGACGAACTGCGCGCGCGCGGCTGGCGCATCGTCTGGCTGGGCAACGCAGACGGCATGGAAGCGCGCATCGTGCCGCCGCGCGGTTACGAACTGCAGAGCATCCGCTTCACCGCGCTGCGCGGCAAGGGCCTGTTGCGCAAGCTCATGCTGCCGCTCAATCTGCTGCGCGGCTTCTGGCAGGCGCTCGGCGTGCTCGGCCGCGTGAAGCCGCAGGTGGTGCTCGGCCTCGGCGGCTACGTCACCTTCCCCGGCGGCATGATGGCCGCACTGCGCGGCATTCCGCTGGTGCTGCACGAACAGAATTCGGTCGCCGGACTGGCCAACCGCGTGCTGGCCGGCGTCGCCGACCGCGTGCTCGGCGGCTTTCCGGATGCACTGCCGAAAGCCGAGTGGACCGGCAATCCGGTGCGCGCCGACATCGCCGCGCTGCCGGCACCGGCCGAGCGCTTCGCCGGTCGCAGCGGTCCGCTGAACATCCTGGTGGTCGGCGGCAGTCTGGGCGCCCAGGTGCTGAACGACACGGTGCCGCAGGCACTGGCGCAGATTCCCGAAACCGAGCGCCCGCAGGTGATCCACCAGGCAGGCGAACGCAATATGCCGGCGCTCGAGGCAGCCTACGCTGCGGCGGGCGTCCGCGGCACGCTGCAGCCCTTCATCCAGGACATGGCCGGCGCCTACGCGCAGGCCGACCTGGTCATCTGCCGCGCCGGCGCGCTCACTGTCGCCGAACTGGCGGCAGCCGGCGTCGCCTCGGTGCTGGTGCCGCTGCCGCACGCGGTCGATGACCACCAGACCGGCAACGCGCGCTTTCTCTCCGACGCCGGAGCGGCTGAACTGATGCCGCAGACGGCGCTGAATGCCGGCTCGCTGGCCACCTTCATCCGTTCGCTCGACCGCGCCCGCCTGCTCGACATGGCGCAGCGCGCACGCGCCCTCGCCCGCCCCGGCGCGACCGCCCAGGTGGCCGACATCTGCGCAGCACTCGCGCAAGGACAACAGAAATGAAACACAAGATCAGCCACATCCATTTCATCGGTATCGGCGGATCCGGCATGAGCGGCATCGCCGAAGTCCTGCTCAACCAGGGTTACGTGGTCAGCGGCTCGGACATCGCCGACAACGCGGTCACGCGCCGCCTCGCCGCGCTGGGCGCCCGCGTGGTGCAGGGTCACGCCGCCGACAACATCGCCGGTGCCGACGCGGTGGTCACCTCGACTGCGGTCAGCGCCGACAACCCTGAAGTCGTGCGCGCACGCGAGCGGCAGATTCCCATCGTGCCGCGTGCGCAGATGCTGGCCGAACTGATGCGCATCAAGCAGGGTGTGGCGGTCGCCGGCACCCACGGCAAGACCACCACCACCTCGCTGATCGCCAGCTGCCTGGCCGAAGGCGGACTGGACCCGACCTTCGTGATCGGCGGCCGGCTCAATTCGGCCGGTGCCAATGCGCGCCTGGGCACCGGCGAGTTCCTGGTGGCCGAAGCCGACGAGTCGGACGCCTCCTTCCTGTTCCTGTCGCCGGTCGTGTCGGTCGTGACGAATATCGACGCCGACCACATGGACACCTATGGCCACGACTTCTCGAAACTGAAGCAGGCCTTCGTCGACTTCCTGAACCGGCTGCCCTTCTATGGCGTCGCGGTGCTATGCGCCGACGATGCGAATGTGCGCGACATCATTCCGCAGGTGCCGAAACAGATCATCCGCTACGGCCTCGATCCGAATGCCCAGGTGCGCGCCGAGAACGTGCGGGCCGACGGCACCCGGATGATCTTCGACGCAGTACGCGTCAATGGCACGACCACCCGCATTCCGGTGGAGTTGAACCTGCCCGGCCTGCACAACGTGCGCAACGCGCTGGCCGCGATCGCCGTGGCCAACGAGGTCGGTGTGTCGGACGACGCCATCGTCCGCGCGCTCGGCGAATTCAAGGGCGTCGGCCGCCGTTTCACCCGGCACGGCGAAATCGCGCTGCCGGCCGGCGGCAGCTTCACGCTGGTCGACGACTACGGCCATCACCCGGTCGAAATGGCCGCCACGCTCGAAGCGGCGCGCGGCGCCTATCCCGGCCGGCGCATCGTGCTGGCCTTCCAGCCGCACCGCTACACGCGCACCCGCGACTGCTTCGAAGACTTCGTGCGCGTGCTGTCGGGCGCCGACGCGGTGGTGCTGACCGAAGTCTATGCCGCCGGCGAAGCGCCCATCGTCGCCGCCGACGGCCGCGCGCTGGCGCGCGCGCT
>VFQN01000453.1_pt1 | contig 77357 bp, 114 predicted proteins | sample 3512371 | NCBI WGS metagenome assembly VFQN01 (sample SAMN10412370, study PRJNA504923) | tailings metagenome | isolation source: Replicate 2 from Balatoc abandoned mine | place: Philippines: Itogon, Benguet | collected 2017-08-28 | reverse complement strand
CAACGCCATATGCAGGCACTGGTGATCCCCCAGAGGACTACGTCTCAAACCCCGCTGGTGCAGCGCACCGCCCCGCCACCCTCCACCCACCCGCCAGCGACTTGGACAGCGTCTCCACGTTCATGTTGGGCAGTAGATTGAAGATCTCCTGCAGCGGCGAGCGATCAAGGACGCACCTTTCAAAAATAGTAGCGACATCGCAGCGAGCGAGCTAATGAGCTTTGCAGTGCCGCACGGGTAGCCCACGAGCGCCCAGCCGCCCTGAACCCCGGCCTCAACACAACCCCGCGGCTGTCCCACCTTCAGCCTAGTGCCAACTGCCCAGCACGCCAGTCTTCCCAATCGCAAAGCCCCCGATTTCAGCGCATGCGGCGCCGCTCAACTGATCATTCCCACCCCGCCAGATGGCCAGCCAAGGTCCTAGCCCCTCCCCCAACACCCACTCCCGCCTGCCCCGCACCCCCCGCCCCAGCTGCCCACCCACCTGCACGTGGTTGATGATGTCGTGGTTGGCCGGCAGCCGCCCGTCCAGCACGTGGCCCAGGTACTCGGACAGCAGCGCCAGGCGGGAGGACAGCCCCTTGAGCGCCAGCAGCCGCCCAGACACGTCCCCAGCCAGGGAGGACAGCGTGGCGTCCTTGACGTCGCGCAGCAGGTGCTCCACGCCTGCAGGTAGATGAGGCGGGGGCGGGGGCGGGGGCGGGCGCGTGGTTTTTGCGTTAAGGGATGCCTCTTATAGCTGTGTCCAGTGCCGTCACCGCTGGTGTAGCCGGTAGCAGAATGGGCGGGCGTAGTGCAAGAGCGCACGCAGGATGGGCCTTACGGCTGGTGGTGCCAACCCAACAACATTACCGGAAACAAGTTGTGCATAGGAACTAAATAATAGTCTAGTTACACTGCCTGTTGTTGCTCTGTATGCAGAACAGTGTGTGGTGAACGCTTAGTATTCATGTCCCCACCCGACTGGTCTTGATGCACGGCCAGCGCACGCACTCAAACGGCCTTTCCCATCCCCGATTTGGAGGAGGCCTAACAGGCTGCGTTCAACCCTGCGCGAGTGCGCCACGAGGCATAGCGTGCCAGGAGACACCCCAGCGCCCCAGCACGGTTGCACGCCGCACCACCTACCGATCTCCTCCGCCTCCGTCTGGCCAACCTCAGTGGGCAGGCTGTTGAACACCTGCAACGCATGGGAAGCATGGTGTGAGGCACTCCCAAGTACGACGTTACAGGCCATTCAGTGGGAGCGCCTGGACCCAAACAATCCCCACTGCAGACAAGCTTCGCTGTCCCGGAGCTGCAGTAGCTCCTTGGGGGCCGCACCCATCGCCAATCCCACGTCAGATGCGAGGCGACATTCACCAATGCCGGCATGTTAGTGCTGTACGGCAGCACGCCACACGGTGTGCATGCGCACATCGCCCGCTGCACTCGGCCATCCCGTTGCATGGGGCAGGGGTGCTCCTTCGATCCTCCGCCACGTACCACACACACCCCTTGCCCCGAGCGCACTCGTACATCCCAGCCCCCTTGTGCTTGCCACTCTGCGGCTAACCCCTTGACGCTTGCGCCGGTGTGCGCGTATCCTGAACTCCCAAACGCCTTATACCTTGCGCTTCATGCGTGTTCCCCTTGCACTTACCTTCTTGGCCTTCTCCGTGCCGTCCGTGCGCACCTCCTCCACCGACAGGTAGGCGGTGAAGGGCAGGCCCACCTCCTTGGGCTGCGGGGGGCGCACCCAGGGGAAGAAGCACGTCAATCGCAGAAACAGGGCGCCCTTGCACACGGTATGTAACTTCTACAGCGTACGATGCTTGATTGGTAGCTGGACTTGCGTCCCATGGGTTGTAGCGCAAGCACGCATCCCGTGTCCGCCCATGCCAGACTGCTGGCAATCCCGAGCCGGTCAAAAAGCCTGGTTGAACATGAGCACTGGCTGGCGTGCTACAGTGCGTACCGTGCCACCGGAGCTGGTCACGTTGCCCGGGGACACCCTGACTTTAAGGGCTGGCGTCCAGGGTTCCTACCTGCACCTCGCAGATGACCAGCACTGGGCTGTCACAGAACTGGCGTATGAGCTCGTTGATGTCGATATCCGCCTCCCGCAGCTTTGGGCCCGTGCTGTACCAGCCCACAATCTTCTCCCGAGCTGTTGTGCACAGAAGGGTGTGGGTTTGACCCCCCACGGGTTAGGTAGGGCTCGTTTGCCTCCTTGCGTCTCTTTACTGCCGGAGGACGTGCACTTTTCCCTACCGTTGACCTTCTTGAACATCTTGTACATTTGCTCTAGGTACGAGTGATCCAGGAACCAAATGCTGGGGTCGTGGTCATCCTCCTCGAATGGCAGCGCAAAGCTGTTTGTCACGTCCACTGTGCCCTTGTAGACCTCTCCAAGAAGCACACCGACGACACGCTTCTTTGTGTCCTTCGCTACGCGGTTGTAATGGTCCACGACAGAGAGGAGCACCAAAGGGTGAAGGACGACCTTCTCGGGAGGCATGGCTTATAGTTGGCAGCTAAGAGGTGAACGAAATGTGGTCGCAATACGTGATCAATTTCGGGGGCTTGGTAGCTTGATACAATTTGGCGCAAAGCTGGGGATCTGACGCGTTTATGAAGTAATGAGAGCGAGGATTACGTGCTCCTAAATGTATATGATGTCACTTCATCTACAGGAGCAAATGGCGGGGAAGCAGGAGCAAAGGTCACCAGCGGCATGAGGTGAGGCACGAGCGAGGCGACATGGGGAGGTCCCCCTAGTCTGCCCTAGCGGGAGTTGGCAGGCGCTGACTACAGCTGCCTTCAAGAGGGGAGACTGTACTGTGCGCACTGTCTGCACTGAAGGGGCCCACTCGCCCCCGCAAGGGCCCAGGGGTTCAACGTCCACCGCCATATCAACAGACAAGACTCCACAACAGGACTCCCCTGGCACTTGCCTGGCACCATGCATGAGTGCAGCTGCGTGCTTACCCGGCCCCTAACAGCTGGGCACACACGCCGCGGATGTGTCCGTCAGTCGGTGTGTCGGTGTACAATTCCCGGGTGCATGGTTCGGGTCCATTTGTCAGTTGGCAAGCCAAACGCTTGCATTCTTGCGACGTGGCAAGGGCAGCTGTTTGATGGTAGTTGCCTCGGGCCAGGGGCCTGCCTCGGGCCTTACCTTGGCACCAGGCAAGGTAAAAGAACACCCTGTAACGCTAAGTGTCATCAGCCCTGGCTGCGTACTCCTTACAATTGTTGACATGTACCGGTACTATGGTCCCAACCTGCCCCGACGCCTGCCTTTGAGGTTGGGAGGACTCAACCAGCAATCCTGCTGTGGGCCCAAATGCGTGCTCCGCCGGGCGTGAATCATGACAGCTGCGTGGTCTTCAATCCGGTATGAACCATGTTCCTTGATGCCAGCTTAGAAGCACGCAGGGGCAGGCAGGGCTCATTTCATTACCGTAGTACTCAGTGCCCCATCACCTCGTCAACGGTTCATTCAATAGCAACCCCCTTTCATTTGGCTGCATCAAGGATCACCTCAAGCGGCCCAGCAGGCCGTAGCCTTCAACCTGCTATCAAGCAGGCGCACGCAAGAGGCAGGGATGCGGTAGGGGCCACACTCCCCGCATGCAAAATGTTTCTCGTTCTGCTCCTGAGGTACCCCCACGGGCTGCACAACAAACATCCGTGGTGGCCCTGGCGTCACTGCCACGGTCAAGGCCCAGCACCTCCACCACTGCCCACGCGCAATAGTACGGTGGGATACTGCTGTGACTGTGGTCACACCTGGGTAGTGGCAAGGTGCACCTTTCCCCATGCAGTGGTACCGCATGGAACACGAGTACATGGTTCCACAGCACGCATGGAGCACGGACACCGCAAGTCCAAGTCCACTCATCGCTTCGCTACGCTAGGCTCTCGTCGCTCATCGTTTCGCTCAACACCTCCATACGCGAATGTCACTCTCAGCTTAAACTAACCCCGCCAGTCCACCGCTCTTGCCTGATGCTGGCACCCGTTAGTCGGTCAGGTGCGGGTAGCTGGGCAGCTGGGTAACGTCCACCGCCGCCAGGTAGCCTGCCAGCACACACGAGGAGGACAGCACAAGAGCATAGCGTGATTACCCTCAATCCAGTGTCTCTATCAAACTATTCGTGCAAGCCCGCCAATCTCATGATGCACAGCTGGCCGGCGCCGCCACCCATGCTGCAAGCATCCCCCACGTACCCGGCCCCGCTCCTGCTCCCCTTCCCTGCAGGGCCTCCCTGCTCTACCTTTGCCCCCGGCCCCTGCCCCCTGCGTTGCCGAGGCTTTCTGACCTGCCTGCGCCCCCTGCGTTGCACTGCGTCCACGACATGGCAGTGCCTGCTCCCCCTCCCATGTGCCCCTGGACCCCCGCCCCCTCCCACCTGCGTTGCGGATGGCCTCCATGCCCAGCACCGCGTCCTCGTACCCCACGCAGTGCTGCGGCTCCACGCCCAGCTGCTGCGCGGCCAGCAGGAACGCGTCGGGCGCGGGCTTGCCGTGCGCCACGTCCTCACCGCACACGATGGCCTGCAGAGGATAGATAAGATCAGACAATGTTGGCGGTGTCCACTTAGGCGCATTCACACCGAGTTGCTAGTGCAGGGTAGAGTAAAAGAGTGGCAGCCAGTACGTCCACCACGTCCTCGCCGCACACGATGGCCTGCAGCGTGCAAGTACAACTGGCGCAGTGTCGGCAGCGTCCTTCTCAGACGCGCCCACACCGACAAGTGCAGGTTGCAACCAAACAGCCGAAGAGTGTACGAGTAGACGTCACCGCGCCGGCGGTAAGGAAAGAAAAGGCACATTCGAGGAGTGCTTCATGAGTCATGTTGACGGTGCCATACCTTGAAGTACGGCAGCAGCCCTGTGGAGGTGAGCCCCTCCATCACGTGCTTGCGGGTGCCGCCGCTGGCCACAGCCATGGGCAGGCCGCGCGCGGCGCCAGCCTTGACGATGTCGATGACCGAGTCGATCACCTTGACCTGGCAGGGGGGTTCACGGCAGCTGCACGTAGGTTCCATGTGCCCCAAGCTCCGTGTGCTAGGCCGGTTCCAACTCAGAGCGCCCGTAGTTTCCACGCAATAGGCGTGTGAGGACCACGGATAGCTCCCTACACGGCCGCAGCACCCACGAGCCCTGATCACCCTGGCGTTGCCGCGAGGACTGCAACGGCTGCAGCTGCGTGCCTGCCCACACTGCTCCACCCTTGGACCGCGCCTGTCTCAACCCCACTATACTCCAGTCAGCTCATCCGGTGGCGCCCACCCGCCCAGGGATACCGTACACGGGCCCGCACCAGCCCCCCGCCCCACCTCTCGCGCGTGGTCTAGGTAAAAGCGCGACTTGACAGTGAAGAACTCGTGGCGCAGCTGCGGGGTGACCTCTACCCCGCTGCGGCCCGCCAGGATGTCCAGCAGCTCGTGCACGGGCTTGCCCGCTAGCTCCACCATGGCTGGAGTGAGTTAAGGGAGGATGGGGGCCGGAGGTGCGTGAGCGCGCGCGCCCGAGTGGGTGTTGGCGTGATTCAGATGGTGACGTCGTGCGGAATGGCTAGGCGCCAAGTGGTGTCAGGTGAAAGTGGTTAGCCACGAGTCATGTGCCCAACGGTTGCAACTGTGCAATCGGTTCAGGTGTCTGGCAAGGGCAACCGCAGGTAGGTGGTGGGGTTGGCGCCGGGTCTGTATTACCTGCAGCATTGATCTTGATGCCAAACTGCGCCGCCGTGTGCTTCCAAGCCTCATAGTGGATGCCCATGCTGTCCAGCAGCGTGCCGTCGCAGTCTGCAGACGGCATTCGAGTTCCTTGCAGATCAAAGTGAGCACGTCGCACTTGCAGAAAGGGCAATTTTATAGTGTGCACAGGAGGGGTACTGGTTGCAAGACCGGGCAGAGGCACGCTGCGGGCCGTGGGGTCAGAGGCCGGTCCATAGTGCGGGACAGGTGGAGTTTTGTGTTGCGTAGCGGAGGTTAGGTCGCATGCATGGGCGATTTCGTTTGCTCAGGCACAGACATATGCACACGCAGACGCACAGTTGGCGCTGCGTCACCGCACAAGGCGGGCTCACCAAACACAAGGCCCTTGGCATCCTCAGGGAGCAGGTGAGCGGGCACTGTTGGGACAGCATTTGCGGCGGACACCGGTTCCGCGGCGGGCACAGCTGCAACAGCAGCAGGCGCCTCGACCGCCACGCTAGTAGCACTGGTGGGCATGTCGCCTGGAGGTGGTCTGCAGACGTTCAAGCGCAGAGCAGCACGTGTCTTGGGATGCGTTGCGGTCATTGCCAGAGTTGTATTCTCACTGTTGAAGTCATTGTCTAGTGAACCCAAGGTGTGGCAACATGCGCACGTCGCTGAGTCGCAGGCCGTCGCTGGTCCTAGTTCACCTGAAAGCCACTGCGATGAATGGTTCGCTACCGTGTGATTATGTTTGTTGACCAATTCGGTACCTTGTCGCACAGATGCCGAAGCGAAGCTATTGCGCGGCGATACGAAGGCTGCTGCGTGCTGGTGATGGTGGCTTTAGACGTTCTGCGCAGACCCGCAGCGTTTGCGGGTGGCAAAGTCTGTTAGGGTATAGTTATATGTTACGATGTAAATGCGCATAAGGCGTGCCTGACGCACCACGAGCTGGGTGGTTGCACAACATCGCCCATGCAGGGAGAAGCCCGTGGGTCGTCCCTCGTCCGACCTCTTTGCAGCCAGGTATGCGGTGCTCATGCTAACCATCAACATTGCTATAACTGCGTAACCCTTCAAGCCATTGATACTGGTCAACGTTCTCCGTTCAAGTATTTCTCGAGTCACGCACACGACACAACAGGACAGTAATTGTGGGACCTTGGCCGCTGCTTAATATACTTTATACTTACGAAATAGACCACTTGAGTACGTACTCTTAGGATGCGGTAATTGAGCTTGCCCGGACGTAGCCGTTGACCGCAAAGCAAGGGGCGGTTCGGTACCCAGTCCTCAATGCGGAACTAAATAGCGCTTAAATCATGGTATGTCGGTGGCGTCTACTGGGGGCGTGCAACACCTGAATGGACGCTTCGTGTTCCAGTGGCATTGACTCGCGGATGTGTTCCGGTCACCATCTGTGTGGAACCACCAGGATCAAAACGAACCCCACCAACCCGGCGGGGCCATCGCCGGTACAGCTTCTATACAAATGCCAGGGCCGTCGCTTGGAGCGGAGGGCAGCAAGCGCCCAGCTGTCCCACAGGTGTGCCATACACGGCAGGAAGCGGACCGTGGGTGGGCTCGTGGATCTTGACTGCGAGTCCTATAGATTGCACCAGTGCCTAGCAGCTTCATAGGTTGTACGCAGAGACTGAAATGCAAACCGTGATGTCCTCAGGGAGCCGAAGAACTGGCGGAGTACTATGAGGAGCAGCTTGCCTCCACTCAGGAAGCTCTGGAGCTCCTCCAGCAACAGTATCAATCCTTGGAGGATGAGAAAGAGGGCTTGCAGGTAACTATGTACCGGAATTTTAACGAATCTGGACAACAAGCTGAAGCAGTCAGCATTGCTGTAAGGGCCACGCCCTGGAGCCATGCAGGCTGCACGGGTTGCTGGCGCCCGCCGCTGAGCTACCACGCACACACGCGACTGCCACAACCAAGACCCAGCCGCCAGCATATAATCATGCCTGTATGCCTGCAGGCAACTTTGTCCAACCTGCAGCAGCATGCTGCGGGCGGTCAGCTGAAGGCACCTGGGCTCGGCGGCAGCGCCCAGGAGGCGCTACAGCAGGCGCAGGCGGCCCACGAGGCCGTGCAGGGCATCGTGGACGCTGTGACGGTGCTAGCCAGTCGCCTGGACGCTGCGGGCGCAACGCTGGAGGTCGTCCAGACATTTGAGGACGTGGCCCTGGAGACTAAGAACACCTATGAGCTCACAGGCGAAGTGGTGGCGTCTGCACAGCGTCTGTGCGACGAGCTGCAGCAGCAGGCGTCGGCAACCAGAAGGTCGGGCTGAGGCATGGCACCTTGGCGTCGCTGGTGCAATCGAGCTCACGTTCTTGTGGACCGCAGTACTTCAGGGACTCTGCAGTGCTACCCATGAGTCATACATGAGCCATCAGCCTTTCTGTTTACGCATTGACGCCGTGCAGGCTTGAAGCGGAGCTAGCGGCGTCCCGACAGCGTGAAGAGAAGCTGGGCCGCGAGCTGGCAGCGGCGCAAGTGCTGTTCGCAGGGGTAGGTGCCGCCCACGCTGGTTGTTTGGGGCATGTGCGGCTGTCACCCGGGTAGCACGTGGGGTCTGACTGCTGGTGTGCTTTAACTGCAGATGGAGTCCGAGGTTGTGGGTCTGCAGCAGGCGCAGGCGCTGGCCGCCGCCAAGGTGCAGCTGTCCCACGAGGAGCTGCAGCGCAGCCGCCAGCTCATGGAGGAGGCTCGGCGCGAGCTGGAAGGGCAGCCGGCCAACGAGCACGCAGTGGGCGTGCTGGCCACGGTGTGTAGACGGATGTGCTGCAGGGATGCACAAAGCACGGAACAAGGCCAAGTTAACAAGGGAGCGGGAGCATGGACGACTGTTAGCCACCGAGGCTGACGCTGTAGGCAAAGTTGCTGCTGGCCACGGTGTGTGATTGGCACAATACTTCATGCAGGGCCTGCGGTCACATACCGGCTGGCTGGGCATGCAAACCGCGGTTTTGTGGTATGTGTCGTTCGGGCCCTAAGATCTATGCCGTTTTCGTTCGCTCGCCTGCAGGCTGTCTCGAAGCTGGACGGCCACCTCGCCACGCTGCTGGAGGTGGTGCAAGACGTCGTGGCACCGCCCGGTGGTGCTGCGACGCAGCAGCGCCCGCGCCCGCACAGTTCTGGAGCGGAAGCAGCCCCCGAGTCGGTCAGTACCCCGTGCTTACCATGACTCTGCAAAGCCGTACCCTGGGCGAACCGCTCCATGTCTGTATGCCGACCCCGCTGGTCCCAACCCTGCTCTTGCAACGACCGTTTGCCGTCCGTGCAGGGCGCCACTCTGCTGCCCCAGCTGGAGGACGCCACGTCCAGAAACATGGAGCAGCTGCAGGACACCATTAAGGCGCTCAAGGCCCAGCTCAAGGTACATGCGCCTTCGCCCTCTCGCTACGTCTCCACAGCCTTTGTCCTATCCACACCGTTTCTCCGCTGCATTTTCAGTGACCGTACGGTATGCGAATGCTCGTCACGCACAGGCGAAGGACGAGGAGCTGTGGGCCGCCCGCACTGCCGCTTCCTTTATGGAAGAGCGCAGCAGGGCCAACAGCCGCAGCCACCACCCGCACGAGGGCTCCCGCGCCGATCACCCCACCGTCACGCGCGACCAGCCCACATCGTCCGTGGATGCTGCCGCTGCCCAGGGCGACACCTCCCAGCACCACGAGGAGCCGCCGTCTCCGTCCTGGTCGGGCTCCGACGACGGGGCGCTCGGGGACAGGGACGCCGAGGCGTTCGGTCGCGGTGACCGCAGCAGCCGGCCCAGCCCTGTCTTTGTGCAGCGGCTGTCGGCGCGCAACCAGGCCTTGCAGTCGCCAGACGCAAAGCCAGGCGCCCAGTCGACTCTGCAGGTACGAGGTTGGCCTAAGCACGTTCCTTCTGGCCAGCATGATGACTATGCGCAATATCGAGCAGCCTGCTAAGGGTCCGAGTGCGTATGCCAGGCTGAGATGTGCTTGAATCGTACGCTGTAACCCTATGGTCGCAGATGGCGCTTGTGGCGGCCGAGCGCGAGGTGCTGTCGCTCCGCTCCCAGCTATCTCACAGGCAGCAGCATATCAAGCTGCTTGAGCAGCGCCTGCTGGAGCAGTCGCAGGTGTGCAGTCAACCCACGCCTTTCCCGTCGCCCATCGCCACGACCTACTGCATCCTACACATCGACGCCTGTCTGCGCCAATGCTACACACCTGCTAGGAACTTCCCTCGCAGCTTACCACGTCTCCTAAATACTCGACGTCCTCCCTTGTAGGACCTGGCCGCGATGCTCAGCCGCGGGGACCCAGCGCGTGTCGCCAGCCCCTTCGGCTCCCGCCTGGGGTCCATGTCGGGGCTGTCCCGGGAGAGCGACAGCTCCCTCCCGGCAGGGCTGGGCGGCACCGAGGTGCTGCGCCCGCAGAAGGCATGGGACTTCAGTGGAGCGGTAAACGCAGCGGCCGCCAACCTGGCCGCGCACATGCATCGCCAGGTGTGCAGGCCGCCCGTCGCGGGCGAACGCATGGCGGCATAGTCGAGCATTGGTTGCAGTCCTTGCGTAGAGCGGTGCTCTTGTTGCCGCCTTTTGACGCTGCTCGGGCGCCCGGCCCGATATGCATTACAGGCACGTCCCCGAAGGCTATGACTACCGTATCATTCGTACGCATCGGCACCTCAACTTGGCCCCTCTATTAGAACCGTCAGATCCCTTTTACAGCGCTCCTCGTACTCCATGCTATGCAGAGGTCCTCCTCCACGCCTACACGCCACGGCAGCTCCGCCCAGGGGCGCCAGCTGAACAGGAGCAGCAGCATCACCGGCGGGGCCGGCGGCGGCTCCATCCTGTCCAGCGAGGCCGCCCGTGCGGCCTTGGCGTCTGTGCACACGGTCAGCACAGTGCCCCAAAACTTGAGTTGCTTTCACATTACCCGCCTGCAGCAGCTCCACAGCACACTTTTACACGTGACACCAAGCCCCAGATGCACCTCAGAGGTACCTCCAGTAACGCGTTGGTATCCCTGCTCGCTGTCCCCCAGGATGCCCCGGACGTGCAGCCACCTGCTGCCGCTGCCCCCGAGCCTACCGCTGCCCCCACGCATCACCAGCCACCCAGCGGAAGCCCCCCTGCCCCCCGTATCACCATGGAGGACCTCCCCGAGCCCGAGGGCTTTGCCCACGGGCCGTCGGACCCAGAGCAGCCGGCGCTGGTTGGCCCAGCTGGTACGCGTGGGTTCACATCCACCAGCATCCCTGACGTGCCCCCGCCCAGCTACGACGACGTGGTCGACCCCAAGTGCGAGTCACAGTGGACCAGCATCTTCCCGGGTACCCTCGATCCCCGCCTGTCCGGCGGCGGCGCGTCCCAGTCCACGCCCACCGTGTCCCCTGGCCATGGCGCAGTGACGCTCGACAGCGGCGAGCAGGTGGCGAGCCCCTTCGGCTACAGCACGGGGCGCAACCTGGGAGAGGCGCTGCGCAGGCGGATTAGCCTTGACAAGGACGGGGCGCATGGGGGCGAGGGTGGTGCTGGCCAGCAAGAAGAGGTGGAGGACCTCAAACAGCAGCTGGATGAGGCGCTGAGGCAGCTGTCGGCCACGCAGGTGGGGCACGCGAGGTGTTTATAGCTGCAATATTTCAGTTGGACAACCAGTGCCTTTCAGCATGGATCGGTGCATGCTGCGTGCGTTTTATCAAGGTGTCTTAGAGGGAGAAGCTTCACCCATTTCGTCGCCCCCACTCTTCGCAGGCCCAGCTGGCGGTGGTCATGAGCGACGCGGAGACCAAGGGCTCCATTATTGCACAGTACCGCACAGACCTGCAGGTGGGCAGTACCGTTGTCATTGCCGGCGAGCAGGGCTCTTGCACATGGATGCTGACCTGCTAGGACCCTTGCCGACTTGTCACTTCGCTTACCGGCAAAGATCGGCGAGCGACATGTCCTCATCCAAACAACGCACGTGTTTGCATGCAGGCCCTGCAAGCGGCGGCAGGCTCGCTCTCCCTTGTGGGCTTCGGCTCCGTCCTTTCCTCCTTCTCTTCCACGGCAGAGGACACCGCCAGGGGCGCGCGGGCCACCAGCAGCTCGGACGGCCAGCAGGCCCTTGGCCCAACCCTCCTTGCCGCCTCCCGCCAGCTCACGAGTGCATCCGCCGACGCAGCAAGCCGCTCCCCTGCGCTCTCTCTGAACCCGCTCTTCACCCGTGAGATGGTGAGCGAGGATATTTCCAACACCAGCGGCGCGGCCGCGGGTGGCAAGGAGACAGCTCGGCATGTGTCCGCAGGCGGCGAGCTGTCCGCTGGGGAGGGCCAGGGCTTGGAGCTGAGCAGGAGGCGGTCCGGTGACCGGGATGCCGAGGCGCCCAGCTCCCCTACCGTGCACCGCAACGCCCTGTTCGACGACCCCAAAGTTGAGGTGAGCAAGTGTGATAGAGCGTGTAGACAAACTTGCAAGGACTGAGCTGAAGCCGGAACCGCCAGCGTGCTTACCGGCACAAGCAATGACTTAATGGCACGACAGCGGTGCTGTTGACCGTGTACTTCCTGTTCCTTCTCAGGGTCAGCCCGGCGGCTCTCCGTATGAGCAGTACGGGCGCGAGGCAGACGGCGAGGACTCCCCCGCCTCGTACAGCACCGACCACCAGCTGGCGCTGGCGCAGCAGGCGACATCCGGCAGCACTCCCCAGGACAGAGCCCTGGCTGTCACCGCCGCCGACGCCACGGGCCTCCCCACCCTAGTCTCCGCGGTGGAGCTGCAGGCGCTCCGTGCGCAGGTGGAGGAGCTGCAGCGCACCAACGCACAGCTGCAGCGCAGCCTCAACTCCATGACCGCCGCCGCCAACCCCTTCGCCGCCGCAGCCTCCTCCGGCGCTGTCCCAGCCGGCAACCCCACACTCTCCGCAGGCCTCCTGCCCCTTCCCGGACTAGCTTCACCCGCATCACCCCCACCAACCCACCATAGACCTCCTTCGCCCCTTGCTTCCCTACCAGCCCCCTCCCCCGCTTCCACTATCGGCACACCTGTGCGGACCACACCGGCGGCCTCTGCGTCGGCTGCTACGGGGCTGGCCGTTCCTGCCATAACGCCGACCCGCTCCTTCCCCCGCTACTCCCACGCGGGTGCTACAGCTGCTGCCGCGGCTGGCAGCCCGGCTGTCTCAGTCGGGGGAGCCTCGGTCGGGGGTGCCTCGGTTGGGGGCGCCTTCGGCGGCCCTCCCCTGCCGCCCCGCTACTCGCACGACGGGCGCTGGATGTATGCGGCAAGCGTGGCCAGCGACCTGGCCAGCGAAGCGTCACAGCAGGTGCGATAGGTCGTAGAGCACGATTGGCCGTACTGCTTAGCGCGTTGCCAAGGGCACATGGGTACACGTGCGCAACGTATGACGCTCTGCTGTGTGTCCTGTATCTGTTCCACCAGCGTGTTATGGAGCTGGAGGAGGAAATGCTGACGGAGCGCAACAGCTTCGCCGACAGCCTGGTGGTGGTCAAGAGGGCCAACCGGGAGCTGGAGGCAAAGTGAGTACCGGTAATGGTTTGGCCTACTGAACACATTGCCACCCTGTGGACGAGGGTTCCAACCCACTCATAATGGACACTAGGAGCGGCCTTTGTGTTGCACCGATGTGCTGCCGAGTATATTTTGAGTATGGAGTCTGACCAAGATGTATCTGTTTGCAGGGTCCGAGAGCTGAAGCTGGACCTTTCGCTGAAGTCACAGCAGCTCAAGCAACTGCAGGTATGCAGCTTTCCGACCCATATGTGTACTTCCTGGCATGCGCATCGGGTGGGCAGGAGCTCAACTGCACCGTAGCCGCCGGGGCCTCTTACCTTCTCTCCAACGTAACTGCGGCGGTTCCCGCCCCGCAGGACGTGCGCAAGAGCCCCTTCCGCCGAAGCGAGCACAACATGATGGCCGACCTGCAGAACACCGTCACAGGCCTGACCGCCGAGCTGTCGGCCAAGGACACCACGATCCGTGCCCTTGAGGTGAGCGTTCAGTGCCTAACCACCACCTACGTAACCCCCGCGTGCTACCACTAGTAGACTGTTGCAGTCCCAGCCAGCACCACCCAGTCGTATGAGCATCTGTAACTTGCTAGGACAGCACCTTTGGATCAAGCCTTGAGGCGCAACGTGTGTTTGGTACGGCGCCCCAGGGCCGTGTGGAGGACCTGGAGCAGGCCCAGTCCCGCTCCACACGCCTCGTGTCCATGGAGGTCAACGGCTACAAGCAGCAGCTGGAGATGGCGGGCGAGGAGGTGGAGGCCATGCGCAGGAGCATGGCGGAGGCGGAGGAGGCCTTCAACGAGGTGCAGGCGGCGCAGCTGCGGGCCGAGGCGCACGTGCAGCAGCTGGAGGTGGAGCTGGCGGAGCTGCGCGGCAAGGGCGTGGAGGCGGAGGAGGCCTTTAACAGTGTGCAGGCGGCGCAGCAGGGGGCCGAAGCGCGCGTGCAGCAGCTGCAAGCGGAGCTGGCTGAGCTGCGCGGCAAGGGCGTGGAGGCGGAGGAGGCCTTTAACAGTGTGCAGGCGGCGCAGCAGGGGGCCGAAGCGCGCGTGCAGCAGCTGCAAGCGGAGCTGGCTGAGCTGCGCGGCAAGGGCGTGGAGGCGGAGGAGGCCTTTAACAGTGTGCAGGCGGCGCAGCAGGGGGCCGAAGCGCGCGTGCAGCAGCTGCAAGCGGAGCTGGCTGAGCTGCGCGGCAAGGGCGTGGAGGCGGAGGAGGCCTTTAACAGTGTGCAGGCGGCGCAGCAGGGGGCCGAAGCGCGCGTGCAGCAGCTGCAAGCGGAGCTGGCTGAGCTGCGCGGCAAGGGCGTGGAGGCGGAGGAGGCCTTTAACAGTGTGCAGGCGGCGCAGCAGGGGGCCGAAGCGCGCGTGCAGCAGCTGCAAGCGGAGCTGACGGAGCTGCGCAGCAAGGGCGTGGAGGCGGAGGAGGCCTTTGACGAGGTGCGGGCGGCGCAGCAGGGGGCTGACGCGCGCGTGCAGCAGCTGGAGGTGGAGCTGGCAGAGCTGCACAACAAGGGCGTGGAGGCGGAGGAGGGCCGCCGGGCAGCGGAGGAGGCCCTGGCGGCTGCGAGGGCAGAGGCAGAGGCGGAGCGTGAACGGGCAGAGGCCCTTGACGGCAAGCTCGAGGTGCGGGTTGTGCAGACACATGGAAAGCTTCATACCGTTCCTGTTGCCGAAGTGTCACGCCAGGCAAGGGGCAAGTGGTGTCCCCCAGAGACTTCGCGCCCTGGCGTAGCTTGTTCCTCGTGACTCATTGGCTGCTTTTCGTACCATGCAGGAGACTCGACACATTCTGGACCAGGTGCAGCTTGAAGCTTCCAGCCTGCGGCGGCAGCTGGACGAGGTAGAGGAGGAGCGCAGCCGTATGTCGGCAGCGGCCCTTGGCCTGGACAAGGTCCGCACAGCTGAGGAGGCGCAGCACCAGGTGCGGGTGGAGGAGCTGTGCCAGGCCGTGGCGGAGGCCGAGCGGCTGACGGTGCAGTTACGGCAGCAGCTGGCGGACACCCAAGAGCAGCTGATCCAGAAGGCGGAGCGGCTTGCGTTCGAGGAGGCTCGCGCGGCTGGCCTGGGGGCCGGCCTGCAAGCTGCTGACCAGCAGCTCCAGGAGCTGCAGGTGGGTTAGCTGGCGGCCGGTCTGCATGGGGAACGGCGATGGTTGGAGACACCGTTGCTGCAAGACATTATGGGCAGCCCATTAGTGCCTGGGTCTGCTACTGCGCTTTGCGAATTGCTAGTTCGTAACGTTTACGGGCTAGTAGATGCTGTGTATAACAGCATCACCGCTACTTTGTCGCAGGTGGAGCGTGCTTCGCTCGAGGGCGCGGCCTCTGCCAATTTGACGGCGGCCAAGGCCGAGGGGCAGCTGGCCGTACGGCAGCGGGAGGAGCTGATCCGCGAGCGGGACGATGCGCAGAAGCGCGTGGTGGAGCTCAAGCGCCAGCTGCAGGAGGCTGCGGAGCACGCCAGGGTGAGGTGCTGCAGCGTCACTCCACACTGCCGGCTGTGTGTGCCCGGCCTGAAGCTCAACGCAGCCCTTTTCACTCCCTGCTCACGTATGCCACATACGCTTTCCCTCGTTGCTTTGTCTGACTGACGCCTGTTGGTTGCCATGTGCTCATGTGTGCAGGAGCACGAGTCGCAGCACCTCCTGCGACTCGCGGCCACAGAGGCCTCCCTGTCCACCACCAATGCACACAACAAGCAGCTGATGGACCAGCTGCGGGCCATCGCCGAGAGCATCGGCGTGGCCTTCACGGCCCCAGCTTCCGCAGGCAGCGTGGGCAGCGGTGCCCCCTCGTCACCGGCCCTTTCTACTGCCATGAGTCACGGCCTCCGCTCCGTCAGCAGCACGCCCGTACCCAGCCTCCGTAAGTTCACGGAGCTGCGCTCCACAGCATCAACCAGCGATGGTGGTGCAGACGGACAGGCAGCAGCGTACAGTGCGGAGCAGGAGGACTTGGGCTTGCCAGGGAGCATGGCGGACACCATTGCCCGCAAGCTGCAGCAGCTCAAGGACCAGGCCGCTGTGGCAGAGCACACTGCGGCAACACACAGCGACAGCGCGGTCGTGCTTCAGGAGCAGCTACGTGAGACAACGGAGCAGTTACGCGCTGCAACGGAGCAGCTGCAGGTGCTACAGGAGCGCCTGCAGGCGACAGAAGCGGGCAAGGAGGCCTTGGCGCAGCAGCTGGCGGAGGCTGAGGCGGCAATGGAAGCCTTAGAGGCTGACTTGGGGCGTGCTGAAGCGGGGACGGACCAGATGCGCCTCAGCACGGAGGGCAAGCTGGCAGAGCTTCAGGGGCAGCTGGCGGAAGCTACCCAGGGCCTGCAGCATGCGAACCAGCAGGTGCAGCAGGCTCAGGCGGCTGCCGGGGAGCTGCAGCAGCGATTGGCCGATGCGGAGGGGCGTGCATGGGAGATGGAGCAGCAGCTGCGCAGCCTGCAGGCGGAGCGGGATGGCCTTGTTGCCAGGGTGGAGGGCTTGTCTGCGGAGTGTGAACGGCTGGGTGCGGAGTGTGAGCGGCTGGGTGCGGAGCTGGGGACAGCTAGGGCCGCGCATGCGGAGGAGCTGGCGCAGCTAGAGGAACGGTTGCAGCGGGAGGGCGGCGAGGTGCGGGACGTGATGGCTGCAGAGGTGCAGGAGCTCCGGAAGGCGGCCTCCCGCCTGGAGGGAGAGCTTGCGGTGAGTTACTGGGTAGTCGGCCATTGTTGAGCTCGCTTTGCAGGCCATGGGGAGCTCATATCTTTCCCCGGAGAGGCTGATGCGCACCTGTACTTTTTTGCTCGGCTCGGCGAAGTACTGCTGCACCAGCTAGTGTGATGTATTCCTGGCATGGCGTGACCCCTGCGCCGCTGAGCCTCGTGGTGCCCCTACTCCCTGTCGCCTGGCAGGCGTCCAAGGCCGAGCACGGGGAGGCGCTGAAAAAGCTGGAGGATGTGCTGCTGTCGGAAGCCGCCCTGCAGGTGAGGGCTCTTTCCGTGATCTTCCCATCCCCTGCCTTCTGCTTTCACTTCCCCACCAGCTCTGCCTAACACCACAAGCAGGGCTCCAGGGCGTGCATCGGCGCAGGGGCACACCTTAATCTGCAAGGCACACTCGTCTTGTGGTGAATGTAGCCATGTAGCCACCTTGTGTTGTAAGCCTGACACCGCTTCTCGCTTTTCCACCCGCAGGAGCAGCTGGAGGCCTTCAAAGCGGCTGAGAAGCTGGTCCTGCAGGAATGCTTCTCCGCCAACGCAGCCGCCCAGGCCCTGCGGGACGAACTTGAGACCACCCGCGAGCAGCAGCAGGAGGCGGACGCGGAGTCAGAGCAGCAGCGCACCCGGCTGGCTGCCGCAGAGGCGGAGCTGCACAACGTGGAGGAGCAGATGGACGCCGTGCAAGCAGCCATCGCACAGGTGGAGCAGCAGGCCGAGCAGCTGCGTGGCGAGCTGGCGGCTGTGCAGGACAGCCTGGCCGAGGCGCGGCGGGAGCGGGACGAGGCCGTGGAGGCAGCGCAGCTGCTGGAGGTGGCGCAGCGGCAGCAGGAGCAGAGGGTGGAAGGGGCCATGCAGGAGCAGCTCGAGGCGGTGAGGCAGGAGCTGGAGCTGTCCCGGGAGCAGCTGCAGCGCACGGAAGAGGAGAGGGACGCGGCGGAGGCGCGTTTGGCCGCCGTGCAGGAGGTGCTGGATGCCCTGGGGGGTCCTGCTGGTCATGGCGACGAGGGTGAGGAGGAAGGGCAGGTGCCGCGTCCGCGGGGCTCGGCGTCTGGAAGGGATGTGGCACGATCGCCGTCGCAGCGGGCTAGGGCCAGCAGCAGCACGCTGCCGGGTGCAGCCTTGCCGGCCCAGGACCTCGCAGCCCGGCTGGGGGCACATTTGCAAGCCACGCAGCGGCAGGTGGCGGAGCTGCGCCAGCGTGAGGCTGAGGCCCAGGAGGAGAGCGAGCGGCAGTACGAGGCCGCCGTGGCAGAGGCACAGGCGCAGCGGGACGAGGCGGAGAAGGAGCTGTCCGCCGCTAGGGCCATGCTGGAGCAGGCGGAGGCTAGCAGGGCGCTGCTGCAGCAGCAGCTCGAGCCCTTGGAGGTACACGCGCTGGAGCTTGCACGGCAGGCGGAGGCTATGCAGCAGGAGCTGGGCCGGGCCGAGGAGCGCATGTTGCGGGTAGACGAGGACGCCAGCCAGCGGGTAGGGGAGCTGGAGGGGCGGCTAGAGGTGGCTGCGGCGGAGCTGGGGGCTGTGCGGTTGGCCAGGGACAGGGTGATGGAGCAGGTGGAGGGGCTGGCTGGGGAGCTGGAGGCTGAGAGGGCGGCCCGGCAGGCTGAGGTGGCGAAGGCTGCGGAGGCTGGTGGGCGGCTGCGCGAGGTGGAACAGCTGCTGCAGGAGCTACAGCAGCAGTCGGAGGAGCTCAAGGGGCATCTGGGAGCTGTGGAGGAGCGGGCCGCCGAGGGGATAGCAGCTCGGGTGAGGCTGGAGGCGGAGCTCATGGGAGCCACCTTGCAGGCGGAGGCAGCGGTGCAGGCCAGGGATGCGGCGTTGCAGGAGCTCGGGGTGCTGCGCGGCAGGCTGGCGGAGGTGTCTGCTGCTCAAGCAGAGGCCAGCGAGAGGGGACGTGCGCTGGACAGGCTGAAGCAACAGGTGGAGCAGCTGAGGGAGCAGCTGTCTGCCGCGGAGACACGCACGCTGGCGGAGCGCGGCCAGGTGCACTCGGCGCGAGCACAGGCGGCGACGCTGCGAGCTGAGCTTGCGGCGGTCCAGGTGGAGAGGGAGGGTGTGGCGCAGCAGCTGGCCATGGTGCGGGCGGAGCTGGCTGCTGTGCGGGAGGAGCGGGACATCGGCGCGAGGCAGCTGGCGGCGGCTGCGGGGGATGTGGGCAGGCTGGAGGAGCATGCTGCGACCCAGGGCCAGCGCGTTGGTCAGCTGCAGCGGCAGGTGGAGGGGCTGGCGGGGCAGCTGCGGGCGGCAGAGGCGGGCGCGGCGGAGGCGCAGGTGGCGCTGCAGCAAAGGCTGGCGGTGGCGGCGGCGGAGCTGGCGGCGGTCCAGGCTACCGGAGGCATGGCGGAGGAGCAGGTAAGACAGTGTAATGTACGCCTGATTTGGCTGCGGCATGTGCAATGCGTGCTGCCCGCTCAGCCGCTGCTTAGGTGGCGTAACGGGGTGCACACGTGTGCTTTCACAAATGAAGTGCTTCCTCGTCACTGCTGTTCCAGGTGGGAGAGCTGCAGGGCGAGCTGGCTGGTGTGCGCAAGGAGATGGCGGTGGCCACCAGGGAGCTGGTGGAGCAGCAGGCGGCGGCGGAGGTGCAGCTCGGGGAGCTGCAGGTGGGAGTGCCAGGGCTCAACTGCTGCTCACGCGCTGCACCCATCTTTGCTATCCAAACACCCCTCACTACTGGTCACACCAGTCACTGTGGCGGCTCCATGGCGGCCAAGGCGCGCGGCGTGCCAGAGGAACAGCGCATGCCAATTAACAGTCGTTTTTCTTGCCCCTTTCTGCTCGTTGCGCTGCAGGTGAAGGTGGCCCTCGCACAGGCCCAGGCGGCAGAGCGCGGCGAGCAGGCGGAGGGGCTGCGGCAGCAGCTGCGGCAGGCGGAAGCAGCGCTGGACGGTGCGCGGCGGCAGCTGCGTGAGCGCGACGAGGACGCGCGGTCGCTGGTGGCGGGCCTGGAGGCGGCGCTGCAGGCCACGCGCACGGCGCTGGAGGCAGAGGCGGCGCGCAACAAGCTGAAAGTGCAGGTGCGCATGTGCCTGCTGGCCCATGGCGTTCGGAAGTCCTGGTCCTGGTGCGGAGTGTATTTGTGTTGCAAGTACCGGTATACACTATACAAAGTGCAGTGGCAGACGGGTACAGTATGTGTTTGTTGCGTGCAGGAGCTGCAGAGGTCTCTGTGGTCCAGCCAGCAGCAGGTCAAGCAGCTGCAGGAGGAGCTGGCCAAGGCGGAGGCGGCCAGGGAAGCGGACGAAGGCGTTCATGGCGGCCCTCTTGGCGGCCTCAGCGAAGTGGCATTGATGCAGGTGCGCGGTGCGAGCTGCCGGGCCCCGTGGAAGCCCCCTGCACAATATACGGTATCTGGCTGCAGGACTCCTGATACTGTACGTAGGACGAGATGAATGCCGTTTCCAGACGACAACCGCGCAGTTGCCAGGCCGCGCTTGCACCTGCTTATCGGTGTGCTCGTTCGCCGTTACAGGAGGAGCTTGCGTCTCTGCGGCGGTCGCTACGCGAGGCGCGGGAGGCTCACGCCTCCCACAAGGCCGCACTTGAGTCCGAGCGCAAGGTGCGTTCTATAAACCACCTTGCCACACCGCCCCCAGCACGCAAGACGCACATCAGCTAACATTGCGCCAGGCTGCTCGTACCGCCATCCCCAGCAGCCCGTTGGTCAAATGCCAGAACAACAGAATCAATTTTACCCCTTTGCCTTGCAGGCTGCTGCGGCCCACCAGGCACGTGTCAGGGAGCTGACCGCCCAGGCGGCGGAGGCCCGGGATGCTGAGGCAGACGCGCGGCGCGCTCTGACGCAAATGCAGCAGGCTGCGGAGCAGCAGCGGGCAGAAACCGCGAGCCGCTTGGAGTCCCTGCAGCGTGCGGCGGACGGCGCGTCGCGGGCGGCGGACGGCGAGGTGGCAGCGCTGCGGGGCCAGCTGCGCGAGGAGAAGGAGCGCAGGTGGGCGAACAGCGTATGTATACATCAGGCGAAGCATGTGCTGTTTGGATTGCCGTGTGGTGCTAGACGTAATGCTTACAAAGGGACTCATGGTGCTTGTGGTGGCTGTTTGGGCCTACTCGGGTATTGTCTACCCTTTGTGCTCTGACAGGTGCATGTTGGGTCCAACGGTCAAGCAGCCCCTGCCGCTTCTGTGCACAGGACGTGATGAATATGGTACCCTTTTCCCTGTATTGCAGTGCGGCGCTGGAGGCCCGGCTGGCGCAGCTCACCGCTCGGGTGGCGGAGCTGCAGGCCCAGCTCAAGGCCGCCGGGGTCACAGACAAGACCGCCGCTACAGAGGTACGCACGTCTCAAGCCATGTGTCATCATTCCCACCCCTTTGCACCCTCATACCTTGCAACACCGCACGAGCCGCCCCGCCGCTCACCTCCAATGCGTGAGCACCGTACGGCCGGTGTGCGTGCAGGCCGCACGTGCGTCCCTCCACTCGACGCCCCCTCCCGCACCGTCCGCCACGGCGACACCGCCGGCCGCCTCGCCGTCCGGCAAGAGCGCGGCGCTGCAGGCGCAGCTGGTTGAGGAGGCGTCGCGGCTGCGGCAGGAGGTGCTGGCGGACACCAGGCGGCTGCAGCAGCTGCAGGCCAAGCAGGCAGCAGGAGGTGAGGCCGCGCTCTACGCGTGCCTAGCTCAATCAGTCCCATGTTGCACGCCTTTCTGTTACTGGAAGGGAAAGGGGTGCATCTGCGCATCGAATCATTTTGCGTTGGAAGGATTTATAGGTATGGGTTGATGGGGCTGAAATTGGAGCATATCCACAACTACCCACTGGGCCGTAACGTGTACGGAATTCACGTGTGCAGCAGCTTGCCGATAACCGTTCGCTCCTGCTCCGCCCTGCAACAGACGCGCTGACGTCCGTGGAGGCAGCCGAGCAGCAGCTGCTCCGCGACCGGCTGGTGGCCCACCACACGCGCATCACCAACATCATGGCCATGGTGGGGCAGCTGCAGCAGCAGCGCCAGCAGCGCGAGCGCAGCAGGGAGCGCGAGCAGCCCCGCCAGGCAACCACCCCACAGCCACCGCAGCAGCAACAGCAGCAGCAGCAGCCGCGCGCCAGCGCAAAGCGCGCTTCCTCTGCGTCCCTCCTCCGCGGCTACGAGCTGGAGTCCCGTGCCGAGCCAGCAGAGCTTCCCGTGCCCCTGCCCCCACAGTATGCACAGAGGTCGGCGGAACTGCCCAAGGTGGAGACTCCCCTGTCCAAGCTGTGGGCAGACCTGGAGCGCGGTGTGCTGGGCGGTGGGTCCGCCTCAGCAGCAGGCAGGGACCAGCAGGGAGGGCCTGGGGCTGACTACAACCGCGGCCAGGCAGCAGCTGATGAGGCGGACAGCTACCTCACCCCCACAAGCGCCACCGCATCTGCTGCTGCCGAGCAGCAGCGCCAGAGCCACAGCCACAGCCAGATCTCCAGCGTCTCCCGGCGCAGGCGTGTTGCTGGGAACAGCAGCGGCGACGGGGCGGGCGGCAGCAACAGCTACGGCGCGGACCTGTACGGCCACAGGCGCGACACGCACAGCACGCTCAGCCCCCGCCTGCGCTCTCCTGTTGGCACCCCTGCGGTATCTACCGTCGGCGGGGCGGCCAGCAGCACCCAGGGCGGCCACAGTGCCATGACCACCACCTCCCCGCCCTGGTACCCGCCCGGTACCCGTCCACAGCGTTCCGTGTCACCACCTCCTGACCGCACCGCCACCACCACAGCCTCCCGCCGCGCCACCAGCCCTGGCGGGTCCTACCTCGGCGGAGACACCAACACTACACCGTACCGCACGCGCACAGGGGGCAGCAGCTACCACGTAGGCACCACACCTGCCGCCAGCGAGCCGTCCCGGTCCCCGTACCGTGCCTCCGTCCGGCGCACCGCTGCAGGGCACAGCGAGCATGCATCGGACACTGGGGCTGCCAGTGGGGCCGGCAACACCACGCCGAACGGCAGCCGCTACCGTACACCGTACCTGACCATGCTGCAGGACATGACGTACCTGCAGTACGGCGGCGGTACTGCAGTGGCGGCTGCGGCAGGCAGTGACGGCGGGATCAGCGTTGCTGGGGCCACTGCGGGGGCACACAGCTCCGCCAGCTCAAGGCAGCCCACACCACAGCAGCGGCGTGAGCAGCAGCAGCAGGGGCAGGCAGGCACCATCCGGCTGGTCGGGGGGACCCCGGCTGGACAGGGCAGAGGCGTACAAGCGGGAAGCGGCGGCGGTGTGCTGTTTGCTTCGCCGCGCGCGCTCAACATCCTTGGCGCCAGCGTGGGGCAGCCGTACGTGGACCCGCCGGGACCAGTCTTCATGCCTTCCGGCGTGGGGCCAGCGGCCACCAGCCCACGTGCATAGAGCCTGGTATTGCTGTCGAGGGTGCTACTGACCACAAAGCTGAACTTTGTGTGAGAGAAGGATGCTAGCGCAGTCCTGAGAGTCCTAGCGTCTACCGTTGTGTAAAGCACGTTATACGCATCGTACGGTGCATGGGGCCTGCGACAGTGCGAACTGTTCTTGTAACGTGGGTGCATGTCTCATCATTGCGGAATGTGTCTAGTGGCCATGCTGTGTGCTCGCCAGACGCTATTGCGCGTTAGCGTTGTGCTTGCCTCCTTGCGCCTGACCGGTGGCCTCAAAGTCATGTGTCTCAAGAGTGGGTAACGTTTGGTGCCGTATTGTGTGCCACGTCTACGGTACGCATGATGCCTCTCTACAGACCTGTAACAAATTATGTTCAGTGGCCTCCGAGTGCACGCTGAGGGGGAAAGCGGGCTACGACGACGTAAGGCAGGTGTGACACATTCACGCTAGGCGCTTAGCAACTTTCCCACTTCGGTTTCCTTACATCATGTCAGCCATGGACGTATCCCTGGACGTACCCTGCTGAGGCCAACCTGCAGGACGGCATCTATGAGTCATGGGCACAAGGCCAGTGTACCAGCTCCCCTGCAGTCCACTGCCCCGACACGAGGCTTGCGCTTCGCGCTTTGGTCTTACTACCGGTAACTAGGATAGAAGTTCACTGCTACAGCCCTTGAAACGAGCGAAACTACGCAGCTAGCCACGCTCTTACCATCACTAGTGGATTGGCGGGCCTGCACTTCCCCTTGCATACTGCATTGCACCATCGCTGCTAGCAAGCACACCCGTCATCCACGGCAAGTTCTCTATCGTCTAAGCTCCCTGGTGCAGGGGCCCAAGAATGGCTTGCACCAGGAAGGCTACAAGCAGTCAGTGTCGTGCTAGGCTAGATGGCTAGGTCATATTGTCCTAACGCCCTTGCGGCGAGCCTACGCGCACGCAGCCTGCGAAGTGGTATTAGGCTAAGAGTGCGCTCTAAGGACCGTGTAGTCACTAGGGCCCCAGTCACTATGGCAACATATGAATAATTGAATGCTTTGGAGAAACAATAAGTAAGGCCGCTTGCTCTGCCGGCCAATATGCACGTGCTGGTGCAGGGATGAATGGGGTGCAGGGATGAACGAAGTACGTCCATGCAAATATAACCATGCTGGGCATGCGCTCTGACACAACCACCGTGCACCATCAAATCGAGTGAATGCATCCTAATCAGTGCTTTCTAGTCATCCGTGTACTGCTCACGTGTCACTCCTCTCACAGCATCACGGCGGCAACAGCTGTTGCCAGCCCGACCATGAGGGTGGTCAGCACAGACGAAGGCAGGACGGTGGGGCCAGCGGCGTTGGGCAGCCGCAGCGGCGGCCTCACAGAGGGGGGCTGCGACGGCGGCTCGGAGGAGGCGCCTCCAGAGTTGACGTTGGCGCCCGTCTCGTACTGCAGTACGACAAACTCGCCAAGGCGGTCGCTGTAGCCCGACACCAGGTCGGCGGCGGCGGCGCCGCCGTTGTCGTGCGTCACGGTGGCGGAGGGGCCGGCGGCGATGCCCACGGCGGGCTCCAGGGCGGCAGCGCCGTAGTCCTGCGGAGGCACAAGGACCGAGTAATGCGGCAAGGCCAGGGCGCAAGGTACCGTACGGCGGGGCGGCAAGTACCCTGCACGTTGTAGCAAATACGGTGCATGCAAGGGCGACCAAAAGCGCGAAACGTGAACAGGAACAGCAGTTTGACAACAAGGAGTGCCGGTGTGTAACGGGTGTGCGTGCCGTGCCGCCTCACCTGCAGGCGAAGAATGACGCGCTTGCTGTTGGCGGGGCCGGCGGCCACCGCCGTCAGGTTGACGGGCAGGTCCAGCACCAGCAGGCTGCCAAGACCCACGGCCGAGGATGGAATTCCAGACGCCGCCACGCGCACGATTTGGGACACGATGCTGGCGGCGCCGCCGGCGCGGTAGTCGGACAGGTTGGCGGCCAGGGGGGCAGCGGTGCCGCCTAGGGAGGTCAGCAGCAGGGAGGTGTCACGGATGACGGTCACCTGCACGCCCAGGCCGCTGGCGCTGCAGTCGGGGTCGGAGCTGCACAGGCTGCCGACGGCGGGGTTGAGGGAGGCGCTCACGGTGGAGGCAGCGGACTGCAGCAGCCGGCGGCCGGCGGAGGCGGCGCTGACGGAGGGGGGCGGTGCCACCTGCATGGTGATGCCGGCGGCGGCGAGGGCGGCGGAGGCCTTTTCGACGGCGGCGGCAAGCTTGGCGGTAGAGATCTGCACGACGCTGCCATTGCTGGGGGCGCCGTTGAGGAGGCCTTGAGTCAGGGCGGCGGTGCCGCGCATGAGGGAGGCCAGTATGGACTTGGCGCCATCGGCCACCGCCTGGCTGGCGTTGACGTTGGCGGAGCCGCCGCCAGCGCTGGCGGCCGCGGATGCGACGAGCGACGCGGTGTCCTCCAGCATGCTGGTGAAGAAGTCGACCACGGGGCCGGCGTCCTCGACGCTGACGGGCTTGGAGGACAGGGCCTCGGCCATGTGGCTGGCGCCCTCCATGACGGCCGCGCGGCTGTCTTCGGATGCCATGGCCAGGAGGGTGTTCATGCCGGAGAATACGGCGGTGGTGTCGGCAACAGAGGCGGGAGAAGAGGAGGTGGTGGTGGAGGAGATGAGGTTCTTCAGCAGCGAGGAGGCCAGGGAGGCAACGGCGGCCTTGGTCTCGGCGGAGGAGGAGTTGGAGGTGACGGAGGAGACGGCGGCCAGCCGGGCGGCCATGGCAAGGGTCTCGGAGGGGCTGGGCTTCGCGGCGGAGGAGGATGCGGTGCTGGCGGTTGTGAAGGAGGTCAGGGCGGCCAGTTGGTCGCTTACTTGCGCTTGGGACACCTGAGGTGCATACAGGGGACAGCCAGGGTGCTGGGTTGGTCAATTTCATCACTCATGCATCGGACGTGGAAGTTTGGTAGCAGACCGCGGGGGAAACGCGCATTCGTTGACATTCCCTCTTACCCCCTGCACTGTGCAACTTCTGCGCAGGGCATAATGCGATCACAATCAAGTAGACGTTCGGGGCGCAGGACAGTGCGCGCACCTGATCGCTCACGGTGACCGTGACGGTTGCACAGGCCTTGTCGCCACTCGGCGTCGTCGCGGTGGCGTTGCCGCGGATGGTCACGGTCGCGGCACGGGCGCACACGTACAGCGTCTGCTGGCCGGAGCCCAGGCCCACGATAGCCGCGGTCTTGAGGGCAGAGTTGAGCTGGCGGGCCTTGCGGGAAGAGGAGGCCTCCACGCCGAACTCGTACACCAGGATCTCAGACTCGGTGGTCCAGGTGCGCTGCCAGCCGCTGGTGCTGAGGGTGAAGGTATCGAACACAGTGCCCGAAGAGGGGCTGACGTTGAGGCACCCGTCAGGGTTTGAGCACGTTGGCGCGGGCTCCACGCTTTGGACGGACGGAGAGGGAAAGGAATTGGGAGTCACGGATGGGGAAGGAGAGGGCTGCTCAACTGCAGGCGACGGCGAGTAGGGCGACGGCGGCAGGGGCAGGGAGGGCTGAGGGCTGTAGACTGGTGGGAGTTGGGTCACGACTTGCGTGACGGACTCGGTTGCGGTTGCAGGGACGGCGGGCGGTCCGGGCTCGGAGGCTGCGGGCTCAGTGAATGTGACTGGAGACGCGGGAACCTCGGAAGGAGCGTCGAGCATGTACCGTGGGTGCGCGAAGGGGTCGGCTCCGTTGTTTGCGTCCAGAAGCGTGCGTGCCGTAGCCTTGGAGATTTCGAACAAGTTTCCCGAGTTGCGCAGAGGGACAGTATCTTCCGACAGAAGCGAGCGTCCGACTGATGGCAGTTCCGTTTGCATGTCCAGCACTACTGTGCTGAGCTTAGCAACCGGGGTGGGCCGGATGCAGTTCACTTGAGCTCCTGCGATATGGAGGAGTACAAAATGTTGGCCAATGATCGCGGCGTCGCTGCCACTGCCGGAACCTAAGCAAGTCGGCATGTCCAGCTGCCGGACATCTTGCCCGGTAATTTTCCCATGTACCCAAATTGCTGAAGGCATAGATCAGAGCGCATGAGTTGCCATATGCTATGCGGCTGGCTATTAGTTGTTATATTAGCACTCACCATGCGCCAAGAGCGCCAGGGCCAACATACACACGCGCTTCCCCTCCATAGTCACACGCAAGGGGCCTTATAAGACGTATGCAAGCTGGATGATAAGACACATCAGACAGGGTGAAGGGTCTGTTGTGCAGAGGCAGGACGCGACGCCGAGATGTAAGCGGTGTTCGTCTTCCTGGCTTATCGTTTTTGAAGGTGAATGATATGTCTTGACATGTATACTCATTAAAGAGTCATGTTGGGCTTTTTACAGGGAAATGAGGTTCGTCGAGGTAGCTGTAGTTTGTACTGCTTAGTCAACAGGTGGGCCCTCATGGCAGACAGCCGCACAAGGTTCAGGTAGCATTATATAAAGAAAACAACGAAGAACAGTAACTTGCTTGTCGGCCGGCAAAACACTCCATGACTGCTATGCCGACGGGCAGGTAACAGACTGCGGCTACAGGCATTATGGGATGTACAGTACAACAATTCTCTATAAACAAGATACAATATGGGTCATTGTCTGCCCAGGACACAGTGCATTCCGCAACTGCACGTTCTGGGCATGACATCAGCATCCCGGCATGCGTACCGCCGCAAGGTACCCCAAGTACCCCAAGTACCACCTCAGTACCACCAGCGGTCATGAATGCGCATAATGAGATCCGCCAACCGGCTTGCACTTATATGGGCGCACATAACTAGAATGTGCTTACACCTGCTTACACCAGGAAAAACTCCGGAAGTGCAACCGAGACCTTGCCCACACGTCAAGGCGCAGCAGGCGCAGGCCCCGGCGTCTCGCTTACATTGTGCACGTCAACCCCGACGTGACGATGTAACTCACTTTGCTGGCTACCATGGATGGCAAGGGATCAAAGAGATCTTGGTGGGTAAGATTTATGGGGCGCTGCACACCTAGGTAGCTCGTGAGGAAGGGAACGCCAAGGGATGACTCCCTTGCCATCATCCGTCAAGCACCTGGAAGTCGTTGGATATCCCTTGAAAAGGCCTGATCGACCCAAACAGAGACCTCGAATCCCCAAAGTACCGGAATCTGTAGGTGCCGCTGGCGACCGTGGGCGGGATGGTCCAAGACAGCGTTGCAAACGACTCCGGCGACAGTGCCGAGGGCCTGTGGGAACAGGAACGACACAACGTGCACTCGGTGACATGAGCTGCATGAGCACACGAGCATCTGCACATAACTATGCTGCATGGCACTACGAGCGGAAGTAATGGCCTGTGAGCCACGAGTAATAGGCCATCGCTCATCGGCCAACATGGCGTAAGGGGCTCCCCATGCATGGGGCTCCCCTGAGCGGGCACACGCCAGGCCCTGCCTGTCGGGTACCGTACTTCTGCGTGCGCGGGCAGCCGCTATGGATGGCGGACGCTTACCTGCTCCAGTGAAAGCGCGTGATCCAGTCCCGGTCGTCGTACACGACCCGCCACGTGTCCCCCTGCAAGCAAGCCGGTCGCAGGCACGCAGTTCTGCCGACGCCGCAAAGGAAGACACGTGCACCACGCGCCCACGAGTGCACCTAGCCCCATGCTGTGGACGACAGCCGCTGCAGATGGCGGAAGGGGGTTGTCAGCAAACGGGCGCCAAAGGGCTAGAGGCCCTTCCTGCCTTGAACCTCCTTGCGGTGACGTAAGGGAACCACTCGTGCAGTGACATGTCGTACGGCACCGGCCTGCCCAGTCCACAATGTCGACCGCAGTTTGAGACACAGGAGCTAACAGCTGCTGCATACACAATCACTTCCACCTGCCCACGGTACCCACCTCCTTGACCTCCACCGCCATGAAGGTACCGTTGCGCCGAAGGTTGTTGCGCGGACAGGCAGCCCTGGGGGCGTAGGGCAGCAGGAAGCTCAGGTGAGGGAGGCAGGGCCGGGAGCAACTGCTGCCGTGTCAACTACGCCCCGTACTTCGAGTACTCCTTGAAAGAGAGCCCGCCTGCGCTTATGCTCGTGCCCTCATTACCAAGAGTCCGGGCCCCTTGCAGCGCTCAGTGCGCGTAAGTCCCAATTTGCAACGGCTGAACGGTACAACAATATGGGCTGCTGAGACCCCGCCTCACGGCCCAGACTGCTGACGCAGCTCTTACCCCCTCTATCCACCATGACTAACTGCTACGCCCCCTGCCGACCCGACACACACTCCCCTGCTTCCCCTCCTCCTTTCCCTGCTCCCGGCCGCCCGCTACCCCATCCCTTCCCCCACCTCCTCCCCCACCTGAAGGTGGCACTGGCTGTGTCCCCCGGCCGGTACGCCTGCGCCGGTTGCCGCGTGACGTCCCCGAACCGCGCCGCGGGGGGCACTGCGTCCACCACCACCGGGGGCAGCAGGGACACCTGCTGAGGCTGCGGGGCGGGGGCGCATGGCAGACGGGCGCGACAAGCCACGATACGAGGGCTGCTGGATTACGGCTGGCTACTGGAAGAAGTGAAGAATGGTGAGTAACAACTCTATCTTGACGCACACGTGCCGCGTGTGCCTTGTTTGGACGCTTCCTGCTGCGTCCTCTGGACTCGGTGCCATGAGGCGGAACGCCCCTTGACCCACTGCCCCTCCACCCCGCTCCGTGCTTGCGCGACGCGACAATCTGTCCCGCCGTCCCTGTGTCCTTGTACTACAAATGTCGCGTATCGTCCCCTACCACCCTGGTTGAATAGAGGATATGGTCCTCCCATCACTGCACAAGCTCTGCTGTCCGCCCAGCCACCTACCTGCAGGTCGGGTGGCTGCACAGCGCTGGTCACGGGTGTGCCCGCTAGCATGGAGTCAGCCAGTCGCAGGAGCTCCTGCACATGTATGCATGACCGGGTAGGATGGGTACCGTATGCAGGGTCAGGCAGATGGCTTGTTGTTGGCAGGGGAAGGCCAGGTTGGCCAGGAAGCAGGTGGGCCAGTGGCACAGGTATTCTGCGTCAAGGTACAGATGTCACAATGCCAGCATCTGAGGCTGCAGGGCAAGGGCCGGGAGAGCCAGCCACGCGGCCACCAGCACGGCACTGGCACAGCACGGCGAGGCGCAGCAAGGCATGGTGCACGGCGCTGCTATCGGCTGGCTGACAGGGCAGCAGAGAGGCCCCTGTGCATTGTGTGTGCATGCGCCGGCGCTGCACAGCGCCGTGTGTCTTCACAATACACTGGCTTGCAGACCTAAGGCCTAAACAAGCCACAACTCGCAGCTTGTTCGCAGCGTACCTGTATGTACGCGTCCAGAGTATGCGGGCCATACAGTGTAGAGGCGCCCTCATAACGCTGGACCTGTGCCGGTTTAGGGGGTAAGGAGAAGGGGGAAGGGCAGGGTCATGAGTGTCGTCAGCAACAGGCGGAGCTGGCATCGACGCGCTCAGGGCAGTGGGCGGACCCTTCACACCATTACCTGGTACTCCTCGAAGGTTGTGATGTAGCTGCTGTACGTGCCCGTCAGCCCCGAGATCACCACGTGCCGTACGGGCGGTACGGCGGCGGCGAAGCGCTGCCGTAGCGCCGCCTTTATGCGCCTGCCCGCCATGGTGGAGGGCTCCCCTGGCAGGCAGGCCACCAGCAGGGGGCCCAGCCGCAGCAGGGACACCTCCGTGACACGTGGCTGCCTGTGACACGTGGCACGCGTGCACCGCACAGGGCGGCGGAGCTGCGAGTAAGGATTGATGATGATGGCTGCTTGTGATATGACACGTAGCTGCGTGTGACATGGCAAGCGTACAACACAGCGCAGCGTGGCGCTGTGGAGATGCGGGTGCGGGTGCGGGTAGGTGTAGAGGAGGGTTACAAGCTCAGCTCCTCTCAACAGGGCAGTTGCGCTGTGGCGCCGCAACATGTCAACGGTATGTTGCTGTGCAAATGTGCGCAGATGAGTTCATGCAACAGGGGATGTGCGGGGGCGAGGTGAGCTGGGCGGCGGTCCAAGGGATCTGGTCGACCCCACCCCGCCCGAACCCGCACCCACCACGGGTAGGGGAAGGTGGCCTCTCCCGTGTTGATCAGGATGGGCTTGGGCGCCTGGCAGGCCCGCTGCTGGGGCGAGGTGGGGAACAGCAGTCCGCCCAGCAGGCGCCACAGCGGGGGGCCGTGCGTGTCGCCCTGGGTGAAGTCAAACGCGCCGGGGCCTGCAGGGGGGCGGCAAGGGGTGGCATAGGGTGGGAGACCAAGGGAGAGTGGTACCTCCCTTGACACTTAGGGTTCAACGTGCATGAAGTTAGACGCGCCGGGGCCTGGAGGGTTGGGGCTTGGGCGCAAGGGATGGCAGGGACTGGACTACGAAATTGCCACGGGTTGCCCTTTTGGCACATATGTGCGGGCGGCGGAATCTCGAAGGGACCAGCACGTCCCCGCGATACAGTCAGTCAGTCACTGCACGGCAAACCAAACAGGCTAAGCAGGGAAACCTAATGTAGCTGCGTGCAATGCAGCATGGTTGCCCGCCGGCTGCTGTAACTGGTGACGTGCATCCCTCACCGTCCGTGGTGCCTGCCGCGAAGCTCATGCCCATGGCTGGCGGGCACGTGCGGCCGGCACGTGTCCATGCGGAGGGCTGCACCGTCACGTTGGACATGTCCAGGAACACGTGCCGGAAGTCCACGGGGCCGGACAGCACCGCCTGCGGCACATGTGCCGTACACGGCAGTACTTCAGTGGGTGCCGCGCAGGAAAGGCTAGACAGGAAGCCCGTTTGCTCAAGTTGCCCAACATGCCATCCCGACTGCGCGCCGTGTAGTACGACAACCCCTGTTTGTCCCTGTCGCAGGCCCTACCGTGGCGTTCTGGTAGATGGCCTGCGCCGCGGCGAACTGCCTCAGGCCGATGACTGCTGCCGACGCCGCATCATCGGGCCAGGCGGGGCCGCGGCCGTGGCACTGCTCGTTGCGGCCGTTGCAGGTGGAGGTGGCGACGTCGCACGGCAGGCCTGCACACAGGTGCCGTACATGACACGTCACGAACAACCACAACCGGCCTGCGCTCGTGTACGCGGCTGACACTGGGTTGGCAGGCTAGGGTACTGCAAGACAGGGCACAACAAGGCCTGCATCCGAACGCACGAGTGCGCCGGCACACCGCGTGGCACGTGTGTCAACCCACCTGTTTCAAGACAGAAGGCGCCCAGCGTGTTGGGGCTGGTGTCGCCCACCGCCGCCTGCGCCACTGCCGCTACGAAGCCCTTCGCAAACCGGAGCTGTGCCGCGGCCGCCGCTTCTCCCTCCGCCCCTCCTGCTCCTCCCCCAATCCCATACCCCGCTTCCCCTGGCTTGAGCCTCAGCACCTCCGCCCCAGGATCGAATCCTACCGCGCCGTACGCCGCCGCCAGGGCTGCATCGGCGCCGCCAGCCGCCGTCGCCGCCGCCCATGCCTCCAGCGCGATCTGCGCCGCCGCCTTGTTGTCACCGCTGACGAGGCGGTTGGTGTTGTTGAGGGAGGTGCAATGCACTGCAAACCACGACAGCAGGCCGCGCCCTGCACCGTCCTCGGCGTCCTCCAGCCGGAGCAGCGTTAGGTCGGTGTCCACGTTGTGAGCATACCTGGAGGCCGGGCCGAATCAAGGTCTTAACGCACACTTGAATGCCGAACGTGTACGTGGTGTAGTGTTGTGGTGGCATACCGTAGCAGTTGCATGCGTACCTAATGTCTTTCAGGAAACGGGAGAAGATGCGACACGTGATTTTTTACTTGAGATGCGGTTCACTACAGCAGGGTGGTAGGCAGAGACATTGTACGAATGTGCCCGTAAGCGCACGACCTGTGGCTACAGGACAGCATGCTTCGACGCGAAGTAGAGACAGAGCAGCAGGGTGCCGGCGACTACGTTCCATTCGTGTGCGGCGAAGCACTACACGGTGCGACCCTGCATGCTGTGCTTCCCTGCACTCCACAGCACCGTCGCGTGCTGCCCGGCATGCGGCGTCCTCCCTGCACTGCCCTCCCCACCTGCTGCGCTCCTCCTGCGGGTTGGCGTCGTAGGCGGTGGGGCTGCGGTTGATGCTGCCGCCCAGCAGGTGACCGGCACCCAGCAGCACGCGGGAGGGACGTAGGGAGGCATGCGCGCCGCGGACGGCCTGGGGCGCGAGGGATAGTGGAGGTGGGATAGTCGGGGAGCGGTAAAGCGGGGAACAGCAAGGAAGTGGAGACTACGAGGGAGCTGTAAAAGCTGTGTAAACCGCGCGTAAGCTGGCAGTGGTTTTGCCGACGCTTGTTTACCACTGCCCGCGCACGTTCTGGCGCTGCTTCCCTAGCCTTCAGGCCCCTCACCTCCACGATGCCATCCACCATGGCGTCGAACGTCTCCTGTACGAACCCCAGTGACGTAATGCCGTACAGCACGTACTGCAGGAAGCCCGCCGGGCTGGCGTGCGTGTGCGTGCCGCTGATCGCCACGTTGCCCCTGTCGTACAGGTCGCCGTACTCCGCCGCCAGGCGCTGCCGTACGCGCATGGTTACTAGCTGCGAGGCCATGCACGCGTCCATGCTGACGTACACGAAGCGACGCCTGGAGGGTGGTGAAGGGTAGCGTACGGCAGTGAGGTGCGGTTCAGGGCGCAGGGTGCTGAAGGGCGTTGGGGTGGTAAAGGGTGGGGTGCCACAGGGAGGCAAGGTAGAGGTACGCGTGGTGCATCGCATGTGATACACAGCAGCTGGAGGCGTCGGGATGAGTAGGCTAGTACGCTCCTGTCGACTAAGTCGTACCCACAAAGCCACAACCCGGTGCAGTCAGGCACAGGGCACCGGTGCCCCAAACCGCCGCCCGTGCTGATAACAGGTTCACGCAGGTACCATGCGCTACCGGCGCCATCCCCCTACCTGACACAGGTCACCGTCCCAAGGCCCACACCAGAACCGCCCACCTGGGCTCTGCTGCGTCTGCAAACGCGAAGGCCCGGGCGTGCAGCCTGGTGTGCAGCCCCTGGGCAGTTTGCTCAGGGCGGGCGTAGCCCTGGGGCGCAGCAGCGCGTGTGGGCGTGGGTGAGGGCATTTTGGTCTATTGGCATCTCCGTCGTCTCGCTTCGCTTTGCCCGAAGGGCAACAAGAGAGTGCGGAAGCACTACCGTGCCGCAGATCCCAACAGCATTCAAGTAAGCTTCGTGGAAGGCACGTGCTGGTTGCTACATGCCGGTACGCAGCAGGGGTGCCTTCACTCGCACACGCGCTGATGCTAAGAAGGGCCTTGGCCGCCCAGACGCCCCCAGCACACGGTCCTCACCATGAGATTGACATCGGCCACCGGCCCTGTGATGTCTCCAACACCTGTTGGGCACAGGGACGCAGAGGGCAGCAGCCGCAGTTTGCCAGAGTATGCAGTTAGGTTTACACCCAGGGAAAGTACCGGCACGTGCTGCAAGTATGTTATCCTTTGCGGAAGCTGCGGCGATGCCAAGAGCACACACATCTTATAATGACTTTGTGTTGCTCCCGTTGGCGTGAAACTTCCGTTTCAGCGTGTAGACCACGCAGCACCAGGCCATGCGCGTGCCGTGCCTCCTGCCCCACAGTGACACCCCTTGGCCGTCGAGAGTTCCGGTGCTCATGCAGCACGCGCTTGCGATGCCTGGCCGTACCGATTCCAGCCAAGTAGCCTGATTCGGCACAGCTGGAGCTGGCCAGGATCGCCAGGAGCGTCAGCAGGAGGAGCTTCGGCATCCTCCTCCAACTGTCAAGCGCTGCCCTGTCCCAGAGGCAACCCATAGGCTACATGGATATCGCTATCACATAGAGCACCACTGGCTCCTTCATGGCAACCGTAGAACGCCAAGACAGCGGCAGCGCGTCAAGGACCGGGTACACGAGCAATACTTTTTATGGGAAGCTGCGAGCGTGCCAAGTCTCTCGCCTTTCATACTATCCGATAGGTACCCTATGTAGCGTCGTGTCTTCACAAAGTCGGCAGGCCCCTTTGGACGCGAGACCTAACGGCATCCCCGACCAGGGGAGTCTCGCAGGTGTGTCCATGCCTTCTCTTAGGGCAGCGTGTATGGTGCAGCCCCTGCCGTGCTCTCTGCACACCTCCCACTGCAATTCTGCAGGCATATCGTATCGCTGGTACCTGCTGCATGCTAGGGCGGGGAAGCAGGATGGTGGTGCTGCGCAGGGGCTGCCTCCGTGCCTCCGTGCAACCTAGGGCTCCCCTGACGGCCGTTGACCGTTTTGGGCGGGCCTGTGCGCCTGCCAGGATACTGTAAGCGCTGGTACACTCCTTAAGGAGCATGCTACTACCGCAGGGCCGAGGAAGCTTGGTGTAGGTGGCCAAGCACAGATAGCCACACGCTCTGCGCCTCACCTTACGCTGCTGGCCCGCCCTATTAAGTATTATTGATTGTGTCGAAATTTGCAAGTCTTAACTGGACGTCATGCGCTCAGCACTAAGGCAACGCCGGCAGCGCAACCGACCTCTGCGGCCGTACCCGGGCCCTCGGCGCCAGCGTCTACCGGTGCTGTGCCTCAGCCTGCCCCCGAGCTCTTGGCGGACTTCCAACACCCAGTGGATATCGAGCAGGTATGGGTAACGTGTAGGAAAGGATAATGCTAATGCGGCATCACATACGAGGTAGTTGCGCGCTGCTGTCTGTTGGCATGTGTCAGGGTGAGCACTGGGGGGGAGGGGGGGGGGGCAGGCACGTGGCAGGAGTCACACCGCCGGCGGACAGGGCACTGCCCTCGGCACCAGCAGCCGGGCACCGCCCGCCGCCCCGCACTGCGGAATCCAGCTTTAAATTACCAGCTCCAAGTGGATGCACGGCTTATTGATGGAGCTGCACGGGATCAGCATGGCCGTTTGTGCTGCTGGTGCTTCTGGGGGTCCAGCCGCCCTCAGCCACCCTGCTGGCTCCTGCCCATCATCCTCTTCGACCTCCGGTTTCTGCTGGAACTCCTGCCTTTCCCTTACACCAGACGTTCTTAAGCACCCCCACTACCGTTCCATGGGCGTCCGCATGGGGGCATGTGTCACGCTAGCCCTACGACTGGAGCAGCTGGCCTGCTTTGAACGAGCTTAGACACATCTCCCCGCTCTCCCTCCATAAGCCTATTTTCCCTCCCCCGCAGTTCCGCGCCATGGGCTACCGCATGGTTGATATGGTGTGTGACTACTACGGCCAGCTGGACAGGGGGGAGCTGCGCGTGAGGCCGGACGTGCAGGTGGGGGTGGGGGCAGGGGCTGGGTGGAAGGGTGGGGGGAGTGAGGCCGGACGTGCAGGTGGGCCGTGGAGTAGGGTGCAGGATGGGAGGAATGGGGCGGGTGCATGGGGCTGCTGGCCGGACGTGTATGATGGGGAGTGAGTCAAGATGGAACTGCTCGCTTGCCATGCGCGTTACGTACGGTACCGGGAAGTGACGGCATTGGGCGGGGGCGGGGGCGGGGGCTGCTCATTGTCTTCGCGCTATCGGGGTAAGGCCGGACAGGGAGCGAGGACTGCCGGAGAGGAGTTGGCTGGACCCCATTTGCGGCTAGTGCGGCGAGATCGCGGAGATGCTTTGCTGCACCCCAACGTAGGGGTCATCCACCTCAAGGGGAGCCTTATGCAGGCTGCAGCTCGTACAGAGGAGTGTTGCTCCCTGCACCTGCCACCGCCAGCGGACATACTGGCATGGCAGTCGCTACGTGCGGGGACGTCTATCTGGCTGTGCCAGTTGTGCTGCTCGTCCTTCCCCCTAACGCCCCAACCTCCCTCTTGCTCCCCCCGCCCGCAGCCCGGCTTCCTGCGCGGCCGCCTGCCCCCCTCCGCCCCTGAGCAGCCAGAGCCCTTCGACGCAGTGCTGCGGGACCTGCATACCACGCTCATGCCTGGTGGGTGTACACGTGTGTGGGCGTGTGGGTGTGTTTATACACATGCACATACCCGCGACTGAACAGTGCTCGGTGCTGCGAGGGGGCGGGACCTGCACACCACGGCTCATGCCGTGGACGTTCGCGTGCGTAGGGTACCGGTAGTCGCACCAGAAATGCAAGCATGTAGTACTGCCTGCCAATTGCCTTTCCCTTCCCCAAACTGTTCCGCCGGTGAAGCCTGAAACCAGAAACCTGAAACCTACCGTCCCTGTGCCCCCAGGCGTGCTCCACTGGCAGTCGCCCTCCTTCTTCGCCTACTTCGCCGCCAACGCCTCCTTCCCCGCCATGCTGGCGGACCTGTGGGCGGGCGCGCTCAACATGATAGGCTTCAGCTGGGCGGCCAGCCCCGTGGGCACAGAGCTGGAGATGGTGGGTTGAAGTAGGCGCATCAGACGCATCAGGGGCGTCTGGTTTCGGTGCAGGGCCTGAAGTGCGTATATGCGTTGAGGAGTCATGATGTCCTCGTGTCAAGCAGTCAGCACAGCGTTCAGGTCGTGTCGAGACCTGGATACATTTTCTCTCACCCATTGGTCAAAGCTGCATGGCTGGGGTTTGAGGCACCAGGTTCTCCGTGGGTCATGAGTGGCGTTGTGGGCAATGAGGGTTTGGACTTCGGCAGGGAGTACAAAGGAGCCCCGTGCACACGGAGCCGGAGCTGGTAGGTAGGAGGTGCGACCCGTGGGTCATGGGTGCGCGTGAAGCTGTAGATGGTAGGTCCCAGGATGGGGGTGTGACCCATGGTTCATGGGCGTGCTCACGGAGACGGAGATGGTGGTTAGCGGTGTGGCCCTGTGTCCGGTGGTGTAGACGCCGTTTCCTGGCTTGCGGGACGCCGCATGGGGCATGGCGCAACGGCAGTCCTGCCCGTTGCCTCTAGATGTGCATCCCGGTCGGTGTGTACCGTTTTAGTTCCCCCGTGCCCTGCACCCTCCCTAGCAAGGTATCAGCTCCTCCCTCCCTCCAAACGCAGATTGCCATCGTCTAATTTAGCACGCACAGCTAAGTAGTCACTCTATCGCCTCTGTTCGTACCCCCCCAGGCCATGATGGACTGGCTGGCGCAGCTGTGCGGCCTGCCGCAGGAGTTCATGTGCAACGGAGGGGCGGGGCCGGGCGGCGGAGTCATCCAGGTGCGTGACACAGCGGTTGACGTGGAGGCCACATTAGGCACTGGGTATGCGCTACTGTGGAGCAATCACAGCCATGCACGCTGTGGTAGGTGAGCTCCAAACACGACATGGACCCCCTGGTCACGACACCCATTCCAACCCATGGGCAACACCAGCAGGGCGGTGGTGTTCCGCGATGGCTGCGATCCACATCATCCGACGCGTGCGCCACGCGCTGCATTTTGCCATTGCCCGCCCTTGCCCACATTCAAGGGCACCACCAGTGAGGCGGTGGTGGTGGCGCTGCTGGCGGCCCGCGCCCGGGCGCTGCGGGGCAGGGCCCCCGGGGATGCCCTCAAGCTGGTGGTGTACTCCTCGGACCAGGTGGGGGAGGCGCAGGGGGAGTTGAGGTCCAAGGGTGGGGGCAGAGGACGTTTGCGGGCAGGGACGGGGCAGCGCCATCGCAGCACACAGATGGGGCAGACTACGGTAGGTGATGGCACGGGGTGCAGGGGTGCCATCGCGTCGAGACCACTTCCCCAGGCACCAGCGGGTAGAGGAAGAGGCGTCAGCGGTAGCGGGCGCTGCGGCACCGAGGGCATGGAGGGCATGGAGTGCATGCTCAGCCGCAGGTGCCACAGTCTCACGGGTCTAATTGACATGCTGCACCTTCGGGTTTGGTCCACAGCACATCCTGGCCGTGGATGTTCTGGTCGTGCACGGCCGGCTGCCCGTGCCTGATGCTGACTGGTGTCGTTGTGCGGCAGCCACGTGAAGCGCTCTTACTCAAGGCCCTGCTTGATTACCGTCCGTCACGCCTGCGTTGCCGCCCCTCTCCACACACGCCTCGCCCAGGCCCACTCCTGCGTGCGCAAGGCGTGCATGGTGGCGGGCATCGACCCCCGCCACGTGCGGCTGCTGCCCACGCGGCCGGAGGACCAGTGGGCGCTGAGGCCGGAGGACCTGCGGGTGGGTGCGAATGCAAGCCGGGTGGCAGGGAGCAGGTCCGGAAGCATCTCTGCGGCTGTGCACAGCAGTGTTTGGGTACTGACTTCATACGGGCCGTGCCGTGCCGTGCTGCCGGACTGCCAGGAGGTTGCAAGGGAGCATGGCAGCGGCATTGCCTCGCTCGCATCTGCAGCATGCCTATACACGTGTATGCCTTGCATGCCCCCCAGGCTGCCATGTCTGCCGACGTGGCCGCCGGGCTCATCCCCTGCTTCGTGGTGGCTACCATTGGCACCACCAGCAGCTGCGCCGTGGACCCCGTGGGTGACATCGCACAGGTGGCCAGCAGGTGGGGAGGGCGCTGCAGCCACCACACATCCAAATGCGCAGCGACACTACTGCACACTTTCTACACACAGCATCATTCCACCCTCCCTGTACGCGGCAGCGCACACTGCACACATGCCTACGCATGCTGCACATCCCAAGTCCTCCTCAGTGCCGCACAAGTGCCGTACCATATACGCTTTCCCGCCCTGCAGCTGCGGTGGCGCGTGGGTGCACGTGGACGCGGCCTACGCGGGCGCCGCTGCGCTGCTGCCCGAGCAACGGCACCACTTCCTGCCGGGGCTGCAGCAGGTGGACAGCTACAGCTTTAACCCACACAAGTGGCTGCTGGTGTCGTTCGACTGCTGCGCGCTGTGGGTGCGGGACGCGGGGCCGCTCAAGGAGGCGCTGTCGCTCACGCCCGTGTTCCTGCAGGTGGGCGGAAAGGGGGGTAGGGAACACAGTGCTAGTAAGAAGTAAAAAGTAGCGTGTATTTGTAGTAGGAGGAGAGAAAGTAACAGATGGCCCGTGTTACTGCAGGTGAGGCGGGTGTGGGGTGTGCGTGGGGAGGATGGTGTGCGATGGCGGCATTGCAAGCTGCTGCGAGGTGCACATCTGTAACCCATAAGGCAAACCGGTGCAGTCGCAGGTGCGGGGAGCAGGGGAGAAGTCCTAACTTGGCGGAGGGTAACCGGTCCCGGGCAGAGTGATTGGAAGTTGACGTCGGGGGTTGGGTTGGGGTGGGGGAGGGTTTTAGGGGAGGCGGCAAGGGGCTGGGGTTGGGGAAGGTGCGGGGGCACTGAAACGGGGAGGACTATGCAAGGGCCTCCAGGAGACACGCTGCGGGGCTGAGGTATGCACGAAGTGACGTACAACGTAGGCTTGATGTCGCTGGACTGATTAGAGCTCTGGTGTCGCACGTGTGGGCACGTGTGCGTGCGCGCAGGGGTCGGGTCAGCGTTCAAGTACGACACCAGTGGGCTGCATCTGACTGCTTGGCAAGCTCCCCCTAACCTTCATGGAGGAGTGGATACCTTCAGGGCCTCAGCAGGGGTTCCTCGCTGGCCCTGCCATCGTTTGAGCTAGTACGATGTCTTCGTGTCCCCATGTCCGCAGGCGGCGGGCAATGCGCTGGACTACAAAGACTGGCAGATACCGCTGGGCCGGCGGTTCAGGTACGGCGGCGGCAGCGTGGCCAACTGATGATGTGCTGTTGAGTGTTATGGCATGCACCTGTCTACTTCGGGCTCCCTCGCATTACGGTACGCGGATGGCTGGGGAGGGGAGGGCGCACAAAGCGCCCATGTGCGCAGCCGCGCAAGCTGCGCGGGCCGTAAGAGGTCCTGGGTGAATACCGAACTTCCAGTCCAGTTTGCGGGGCGGGGGCCTGCACAGCAGGGGAGGCTCCGTGCTTGCTCACCTGAATGTCTACCTGTTTAACTAACATACTCCAACTGCGTTTCCCTGTCGATTCCGCCATAAAGCCTGCGTCCTCCCCGCTACTCAAGTATCTGCACGCAGTGGCCTATGGCATACAGTTGAGGTGAATTGCAATGGCAAGTGTGACGGCACGCGCCGCTGCACGTGCAGGTCCCTGAAGCTGTACTTCGTACTGCGAATGTACGGCGCCGAGAAGCTGCGGGCCTACCTCCGCCACCACATTGCGCTGGCGCAGGTGCGTGTGTGCGGTGCAGGGAGACAATGGCGGGAAGGGCGGTGCTGCTGGCATTTGAAAGGAGCAGGGTGTGGTGGCTGCGGACCCGAGGATCTGCGGCGGCCGGCAAGGCGACGGGCCTGTAAGGAACAGATGTGCAAAAGCCAGTGGTGCATCACAGTGGCCTGGCAAAAGCCGTATTGTGCCAGGCCACTGTGATGCACCACTCGCTGTGCCTTTCTTTGCTTGGTGAGAAGGTTACGGGGTTTTGGAACTCGATCCTGGCAAGCACACGTGGGCGGACAGCACGCCTCACCAACCTCAGCAGGCCGGCTCTGCCCAAGACAGTAAAGGACTCGTCGTTCTGCCACCAGCCAGTAAACTCGCGAACAGGGGACTGGGGACGGGACCTGTTGCGAACGTCCCAAGGAATTGCACAGGGCCCCCCGGCATGAGCGACGCCGTACCGCCCGTACCAATGGTGTCTGTCGATCCTCACCACGTCCCAACACTCTCGTCGTGACCAGGTCGTTACCGTATTGGCGCCGCTGCGTCCAAAACCCCCCTGGCATGCAGGTGTTTGCTCGGCACGTGGAGTCAGACCCCGACTTCGAGCTGGCGGCGCCGCAGCGGTTCGGCCTGGTGTGCTTCAGGTGCGCCGCGTGGCCCCTTCCGTGGGGCACTAGTTGCCATTGGACGTCTTGTTGCCATCATGCCTTACTGTGAGTCCGATAAAAACGTGGAAGCGTTGCTTTCATGCCGCTGCCGGAAGCTATAGGTTGCCAGCCGAGCAGCCAGTCCAAAAGCGTCAGTGGTGTGGCAGCACGAGTAACCGTCATCTCGTGTACCCTGCCAACACCCCAGGCTGCGTGGCGCCGGCCGCGAGGCAAACGAGGCGCTGCTGTCGCACATCAACTCCAGCGGGCGCACCTTCCTAATACACACGGAGCTGGGCGGCGAGTACACGCTGCGCCTGGCGGTGGGGAGCAGCGGCACGCAGCTAAGACACGTGGAGGAGGCGTGGGAGCTGGTGCGGGGGGCGGCGGATAGGGTGCTGGGGAAGCAACGGGAATGCGGGGCCAACGGGGACAAGTAGGAGGTTTTGGGTACGGCCAGGAGGTGGAGGTGGTGGTATGAGGCAGGCAGCGGTGCTGGCGGTTCAGGGGTCCCCTGTGGTGGTCGTTATCGCGCCATTGGCAAGCGCACGGTGCGGCGTGCAGGGCTGCACTCCAAGTGCGCCATGGGCCAGGGCCCAATGATGGATACTTGGATTGCCGGGTGCGAAGCAGGTGGCTTGGATGCTTTTAACGGGTGCAATGGGGGAGGTGGTAGCCCGTGGCCCCCAGATGCGCGTGAGACCTCGGCAACCGTGCAACGGCCGCGCCAGGTGCAAAAGTGGTTAGTGCGCAGGGTTATGTGCCTCTTGCAACAAAAGCTTGGTAATATATTTTGCATCGTCCGAATCCCAGGCGTGGCATCCTATTGGCCTCGGGGGACCGGAGCCTGGCGAGCAGGCGAAAGGGTTGTTGCGTGCGGCGTAATCGGTCTCCCACGCCCTACACAAGGCACAGACATTGGACCAAGCCTTAAATATGTATTATATTATAATCGGTCGCGTGCGCACCCATCAGCTTGAATACTTACCACCTTTGATTATGCTTTCCACGTCAGGAAAGTTGGTTTTGCCCCACGTTTACCTGGATTGACACAGCCCAGCATGCACTAGTGCAGCACATCAGCCTGACGCTTTTCCTATTGCATTTCGTGCTTACAATTCTCTCGGCTCATTACCCCGTGCCTGACGTGGTATCGCGTGGCCGAAAGCGTGCTTGACACGCCGGAGGCTGCCGACGAACAGTCCCTATAGCCCTTGTATCGAAAATACGTGCGCGTCTCCAACGCTATCATACGAGGGGTTCTTGGAGGTAGTCCTTTTCCCTCCACCCGCCGTGGCCGGCTCTCCGCGGCGGTCACCCTCAAACTAAGCAGGGCTGACAACTTGACAGAGCGAAAGTATAAAGTTAATCGATTGAAGCCAGGTATCGGAGCTGTTGGCCCCGGGTAATGCCACATGGGCTTGGAGGCGACCACCAGACCCTCGAGCGCACGCTCGATGCGGACAGTACAGCGACCGGTGTAGTTGTTGGAACGCGGAGAACTCCGCAGCACACTGCGGCACGGCCCGGGGCTCCCGCCCTTCCGCACTACCCGCGCGCGGGTCCGCCCTTGCCGGGTGCGGAGGCCGCCCCTAGCAGTACCATGGACAGCTCCCCTCTGCCCCCGAAACCACATCGCCAGGTTGGGTCAACGCACTCCTTCAACCAGACGTCCGCCCGGGCCCGGCGGACTGCTGCCCTAACTCAGGGCAGCAACGCCGCCAGCTTGGGCAACACCCCAGTTCCAGTGTCCACCTCAGTAGCGCACTCGGCCTTCAGCTCCTTGGCATGGCCTGGGGCCGAAGGAGCTTCAGCCAGCCTCAGCCGCCAGTGGCCTGATCCCCAGCTGCTCCTCACCCCGGCCGACGGGAGCTCCCCGCGCCACCAGCAGCCCTCCTTCCCCCGCCAGCCCACCGCCCTCGCCCACCAACATACCGGTAGCACCAGCAGCAGCCTTGGAGGCCGCCACTCCTGGAGCGGCAGCCTCAGCATCATGCTGGGCATGCTGCCCTCCCCTTCCAGCACCCCCCGGGGGCCCTTGACAGCCATGCCCGCGCCCTCCACCTCGTCCACCTTCGACCCCCTCTCCCCCCAGCCCCACCCGCCACAGCCCTCATTTCCTTACCTTGTCCCTTCCTGGAGCTCAACTGGGGGCATCAGCCATGGCCCACACGCACACGCCACCCCCCGTGCCAGCGCCACGGGACTGAACAGCCTTTCCCCGTTCGCACTTGCCGCCGTGGATCACAGTGGCCCCAGCGTCAGCACCACCAGCGCGACCTCCACCACCACCGCCCACCACCGTGCAGCGGGCAGCACCAGCACCTCCGTGGCGCACGGCAACCACAGCAATACCCTGCAGCCGCACGCCTCTCACCCGGCAGCCTTGCAGAGCGGCGGCGCCGGCGGGGGGCCGCAGCGCAAGCCCTCCAAGGACGACTGGGCGCCCCTGCCACTGCCGCTTGCCATGGCGGTGCCGCCCCCGGCCCAGGCCGCCAAGGCCTCCCTGGCGCGTGTGCTGGCGGTGTCCTTCTGGCCCGCGCCCCTGGCTGCGCTGCTGTTTGCGCTGGCCATGTGGGTCGGAGGCCTAGGGGGCTGGGAGGTCAGCCTGCCCGGCGCGCAGGCGCTGTTCCTCATGTGGTGAGTAGGAGGGCTGCGAGTTTACTAACGGACATGCTCCTGGCCTTTGCTGTGGGTTCAGTGTTGCTCTGCGCCCTGGTGGTTTCTGCTGTTGCTCGAAGTATGCTGTCGTTAGGCCGCGACATGGCATACGCGCCGCTGTGCGTGGACCTGCCTTAATGACCTTGCTTATATGCCTCTTCCCGCTCTGGCTGCCCCGCAGCTGGCTGCAGTGCTGCTGGTTCTTCCTGTCGCATAGCGGCGCCGCCACGGGGCCGCGCGCCGTGCTACGGTACGGCCAGCTGGCGGCGGCGGCGCTGGGGGTGGCCATGCTGCTGCCGGGCTCCGGCTGGTACGGCAGCAGCCTGGTGGGCAGCAGCATCACCGGCATCGCGGGCGAGTACGACACAGCGTACGGAAGCGTCACCGGCAGTACGCCGGGCTCAGGGGGCGTTAGCTACACGTTGCTGTGGCAGATGGGCATCGGGGCCGCCAAGGGCGGGTCATGGGCTGGGTCTGGGTCCGGGGCAGGGGCGGGCGTGGAGTCGCTGGTGGACGCGGACGTGCACCACGAGCTCATTAGGCTGCAGGTGCGCGGGACGAGGGATTCTGTGGCTGTGGCTGGGGCTGGGGCCGGGTTTGGAGGTTGTAGAAGGCAACAGTACGCCAGGGCGCGGCTGCTGTGGGTATGGGCAAGGCGCATTGCTGGGGTATAGGAGGTTCCTGCTTTTGCCCACATGCATATGATGATCTGTGGCGGAAGGCAGCAGTGACCATTCTAATCGACATAGGTGACGTGACCCGAATCGCTGGTGCCCTTTGCGCGCTGCAGATCGCGCTTGGCGTTGTTCTGGGCGTGTGGGTGCTGCAGCTAGTTCTTGTGGCAGCGTCCCCGCGCCTCACACACATCGCAGCAGTGGCTGGTACTGCCTTCCGGGGTCGGCCCGGCCCCCGCCTCTCGCGGTTCCGGCCTGACTTCAGCGCTGACGGAACAGCACGGAGCAAGGACGCTGCAGCGGCGGCCGACCAGGAGGAGGGTGGGGAGCCATACGATTCCACCACGCTGCCGCTGACCCCCAACAAGTCGCACCTGGACCTGTCATCGCTGCAGCACCTCAACCTGGAGCTGCAGCACGGTACATCCGCGCCGTACAGCGGCGTACGGCAGGGGCCGTTCGGCTTCCAGCCCGTGTCCGCAGCGGCCCTCGCGTCTGCCGGGCCGCCGGCCACCTGTGTCGACTGTCTATCAGCCGCCTGCTTTCCCGCATGCGCCCCGCGCGCAACGCCCGCTCCCGGGCCTGGAACACCGCAGCCGGCGCAGCTGGGTCTGAAGCGGCTGCGGTGGTGGTGTGGGGGACGCGGTGCGCCGGTATCGCTGGCGGGGGCCGTGGCGGCGCTGCCGGCGGCGGCGCAGCGGCTGCTGCTGTGGGTTGCGGTGGCGGCGCAGGTGGTGGCGGCGGGGCTGCTGGTGGACGCCACGGAGCCGCCCGCTGAGCGGCTGGCGCTGTCGCAGGGCGTGGCAATCAGCAGGTGGGTGGGAGGGGGTTGTAGCGGTGCACAGTGCATCGTCCCCCGGGTTGATGCGAGCGAAATGCCGTTACACCGCCCTGCGAGCCAGCAGTGCCACAAGTGTCGCATACCAACTCTTACAACGCCAGAACATGAACTGTGCCACGATGCCTCACCTGCCCCCCATACACCTGTGCCTGTTCCCCTGTGCTGCACCCCGCACCCCGGTGCGTAATGCAAACAAAGTGCTGCGCGGGCCTTGACATCGGCACACCGCTCTGCAAGTCGCCGTCACAGGCACCGCACTTGTCTACTATGCAAGTACCTACATGTGTGATTGACATCGCTTGCTACGATCCCGCAGCATTGCCTCACCTGCCCAACGCCACGCCCCAACCCTTGTGCCGTCCCCTGCCCACAGCGCCCCGCACCACGCGGAGGCCCTCCGGCGGCTGTACCGCCACGCAGCACTGTCGTGGACCGCCGTGGCCGCACTCGCCGCCGCCATGGCCGCGCCGCTGCTGCTGCCGGCGCTGCTGCAGTCGCGCCCGCTGCCGCACACGGCGCTGCTGCTGCGCCCCGCCGCCAGCCGCGGCCTGGGGCTGCAGCTGGTGGACTGGAACTGCGCCAAGGGCCTGGTGGCCTTCTCGCTGGCCGTGGCGGCGGGCTGGCCGCTGGGCGTCTACGGCTGGCAGCTGCTGCAGGTCGCGACGGTGTGCTACGGCATGTGGTCGCTGTACTTTGGTGCGCTGAGACACAGGCAGCAGCAGCTGCTGTCGCAGCAGCACCAGGGGCTCATGTCGTCAGGGAGCGTCGCGCCTGGCGCCAGGGCGGGCGGCTACCTGTCGGTCGCCACGTCGGACACAGGAGGCTGCCTGGCCGAAGGCTCAGCGGCTGCATCGGGCCAGGCCGGCGCACGGTCATGGAGCCCGGGTGGCCGGCCGTGCCTCTCCGTTTGCATCCCGGAGGGCGGCGTGGGTGCGGTTGCCGCTGACAGCCTGCCGCTGAGCTCTTTCACGGTCATACCACACGTTGGGCTCGGAAGCGTGCTGGACGGGGTGCAGCAACAGGTGCTGCATAGCAGTGCAAGCGCGCGCCGCGAGGTGGCGGCAGGGCCATTGGGCGGCGCTGGTGGTATGTCCGCAGCCACTGCCATGGCGGTGGCGCATGCCGTGCATGCCGCGTCCAGCCCCATGGGCCGGCCTGCGTCCCCTGCCGACACGGCATGCACCGCCAGCGCCACCGCCACAGGCACAGCCACGGACGCAGCGTCGCTGCCCATCTCGCCGTGCTCCAGCATCCGCTCGTTCACCAGCAGCGCCGCAGCTGCGGAGACGACCACTACCACTGTGACCACTTCCATGACAGCCTTTGCCACTGTTTCTGGGGCGGTGATGGCGATGCAGCTGGGGGCTGGGCACGGCCCGGGCAGCGGCTGTCCCAACAGCGGGCCGGGCAGCACAGCCAGCAGCGTCGCGCCGGCACACCCGCACGCGCAGCTGGCCAGGAGGGCACATGGCGCGTGGAGCCAGCTGCAGCAGCAGCAGCAGCAGCACTCGTTGCACGCAGCGCACGTGGCGCCGGCCTACGCCCAGCACGGCACGCGAGCTTCCGATGGGGGAGGCACCGGCGCCCTGACGTCCATTGTCAGCTGCCCCCCGCTGCCGCACATTGCAGCAACCGGATCAAGCATCCCACCGGCGCCGATCCTTCCGCCTTGCATGGGCTCAGCGTCCGGCAACGGAACGACCGCCACTGCCTCCACCTTCCCTGCCTGCACCAGCAGCCCCAACGCATCAACGCTTCGGCTCCGCGCCTCAGCCTCCGCATGGCTGCGCGCGGCAGTATCGCCCTGGGGCCTACTAACTCTCTCGCTTGCCGCGTCCGGCAGCCTGCTGTGGGTTACCCTGGTGGGACCTCCCCTGGCGGTGCTGGGGGACGAGCCCTTCGACGACTTCCTGGCCCTGGCGGACACCGGCCCCGGCGCCGCGGCGCTGGTGGTGGCGGCGGTGGCGGCGCCAGCGGCGCTGCTGGCGGCGGCGGCGTGCCTGGCGTGGGTCGGCGCCAGCGGGGAGCTGGGCAAGCGGTGGCGCAGCGACAGGCTGGAGGGCCGCAGGTGCGCGAGGGGCAAACTGCCACGAGAGCCGTTACGGATAAAAGCTTTCGGCTGTAGCGGCAGAGTAGGGAAAGTGCTGGAGCCGCGTGGGGCCCGGCGCTTTCAAACATTCCGTCACCAGAGCCTGCGCCCTCACGTTTCTGTGATATCCGAACGCCTCACACGGTTTCCTCGCGTTTCATGCTTACCCACGTCCTCGCCGCCTCCCCTTGCTACTCTCCTCCCCGCAGGCTGCAGTGCTACGCGTGGGCGTGCGGCCCCCCGCTGGTGGTGGCGGTGGCGTCTGCCCTGAGCTGGGCGCTGGGCGAGCAGCGCAACAGCGTGGCGTTCGTGCTGGCGGAGAGCCTGCGCGCCGCCTGCCTGTGGCCGCTGGTGTGGCTGCTGGAGCCGTGGCTGCTGGGCGGGGCGGCGGCGGTGGGCGGCTGCGTGCAGCACGCGGGGTGCGGTGCCACGTGCTGCGTGCTGCGGTGGGCGGGGCTGCGGCCGTGCGGCCCGGGGGTGCGGTGCGATGAGCAGGCGGCGGGGGCAGGGGCGGGAGGGCTGAGGTCGTGAAGGGGAAGCCAGGAGGGGCCAGGGGTAGAAGGGGTGGGGGGAGGAGGTGGAGGGGAAGGGGCGGGGGGCGTGGGTTTCGTGACCAGGGTTTGATACTAGTGTGGCTGTTGACGCTGCGAGTGAGCTGAATATGGGGTGGAAGTGGTGGATGAGTTGAGGTCGTGCGGGTGTTTCAAAGTGGTGTTATGCGTCGTGCAGTGCTGGTTGCATGCTGGTATCGGCTTGTGTGTTACCTTGCCGAAAGGCGTTACTGTGGGAGGGGTAGGCATGCTACCTGTTACAGTGGCAAGAGTGACAGGTGGTAGGAACGCAACCTGGTGGCGCAGTATCTAAGGCTTTGCCCTCTGCATGAATTCCCTGGGTGCATGTGCATTGTATGTCCCTGACAGCTCGCAAACTACTGGTATCGTTGTGACTTGTGACGCGTGTGATGGACAACAGTGTGGACGGCACCGCCAATGCCGAAGCCGTTGGTGTGCAACAGCCTTACCTATCATGGGACGGCGTGTTGATTAGTGTAAAAGCGAATGTCGCGTATCTTCAGCAGCGTGAAGAATATTGGCGTATGATCGTCTGCCATGGTGTCATCACACATGCTGGCAGCAAGGCGCAAGTGGGGCCAGTGCCATTGTGCGCGCTTGGGCAGCCTTGGGCGTGTTCGGCACAGAGTTTTGGGCTATGCGTGTCTGCAACCCCTCCGTGTCCGGTACGTGCACATTACTAAAGCAGACGTCACACGGCATGCATTTAGTTGTACTAATGTACGATAGTACTGCATTCCAATTGTTACTACGACGGGAACGTGACCGTGGGCCGTGTCTGGATGGCGCTGGGGCTACCTGTGGAATGCTAAGCCCAAGGGGCTTCCCTGGTCACCACAGTATTCATGTGCACAGGTGAACATGCAAGGTGTGCAAAAGACTGCAAGGTGCCATTACGTACAGAACGGCTTAGCCACCGTCTCAGTAAACGGGAACAAGCAAATGCAATGCAGTCCAGCCCTGTCCATGGCTGGCGCCGGGTTATGCACGTTTCGGCCTGCTGTGACCCATGACTGAAGCAGGAAGGCCAGGAACTCCCAAAGGGTCCGACCCATACAGGGCACTGAAGCTCTGAGCGGCGTTGAGGCCTTTGACTCCAGCACTTCTGTGCCGCAAGTCGCCGGGCGTCTTGTGAGTCACGGTAAACTGACAATTGTTGAGTGACAGTAATGAGTTGATTGCGCCTCAGTTGAAGAGCGTTGTTGAGAGGCTGACGCTCCGGCCCAAGCGGTGACGCCTTGCGCAACCACCAACTGTGATGCCACGCATAGCACGAGACTGTGCCTCGGCCTGGAAGCATCAGTTTCGCTACCCGTGCAGCTTACGTAACCCTTGTATGCAACGAGAAGTCGCAGGCCATGTCGGGCTGCGGGAAAAACGCGGTGCGGTTGGCCTGGGAGGCAGGGAGGCCATCCAGGCCTGCCTCCGGCCCGGAGCATACGGCAAAAGCGACTAGAAGGGAAAACGATACTTAGCTGTCCTACAACTTATAGATGGAAACAAACGTAGCACTATCGACGCAACGTTGAGCCTAGCGCCAACAATTACGGCCTAGCTGCTGTTAACCGTTGCAACCACAATGGCACGCCGTTCCGTGGCAGCGGCTTTGCTCCTTGCAGTTGCATTGTGCGCGGGCCTTTACAAAGTGCAAGGAGTGACCAGCGTTGTTACGGAGTGGCTGACGGTGGCGCAGAACAGTGTCCTGACCCTTGGAATCGAGCATCAGCAAGGCGCGCGGGTCTACGGCATTGTGGCGACAGGTAGGCTCATAACGACGCAAAAATTGCTTGCATCGGGACCACCTTCCAAATTTCTGTCCACTGCGTCCAGCAATGCTGGGAAGCTGCGTAGCGGTTAGGGCACGCCGCCACATGTGCGCCCCGTGGCCTCTGCACGGCAATAGGCGTGCAGGAACCCTCCAGAGGCCCTTCCAGATGTCTTTCATTGCTAACCTTCATCATTGATGCTAACCCTCAACCCTTGCAGCGCAATATGATGCCATCAAGTGGGCACGGAATTTCAAGGGGGCCAGGATCCCCGAGGAGGCAGCCGCCGGTAAGGAAGCGGGCATGGCACCTGGGCCCCCTGCGTCGTACCTTGGCTGAAGCCGGGTACCTTCAGCGCCACGTACGCTGGCACGAAGCGTGCCCTGCATGCTTAGCAGACGCCTGCCTCTTGTGTCGCGGAAGCATGATTAGCCTTCACGTCTGCATGGTCCGTCCTTTGTCCTTCTGCAGTTCCTGTTCTCAACGCCGTAGCCGCTACTGTCTGTCATGCTGCTAACCCACCTGCTGCCCCACCAACCTTGCAGCCTACGCCAGCCACTCGGCGCTCTCGCACCTGTTCAACTGGCGCCAGACGCCCATCTTCGACCCCGCCCTGAAGAGCCAGCTGGCCGCCATCCCCGGCTGGAGCGACTCCCTGCTGCCCGTGCTGCGCGACAACCTGGTCAAGCGCGTGCAGCGCATCCTGGCCACCAGGTGGGTCAAGGAGGATATTTGCACCCTTGATAGAGTACGGCGTGTCTGCACGGGCGTACGGCAGCTTCCTATGGTTGCTGGACTAACCCACAAGGTCCCCGGTTCTCTTAATCGGCTGCTGTGTGCTGGCCGCCGGTGCACACCATTGGCAACGCCCTTGCTGCTGTCCTGCTTGCTCCTTCACTCCGTGGCAGGCTGCCGGACGGCGCCAGCATCTACGCTGCGTTCACGCCCTTCAGCAACAGCACCGCCAACTTCGGCAAGTACCAGTTCACCCCGGGCCAGGTGCGCGGGGCCAGGCGAGGGTTTACCAGTCCTTTCGCAATGGTCAGCTGTGCCCGTGTCGGGTTCACATCGCCACGTGCCGTCGGCCTCCACCGCATGACAGTACAACGCCCATGGCATGGCGTGGAGCAGCGCGGAGCCGTGCCTGTGATGTGTGAGGCGATCGGTAGAACTTTCCCTGCAAAGAGTACTCCGTGGCAAACCGCTTCCACCCGTTCCCGGGAAACCATGTCTTACAGTATTTATGTGGGTTCTCGCGTCCCTGCCGCTCCTTGCAGACCACGGCGCGCTACCCCCAGGTGGGCAACGCCACTGGCTTCTACCTCACCCGCAACGACATCACCAACTTCACCGCGCCCTTCAAGGCCTTCAACCTGTCCGACCCTCAGTATGCCAAGGACCTGGAGCAGGTAGGTGGGGTTGTGCGGGCGCAACTTGGTGTTAGCGGGTGTGGGCTGCCGGGAGCAGAAACGTGTCTGGGCCGCGAGGGTAGCCTTTGAGCGCCGCTACAGCAGCCGCTGCTGCAACATTTGCGGACCTGGGAGAGGAGGGAGAGGTGGCTTCAATGTGTTGTTTGTGAACACAGCGGTGGGTACACTGTGCACCGCTGAACTTCCCGTACGCCTGTAGGTGTACCGCTTGGGCTCCATCAACTCCACCGAGCGCTCCGAGTACGACACCAACACGCCCCGCTTCTGGGCTCTGGGCACGGGTAAGGGACCTGCACAGCGCGTGGGGAAGCTGCTCAGGGCACAGGACAGAGACCCATGCACAGCCGTGAGCCAGCTCGCACCAGACCACCAGGTCACCACCTACTGCAGCCTGTCAGGAGGGCTGCCTGCTGTGGTAGCCGACCAGTCAGGCTCATGTTGCTTGCTCGAAACTGGCGGTTTTGCGACATATCCCCTCGCCCCTGCGTACGGCCCTGGATTTACGCCAGCTTGGACACGCACAGGCCAGGCACCTGCCTCTTAAACCGCTGCTGCCCTTTACGTGCTGCAGGCACCGGCACCATCGCTGGCGTGTGGCTTAACATCTCCATCTCCGTCATCCCCAACAACACCTCGCTGGCGCACCAGGCTCGCTTCTTCCAGCTGCTGACCTCTTCCTTCTGGGACGCCGCCATTGCCTGGTACGCATCTTCATCCACATGCGTATCAACTTGCTGGGCTCTTGAGCACCCGTGTATCGCCTGGCTTGCGCACGTGGCCACCTGCCACTACTCTGCCCACTTGCCACTCTGCCCACTTCCTGACAAGCACGTGGTCGTAAACGGGCCACCGAGAAATGGTCTCGCCCTAAAGACCACATGACCACTGTCTAAACCCCTGCTCCCCTCTTATTTTCTTCCCTCCACAGCTGGCGCACTAAGTACCGGGAGCTGTTCTGGCGCCCCATCACCGCCATCAGGTGAGCGGGTGCTGTACTGTCGTTTGTGTTGGCGGATGCTCCGGCAGGCATACAGTATACATGCAACACACATGCGTCAGTACCCCGTAACCAACGCCGTTGTGGGGATGCGAAGGCCGCTGTGCAGTAGAGCAGGGCGCCAGCGCTATTTTGAGCCAGCTCGGGCCCACCACGTGCTCTCTACCCTACTTGTTACAACAGCCCGCTCCATCGCACACGCTTCCATCCGTCTGCAGGACCCAGCACGGCCAGCCCTGGTACGACCCCAACTGGACTCCCCTGCTCAGCACGCCCGCGCACCCCGAGTTCCCCTCCGGTCACCAGTGCTCCTCGGGCGCGGCCGTGTATGTGCTGGAGGCCTACCTGGGCAAGAACACGCCCGTCGCCGTCACCTCCCTGGTATGTGCATTGTTGCAGTTTTGGTCCCAGGCGCAGTTGCAGTTGCCTTCCTGAACCGCACGACAGCGCACCGGATCCCGTCCCAGCATGACTGTGCGACTGCACCGGCGCTCGTGCCATGTTCGTGCTGTGCGTGGCTGCAGAGAGAATCTCATGTGCCCACACTACCTGTTGTTGCATCCCATTTGCGACCCCCAACGCTTTGTGCTTGCCTGCACCTGTAGGGCGCGCCCGACGTCGGCGCCCGCCAGTTCCCCAACTTCCGCGCGGCTGGTGTGGAGTCTGGCAACAGCCGCCTGTTCGCCGGTGTGCACTTCAACAAGTCCAACGTGGACGGCCTGCAGCTGGGCTACAACATCGCGCAGTACATCCACTCCAAGTACTACAGCGGCGTGACTTTTGGTGGCAGGGCCTAAAGCCTGTAAACCCTAACGTAATGCGGTTGCGGACGAGCTAGTATTGTATGCTGTGAAGGCTTTCATGCAGGTGTTACTGCTGCAGGATGCTGCATGCGTGCGTGGGCACGGGGTTGTCCTGACATGAACTCCACCTGCATGCCCTGGAGGACTGCTCAGCGCACGTGCACGACACTTCGTGGCCCTTTTTGTGATCGGACCTTCATTGCGTGCTGGTCGCGGTATGTAAGCGGGTGTGTACATCCGGTAGCCTCGTCTTCGTCTTTCCACGTTGGGAAAGGTGGCAAGGCCAAGCTCTGGCATCATCGATCTGTACCCAGCGCAATTGTTGAGCGCTGGTTTGGTGACCAAGGCGGGATGCATGTCCGTGCGTCATCGTGATTCTTCGTACCCGTCCATGACACGTGGCACGCCCCACGCGGCTTCCTTCGAGGCTTGAGGGAGGAGTGGCCTGAGAGTGAAGTAACATATTGAGCACGGGGTGCGGAACCAGGTCTCCCCCACCTGACTTGTGCTGAACCTGGAAGTTGTGACCGTGTTTTACATACGGTACTCGAAGTGGTAGTGCGTCCGTATCAACGTTGTACTTGTATGTCTTGGCCGCACTTCTGTTGGCCAACTACCACCATTTGGCAATTGGCGTATCATTCTTGGCCGCCACTGCCACATGAGGCAACCAGAAACCCTGGATGCACTGCTGGTGCTGTAAGGGCGCCATTTGTAATTATATCTGCGCTGCACGCGTCGTATCCCGAGGGCATTTGGGTTGTTGGATTTCGACACGAACGTCTGCCTTGCGCAGCTGGAGGTCCAGAGGACTGATTTCCGCTGCGTAAGCGCTTCTAATTTCAGGCCATAAAGATGTGCTACATCAGCGGTCCCCACAGGCCCGGTGCTGCTTACAAGATACCATACAGGGTAACCCCACCGGCGGCCAGTCCAGCAGCAGAGAAAAGCAGTTCCACGGCGGTACTACGCTCCGAACCTCCTCCGAACTATGGCCCGGATGGAGCAGCAATAGGACCAGATAGGACAAGGTTTTTTTTTCAGGAGAAGGGTTATGGGGGTATCGGAGACCTATTTTTAGCGGGTAGGTCCTCAAGGTCGTCTCTTCACCTGGCATCTTGGCTTGAAGCTGACGGCGCATGAGGCTCTGAGGAGACAGGCATCGTCAAGCTTGCCCACACCGGGAGTCATCCACCAGCTGATGCCCGGCGGTTCCGACAAAGCAAATGCAACTGGCTGGTCCTGCGCTGATCCACCCCGGGGACCAGCAACACCGATCCACGAAGGCGGGGGAGCACTGTCCGCCCGAGGACCTCATGTCAACACTCTGGCAACCCTGCTGGCAACCCCGTGTAAACCCCCGCGTGTGCTGTCTGTGCATCGTCCGTGCTCGCAAGTCCTGACGGCTCATGCCTTGGCCCCTTGAGCCCCTGGGGTCCGGCGCTGTGCCCTTGGTCCGGTCGTGGCCATCAGCTCTGCGCAAGCGGGGGAGGGGGGGGGGGCGCCAGCTGCTGCTGGCTGGCTCTGCATGTATTACCAGGTACCTGGAACCGTGCCTGTAACCCGACTGCACGCCCTTGCTGTTCACAAGATCAGCATCGTGCAGCTCTGGCCCACCCAAAGCAATTCCTCCACAGAACTGTCATATACCTAACGGTCGGGGAGTTGGGCGAGTCGAGGTAGCAGAGTCATCAAGCCGGCTAAACGCATGAGCGGGCTCCCTTGATTTAAGGTCTCCCCTGGGTTGCGGTTGAGTAGCCGTGTCTGAAGTGCTGAAGACCTGAAGTGCGTCCCTGCCGACCTCATGCACGCTAACAAGCTTTCCATGTATGTCCATATCTGCGCTGTAGAAGCTGTAGATACCCAGGAACTGAGTACCACTGAGAACAAGTCCAACCAATGAGACAAAAGACAGCCGCTGCGACTACTTCAACTCCACTCAAAATCAATATATGTAAAGCATTCGCATACAGATGACGTTGCGAGGCGACTACGCTGTCGGCCTCTGAATGCGGAAAGGCGACAGCCGGGAAGGCAAGTTGTCAGGAACCAACTGGTAACTTGATTGTGACATCCCTTTAACCTGGCAGGGTACATAAGAGCTGTGTTCCATTGCCCCTGGCCAGGGTGGGACTCCGGACAGGCGCAAGACGCAAACATGGCCAGCGTCGTCGCTGTAGCTGCATCCTCGGCAACTCAAAAAGCAAAGACCCAGGTACTGACTCTATCCAATGATTGAGGTACTGAGTAGCCGCGCTCCATGCATTGGGCCGCATGCTCCCCCGCTCGTGTGCTGCGACAGTTCCCCACTGCATGCCGGCCCCGGCAGGTGTGTTCCTTGGAGCACCGCGCTCCAGCCGCCTGCTATCACAAGAGGAAGTGCCAGGAGCTGTTGCACTGTGCAAGACGCTCCCTTGAGGCACTCCTCCTGGTAAGCAGCTAGCGTCAAGGAGTTGTCCGTGCAGCACGCTAAATTGTCAAGCCGCTACACCATGTACGTCTGTACCACAGCGAACATCCATAAATAGCTTACACTAGCACGTTGCCTGAGCCCGTGCGTGCTTGGGCACCTCCACACAGGCGCACCATCATGGCAAGGGGAGCCCTGCAGAACTTCTACGTTCTGGGGAGCGGCTGTGTGCCGCAGCCCAGACCGCACACCGGGCTCTGCTCCAGTGCAGCACCACCAGGCGGAACCCCTGGCACCGTTGCGTCCGGCTGCTGCGCCGGCGTGCCCTCTATCGGCAGCTGTGGTGAGCGCTCGGAGCCAACAGCACTGCGCCGAGGCGTGGCAGTGGTAGCGTGCGGGAGTGGGCTCACTGTGCGTTCCAACACTCGGCGAAGCTATGCTGCCATGCATGACGCGGACGGAATCGCGCCATCTGCCACTGCCTCCCGCAGTGTTGCTCAGTCCGCCCTGCATGGAGCTGTTGCTCCGGAGTTGCTGCTGCTGCTGCCTTCCTTGGGACCGGAGCAAGGAGCACAAGCAGCTCCGGGCTATGGGCTATCTGGTGTCGTGCTTTCCGTCCCAACGGCAGACGGTGGCAGTCAGGTATGCAGGCCGATGGCGGGTCGGGGTGCTGTGAGGATGAGGGTGACAGCTTCCCGGCAGGGGTATTTGACTGCTGTACGTGCTTTGGTAGTGAAGTCAGCAGGCCGTGTGCAGCTGTTTGAGTCGCTACCCTGCCTTGCGCAGGAGGGTGCTAGGGATGCGCTGCACATTGCGCGCACCAACAATGGCCGTGCAGCCGTGGCCCACCCGTACAGCTGCTGCCCTCAGAGCGCCACGTGCCGACAAGGGGTGATGGGTGGAGACCAGCTGCTACCAGGCTACCGGGCATCCCACAGCCGTGTGACCACCTCGGTCATCAGGTAAAGAGCCTCAAACATTACGACCAGCCTTCATTGATCATATGACGCTGTCCTGGACAAACCGCACGCGTCGTGGTTCACTAATGGGTTCCGGATCTGCTGACACGCGTGCATTACTGTGCAACAGGAAACCCCATGTGGGTCACGCGCTTGCTCCTTGCAGGCCCAGCAGCAAGCAGGGCGGACCTGTGTCGGGGCTGTGGGTGCTGCCCTGGCAGCCCACGGCAGTGCCTGGCGCCGGGGACCGCCAAGCGCCGCTCGTCATGGCGGCAATGGGCCCATCCGGTGGGCAGGTCAGTGGGGGGCAGAGCAGGTGCGCGCAGATACCACAGCCTAACAATTCACAGGTTAGGGCCGCTGCGTCTGGAAACGTGTAAGCGTTCGTTGTGAGAAACTCGTGCTGAGGCAGGGTCATTTTCTGCTGGCACAGGACAACGCGTCGTCGGCCGCTCTGTTCCTCCTCACGGCCGGCTCGGGCGGCTTTGCGTGCGAGGTTCCCTCCTCCTCACCAGCTGAGCACGTGACAGGTCAGTTCGGCGTGTTGTTTTTCTCGCAAGTTCCTTGTACCCGTCCACAGTGCACATAGTGCACAACTTACAGCAACACACCTTACGTGACCCTTATCACGAATTGACCTCAGCTGGCCTGCCATACGAACCGATTGCCGTACCTCCCCGACAGCCCCTTGCTCTTACCTTGTGCCTCCCTCTCGTCCGCCCCAGCCGTGGCCGCCAACCCGGCAGCCGGCGTCGTCCACCTGGGCCGCCAGGATGGCTCCATCACCACGTGCCGCTACGGGATGGGGCCTTGGGAGGGGCCCACGCGCGCTGACACATCTGCCACCGCAGCGGCAGTGGACAGCGACTATCGCTCTGGCCCTACTTCCTTCGCCTGCGGCCGTGGGGCAATCACAGTGCTGCACCTGGAGAGCCCCGAGCGGCTGTGGGCCGGAGACGCTGGCGGTGGGTTGCAGCGGTCTTAAAATGTGTTCATGCAGCTTGCACACACCGCAGGATACCTAATGCAGTTGTTCATGTGTTGCCCCATGTGCTTTGCCGTACGCGTGCAGGGTGCGTCACCGCGGTGGGGCTGCAGCCGTTTACAGTGCTCCACTGCCAGACCCTGGGAGGACGCCCGGATGCGAGGAGCTTTAGTGCAGCTGAGCCCGGCTGCATGTGCTTTGGCACTGTGGCTGGCGGTGAACCCGCCTGCCTTGAACGGTCAAGCGGTGGGACGTCCAGCAAGGTCACTGCCATCACCTCTCATCAGGTAGGTAGCTCCATGACGTCATCCTCCGGTTCAAGGGGTACTCCATAGTACAGTACAGCTGCGGGGTTATGTAGTGGTTAAATAACCCAAGTCCTTGACACTTCAACTACTTTCATGTCGCCCAACTGTCGCAGGGGCTCGTCTTCGCCGCAAACGACCGCGGCGGGCTCTACACCAGCACATCGTGTACCCAGGGGTGCCCAAAGGACCGCCCGAGCATGCTCTGCTCAGCCTCCAGCTCCGGCTGGGCGGGCCGCTACGGCTGGCTTACATGCCTCACGATCGCTTCTGCCGCCACCGCTGCGCCTGAGCACGTGCACAACGGCAGCTGCGCGGACCGCCCCTCGCCAGAGGGCCCACCAGTCCAGCCAGCCGCTGAACACAAGCGGTGTGGCCGTGAGGGCCAGGAGCCTGTGCCTGGGCCAGATGGCGCTGTGCAGACGTTGATTGAGCGCAGCGCGTGCGGGCAGGGGCAGGGGCTGGGGACACCGCGTGAGCCTGGGGCAATAGGCGCATGGCGTGCGGAGCAGGGGCGGCTTGGGGACCAGAGGCCGGAGCAAGGGCAAGGACAAGGACAAGGGCATGGGCAGGCGTATGGCACGTGGCGGCTGCTGGCGGGCACATCCCGTGGCTTTGTGCTGCTGTGGACTCCGGCAGGCTCCGAGCCCTACAGCGGGCAGCTGCAGCTGGCAGGCGTTATAGCGGTGGCAGGCGCAGGGCACGCTGTGCCGAGGAGCTTCAGCAGCAACGCGACGCACGCCATCCGGTGAGCGCCATGGCCAGTGTCCCCACCGTTCATGTAGCTGGTTAGGGCCGTAGAGCAGTAACGAGGTTGCTGCCACGCGCGTTTGGTTAATTGTGTCTCTGCAGACCGCTAAATTGGCTACCGTCTCGTTACAGCCAGCGCCTGCCCTTTTCCCGTATGCAGTGGCCTGTACCTGTGCCCGGAAAATGGCATGCTAGTGGTCGCCAGGGCCGACGGGCAGCTGGCGGTACTGCCGCTTCCGCTGTGCGTTGCATCACAGACGTGCGAGCGCACGCAGCCCTCGCGAGCGGCTTGCCTGGCCGACGCCCAGCCGGCGCCTCCAGGAGGTGGTGCAGCACGTGACGGCCGCGGTGCTCCTGTCTGGAGCCCACCGGCGGCGCTGGTACGGGCGCACAAGGGTGCCCTCACGGCCGCGGCTGCCACTGACACAGGGCGTGCGGCTGAATGGGTGGTGGTGACGGGCAGCGCGGCAGGGGGCATCAAGGCGTGGAGCGCCTCGGAGCTGCGCGCGGCGGCGAAGCAGCAGGTAGGGCTGCTGGCCTGCTGGCGTACTTTCAGGGAATTGCGTGGTTAGCTGGCTTGCCGTGCAGTCTTGCATGTGACTAAGGAATCTTGTTGTCGATCAACCGCAGGGCGTCCAGCTACCAGCGCCAGAGCCTCACGCCAGCACCAGTGCTTGCGTGGGATATGCGACGCAGCGCGTGGGTTCCAGCGGCATTGCTGCTCAGCACACCGTATGCCACCCCACGGAGCAGCTGCCCCACCGGCACCACGTCTACGCCTTCGCGGCACACGCAGCTGTCGGCCCATCTCTCATCCAAACGCACCCGGGCAGCACGCCCGCTGGGGCCTCGGTGACGGCTGGCATGGTAGACAAGGACTGGAGCCAAGCGGCGGGCTGCCAGTCTGGCAGCTGTGCGACGGAGATCACCGCTGCTGGACATGAGGCACCAGGAACGTCGGGCGCTGCCGGTGCGGCCGGCGGCGAGGGCCGCCGCAGTTCGTACGGGCAGGGGCAGCCGCGTGGGACCCGGGAGCAGTGGTTCGGGAGCCTTGATCTGGGCGACTCCGACGGGGCGACGGCGGAGGTGCGTCGGTTCTGCGCGCGAGCTGGCGCACTGTGGGACAACACGTCAAGCCTTAGTACGGTCATTTGGGAATCGCCTCTAACTCGATATCCGGTCTGCGATGCGCCTTGCAGGTCCACGTCAGGGCTGTGCGACGCCCTTTCAGCACCGACAAAGGGCAAGCCGTGGCGCCCGGCGAACCGGAGAAGCCGCCATGGCTACAACCGCTCGTCTCCAGCGCACAACAGCAGCGCGTCGGCCTCCCCATAATGAACTTTCCAGAGGCGCCCTCCTCGCTACCCGCAGTTCCGGCCGGCGCCCTGCAGCCGCCTCCGCTGCCCTCTATCCGCCCCGTCAGGACACGGCTGTCGGGGCCCCCTCCCGGCGGGTACCATGGACGCTCGGGCAGCTGGGACGCATCCGGCAGCCCCGGATCCAGCAGGACCTCCCCTGCTGCCTCGCAAGCTGTCGCCCTGGACCCTTCAGCGCCCGCCAATGCACCAGCCCTAGCCACCGATGTGTACGGGGTGCCAGTGGAGTCCGAGGAGGCGTCATCTCCCTTCGCCTTCCTCGCTGCACGTATGGCTCTGGGCTTTGCGGAGGACGGGTTTGGGCTGGACACCATCATGGAGACCGAGGAGGGTACCACCGGGCTGGCCGGGGCAAAGTCGCAGTCCCCAAGGGCTGACGGGATGGATTGGGGCGGGCCTGGGTCGAGGGGCCTGGGCCGGCAGGCAGAAGGCAGAGCACAACAGGTGGAGGAGGGGGCGGACCAGCAGGGGCCCAGTGAAGTGGGAGGAAGCGCGCACCGACGCGGCAGCTCAGGCATCCTGGGCTGGTTTGGGAGCTCCGCACGCCCCGCGGCGCCCAGCAGGCTCCGGAGCGGCAGCAGCGGCCAGAGGGCGTCGGCGACAGCTGCAGCAGGCCAGTCCGGCGCGGCTGCGGCGCTGGCAGGGACCCATGCTGGCGAGCTGCAGCAATTCGGACTAGACGCCGACGCACACGCACCGGATGATTCGCCGTTCCGCCAGGCCACACGTGCTGCGGCCATGGCGGCCGGCACTCAGCCCTTCTTGCCAAGCAGTGTTGCCGGCGCTGTCGACCGGCAGCTTAGCACCGGCACCCCAGGAGGGGCAAGCGGAGCGACGTACCTCACACAAGTGGGGTACAGCGTCGCGCCCAGTATGGGCCTCGGCAGGGCGCCGACCAGGCAGCACAGGCGGCCGTCCAGCCGGCTTGGGGCGCTAGGGCAGATGACCTCCGGGTTCCTGGCAGGATCAAGCAGCGTGCTCAGCAGCGGTGCTGGGACTGCAGGCGCAGGCGTGGCACGTTTCTCGATGGACGGGCACGCCGGCGGCGGTGGCCATGACCGCGACAGGGATGACATGTACCGCATGCCAGGGGGCATGTCTCCTGGCAGTGGCTCCGGACTGCTGCAGTCCACCCTATCGGTCGCACAGCCTCAGCCGTCAGGCGGCCTGTCCGTCATCATCCCACAGCTGTCCAGCGCGATGGTCCTCGGCTCCCTACCCTCGGGAGCGTACACCGCCGCCGCACGCGCCATCGCCGCCTCCACCGGCCAGAGCCCCGTCGCTCCCATGCCTCTGTTCAGCCCTGCCGGCCTGAGCTGCAGCAGCGGGGGCATGTTTGCCGACGCTGCGCTCAGCCGCAGCCCCTTTGCAACGCCCCGAGCGTCATCGCCCCACCCCGTGCATGCTGTCGCCGGCAGCCCCTTTTCACGCCTTAACACCATGGCAGAGAGCCCCTACGCCGCGTACACCCCCGGCCGGACCAGTCAGGGCCAGCTGGCCTCAGCCATGGCCAACGCCGTACCGCCCGCCGTCATGTCGATGGGCGCCAGGTCCGCTTCTATGCCGGTGCTGGATGGCTCGCTGTTCCTGGGCGGTGGCGGCGGCGGGGCGGTGGGGTCGGGGTACGGCTCGCCGTACGGCAGCGCGGTGCCGGGCTCGCCTGCCGCGGAGCTGCACAGCCCCTGGTCGGACATCATGGCAGGCTCGACCCGCACGCCCAGGAACACCTTCATACGCAGGTGGGAACCCGTTTTGCAACAGGAGCCGTAGACGTCAGGCCTAATGGACGTCCTAGTCAACATGCTCCTGAACGGGTGCGTGGCGTTGCATAGCACAAACTCCCCTTTAAGGTACAGCTCTTGAACCTCTAACAAACAGTTGTTCGCTTGTTCCTCGTGTATTCCAGGTCTGACCTACAGCTGCTGGAGGAGATCGGCAGCGGCGCGGAGGGCACGGTGTGGCGCGCAAGGTGGCGGCACACGGACGTGGCGGTGAAGGAGATGCGGCCGCAGGCTGCCACCCTGGCGCGCATCAAGCAGTCGCTCATGTGAGGAACGCCCCACCGCCACTGCCAAACAATCTTGATCGAATGCACTGTGCCAATCTGCTTCCTTCGACCCAACTTGCGGCAGACACCAAACGCAAGTGGTATACGTTGACAGCGCAAAGACCACCACCTTCCGATTCCCCTGCAGGGACCAGCCACAACGCATCAGCGCCCCGGGTGGCGGCTACCCCACCGCCGCCAGCCTGCACCGCCAGCAGCAGCTGGGCCTGGCGCGCTGCTCCACGCTGCCCACCATGGCGCTCCAGGGGGGCATGGGCCTCGACGCGCCCACGCGCAGCCAGCACCTGGGCCAGTCCCAGTTTTGTCACCTGCTCGCAGGCCTGCACGGCCATGTCAGCTTGTACGACTCTCCAAGGGCAACATACTCCTCCCTGCCGCCGACGCCCACAACAGGTATGGCGCAAGTTACATTCACCTTACTTGGGCTGTCTTGTGGCTACATGTCTAATGAGATGCTGGTCCTGTCACCTCCGTCAGTGCTGCCATCTGCGGCTTGCTCCTGCAGGAGGCGGGGCCAGGGGCACGACGGGCGGGGGCGAGGACTCCCTTGGCGGCGGTGTAGGCGGCGGCGCAGGGTGCGGCGTGGACCCCGAGCTGGCCGCCATCCTGACGGAGGTGCGGGCGCTGGTGGCGCTCAGCCAGCACCCCAACATCGTGCGCTTCATAGGTGCGTGGGCGCTGGGAATGGTGGTTCTCACCTTATGTGGAAATACTTTCTGTTGTTTTACGCAACATGGTATCGCTCCAATGCTGGAGCAGGTGTGCAGTAGCTCCGTTGGTATTGCACTGCACTGCGCCTTGCCTATGAACATGTGGCCGATGGACATCAGTGCGTGCTCCGCCGCCCGCCAGGCCTGTGCGTGGAGCCGCCCCTCATCGTGACAGAGTACTACCCTCGGGGCTCCCTCTTCGAGCTGCTGCGCAAGGTGACCCGCATCGACAGCCCTGCCACGCACTGCAGCACCGAACAGAGTAGCGCACGCTTTTCATATCGTCGCGCCTCGTCCTGCCTCGTCATATCCATCTCCTACTACTCTGTAACCGCGCACCCTGCCTCTACCTGGCACCCCAGGCCTCCTGCGGCGACCCCGCGTCCCAGCGCGCGCTGTCCTGGCGGCAGCGCCTGGCGCTGATGCACGACGTGGCGGCGGGCATGAGCTACCTGCACGCGCAGAACTACCTGCACGGGGACCTGCGCTCGCCCAACGTGTTCATGGTGGCGCAGGACGCGGGGAGGCTGGGGGCCAAGATCGGGGACTTCGGGTATGCCAAGCTGCTAGGTGAGCAGACTGCTACCGGACGCGGTTGGGGACCAGTGGGACTATGCACAGGGTGTACAGGGGCTCTGGTTCTTCAGTGTGTGGGTGATTGGCTTGCATGGTCAAACGTCCAAATGCCGGCATTCTATGGCCCCACTGCCCTCAGGGGACGGCGGCCGCGGCAGCGCCAGCATGAGCAATAGCGCCAACCCATGCTGGGTTGCACCAGAGGCGCTGCAGGTGTGTACGTATGCGAAAGGAAATCCGCGGGTCGCCATTGTGCAGCTGCTTCACACCTTGCTAAGGATGCTCTGGGTGCAAGCATTACCGCGGAAAGAAAGACTCTGATTCCACGCCCGGTGTACACAGGTCGGGCGGGTGACACGGAGCGCTGACGTGTTCAGCTTCGCCATCGTCATGTGGGAGGTGCTCACCTGGGGTAAGCGGCGTGTAGCAAACAAGAGCAATTGGTGCTCGGAAGGTGCCCACCTTGTACGGCTGGAAGCATAGAGGCATACTTGCTGGCTGACAGCCTACGGAACCTGACAGTCCCTCCTCGCTGTCCTGTTTCCCCTGTTCCCCAGGCATACCCTATGAGGAGTACAACGCGTTCCAGGTGAGCACTGCTGCTCGCCGTAATCATGGACGAGCTGCTATCCTAAACGGCAACCCTGCTACCGACACACAACCACTGCAACAGGTTCTCCCTGCTGTCCGCCTCCCTTCCCTGCCACCGCCACAGGTGTGCCTGCGCAAGGCGCACGAGCGCGACTTCCGGCCCGTGCTGCCGCCCCGCGGGGAGCTGCCCCACGTGCCGCCCCATGCCGACGTGGACGCATACGTTGTCCTCATGCGGGAGTGCTGGGAGTTCGAGCCCACAGCCAGGTCAGCGAGATCCGTTGCCTGCGGCATCATCGTCGCCGTTGGAGTTTCATTTGTATTGGCAGCAAGGGCGCAGCGCACAGGCGCGCCACATAGGTGTAGTTACAATCCTGCATGTGCACACCAATAGGTGAGACACAAGGGTAGCAGCGAGGCTAAATGCGTTGCCTAGCTGGTTTGTCCTCTGTGATTGCAGGCCCTCATTCGACGAGGTGGCGGAGCGGCTGGAGGCCATGCGTGCGGCGTGCGCAGCGCGCGAGGAGGAGGGCATGTTGCTGGCCCACGCGCGGGAGGGAGGTGCCTGGGGGCCCAGCAGCAGCTCGGGCGGTGCTGTACCCCAGCGGCAAGCGACCGCATCCATGCGCTTGCGGGTATCGTGTGCGGGTGGTAGCAGCGTTGCGGCGACACAGCCGACCTCCAGCCCCCGCGGCTCGGGCCCGGTGCCGCAGCATCGCCGTGTTGCGAGCAGCACCGCCGTTCCACAGGTGCGGCGCGGACCACCGAGTTTTTTGTTCTGCTCCCGGACAACGAACCATGTACATGCGCAATGGCACCCCATGTCCTGAAGCCACCAGGTTGTGCCCTATCGAACGACCTGATTGCCGTTGCGGTGCGCCGTCTTGCAGGTGCCGGGCAGCATGGCTGCAGCCCCGGACCCCCCAGAGCGCGCTCCAAGCAGCACCAAGCTGCTGACCCGCAGCGCCAGCAGCAACGTCACTGCTACATCGCTACTCCGCAGCCCCAGCGGCAACGTCACCTCCACCGTGCCGACCTCCCGCCTGGGGCCTGGCGCCATCAGCCGCGGCCCATCGCAGCGCGCCTACCGGGGCACCGGCCGCACCGGCCCCTCCAGCGGGCTGTCCCTCCTCACTACCGTCCTGTCACAGCAAAGCAGCGTGGCGGGGAGCCAAGGCATGGACCTCACCCTGCTGGGCTCTGGCGGTGGTGGTGGTAGTGGTGGTGGTGCAGGGTCGCCCGGTAGGAGCCAGTCGCCCCGGGGCGACTCCGGAACTGGCAGTGCTGGGCCCAGTGCGTTCGTGTTCCCAGGTGAGCGCTGCACACGACGTTCAAGCTTGAAGGAGAGGTAGTGCTAACCTCCTCGGACATTGGGTCGTAAGCAAGACGTAATGACGTTTTCGCCGTGTGCTTGTGCTCATTCCACAGACACGCTGGGCGCTGCCGAGAGACCGTCGCAGCGGCGCCTCCAGCTGCCTGCACCCGAGGCCGTGTCGCCGTTTGCACGCACGGCCGAGGATTTCGCTGCGAGCGGCACATCTGTGCGTTTAGGAGAGGGCCTTCAAGGGCCAAACGGCGCCGAGGTGCGAGTCCGCCGTGTGTGTGGGGCAACCGGGGACCACAGTCGCGTTGCGCTGTGCCCGTCTATTCTGCGCACGACAATCGCACAACACGTGTAAATGCTCTGGCTCCTACCGTGCATGACTACGTTTTTCGCCATAGCTTGTGGACTGAGAATTGCACCGTATTGGGTTATCCCCCAGGTCGCAGAGGAGGCCTCGCCCGCAGGTGCAAGTGCGCCCGCTGCTATCTCGGAGGTGTTGGAAGCATGCAATGCGAGGGACCCCGCTTCCACGGGCGCCAGCGCCCATAACGGTGGTGGCGGTGGTGGTGGTAATGATGACAACGTGGGGACGTTTGCCCCAGAGGAGCCTGCCATAGAACCCTATGCTGGCGGCGGCCTGGACAGCCCCTTCGCCAACCTTGCACTCTTGCTGGGCCTGGAGTGATGACGGGATGGCCCTGGGCGATAGTGCCGCTACAGACGGCGGCCTTGTCCACCCGTGCAGACACTGGTCCCACTGATGTATGGGACACCCGCAAGGCGTGATCACTACTTGATATTGTACGCACTCCCTTGCAGCTCGCTGCACACTTCATGGTGTTTTAGTTACGGGCACTAGCATGCTAGTGAGCAATTCATGTGTACTGTGCATGACGTGCATGACTAGGGCCGCTGTACAAGCGGCGTGCTCACATGCCAAGAGCAATGACCCAATGAGTGTGTACTAAGCAGTGCCTGGCTATTGTGTATGGGTTTGCGCGCTGAGTGGTACCGGCCAGGAAGGGTCCCGCGTGCTGGTGTGCATGCACCACACTGCGTTCACAGAGTGGCAAAATACTGACGTTGTGGGCTTGTCGCCACAACGTATCCCCCTTTCATACTGGAAGTGCAAAGAGCCTGCTAGCTTGTACCGCTTTTGTACGGTATCTAGCGGACGGCATACCTCTGGCTGTACCTGCCGCGGCCTGTTGTTGGCGCAGTGCATCGTGAGCAGGGGTCCCCTGAGCAGGGGTCCCCTGATCCCCTGATCGTGAGTCGGTGAGTGTTGTGCGACCGGTACTGTAGTAGCGCCAGGAGCAGGGACCCCGGCCTGGAGCTGCCTGTTGGCTGGAGCCACCGTTGGGGCATAAGGTACGGCCTGACAGTGTTCATTACCGTATTGTAACCCCCAACAGCTGTAACGGCCCATGCACGACAGTACGAACCATTTGGCGAAGGCTAAAAACTACTGGCTAGGCCCTCAGGCCGAAGGGTTTCTCCTCCGCTGTGAGGATGCCAGGCAAGCTGGAGCTGTTGATGAGGCACCTTCTTGCCAAGCATTCGAGCCCAGGCCTCGTCCCAAACCTGCGTGTTGACACGTGTCAGGGCCGATCGCCATTCGGCAGTAGTTCACGTGCCCACCAAATTGTCTCGCTGCACTCTTGTGTACTAACATTATCAGAACGGGGAGACATACAGCGCCACTTAGCTGGAAGTCGAGTGCGCATTATTGAGCGACTATGAACAGCAGCGCTAGCGCATAGGATGCAATTGTTAATATGGGCCAAGTACACGTGATAGGGGACGTATAATGCTACCTCGAAGGACGGGCCCGTCGGGTCGGGACGCATGCAGCCTTGGCAGGGCGGCCCTGTTACTGTAGCAGTGTCTACTTGAAAGTCTGACATAAATGACGACAGATGTCGATATAGGAGGCTGGTCTACTTTACGCGGCGGGGCAGGAGGAAGCAGCGGCCGATGGGCGAGGCAGGAATCGTTTGCGTATGGCAGCCAGAAGGAGCGCTCAAGGCCTACAACACAAGAAGTGATAGCAGGTTGTTCCCAATAACATGACTTGCGTCCAAGTATTACTATCCGCCCCGCTTCACGCCCCTCGAAGTCAACCCCACGTCAGGTCCCTGCTGCCCTCCGACTGTCATACTAACACCCCCCTCCCTTCAATCCCTTCCACCAATGCAGAGACTTTCGGCCGTCGTATTCAAGACGTGAACCTGCTGTCTGTCCGCAAGCTCCACGCGCTGCACTCCCAGGCTGCCAAGCTGGACGCCCAAATCACGTCGCGCACAGCGGCAATGAGCCGTGTGTCAGGGGACATGGCCTCCAGGCCCGTGTCACGCCGTTCCATTGCCCTGACGGAAGCTCCCGGGCCCTCCAGCTGCCCTGCCTCCCCTGGAGCTGGACTAATGCCCAGCAGGGGGTCCAGGTGGGGGACAGGCGGGGGCAGTCCCTCGGCCATGACTGCTTGGCCGGCGGAGCAGCGGCCGAGGCCCGGCACCGTGGGCTTCAGAAGCAGCGTGGGCTGGGAGGGGCTGCCTGACAGCCCTGTGGACCGGACGCCCCTCACCATCGCGGAGCGAGGAACGGTGGGTGCGGGCACGGGTCAGGCGAGGGTTGCGATTCACAGGGCACGTGCTGCGAGCGACAGGGGGTTGCCGCGTGTGTAGTACTGCCAAGGTGGCACTTGACAACACTTCGCAGTGTAAGGGAGCATCCGACTCCTTTCCGTGCAGACCCACGCACTGACCCGCATGGCCCGTGCAAATGACAACGGTACCTCAGCACCGCCTCCCACGCACGCTCGCCGCCACAGTACCGTAGTCACGGCAACCGTCCGGCCCGTCGGGCCCATGTGGAACACCACCGGTAGCTCACCACCCACGCCCCACTGCGCTGCACTGCTTCCTCTCACTACGCCCTGCCCCATGCTATCCCTCCCTTTCTCCCTTGCCCAGAGCACGGTGCGGGTGCTGGCGCTGCAGGACAGGATGCTGCACAGCGCGCTGCGGGCCGCAGGGCTGGGGGCCGGGGGGGCGGAGGGCACCGACCTGCATGGCGGCCGCAGCCAGCGCTTCAGCAGCCTGCTGCTGTCGGGAGGCGGCGGCGGCGGCGGCATGGAGCCTGGCAGTGCCAGCGAGGAGGAGCTGCGGCGGCTGGACTCCCTTGGCATCAAGTACGACAGCAAGGTGGCGGCGGCGGCGGTGAGCCGGGTGTGTGTGTGTGTGACGTGGTGTAAGGGGAGCGGGGAAGTGCTACTGTGTAGTAGCAATTGAGGCGTTGGGCGGGCAGGCGGTGCCGGTATCTCCACAGGGCCCCGGATGGATGTTGGGGGCGTCACTGGTTGTGCAGGAGATATGGCGTGTCCCGTTGCCGGCACGGCAGCATGGTGGCGGCGACGGCGGTGGGCCGGGGTTGTGAGGGGGGCGTGGAGGTGCTGCGGGGCTGGGTGGTGGTGGGAGGCGGAGCGGGCTTGCAGTGGCGATGAAGGCGTAGGCACGTGGGACGGGCATTCCGACAAGGGGCGGACGGGTGTTGGGGGCGTCACTGATAGTGTGCAGGCGGCATTGTTCCATTGCAACTTGAGAAGGGAAAGTAACTGGGGAGGCTAACTGCTTCAGGTTTAGCCCGTGATTGAGTAACAGTGCTGGTCTCTCTGCCCGTGCGTGTGCTGTGGCCATGTGCAGGTGACGCTGTTCCGCCTCACGCCCCGCAAGGCGGCAGAGTCGCAGGACTGCGAGACGCCCGACACCCCGCCCAACACACAGCGCAACGAGGACGGGACGGTCGCGGCGTGAGTTGCCCCCGGGGTCACAATGCCAAATATGATACCGGTGGCGAGGAGGTTGCATGGAAATGCTGTAGCTGGTCAACGACTTCAGGGAGTGCCGCTCTGCTTGCCGACCCGCTTGCATTATTCGCCGCACGTCCACCTGTGCATTGTCCAAGTCTCCCCGCCTTCCCCTACACTTGCTCTGTACGCAGGCCTAGCGCGCGCGCCAGGCTGCAGCAGTCTGTGCACAAGGCGATGCTAGCCAACAAGGACTTCACACGCATGAACAGGTGCGTGCAGACGGGGACCCTTCTGGGTGTGTGTGAGGCGGTGGGTACGCTAGGAAACGCGCCTTTTGGGGGAAAGGGGGCAGGGGCGGTGGGGTGGGTGCCTACCGGAGGGCCAAGAGCGGCGCTGGTGACACGCACAGCGAAGGTGACGCCGGCGCCTCAGCGTTTATAGAGCAGCGCAGGGAGGGAGGTACAGAGTCGGCCTTAGTAAACGCCGCCAAACCTCAGCATGGGTGCGGTGTGCCTTCATGTCCACCGGCATGCCACTGCTCTTGTGGCCTGTGTGCTGGTGGTGCAATCGTTGCCATCCGTCACCGCGCACAGCTGTCCGGTCTGCTTACCCAACACCCGCCAACACAATACAGGTTCGTTCGGGAGCTGCAGGAGGCGGACGAGCTGTCCCTCATCAACCGTGCCAGGTGAGCCCTACGCCATGCTTCCTAAGACACGGCAGCGCGCAGGCGTGCCGCACACGCCCCGCCACCCGCGGGCCACCTGGAACACGACACGCGGTGGCATGGTCCCAAGGCCACGACACATGCTAACACACCCACTCTTGCACACGTCACGTCGTATCCCTGTGTCCCCATGTGCAGGAACTACACCAAGCGCAGGTCCAGCGCCGGTGGTGGCCCCGCCACCGGCCGCCACCCGCCGTCCCGCGGAACCGCGTCCAGCGGAACCCCCCCAGGGCCCCACGGGGACCGGGTGCAGTCGGCCTCTGCGGCACTCCACGGCTCCAGCAGCAACCCTAGGCGCGTTGGAGCAGCAAGCGCCCGCGTGCCAGGTCAGGCGGGGGATGGTGGCGGCTCGGCTCCGCCGTCGGCGCGGGGTGCTGTGCTTGCTTCACCGACTGCGGCGGCGGCCGTGGCGGCGGCGGCGGCGTTGCGGGGCGGCAGTGGGGGCAGTCCGGGCGTGGAGGTGCGACGGGGCACCCCGCGGTCAGACACCATACCCGAGGAGACGGCGCTAGGTGAGCAAGGTCGACTAGTCTAGAGCCGTGGCGGGCGTTTGCGGCGGACGGGTAGGTCGACCAGGGAGGGCGTTTCCTTGCATTTTTCTGATGGCTCAATAAACCCAGCACGTGACAGCCGTAGGGCATGCACGCTTGCACGGCTGGGGAGCCAGCATGGGGTATGGCTGGTGGAGGGGCGGGGCACTACCCACTGAACCACCCGCACGTGCGGTCTCGCCAGTGCTAATAACATGCTCGGCATTCCGGTCGCCAGTCTCAGCAGAGCTGACACGCATGCGTCCTGGTCGCCCCATGAAAGCCGGAAGGCAACGATTGTTGCGCCCATTCCTGCCGCTGCAGACGTGAGCGAAGTGGCGTCCGTGCCCCTGCGCACCACTGACACCCTGGACATGCTGCTGCGGTCCGTGGTGGACGCGGCGGCGGCGGATGCGGGCGGCGGTGGCGGCGGCGGCGGCGGCATCACCGGCTGGGGCGACGTGCTGGCGGGGCAGCAAGCGGCATCGGCGTGGAGCCGCCTGAGCACCCCCTTGGACGCAGTGCCGGTGGGTAGGAGCGGGTGGCCGAATTGTTCCCTAGCTGTTGTAAAGTTTTGTAGTTTATACGGCTGCTTGGCAATGACGGGTTGACCTCCCTGGCTCAGCGCGGTTCCTGGTTGGTGCTCAGGCGCCCTTAAAGGGTGTATACGCCTAGCACAAATCACGGTGGAAAGCCCTGCAGTTCGGCTGGCCCAGTCACTGCATACTGCTACACACTGACGCTGTATACTCATCCATACGTGCACCGGCTGCCGGCCCACCGCAGCGCTCGGCGCCCACCGAGGCTCCCTTCGCTGGCACCTACGGCTCCCCCGAGCGCATGGCGGACCGAGTGCGGCAGCGGGGCGAGCTGGCCGTGCAGTGCAACCCCGCTGGTGGGTGTGGGCCGGGGCGGGCGGGGCGACGTGGTGGCCGGTTGCGTGGCGATTGAGGTCTACCTCGGTGCCGCCACACATGTTGTTAACACACAGCCGTGCCTCCCTCCAGGTGAACTGCCAGTGCAAATGCACGTAAACAGCTGGTCCCGTCTTCGGGTCACGTCCTACACGTCCGGGGGCACATCGCATCCCCTTGCGCTATGCGAGCCATCCACTGCACTGCAAGCTGCCATGTAGCACGTACACCACGGTGAAGACAAAAGCAGCTGGCTGTCTTTCACTGCCGTATCCGCCTTGCCATACGTTGCCATTGCCTTGCCTTGCCTGTGGATGCACGGCTCCTTACACGGCCCTCCGCACGGCCCCAGGCTTCCGCGAGGAGGTGGCGGCCGCCGAGGTGGCGATGTACCGACATACGGCAGACAAGGGCCGCACGGCGCTGCAGCGGGCCGCCGCCGCGCCCACGGACGCCGCCGCCGCCGCCTCCCTGACGCGGCAGGTGGTGTCGCTGCACTTCGCGCGGCCCTTCTTCAAGCCCCCCGGGCAGCCTCCGCCAGAGGTGCGTCTGTTGCTCTGTGTGCAGCTGCGTGGTTACCGGTAACAACTGCTATCGCTGTGTGGCTACGGTCTGCGCAACCACGAGCACAGCGCGATGCAGGCAAGGGGCGGCAGCGCTTGATTATGTCAACAGGTTCGCACACTGGGCGTTCCGTGAGACGTGTCTGCCCTCTGCCTCATGTTCGGCTGCAGGTGGTGGTCCCACGGCCCGTCAGCACGCGCCCGGCATCGCGGCCCGACCCGCCGCATCGGCTGCCCCCCGACAGCGTGTTCCTGCCGCGAGCCACGGACAACGACTCCGAGGACGTCATAGACACGCCCACGGGTGCGTGGGCGTGCGAGTGGGCGGGTGGGCTGCTTGTGCTGCTGCTGGTGTACTCCAAGGGGGGCACGGGAAGACGGCAATGTTGTTGGAGGCACCCAGGCGCATGCGCCCACGGAGCACGTCGTGGTGGCATCACGTCGCCTGCAGCTGCGAAGCAAGCAGGCAGCGTACGGCAGTGCAGCCCTGGGCCCGCGTGCACCGGCCCAAATAAAGTACACAAGAAGGGCATGCGACCCATCATTACACAAGCGGTACACACAGGAGAGCTGACCATACCCATGTCATGCCCATACCCGTTACTTACCCCGTGCGTGCACGCCGGTATGCGTGGCCATACCGCAGTACGGGAGCGGCAGGTGCGTCGCGACTGGAACCGCGTGGTGCGCAAGGAGCGCTTCCGCCAGCTGGTGGGGCGGGACGACCCGCGGGTCGCTGCCGGGGCCGCGGGGCTGGGGCGCGCGCTGGACGACGTGCTTGGCGTGCTGATGGCGCACAAGGACCAGCTGCGGGCCGCCTTCACCTACTACTCCATGCAGGGTGGGTTGATGCACGGCAGGGCGGGTGGAAGCTGTCTGAGATTTTGTGCGAGAGGGAGGAAGCCTGAAACATCACCTTGGTTGGCTGCACAGCACAATGTTCGATACAGTGCTTGCAGACTCATTGGGTTCAGCTGCCTGCAGTCACATTGTGCGACTGCACGCATAGCTCCATCTACGCTGGCTGATGCGTTACGCTGTGTCCTGCAGGCACCAGCGTGGGCGACACATGCTTCGCCATGGGGCACAACGAGTGGCGCGCCTTCGTGACGGACTGCGGCCTGGCCGCCATACCCTCATCCACCAACCCCACCCCGCGCCACGACGCACCCTACCCCACCACCACCTCCTCCCCAAGCCACCCTCCTGCCAGCTCACAGCCGCACGTGGCCTCGCCGCACGACCCCTTGGCATCTGCCCCTGCTACATACCATGCTGGTGGCATTAGCGGCGTCGACCATGCGGGGGCTGCAGTCCCGCGCGTCCCTCCCCTCAACCTGTCAGCTGCTGCGCTGGCGGCTGGCTCGTACGGCGGCGGCGGGGCACGTGGTCGCGGCTCGGTGCCACGTGCCAGCGGTCACGGCATGCAGCAGCAGCAGGGCCACGGGGCGACACGTGGCGGGCAGGGCGTGGGACATGGGCGGACGGGCGGTGCCAGCGCCCCAGTGAATGGTGGTGGGGGTGGTGGGGGTGCGGGTGGGTGGTCGCATAGTGCGTCCTTGGGGCTGTTGCAGACGGCGGACCTGGTCTTCGAGGCGGTCATTTTCGAGGATGACAAGAGGAGCGCGGAGGCAAAGGTGAGCTCGGCCAGGCTCCGTCAGGTGGTGGTAGCAGCGCCACTGGCGCAGCACGAGTAAAATGCGCTTGCCTCACATACGTTCACGGTTCGTTTTGTAGGACCGCCACACTTGTGCGCAGATGTAGAATTGAACACTGAACAGGTCCCATTGTGATTAACACGTCACACGGGGACTCCGGCTACCTGCCGGTACTGATTTTGTTGGCCCATTCGCTGCTGTAGGTCAATGTGGATCGTGCCATGATGCGATTCGAGTGGTACGAGGCGCTCATACGGATGGCTGTGGCAAGGCACGTCAAGGACGGCATACGGGCAGGTACGACCGCACGACGGCCGCAGAAGTAATCAAGTCATAACATGCGTCAGGCTGTTGAGAACCTCTACGGTAATACATTACTATTGGACGTGCATGCAGGTAGCACCACCTGTCTGTGTCCATGATGCACTTTTCCCCTGCGTTTGGGACATTGCGGGTTCTGCCAGGTTCTGCCCCTCATGTAAAACTCGAAACACTGTGCTTGCATCATACGCAGAGTCCATCTCGGCGGCGCTGCAGCACATGCTTAGCGCGGAGGTGGTGCCGCGGATAGCCCCTGCCGCGCTGCACGAGCCCAACGGCTGGCGGTTGGAGGTGCTGTACGCCGACCCACGGGTCAACGACGTGCTGGTGGAGCACATCGAGACCATCACGGTAGGCTGCGATAGCATATTCATGCGGACAACTGCTGTCGTGTGACAGAGTCGTGGTTGGAAGAACGCCAGGCATGTCAGAGGCGTTCTGCAGCGAGGGGTCAGCGGGCGAAGCGTTCTTGCGATCCCACGGTGTTCAGCAGGCAGGCATGTCAAATTGACGTCCGTTTGTAGCCTTGGTGCTGGGGCGTATGCTTGCGTGCGTTGGGCAACCCCGTCCGTGCCCCACCTGCATGTGTGGAGTAGTAAGTAGACTGAGAGCCTGACAACGACTTCCCTTGCTGAACCTCTTGCTGCGGTAACGCACGCATCCGACCAGGCCATCTACAACCTGTACCGTGCCCCCAACAAGAACAAGCTGGTGCACCTGGCGGACTGGGTGGGGCTGCTGACGGCGACTGGACTGCTGGGTGGGTACAACCGCCGGCTGTCATGGTCAACGGTGCCTATCGTCCTCCGGCATTGACCCGTCACAGAAGGTTTCGGCGCGTGCAACCAGCGCAGCATCAGCTTGCACCGAACAATCCCTGTCCTTGGTTGTTGCTGGCAAGCAAAGCACCATGTAATGTCAGACCCTCCTTCACCACAATAACGCAAACCGCAGGCGATGCCACGGGTGTGTCCCAGCGCGACGCCAAGCTGGCCTTTGTCCGCAGCCTGTGCGTGGTGGTGGACGAGGTGGGGCCGCGCGGGGGCCGGGCGGTGTGCCTGGACCGCTGCGACTTCATGGAGGCGCTGTGCCGCATGGCGGAGGAGCTGGCGCCGCCGGCCAGGGAGCAGGTGGCGGCAGCACTCAAGGTGGGATCGAGAGGAAGCTGGGGAGTGCAGCAGCGGGGCGATGGCGCGGTGGCGCGTGGGCCACAGTTAAGACTTATGTAGGGGCGTGGCTGGCGCGGGGGAGGGTTTTGGGCCCGGGGTTTGGGTTTGTTGGGACGGGAAAACACTGTGCTGGACAGCGGGTGGTGCACCCGCCCCACCTACTGTGGTGGAAGTGGAGGTGTAGGAAAGCACAACAGCCCATTGGCTGGGCTCTGTTTGTCTTGATGGCCTGTGGCTAGAGCCACACGCAGGATGTGCCCTGCGCCGAACTGCACTGCATACATGCCCTCAGACGCGAGCCCGTGTGCTATGTGTTTGGTGGTCCAGGAGCACGTGGAGGAGCTTGCCGGCGACAAGGAGGCGCTGGCCGCTGCCATGGCCACTCCCTGGTTGTCGTACTACAGCCTGGTAAGCTGGGCTGCCTACCCACAGTTCGCAGCAACAGACACTGGCATACCGCAAGCTATTTGGTTTACTTGCCCTGTAGCGCTCCCTGCAAAATCGGCAGGCAACAATCCACCAGAAGCGCCTTCTCCTGTATCCCCAATCGTCCACCTGCATGCATGCCGCAGGTGCCCACCCAAGTGCTGCAGGCCCACCGGCGGGCCGCGCTGGAGGCCGTTGCAGCGGCGGCCCTGGCTGACCCTGTGAGCAGAAGCAGCAGCATCCGAATGGAGGGCACCTTACCACCGGACAACATGGCAAGCAACAGCACCCTGGCGGTCGGTTCTTTCCCACAGCCCTACGACTCCGCAGGGGCATCATCCCTGCAGCCGCTGCTGCCGCCGCCGCAGCTCGAGTCCTTGCCACCACAGCCTAGTGATGACGTGGGTTACAGCAGGGATCCTCCTCCACAGCTGTGGCAGCAGCTGCAGGCGCTGCTGGACGTGCTGCTAGGGCGGCTGCGGGAGCAATGGGAGGCGGAGGACGACGAGCAGCTGGCGGTGCGGCTGCAGGCAACGGCCCGCAGCCTGCAGGCCAGCGGCATGTAGCTGACGTCAGCGGCGGGCGGGTGGGTGGTGGCACAACGGCTTGTGTGTGCGGAGGGATGAGTTACCGTAGGGACGGGCATGAGATGATGCTGGATGATGATTAACGTGATGCGCATACAAGTGCGAACGGGAGCAATGGCATGCGTAAAACTGTAAGTGGTACACGACTGTGCTGTGTGGGCACTTGTATGGCGGGTGCTGGTGGCATTCGGTATGCCGTGTTTGTTGGCGGCAGTATGGTCGGGGTAGGTGGCTTACCGTGTGTTGCTAGGTCGTAAGGTAGGCATTTATGGCTCACAATGTGCGTTGTGCTACCGATGTTAAAAGCAGGTGGTGATGACATTAGGCCCGGGGCATGGCTCATGGTACTGCTTAACTTCATCCGGGGAGCATGCAAACTGGCATGCGGCGGGGGACGGCAGACGGGCAGAGGAGCTTTCTTAAGGCGTGGCAGTGTGTGGAACGGAGTTCTGTTCCCAGGGTGCTGTAACGCTGTGGCTTCCGTGCGTCACCGGCCAGGCGGACGCAGAGTGGAACGGCTGGGGGGATCATGAAAGTTGTGAGCAGAGCCATGTCGGCCCACGGAACGTGTGCAAGGGTGACAGCTGTTACTGCTGCTTTAGCGCTTGTGCCGGGTGATTAAGTTGTGGAGCTGGCCAGCGGTTCACCTGCGGTAGCTGGGTGATTGAGTCGTGGGCGCGGCGCAAGGCTCTAGAATGCTTGAGTGGCATGATAGGTAGGCGCTGGAGACGGGCCTTATCCCTGTGATGCTGAAAGCTGAAGTAGGACGGAGCAGGTGTTGGTGGGAAATAGGGAGTTGTCCCTGTAGCTGCGCGGGATTGAGCTTGGGTCTCAGTCCGAGTGGTCTGCTTAGGTGGCCTGGTGTTGGATGCATAGGTTGCACATATGGACAATGGATCGAGCACGGATACCCTTGAACCCTCGGTTCGTATA
>VFQN01000451.1_pt1 | contig 77617 bp, 76 predicted proteins | sample 3512371 | NCBI WGS metagenome assembly VFQN01 (sample SAMN10412370, study PRJNA504923) | tailings metagenome | isolation source: Replicate 2 from Balatoc abandoned mine | place: Philippines: Itogon, Benguet | collected 2017-08-28 | reverse complement strand
CCACAGGCAGCGCATCCGCAAAGGGCAGCGCGTCCTTCTTGTATACGCGCACCTTGTCGTGGACGCGGAGCGCCGCCACGTTGGCCTTGAGGGCGTGCAGGCTGGCGGGACGGAACTCCACGAAGTCCACGTAGCGCGCGCCACGGGACAGCGCCTCGAGCCCCAGCGCGCCGGTGCCGGCAAACAGGTCCAGCACCCGCGCTCCATCGATGTCCGCCTTGATGGCCTTCATGATGGCCACGCGCACGGGTTCGGCCGTGGGGCGCACCCGGAAGTCATTGGGTGATGTGAGGCTGCGACCCTTGAACGTGCCACCGACGATGCGCATGACGGAGACCCCTTACTCGGGCTGATTGCGCATGTGATCTGCCAGCTGGTCGAAACGCTGACGGAGATAGGCCTTGAGGTCGTCCGGCGCCTCGTGCTCATCGAGCGCCCGGTGCATGCACCACAGCCACTCGTCGCGCTCCCGCGCGCCGATGGCAAAGGGAAAGTGACGCATGCGCAGCATGGGATGCCCGTACTTCTCCACGTAGACCTGCGGCCCGCCCGACCAGCCCGTCAGAAACAGAAACAGCTTCTCACGTGAGACCTTGAGATTGGCCGCATGCAGCGCGCGCACGTTGACCGCCTCCGGCGCGCTGTCCATGAGATCGTAGAATCGGTCCACCAGGGCGCGGATACCGGCCTCGCCGCCCAATTGCTCGTAGTGCGTCATGATGTGGCGAAGGCTAGTCGCTTTGCAGAAGACAGGGCAAGCGAATGCTATGCATCCACCGCATGGTATTCGCACCCTGCTGATTCGTTCGGTACTCGTTAATGAACGCTTCACCATCATTATTTGCCAGTTCGTGCTATGGTGCACCATCCCAGGCCGTCCAATGTTTGTGCCACGTCAGCCGGTCGGCTGACCACTCCCTGTCTGGTTCAAGCCCGGCCGGGTCCCTCCCCCTCGACTGGCCGGCCACGATGAGCCGGCCGGGAGGCTACACCATGCGTTGCGATACGCCCTCCCCCCTCCGCAGTCTCGTTCGCCCCCTCAGCACAGCGGTCCTGCTCTCCGCGGTGTTCCTCCCGCTGCGCGCTGCAGCACAGGTGGCCCTGCCCTCACAGGCGCCCGCCGTCCTCTCGGTGTTCTGCGAATCCCTGCGCCCCGGCACGGCACCCGACTACGACAGCCACAACGTCGGATGGTCGCGTCAGCTCGAGCAGATCAAGGACGCGCCGCCGCAAATCGCCCTCCGCCGCATGACCGGCCCGCAGGAAGTCTGCTATCTCTCCGGGCAGGGCAGCTTTGCCGCCGGTGACACCACCGAGAAGATCATCATGGGCGACGCCGCCTACACGCGTGCGCTTCCCAATCTCGAGCGCAAGAACACCGCCTATGTCTCCGGAACCCGTGCCATGTACGGCATGTATCGCGGCGATCTTGCGGCGGGCAACTATCCCGACCTCATGAAGCGGCGCGTGTACATGTGGACGGAGTTCCGCGTACGGCCAGGCGCGGAGGAAGCCTTCGACAATGGCGCCAAGACCTATCGGGCGCTGTTCGCGCGCAAGCAGTTGCCGGCCGAGTGGCGCGTGTATCAGGTCGTGGCCGGCGCGCAGGGCGCCACCTATTGGGTGTTCGAGTCCTTTCCCGATCTCTCGGGCATGGACAAGGGCATGGCCGATGGCATGAAAGCCACCGAAGGCCTCACCGAGGCGGAGCGCAGCGCGTTCAGGACCTTCAACGAGGCGCTCACCTTCGTGCGCACGGACATGTGGCGCGTGAGCAGCGGGCTCACGGTCATGAACGCCGCCGTGCGAGGCGACGATCCGTTCTGGAAGCGACCGTCGCTTGCGCCGCGCGTGGCGGCCAAGCCCAAGACGCCCTGACGAACCGGCTTAGCGGCGCGGGAAGGTGGGCCGAATCCCGCCGCCTTCCCCACCCGCCGCGATGATCGCGCCACCGGTCATGATGACGGTGCCCATGCCGCGGCCCCAGCCACCACCAGTCGTGATGATGGGGCCACGGCCGCGCCCCCGTCGCGCATCATGCGCCTCGCAGTTGTCTATGCCGGCGGCCCCGCCACGAATGATGGCGCCAATGACACCACCCAATCCGCCACCGCGCCGTCCCTCACGCTCGCCCTCATGGCCGCTGGCGTCGCTCGGCCCGCTCACCGGGATGACACTCACTGGAGTCTCCGCGCCCGCGGCCGGCAGCTCCGGCTCGATGGGCGCAGCAGGCGCCCCCACCTCCGCCGTGGTGATGGACACGGCAGGCATGGGCGAGTCCAGCAGTGATTCGGGGCTGGCCGTTTCCTCCACCTGCGCGGACGGTCTCGGAGCCGGCGCCTGACGTGGGCGCGGTACGGCATCCCGTCGTCCGCGCGCATCACCACTCGGCGCTCCCGTGGGTCCGCCCTCGACAGCCGATACCACCGCCGCCGGTCGCGCATACATGGCCAGCTGCAGGTCGCGCTCGAGATCGGCCGACATCTGACCGTCGGGCCGCTCCGACCCGCATCCACTGACCCCCAACCAGAGGGCCGCACCGAGCGTGAACGGCGCGGCAACCCGGGAACGCAGCACAGGCAGACGGTGGCGCGACATGGAACGCCTCCACGACATCGTGGGGTAAGGGGTCGGGGCAGCGCGGACGCGCCGCCAGATGCACATTCCCTCCTGCAAAAGCCACGCCATGTGCTGGTCGGCCCGTCTGTCGAGTGACGCGCGACAATCCGTCGTTTCCCAGCGTCACTTGTCGAGGACAGTACCGCCAGACCGTCGTCCACTATTGGTGCCAAGTCCCGGCCACCGTTGTCCTCACGCCCCACTCCCCCGCCCCTCTCCCCGCCGCCATGCCTCACCCGTCATTCAAGGCCACACGCATGAGGCTGCTGGCCGCCAGCCTGCTGGGCGGCATAGCCTTCGCCGCCTGCACGCGGGTCGAGGGGGTACCGGCGGTTGAGCGCCGCGCCATTGCCGACTCGCTGTCGGCGCTGGTGGAGGCCGCTTACGACTTCTCCCGCGCGGACGCGCCCGCCTCGCTGCTTTCGCTCTACCCCGACTCGGGACGCGTCATTTCGGCCGCGGCCGGTCAGGCCCTCACCACCCGCGACTCACTCGGCGGCGCCATCCGCGGCTTCTGGGAGCGCGTGGGCCAGAACATGCGCGACCCGCGCTTCGTGCTCGGCTCCACCTGGGTGGATGTCATCACGCGCGACGCCGCAGTCATGACGCTGACCTACAGCATCCCGCACCGCACACCCGCCGGCAACCCGCATGTGGTGAGCGGCGCCTGGACCATGTTTTGGCGCCGCATCGACGGACGCTGGGTCATTGTGCAGGAGCATCTGTCAGACACACCGGAGAGCACGCAGTCGTCGGTGCCGGATTCCACTGCGCTCGATTCCACGGCCACCGTCGCCAGCCCGCCGCATCGGCATTGAGCCCGATGCCGGCGAGCCGGCAGGCAGCCGTCAGGGGCTGCCAATCGCGCAGGGATCCGGGTAGTTGCAGCTGTCGCCCGTCGACAGGCCCTCACGATACACGGTGAACTGCACGGCCCCGGCACCATTCACACTCACCAGCTTGGTGAGCGGATCGCGGCCGCGCTGGTAGCCCGCACGCGGCACCACCTGCACTTCATAGCTTCCGGCCTCGGGCACCGCGACGGCCACCTGTCCCCTGCCATCGGTGCGCGTGGTGGTCAGCGTGACACCCGCCTGTCGCACCACCACCGGCATACGCTCGATGAACACCCCCGCATCGTCACGCACAGTGACATTAAGGCGGGGACCGGACGGGCCGGACGGTGAACCGCAGGCGCCGATCGTGCCGGCGGCCATGGCCGTGAGCAACATGCCGGCCCAACGACGCCGCCACAGGTGGGAAATCGAGGCTACCACGGGACACTCCGGGCAAGGGTCTTCACGGTCATACGAGGGGAAGATCTACGGTGCGGAATGTACCCCGCGAGGCACTAACTTGTGCCCATGTCACTCCGCGCCGTCATGTCACCGGTCCGCACGGGCCACACGCCACCGTGAAGCCGCTCGTCCGCCTTGGCGAAGCCCGCACCCCCGACGGCTCGCTGCTCGAACTGTTCCGTCACGACGGGGCCTATCTCATCCGGGCCGATGGCGTGGAGCTGATGTCCACGCGGCGCCACTTCTCGGAGGATCGCCTCGCGGAACTGGCCTGCGCGCCCTACGCCACCACCGCGGGCGCCCGTGTCCTGATCGGCGGATTGGGCCTGGGCTTCACGCTGCGCGCCGCACTCGCGGTGCTGCCGGCCGATGCCGAGGTGGTGGTGGCCGAACTGCTGGCCGAGGTGATTGCGTGGAACAGCAATCCGGAGTTCGGCATCTCGGTGGAGGCGCTGGCTGACCCGCGCGTGCAGGTTGTCCACGACGACGTCAGCAATGTGCTGCGCGCCAACGCCGGCGGCTTCGACGCCATCATGCTCGACACCGACAACGGTCCCGAGGGCATGATTCTCGCCGAGAATTCGCGGCTCTACGCTGATCGCGGCATCGCCGCCACCACCGCCGCGCTGCGCGGGACGGGGCCCATCGTGTACTGGTCGGTGGGTGATGACCCGGACTTCGAGCGCGCGCTCAGACGAAACGGTCTCACCGTGGAGCGACAGCAGGCGCGCGCGCATGTGAGTTCGGGCCCCATGCACACGCTGTACGTGGCCATGCGGCCACGCCGCGCTCAGTCGTCGTCGCGCACCTGACAGGCCTCGAGCGGATTGCCGTCGGGGTCCGCGAAGCGGAAGTAGATCACGCCCGGCGTCTCCTGCAGCGCTTCCACGCGCACCCCGTTGGCCGACAGCGTCGCATGTGCGGCCGCCGCGTCGGGAGTGGCCAGAATGGGGTAGGTGCTCGACACCGTGAACTCGGCGCCGTCGTCAACCTGCCAGAGCGTGAGCGTGGAGCCGCCCGGGAATTCGATCACGGCGAGTCGCTGCTCGTCGTCCTCGTACACGACCTCTGCACGGAGCTGCTGCGTGTACCAGGCCTGCGAGGCCGCGATGTCGCGCACCCGAATGATGATCGTGTCGATGCCAGTGAACATGACTGCAAGCTAGTGCGGGCGGGACGGGCGGGCCAGACTGTTACAGCGGCGCCGTCATCCACGCCGCAGATTGGTCCTGTCACCAGACTGGAGCCTGCCGCAATGCACTGCCTCATGCATCGTGCGCCGACCACGCCGCGCTGGCACCGCGCGCTGCTCACCGTCCTGATTGCCGCCGCGCACTCCGCGGGCGCGACATCCGGCCTGACTGCGCAATCCACACGCGGAGCCGCCACGCCGCTTGACTACGTGGCCATGGACTATGCCTTCCGTGGCCCCGCGCGCACGGCCGCCGGCCTGCACCGCATTCGACTCAACAACACCGGCACCAAGCTGCACCATGTGCAGCTGATCAGGCTCGAGGACGGCAAGCGCCTGGGAGACGTGTTTCCCATTCTGCAGCGCAACAAGGGGCTGCATGGGTTGCCGTCCTGGGCCAGTCCAGCCGGTGGCGTCAGCGCCGCGCTGCCCGGCCGGAACATTGAGATCACCCAGCGCCTCGCAGCGGGACGCTACGCCGTGATCTGCTGGATCCCCACGGACGACGGGCAGATCCACGTCATGAAGGGCATGATGACTGAGCTCGAGGTCACGCCCTCCTCCGCGCGCGACATCGCCGATCCGGTGGCAACACGTCGCGTGACGCTCACGGAGTACCAGGCCACCTGGTCGGCCCCGCTCGCACGCGGCAGGCAGACCCTGCGCATCGAAAACGCGGGGAAACAGAGCCATGAACTGCTGGTGGTGCGCCTTGCACCCGGCAAGACCATGCGCGATGTCGAGCGCTGGTCGGGCGCGGGCCCGGCGCCGATGGAGATGTGGACCGGTCTGGCCAGCATCGCCCCCGGTGGTGTGGCGTGGCTGGAGCTCGATGTCACGCCGGGGCGATACGCGATCTTCTGCTTTGCACCCGACGTGCGTGATGCCAAACCCCACGCCGAACACGGCTTCCTGCAGATCGTCGACATCCGCTAGCCGGCAATGAGGGCGCGCGTCCGCCCACGTTGACGTTTGCTTCACGACCGCCCGACACCTTTGCGATTCCCCCTACGTACACAGGAGCATCGCATGGGACTGTCGTTTGCCTTCCTCGGTTTGATCACCCTCGCCGGCGCGGCGCTGCGCCCCGTTCCGCTCGCCAATCCCGCCCAAGCCGGCACAGCGTCGCCGCGGGCGGTCATGCCGCAGCCTGCCACGGGCCATGTGCTTGTGGTGGTCAGTGCTGCCGGACGGGACAGCGGCCGCACGCGGCCCGGATTCGAGATGGATGAGTTCTCGCAGGCCTGGCACATCCTCACCGCCAACGGGTTGCGAGTGACGGTGGCCAGCCCGGCGGGTGGCGCGGCACAGCCTGATGCCTTCAAGGCATCACAGGACTACAACGCGCGCCTGCTGGCCGACACGGCGGCCATGCGGCAGCTGCGCAATACGCAGCGCACGGCGGGATTGCGTGCGGAGGATTACGGCGCCGTGTTCATCGTGGGTGGCAAGGGCGCGATGTTTGATCTGCCAGCGGACACGGCGCTGGCCCGCCTGGTCAGCCAGATCCACGAACGCGGTGGCGTCGTGGGCGCCGTGTGTCACGGTCCCGCCGGACTCGTCAACGTGCGACTCAGGAACGGGAAGCCGCTGGTGGCCGGCAGACGTGTCACCGGCTTCACCGACGAGGAGGAGATCGTCTTCGGCAAGAAGTGGCGCAGCGAGTATCCCTGGCTGCTGGAGGCGCAGCTTCGCAGCGTAGGTGCCAGCTGGGAGGAGGCCGGCCTCATGATGCCGCACGTCGTGCGTGACGACCGACTCGTGACGGGTCAGAATCCCTACGCCACCGCCGCGACGGTGGAAACCCTCATCGAAGCCATGGGACGCCCGCTCGTGGCGCGCACACCGTGGCGTGACGAGCGCAGTGTGCGCTTTGCCGCCGACGCGCTGACTCGTGACCCGCTGGTGGTGCGCCGGCAGCTGGCCAAGGAGCGCAGTGAGCTCGAGGTCGAGATGATCGGACTCCTCGGCTACTATCAGCTGCAGGCCGCCACGGACAGCACCCGCGTACGCGAAGCCCTCGCCCTGCTCGAGCTGGCTGCCCCGTACATGCCGCAGCCGGAAGTCTCCTTGGGCATGGCCGATGCCTACCGACGTCTGGGTCGCGTGCGCGAAGCCACGGTGCTTGCCCGCCATGTGGCCTCGCAGCATCCTGACCGCGCCGACGTCAAGACACTGCTCGCGCAGCTGGAACCTCCGGCTCGCTGATTCCCTCATCCGGCGGAGTGCATCGTGACTTCATCCACGGACAGCCTGCAGATTCTGATCGTGGAAGACCACCCGGCCCTCGGTCACGAACTCGAGGTCCTGCTGGCCGCCGATGGGCATCAGGTCACACGCGCCTGCGACGGTCGCGCCGGACTGGCGCTGGCGCTCAACGATCCGCCAGACGTGCTGGTGCTGGATCTCTCCCTGCCCGGCCTCGATGGTCTCACGGTGTGCGAGCGTCTGCGCGCGGAGTCGGACCGGCACATCCCCGTGCTCATGCTCACGGCGCGTGATGCGCTGCGTGACAAGCTCGACGGGTTCGCGGCCGGCGCCGACGACTATCTCGTCAAGCCCTTCGCCAGCGAGGAACTGCTGGCGCGTTGCCGCGCGCTCGCCCAACGGCGGCGCGCCGGCACGTCACATCTCCTGCAGATCGGCAGTCTCGTCATCGACCGGCGCAACGGGCTCATCACCCGTGAAGGGCAGGTGCTGACGTTCCGGCACACGGCCGGTCGCATTCTCATCATGCTGGCCGAAGCCTGGCCGCGGGCCGTCACGCGCAGCGAGCTCATTCGACGGCTCTGGCATGCCGATCCACCCGACTCCGACCCGCTGCGATCGCACATGTACCTGCTGCGGCAGGTTCTCGACAAGCCGTTTGCCACACCCATGCTGGAAACCGTGCATGACGTGGGCTTTCGACTGAAGGCCGATCGATGACGGCGCAGGTCTCGGTCTCAGCGCCGTTACCGGCTGCCGGCGCGCTGGCAGGCGCACCGACTTTGCGTGTGCGCATCACGCGGGCCTTTGGCCTGTTCACCCTGCTGGGCACCGTGCTCTACAGCGCGCTCACGCTGGTGCTGCTGTACAGCGTGGAGGACCAGGTCTTCGAAACGCAGGTGCAGGAGGAAGCCGAGTGGCTGCGGGCCCGTCGTGCGCTGGATGGTCACTGGCCCGCGCCGCGCCTGCCGCACATGCAGCTCGCAACCTCACCGGCCGATCTGCCGCCGGACCTTGAAGCCCAGCTGGGCGCGGAGCCGACGCGGCGTGAGTTCCGCGGTGAGGCCGGGCGGCACTATCACGTGCGCGTCATGTCCGACAGCGCGGCTGGCGCGCCGAACGCCTGGCTGGTGGCCGAGGTCAGTCGTCAGCTGGCCGTCCGGCCTCTGCGGCGGGAGTTGCTGGTCAAGTGGATACTCGTGGTCGTGTGCATTCTGTTTGGCGCAGCCTGGCTCGCACAGGCCGTGGCCCGCCGCATCACCACCCCGCTCCAGCAGCTCGCGCAGGCCGTGGAGTCATCCGACACCGTCGGCGCCACGGTGCTGCGCGTGCCACTCCCTCACAACGCCGATCGCGAACTGCGGGTCGTCACGGCAGCCCTCGAGGCCTGGAGCGAACGTGTGGTGCGGCACGTGGCACGCGAACGTGCCTTCACGCGCGACGTCAGCCACGAGCTGCGCACGCCGCTCAGCGTTCTGCGCAGCAGCCTCGAACGCGGCCGCGCCGAACCCGGAATCCCGCACGACACCGAGCTGGCTCTGGGCATCGCCTCGCGGGCCACGCGGGAGCTGCAGCGCACCATCGACACGCTGCTCATGCTGGCCCGCGAACAGGAGTCGCCGCGACGCAGCGATTCGGCCGTGCGTTCCGCGCTCGAGTCGGTCCTGATTGATCGCATCGGGGAGCTCGACGCGCGCGGCCTGCGGCTCGACATCGATGTACCCCGCAGTCTGCGTCTGCCGGTGCCCGAGGACGTCCTGCGGCTCATGCTGGCCAGTCTGTTCGACAATGTGCGGGACCATGCGGCAGCAGGTGACGTGCGGGTGAGCGGCGAGGCCGGAGGTGTGGTGGTGCACAATCGGCGCCGCCATGCACCGAGCAAGGGCCATGGATTCGGCCTGCCGCTGGTGGCGCGGCTTGCGGAGGCGACCGGTCTCACCATGGACGTGATCAGCGACGACGACACCTTCACGGTGCGGCTCACACCTCTGCGAACGCACGCCGCCGTCTGATCGCAGACGCACGCCACCGGCCACACTTCAGGGCTTCGTTCTGCCCTGCGGATACACGGTTTCGCCGCGCTCGAGCATGGCCACGAATTCCGCGATGCGCTTCGCCCGTCCGGCAGCCGTCTTGAGATGCAGCACGCGGAACGTGAGCGCAAAACGATTCTGCGCCGACAGCGTGGCGTACATCGCGCGGGCCTTCTTCGATGCGTTGATGGCGGCCATCAGGTCGTCCGGCGCCTCCATCGTGGTGGCATACGCCGCATCCCAACGTCCGTCCGCCTGCGCTGCACGCACGTGCAGCAGCCCATGCTCGGTCATGCGTCCCTCGCGCACCAGCCGCTCCACGTTGTCGCGGTTGATGCGGCTCCACACCGACTTCGGGCGACGTGGACAGAAGCGCTGCACGAAGGACTCGTCATCCCAGGACTTGCGGATGGCATCGATCCACCCCCAGCACAGCGCCACATCAATGGCCTCGGTCTGGGAGATCGTGGGGCGTCCGCTGCTCTTCTTGAACATGCGGATCCACACCTCGTCCTGCGCGGCGTGATGCGCCGCCAGCCATTCCGCAAAGGCAGCCTGCGTGGGAAACTCCTTGATGCGATCGGGCCGAACGACGACGGGAGGCATGCAACAATCTGCATGCTGCGCAGGCCTCCCGCCGAGGTCCGGTGTCCGGTGTCCGGTGTCCGGTGTCAGTATGGTCAGGTGGCCTGCAGCCGCGCGGCCGTCAGCTCCATCCCGCGAAACATCGCCTCCTCATGCGGGCTGCGCCCCGCGGCATTGCGCACCTCTGTCTCAGCCCCTGCCGCCAGCAACTCCGTCACCACTTCGGCGGCCAGCGCATCATCGTCAGGGAGACAGAACAGCGGAACCGGATCGGGCACCTGCTCCAGGCGGTGGTTGGCCAGTGTCGGATCCTCCCGCAATACCTCCCGCAGTCGCGCCGTGCGTCCGCTGCGGGCCAGTGCGCGCACATCACGCGTTACCCCGGCAAGACGTGTGCTCACCGCGTGCCGCCCGAGGTGAAGGCTCCAGCTGAACGGTGTTCCCTGAAAGCGCCGCTCGCGCAGATCCACTGAGGCGCCGGCGCTCAGCAGCGCGTCAATGGCCTCCAGGGCACCGGCCTCTGCCGCCCGATGCAGCGCCGTGGCGCCCGTGGCATCACGCATATCCACTGCCGCGCCAAGGCTCAGCAGAAGCCGAACCGCCTCGGCCCTGTTGCGGGCGGCCACGCTGTGCAGCAGATGCGGATCGCGCAGCAGTTCCGCCTGCGCGGCCAGGGCTGCGCGTGCGCCCTCGTTCTCACCTTCCAGCAGCTGGGCCAGTACGGCATCACGCGGCGGCAGCGATTCCGCACGCGCACCCTGCGCCTCGAGCAGCGCCACCATGTCGGTGTACCCCGCGAGACGGGCCACCGTGTGCACGGAACGTCCGGCGTAGCTGTGCAGCGTCGTGGCGTCGGCCCCATGCGCCAGCAGCCATGTGGCGCGCTGCAGATGTCGATTGCTGACGGCATTGCCCAGCAGGTAGTTCATCGTGTGCACCCGCACCGGTCCGCTCAGCACGCGCCCTTCGGTGGCAAACCAGAGGGACTCCCGACCCTGTCGCACACAGGCGTCCCACAGCCACGCCGTCCACTGCGGGTCATCGTGTACAATGGACGTGTTGTACAGCGCCTGCGTGTCGAATGGATCTGCGCCGCGCGAGAGCAGCAGCGCCGCAAGCGCCTCGGCCTGCGGGTGTGAAGGCTTGTTGCCTTCGCCCTGACCGATGAGACCCGTAACTGCAGTGAACGGATTGCCCCAGCCATCGTCGAACTGCGCGTTGGGATCGGCGCCGCCATCAAGCAGCAGCGTGGCCGTCTCCACGGCGTGCTGCGCGTCGACGCGGCCATACGCCACGTGCAGCAGCGGGGTCCAGCCCCGTTCGGCATCGGTGGCGCGAACCAGTTCCGGTTGCTTCGCCAGCAGGTCACGCAGCACATCCACCGCACCGGCGGCAGCGGCCGTGAACACGCTCTCGCCAGCAAGGTCCGGATGACGCGCCAGCAGCCGACGCGCCAGCGCGATCTCGCCGGTCCAACCATGAGACAGCAGAACCCGCAGGCGGTCGGCGCGTGTTTGCGCATCGATCTGTCGATCGACGGCCAGCTGTTCCACCGCCTCACGCAACGCGGCCCAATGCGTGTACCCATACTCACGCGCCAACGCCTGCTGCACCGTGCGCAATGTGGCGGGCTCCGGAACGTCAGGCCACACGGCCTTCAGCCGCTGAGCCGCTGCAGCATCGCCCGCTTCCAGGGCGTTCAGCCAGCGCTTGGCCTCATGTTTGAGCGAGGCCACACTGCTGCGGGGGGAAATACGGCGGGACATGACACACTCCTTCCGATGTGGCCAGAGTCCGCTCACTGTGGCCGGGAAGAAGGGGCATCACCCGGATGCAGCGCCGCCGCCTGGCGGAACTGCAGGAACCGCACTGGGTGGGAGCAGGCTCCCTTGCCGCGGACTGGAGGCCCCCCAGCGGGGCGCTTCCAACAAGCTCGCTCCCACTGCGCCGCCTTGTCAACGCGAGCCAAGCCCCGCCGCCGTGCGCGTCGTGACCTCCACCGCGCGCGACACGACCGAACGGAAACCGCCGTCCTCCAGCGCCAGCAATCCGGCAATCGTGCAGCCACCAGGTGAACTCACCTGATCACGCAGCTCGGCCGGATGGCTGCCCGTGTCCAATACCATGGCGGCCGCGCCAAGCGCCGTGCGCGCGGCCATGAACGTGGACACATCGCGCGGCAGTCCACAGGCCAATCCACCGGCCGCCAGCGCTTCGATCATCACGTACACAAAGGCCGGGCCGCTGGCCGAGAGCGCCGTGACGGCATCGAGATGCTTTTCCGCAAGCACCTGACAGCTGCCGAGCGCGCGGAAGATCTGCTCCACGACAAGCAGATGCTCCGGCGTGGCATGGCGGCCTGCACTGAGCACCGTGTGCCCCTGCGCAATGAGACAAGGCGTGTTGGGCATGGCGCGCACAACGGGCCGCTGGCCTCCGGTCAGCTCCTCAAGCGTGGACAGCGTGACACCAGCCGCGATGGACACGACCAGCGCGTGGGCCGGCAATGTGTGCAGCCCTGCGAGAACCTGCGCCACATCGTTCGGCTTGACGCACAGCAGCACGACGTCGGCGCTTTCGCAGGCCGACGAGACATCGGGCGCCGCCCGCGCGCCGGTGAGCTGGATGGCCAGTTCGCGCGCCACGCTGACGTCGCGATCTGCCAGCGTGAGCTGGCTGGCCGCCACCACTCCGGTGTGCACGAGACCGGACGCAATGGCGCGTCCCATGGTCCCGATACCGATGAAGGCAATGGATGAAGACAGGCTGTGCTGGTGTGACATGAGGCGATGGGCATGAGAACACGCCGTCGGGTACGGGCCACATGCACAACGCCCCGTCCGGCGCAGAGGCCGAACGGGGCGAAAGTCGCCGCACAATGGCAGCGTCCTATCGGGGCAGACACTCCGTGGAGTGCAGCACAACCGTCCGGCGTCGAATCGGATTCGACGACGGTCGCGGTCGCGCCATGCGCAGGGAGAGACGGCCCGAAGACTGCATACCTGAACGGCTAGCGGTTTGAAAGTCGCGGGTCAAGGGTGGCGAAACCGATTGATGGGACGAGTGGCACCGCTGCCGCCATCACTTCACACGCGCCAGCGTTTCGTCGAGCAGACGAATGAGCGCCTCGCGGTCGTAGCTGAACTGATGACCCGCGTTGAGCTGCACCAGCTCCTCCATCGCCTTGCGAATGGTCACCGCCGCCTGATTGGCCGCGGGAACCACCATGTACCGCGCACGCGGCTGCGGCGCGGTGAACGCGTGCAGCGTGGCCGCCGCCACGCTGTCGGGCGGCGGATAGTTGTCGTAGTTGCCCATGGCCCGCACGAAGTTCTGCATGGCCGTTTCAAACGGTGTTCCCCGCGCGCGCTCGGCGGCCGCCTGGGCCGCCGACATCGTGTTGCGTCCGATGTCCGAGCGATAGTTGCCGGGCTCGATCAGGCTCGAGGTCACGCCGAGCGGCGCCAACTCCGCGCCGAGCGCATCGCCGAAGGCTTCCACCGCATGTTTGCTCATGGAGTACACGCCGAGCATCGGTCCCGACAGCACGCCTGAGATGGACGAGATGGTCACGACGCGGCCCTTGCTGGCAATGAGCAGCGGCGCAACGCCGCGAGTGACACGCAGCGGCCCCATCACATTCACATCGAGTACGCGCCGCAGCTCGTCGTCATCCGTGGCAATCAGCGGTCCTCCCGTGGCGACGCCCGCATTGTTCACCACACCGTAGAGACCGCGTCCGTCACGCTGGACCTGTTGCACAAACGCGGAGATGTCGGCGGTCGACGTTACATCGAGCCGCACGCCCTTCATGTTGGGAATCGCCGACAGCGCCGCGATATCCTCGGCGCTCCGCGCACCGGCGTAGACGTAGAAGCCTTCGCGCGCGAGCCGCTCGGCAATCGTGCGGCCGATGCCGCTGCTGGCTCCGGTGACCAGCACCGCGCGCGGCGCTGCTGACTGGGCGGACAGACGCTGGCCGGCGGGCGTGAAAAACACCGCACCGAGCAGAACGAGATAGAACGAACGCAGCAGGCGCATGGAAGGGCGGACTGGGGAGATGGCGGCCGCTGACCCAGACGTCAACGGTCGCGTCGTGCGCCCGATTGTAGTGAGCCTGCTGCCACACCGCCAGCACAGTTCACGTCACCGTTCATCCCCGGTGATCAACGGCATCTGTACAGGACGAATTGCCTGTCCTGCGTGACGCGCGCGACGCGGGTGAAGCGCGGGCTAGGGTTCCCGTCGATGGAAGATCCAATCCGTGGCGGCCGGCTGCCCTCCAGCCCGGCGCACCAGCATGGCCACCTGGCCGCGATGATGGCTGCCATGCAGCACCACCTGCGTGAGGATTTCGTCCACCGTGCTTTGGAATCGCGCACCGCTGCCGGTCTGGTAATCCACCACTGCCGCCAGGGCTTCCTCACCGCGCGCGGCCACTTCACGCAGTCCGGCGAGTGTTTCACGCGAGAGGGCCGCGGCCTCCGTCAGCGTCAGCGCTGGCCACACCGCGTGTCGCGCAGCGATTCCCACCACCCGTGAGTACCACACGTGCTGCGCCGCCGCCATGTGCGCATAGAGCCGCACACATTCCGCGTAGGCGTCGCTCTGCGGGTCGAGTGCGGCAATGGATGCCCGGGTACGCTCATCGGCCCAGGCGAGATGGGCCAGCAGCGAGGAGAGATCGGCCATAGACCATCAACTTACTCCAGACCCCGTCACGTTGGAGGACGCACCCAGATCCATCCCTCGTGCATCGCCAGCGCGTGGTCGTCCGGCTGCATGACCGTTCCCTGCAGAAAGTCCGAAGCAGCCAGCAGACAGAGTGTCGCATCCAACACGTCGGCGTGCTGCAGCAGCGTCGGACGATGCGGACCCACCACCAGTTCGTCCGCGAGCGCGTCCAGCATCGCCTCCCGCACACTGCGGTCACTTGCCAGCTTGTAACCGGAACTGGTCACGCCACGACTGGTCAGCGTTCCCGCCGGATAGACCTCGATGGCGGCAAGCGGTGCAATGTCACGCACATTCCAGGCGAGTGGAATGCGCTCACCGTGATGATCGCGAAGACGCTGAAGCATTTGCAGCGCCGCCAGTGCCGTCCGTGCAATGCGATCGGCCCCCACGTCGAGTGGAAGCTTGCCCAGTCGCTCGTGCACCACTCGATCCGTCGTGCGCCGGAACAACTGGTTGGCCTCACCGGTGAGCTGCGCACCGGCACGATGCGTCGCCAGCGACGAGCCAAGTCCGGCCGGCCATCCCAGTGGCGCATCCACCGCCAGCAGTGTCGGGCCCGCGTGTGCCGCGATCCACGGCGACACCACGGCCGCCGGATCGCCGCCCTTGCCCACCAACTGGGCGGCCTCCACCTCCACGCGGCCGTGCCGCAGCTGTCCGCGCGCCACGCCGACCTTGGCAGGATCGGTGGCGCAGTCAATGCCAATGATCTGGATCACGGCAGATTCCGCGCGGTGGCGCGCTGACGCTGTGCGGCGCCCTCGGCAGCTACTCCGCCGTGGTCGGATCGATGACCGTTCGAATCTCGGAGACCCGATCGGCCGGGAACCCGCCGAGCCGCGCATGCTCGCGCACCATCTCCGCGTTGGGCGCCCGGTAGATGCAATGGATCTGATCCTGCGTGACGTAGCTGTGAACCCACTGGATCTCCGGTCCGAGGCCCTGCAGAACAGAGCACGACTTCTGCGAAATGGCCTTGAGGTCGTCCGGACTGAGATTGCCGGCCCCGGGAATATTGCGTTCGATGAGGTACTGCGGCATGAGCAACTCCGGTGGGAAGGTTGAGACACGGCCCGGCCCGGTACACGGGCAGGACACCGACGGTGCTGCGAAGCTATCGCGCCATCCGGACCTGCGGGCATGACGATCACATCACCTCTTCCCCCGGAAAGGCACAACGCCCGCCGGGTGCGAATTGCTCCCGGCGGGCGTACATGCCTGCTTGCGACACCCTCGTCGCATCAGAGGCCGTTCTTGACCTCAAGCCTCAGGGCAGCAGCACCGTGTCGATGACGTGGATCACGCCGTTCTTGGCCACAACATCAGCCGCAACGACCGAGGCAAAGTTGCGCGGACCCGTCACCCGCACGCCGCCGGTCAGGCCAACCGTGAGGCTGGTGCCGGTCAGCAGCGTGGGCAGCTGCTGGCCATTGCTCAGCTGCGACGAGAGTGCCCGTGAACCCACGACATGCAGCTGCAGCACCCGCGTCAGGGTGGCCACATCCGTCGGCGCGCCACCGGGAATGGCGGCGAAGGCGGCGTTGGTGGGCGCGAAGACGGTCAGGTTGCCACCACGAAGCGGCGTCACCAGGTTGGCCGCCTGCACCGCGCTCACCAGGCTGCTGAAGCCGCGAATGATCGCGTTGTCCACGATGTCGAGGCTGCCCAGCATCACGCCGTCGATGAGATGCACGACACCATTCGACGCTTCCACATCGGCCGTCGTGACGCGGGCACCACCCACGGTCACCACACCGTTGGCCACCGACACCGGCAGCGCCGTGCCTTCCACCGTCGTCAGCGTCTGGCCGTCGCGAAGCTGGCTGGCCGTGATGCGGCCCGGCACCACATGGAAAGTCAGCACCTTGGTGAGGATCGCACGATTGCCCGTCTCGAGCAGACGCGTCACCACATCGCTCGGCAGAGCGGAGAACGCGCTGTTGACTGGCGCAAACACCGTGAACGGACCCGTGCCATTGAGCGTCGTGGTGAGCTCGGCGGCCTGCAGCGCCGTCACCAGCGTGGACAGCTGCGCGGTCGCCGCAGCGGTCTGCGTGATGGTCTGCAGCGCGGGCGCGGTGGGCGTGTCGTCGTCGTCACTGCAGGCGACGAGCGTGGAGGCCAGCACGGGCAAGGTCAGCGCCACGAGGGCGCGGCGAGTCATCATGAACATGGAAGCACGCATGGCTGTTGGTGAAAGGGAAATGCTGTCCGCTTCGTTGTCGGACAGACACCAGCAGAACACGCGACTGCGCCGGCATGACTACTTGGTCGCGGCGCTCCTGCCGAAGATGGTGCGCGGCATCACACGCAGCGTGACCGACAACTGACGACCGGGCAGAAAGCGCGGCTGCATGACGTAGCGCGCCGGTGACACATCGGTCGCGTCTGCAGCATCAGACGCAATGCGTTGCAGCCCGTAGTCCAGCACATTGCGCCGCCCCATCACATTGACAACGCTTCCGCCAAGCTCCACGCGCGCGCCTGCAATCTCGCGCTCCCACGTGGCGCCAAGATCGAGATCCAGCAGCGCCGGTCGGCGCATCTGCCCCGGGGAGACAATGGGCAGATCCGCGCTCGTCGGGGACGCGCCCAGCAGATCATAGTAGGCCTGCCGCAGCGCCCAGCGACGGCCCCACACACCACGCAGGCGCGTAGCGAGCGTCACGCCGCCGCGTTGCACATCGGTGGACCAGAGCGCGCGATGCGGTTCCAGCCAGGGCACCGGTTGCGTCGTGTTCGCAAAGCGCGAGGGGAAGCTGCGTGTCGCCCATCCGAAGTCGTACGCCAGCTCGCTGCGCGTGCGCCACGCGCCCTGTGTGACATCGCGTTGCAGACGCAACCCGAGGCCCATGGCGCGGCCGCTGCTGCCCACCGCGAAGGCCAGCGAGTCGGCCACCGCCGCATTCACGCGCGTGGGGTCGAACATCACACCGTAGTCGAACATGGGCAGCACCGGATGCCAGCGCGCGAAGCTCTCGGCGCGGAGCTCCCAGCCCGGCACCGGACGCAGCGCCACCTCGCCGCTGCCATGCCAGGCCTGCGCCACGGGCGTGCGTCCGTCGCCCGGCAACCAGAAGCGCACGCCCGGCACGAAGGCCGTTGGCATGGTGCTGGCCACATCGTACTGATTCACGAACTGGTGATAGCCGCCCGCCGCCACGCGCCAGGTGAGCACACGATCCACACCGTGCTCACCACGCAGCGCCACACGCGGCTCACCATAGGTGCGGCCGGACTGCAGCTGCGTTACCCGCAGTCCCGCATCGAGGTAGCGGCGATCGGCAAGCTGCACGGTGGCGTCGGCCAGCGCCGTGCCGCGCCATACCGTGGCGTCCACCGAGAGCGGACGCAGTACGCGGTTGGCCAGGTTCAGCCGCGCGCTGCTGCGTGTGCCCTCGAGACCGAGCGACACATCGGTCCGGCTGCCAAACGGAATGCGCCACTGGGCCGCCAGCGTGGTCTCGGCAATGCGATTGTCCTCATGCGCCCCGAGACCCACGGATGGCGCGGAGGTCATGCGCATGCTGCCATCGTGGGCCAGCGCGTGCTGCGCCGTGCGCAGTTGCAGCTGCTGCCTGACGCGCGTGCCCAGCAGCCAGCGGTGGGTCAGCTGCGCGCCGGTGGTGCGCCACGCGTAGCGGTCGGTGGAGTGCAGCGCCGTTTCCCCGTCCGACACCACCGACCCGTCGAAGCTCACCCCCCGCTCCAGACGGAACGCCGAGGCATCAAGCGTGTGGGCAACCCCGGACTGCAGACGCAGCGCCGCGTGCAGATCATGGAGTGTCACATCCTCCTGGCCAATGACGGCCGAGAAGGTCGTGGACTCGAGGTTCTCCATGCCCGGCAGCGCACCCACACCGGCAAGACGCGAGAGCAGCACGGGTTCCGGGGTGCTCCAGTGACGCATGGCGCGCGTGAGCGCGGGTGGCGCGGTCCAGTTCCAGAGCCCCGTGCGTCCCGCCAGCATCAGGCTCCCGCTGACCGCGCCCAATGACACAGGGGCGCTGAGACGCGCCGATGCGGCGAGCGGATCGGCATGCACTTCGGCCGTCATCGCGCGTGGCGTGGCGTCCACGATGTGCTGCAGGTCGAGCACACCGGCCGCGTAGCTGCCCACATCGGCCCGATAGCCGCTGCGACGCAGCGTGAGTTGCTCCACCGCCAGCGGCGCCACCATGCCCAGAAGCCCGGAGAGCGAGGTCACATCGTACAGCGGGATGCCGTCAAGTCGCCACGGGTGTTCGCCGAGATCACCACCCTGCATGTGCAGGTCACCCGTGCCATCACGCCGCGACACACCGAGTGGCAGCGGGGCCCCGGGCAGAAACAGCGAGGGCGGCGTGACCACCGCGCGCGCCTTGATCGTCTCGAACTCCGTGGTGCCGGTGGCTACGTTCGGACTGCTCATGCCAAGCGCTCCGGCGCGCAGGCCATTCACCACGATGGGCCGCGCCAGCTGAGCCTGCGGCGTGAGCAGCAGACGCGTGACGCGTCCCTGACCCGGTGCGAGTTCCACCTCGATCTGCGTGGGCGTGTAACCAAGCGCACGCGCGCGCAGCGCATAGCGGCCCGGCAGCAGGTCGCGAAACACAAAGCCCCCGTCATCAGATGACAGCAGCGCTTGTGGTCGTTCCGCCAACTGCACGCGAGCCATGGGGAGCGGCGTACCGGTGCTGGCATCCAGCACCACGCCGGCCAGACTGCCAAGGCGAGGCGCGACTTCACTGCCCGCGACCACCACGTAGGTGCCGGACGACAGTCGCACAAAATCGAGTCCCGCCGCCTTCGTGATGCAACGGAGCACGGCCTCGGGCTCGGCGTTCTCGAGGCGGCAGGAGATGCGCTGCTGCGCGCGGACGCCCAGCTCGGACGATTGCCAGACCAGACCAATGCCGGCCGTCACCGCCAATGTCTCCAGGGCGTCGTTGACGGGCACATCGATGAGCGCGAGCGAGACGCGACTGGCGGGAGTCGACGGCATGCGTGGCGTGGGACGGGGCTGTGCGGACAGCACCCCAACGCAGAACACGGCGGACGCGCCCAGCGCCCACCGTGCCCTGCGAAACATCCGTGCCATGCCGAATCTCACTCGGTCAGTGGCGTGCCGACTCCCCCCGCGCATCACGGCCGGTCGATGCGATAGCCGCGACTGCTGCGCGTGTAGGTCAGGCCCTGGGCGGCGCAAAGATCGCCGAGCACCGTCTCGACGTCATGCGCATCGGGGAAGAAATACGAAACGCGGTCGGCAAGATTCACGCGCGTGCTCCGCTCGATGGGCACTCCGTAGCGACGCGAAAGGGCGTCGAACACCTCGCCCAGCGGCTCATCGAAGGCGGCCATGCCCCCCTGCGCGGCCACCGCAACACGAGGAGCCGGCACGCGCGAGCGCTCGAGTGCGGCGCCCACCACCTGCGCGGCATCGCCGGCCGACAGCTCCACGCGCGCGGCGGCGTGCGAAACTGCCACGCGGCCCTCTTCGACCTGCACCCGGGTGCCGTGCGCCGCGTGTGCCGCGCGCACCGTGAAGCGGGTTCCGAGCACCCGCACCTCGGCATCCATCGTCTCCACCGTGAACGGCCGCACGTCACGCGCCACCGCGAAGAAGGCTTCACCCTGCAGCGTCACCCGTCGCGCATCCGGCGCGAGCCAGTCGAGGCCCGTCCAACGGAACACCGCCCAACGGCGCGAGTGCGACAGCGTGCTGCCGGGCGTCAACCACACACGGCTGCCGTCGGCCAACGGCAGCATCACCGTGCGACCGCCGGGCGCATTGTCGTAGCGATGCTGTCCACCACCCCAGCCGATGCCAAGACCAAGCAGCAACACCGCCGCCGCCGCGAGACCGCGGCGGGCAAGCCGGAATCGGCGAACAGGCAGGGAGCGCGGCGCTTCACAGCGGGCCGCCACGACGGCCGGGGGCGTGGCGGACGGCGCAACGGATGCTGCAGTGCTTGCCGCCGTATCCGCGGACTCCGGTTCGTCCGTCACCAGTTCAAGGATCGGCGGCACGTCATCACGGAAGGGGACACGATCCGGATCATTGAGGCGCCGCGACAGACGCGCCCAGGCCGCCTCACGTTCGGTGACGGAGATCTCGGCGGCACCTTCAGCCGGCGCCGCACGCCCGGCCACCTCATACACCGCGCGCAGAGCTGCACCATCTCCGCGGTCGCAGAGCGCGGCCTCGAGCTCACGCGGCACCCGCAGGCCGTTCGCTGCAAAGGGACGACGGCTCATGACAGCATCCCCATCAGCGAGGCCACCAGCGTGCCCAGCTCGGCCAGTCGTCGCCGCAGCGTGTTGAGTGCGGCCACGAGGTGATTGTTCACGGTACGCGGCGCGCAGCCCATGGTGCTGGCCACTTCCGCATGCGACAATCCCTCCACACGGGACAGCAGCAAAGCTTCACGCTGTCGCGGTGGCAGCTCCTGCACGAGGGCGCTCACCTGCCGGTTGATCTCGTGATCGAGCGTGAGGTCTTCCGGTGTCGGCGCCGGGCGGGCCACCACGGGGTTGTCCCGCGACACGGGGTCGTCCAGCAGGCGGGTCCGCGTCGCGTGATCGCGGCGGGAATTGAGAGCGAGATTGCGCACGGTTCGATACAGCCAGGCACGGAGTGGGATGTCTCCGTCCATGCTCCCACGCCGGTCCCACAGGCGCACGAAGGCCTCCTGCACCAGATCCTCGGCCTGCGCATCATCGCGCACGAGTGACCAGGCGAAACGCCGCAGCGGCCCGTACAGCGCATCAAAGAGCTGTCGGAAGGCATCAGCGTCGCCGGCCCGCACCTTGGCGGACACGGCCAGAAGGAAGTCGGAATCGACGTCAGTCATGGACATGAGGAACACCCGCCAACCCGCCCCGATGACCAGTCCGGGGTGGGATCGCGTGCACTTCAGGTCAATGACGGGGGCGCGGACCGGGTTCCGGGCAATGTGCGCTACGACACCGCCGCCGAGGCCGACACGTCAGCCGCCGAAGGGCGCGAGATACTCGGGCGGGACACGCACGGGGTACAGCCAGCCCGCCAGCATGCTCACGATGAGCCCACCGGCCACGGCCGCGCCAATCATGGGCAGCAGCAGTGCCGCCTGCCTGATCGGCGGGGCCTGCGTGGTCGAGACCAGTCGCCGGTGCAACGCACATCCCACATGCGTGCCCAGTGCCAGCACGGCCAAACCATAGTACGGCGCAAAGAACCAGACAAAGGGCCGCACGTGGAAGCCGGCCGACGCGAAGTACCAGGTGGTGTCGAGCGAAAGGAAGCCGCGGCCCACCAGCACCGCCGCGACGTGCACCAGCAGGAAGAATCCGAGGTACGCACCCGACCAGTGCTGCAGGGTAATCACCGGGTTCGCCGCGTTGCGCAGCCGGGAGCGCCTCAGCAGCGTCGCCCCGCTCCATGCCTGCAGCGCGGCCGACGCCAGCAGCAGGGCTTCCGCGGCCGGATGACGATAGATCACGCGCGCGGCCTGCATGAAGGCAAGGTGCGCCTCAATTCCGCGCAGGCCCACCACATGATTGCCGAGATGCACGACGGCGAATGCGCCCAGACACAGGGCGCTTGCGCGATGCACGCGACGGTGAAGCAGGAAAGACGGCATGCCGGAATGTGACCACGCACCGCCCGTTGCGCCGAATCACGGGATACAACGCGTTCAGTTGCCGCCGAACCGAAGCACGTTGCGGACGAAACGCAGTACGACGCCCGCCGCTACCGATACGTCTCGAAGAACCCCCGCCCCTCACCACTGAGCACCTGGCCGCCCACGCGCCCGCGCAGTCGCGCTCGCCCAGCCAGTTGCAGGAACCAGGGCTTCGCAATGCTGCGCGCCGTGGCCGTTTCACCCCGCTCAATCAACCCGCGCCGCGTATCGGTGGCCGCCACATCGTCCACCAGCAGCTCCACCTGCAGCGTGTCGTTGCCGCGCACATCGGTCATCACGCCGCGCGACGGCACACGCAGCACGGTGCCGTCCACGGCGAGCGTGCGATCATCCGTCCACTCCACCTGCTGCGGACGGAACAGCGCGCGGAAACCCAGCGAGTCCACCAGATAGAAGAACACCGGCGCCGATGCGGCGTCCCGATCGGTCTGCTGCACCCGCCCATACAAGAAGGTGAAGTCACCGGCCCGACTGGCGCCCCACTCCCAGTTGACCGAGCGCCACACACCCCAGTTGTGGTCGTGATAGCCCTGTGCATTCGCAAAGCGGAAGCAGTCCGCAACAACACAGGCCTGTCCGCTGGCCCGCCCGCGCAGCACCGGCACCGCATACCCCGACACCAACCCCTGTCCGCCAAGATCGGCGCCCGGGAAGTACTGCCGCGGCTCCGGCTCCAACGTGAACGCCACCTCAATGGGCGGTCCGCCATTCTCCGACTCGGCCTTCGCCCGAATGTCGTAACGGCCATCATCGCGCACACGAAACGCCGCATCGCCCACCACCAGGTCCGCGCGCGTGGTGTCGAACTGCACGCGCGCCGCCGGCACACGCCGCGACCAGCGACGCACCGCACGGCCGTCCACCTGCTGACTGATCAGCACCTGCGCGCCCCACTCGCCGTGTGGCACATCGCCCACCAGCATGAGGGTCACGAACAAGCGCTCACGCCCATCATCCGACACCACATTGGCATAGTGCCACTCTGCCCAGCTCGAGCGCGCGTCCGCCGGCACCGAGGTCGGCACCACGTGCAACCGGTCCATCTGATGCAGCCGCTCGGACGGCGTGGGCCGCAGCCAGGCCACATCGGCCGCATTGTCCTCCCAGGCTCCCGACGCGAGCGGCGGTACAGCTCCCGCGGCCTGCGAGGCCGAGGGGATTTCTCCGAGCGCCCGCACAGGAATCACGCGTGCATCAGCGTCACCGCCAATGCGCAGATACGCCAGCTTCTCCGAAATCTGCGGGGCCGCCATCACCACGTCCTGCCCCAGACGGGGCGAGGTGAGCAACTGACGGTGCACAAAGCGCGCATTGGCGATGGAGAACCACATGCCGCCCACACCGCCGGTCTTGAGCATCTCCACGTCGAGCCCTTCCGGCAGCACGGTGATGGCGCCGCCACCCACCAGCCGCTCATCGCGGGCCTGCGCCATCATGGCCTCGCCGATGGACAGCAGCACGATCATTACGCCCACACCCAGCCCGAATCCGCCAAACAGCAGCGCACTGCGCCAGGGGCGGTGTGCAAGCTGCGCGAAGGCCAGACGGATGATCGTTCCAAAGTCCATGGCGCGTCTCAGTCCCGCAGCCGCTCGTCACGCACGATCGCGCCGTCCTTCATGTGCACCACCCGGCGTGCCGCCTGCGCCAGCTCCTCATCATGGGTCACCACCACCAGCGTGGTGCCGTCCTTATTGAGCTGCTCGAACAGGGCAATGATCTCCGCACCCGTGCGCGCGTCCAGCTCGCCGGTTGGCTCATCGGCCAGCACCAGCGCCGGCCGGTTGGCCAGCGCGCGCGCAATGGCCACACGCTGCTGCTCCCCACCCGAGAGCTGCGTGGGCCGATGCGCCGTGCGCCCGCCGAGCCCCACGTAGGCAAGCAACTCCGCTGCGCGGGCCAGTCGTTCGCGCGCCGACACACCGGCTTCCGCCATGGGCAGGGCCACGTTCTCGGCCGCCGTCAGCATGGGCAGCAGATGAAAGCGCTGAAACACGAAGCCCACGCTGCGCAGACGAAAGTCTGTCGCGGCGCGGTCGTTGAGCTGCGCAACATCCTGCCCTCGCACACGCACCGCGCCACGCGACGGCCGGTCGAGCGCACCGAGCAGGTTGAGCAGGGTGCTCTTGCCGCAGCCGCTCGGCCCCACGATGGCCACGTAGTCCCCTTCGGCCACTGACAGCGACAATCCGCGCAGCGCGTGCACCGCGTCGCCGGCCATGGCATAGTCGCGATGAATATCCACCGCCTCCAGCAGCATGCTTGCAGACAGCGCGCGGCTCATGCCACCGCCTCCTCGCGCAATGTGGCCGCAATGGGCAATCTCGCGGCGCGCCAGCTGGGCAGGATACCCGCCAGGGCGCCAGCCACCACCAGCATGCCCATGGCGCTCAGTGCATCCTGCGGCTGAAACACGAAGAAGGAAATGTCAGGCGGCAGTCCCGGAAAATCCCCCAGAATGCTTTCGAGGTAGCGCGCGGTGAGCAGCCCCAGTCCCAATCCCAGCGCTCCACCCACCAGCGAGAGCACCAGCCCCTCGGCCACGATCTGCTGCACGATGCGTGACGCCTGCACACCCAGCGCGCGCTGCACGGCTATTTCTCCGATACGTTCGTTCACGGACACCGTCATCAACGTGGTCACCAGCAGAAAGCCCACGGCCAGCGACACGCTGCCGAGGATGAAGGCAAGGTTGCGGAAGTAGGCGAGGCGCTCGTCGGCCTGCGCCACCGCATCCGCCGTGGTCAGCACACTCACGCGTGGCAGTTGCGCAGTAAGGTCTCGCGCCACATCGGCCGCATTGGCGTTGGGCCTGAGCCGCACCATGATCGAAGACAAGCGGTCGTCGCGCGCGCCATCGTCGAGTGCCTGCACATCGGCCAGTGGTAGCGCCACCACATTCTGATCGGCACCCAGATAGTGAAATCGCGCCACGCCCGCCACGCGATACACCTGCGTGCCGCGGAAGAGACGGAGCTGCGTATCCCAGCCGGACGCGAGGGTCAGCGTGTCACCCAGTCGGCGATCAAGCGCACGCAGGGCCGCGAGGCTGGCCACCACTTCACCACGCGCGGGCTGTGTCCCCTCGAGCAGGGTGTAGTCCCCCTGCACCGCCGGCTCGACGCCCAGCGCGGCAAGTGTCACGCCCACCTCACCGCGCGGCGCGATGAGCTGTGTTCCGAGATTGGGCGCCACGGCCTGCACCGCCGGATGTCGCTGCAACGCTTCGAGCGTGGCGCGGCCGTCACCCACCGTGGCCTCGGTGTCGAAGGGCAGCGTGCCCTTGGGGCTGAGGCGAATCTGAAATCCGCGTGCATCCAGCAGCTCGCGAAAGGACAGGCGCATGCCGCTGGCCAGCATCACCATGTCCAGCAGCATGGCACTCGACACCGCAATGCCGGCCACGGCGAGCGCAGTACGGGCCGGATGACGAATCAGCGAGGCCAGCGCAAGCAGTGCGCGCATGTTCAGCGGCCCAGCAGCGCCAGCGGCGCCCGCTGCACCAGGCGCTGGGCCGCGAGCCATCCGGCCGCCACACCGAGCACGGCGCTCAGGCTCACAGCCAGCAGCACAACATCGGGCGTGACCAGCGAGAACACCAGCGGCGTACGATACAATCCCTGATAGAAGCGATTGACGGCCAGCGAGCTGACCCACCCCAATCCCGTTCCCAGCACCGCGCCCAGCAGCGCAATGGCCGTGGCCTCGACAACGATGGCCTGCACGACCGTGCGGCGGGAGAGTCCGATGAGCCGCAGCGTGGCAATCTCGCGTCGACGCTCCTCCACACGCAGCAGCATGATGCACAGCAGAAAGATCGCGCTGGCCAGAATGGTGATGACACCAATGGCGCGATGAAAGCGATTGATGACCGCAAACGTGCGACCGGTTTCCACCGCGATATCGCGCGATCGGTGCGCGCGGAAGCCAAACGCATGCGCATTCACCGCCGACAGCGTGCGTTCCGTGGCGGCACTGTCGCTGGTCACCACGGCAAAACGGTCCACGCGGTCACCGTAGCCGAGCAGCGCCTGCAGGTCGGCAAGATGCAGACGCACCTTGTACTCGGAGCGCGCCACTTCCGAAGGGTCGGCCGTGCGTTTCGTGAAGGCCGACACCACGAGCCGCTGCCCCGGCCCGTCCGGTGTGGTGGCCAGGGTGATGGTGTCTCCAACCTCGAGCCCTGCGTCCTGCCGCAGGCGCTCGTCGAGAGCGAGTGTGGACAGCGGGCCTGCGGCGGAGCGGTCCGCCTGCGCGGAGGCGGGGGATACCCAAACAGCGGATGCCGTCAGCAGACATCCGAAGAACATCAGAACTCGCATGATGCCCCCACAACGTGTGAGGGCGGTCCGGCGTTCCGGCGGCGCCATATGACGAATGTCATACCCACATCATGATGCCTGACGGTGGTGAGCGGCAGGGCGGTGACGCCATGCTGAGGACACGGCACGAGCCGTCCGTCTCAGACTACGCTCCCACGACCCAGACCATGCGCCTTTTCCCTGCTCCCTCGAGCGCCCTGCGGCCAGTCCGCCGGCGCGTCGGCCCTGGTGGCCGCTGCAGCGCCATCGCATTCCTGCTCCTGACCCTGCAGGTCCCCGCCGCGGCCCAGGCGCAAACCACAGCACGGCCCGCGGCCTCCACCACCGAATCCACGGCGCCCGCCCCATTTGCCGTGAAAGTCGTGGGCAAGGGACCGCCCATGCTGTTCATTCCCGGTCTCACCAGTGGCGGTGCCGTGTGGGACGACATCGTGGCTGCGTTTGCCGATCGCTATCAATGCCACGTCTTCACCCTCGCCGGCTTCGCGGGACAGCCCCCCATTGCCGCCGACAGCACCTGGCTGCGTCGCATGCGCGACGCCATCGTGGCCTACGCCAAGGCCGAACGACTGGAGCGGCCCATCGTCGTCGGCCACAGCCTGGGAGGCTTTCTGGCGCTCGACATCGCCGCACACGAACCGGCGCTGCCACGAGCCGTGGTGAACGTCGATGGCTTGCCCTTCCTGCCGGGCACCATCAGCCCGGAGGCGACACTCGAGAGCGTCAAGCCCATGGTCGCCCAGATGCGGCGCGCCATGACCGGTGGCAATCCGGCGCAAGCGGCACAGGCCGAACAGATGCAGGAGATGCAACTGCGCAGCATGGTGCGCGACACCAGCAGGTTGCCGATGGTGCGCAGCATGGGCCGGGCCAGTGATCGCGCCACGGTGGCGGAGGCCATGTCGGCGCTCTACTCGGTCGATCTGCGCCCCGACCTCGCGCGCATCACGGCGCCCGTGCTCAACCTGCATGCCTGGGTGGCGTATCGCAGTTACGGCCAGACCCGTCCACGCATGGAGCAACTGCTCGCCAACCAGTATGCCGCGCTGCGCACCGGTACCACCCGCATCTCGGACAGCGCCTACCACTTCATCATGCTCGACGAGCCGGCCTGGCTGATCAGCGAGATGCAGGGCTTCCTCAGCGCGGCCCGCTGATCGACTTGCCTTACCAGTCGTACCGCGACGCGACAACTTGGGGAAGCATGACTGCCCCGACCGCCACTGTTCCCAAGCGCCGGATTCCCGTCTGGCTCTTTCGCCCGCTGCCCGCCGAGCTCGGATGGCCGCCTTATTTGTGGCTGCTGTACGTCGTGCCATTTGTGCTCTGGCCGCTGCTGGCGCGCGCGAACCCCAAGGAACTGCTGATCTCCGGTCTGCTGTTCCTGGTGTTTCTCTGGAGCTACTTCCAGGCGTACTGGGCGCCGTACCATCAGCGGCTCTGGCATGTGGGACTGCAGGGTCTTGTGGGTCTGGCCATGCTGCCGTGGAACGCCGGGGCGGTGGTGTTCTTCGTGTTCGCGGCTGCCGTGGCCGGTCGCCTCGAATCCGAACGGCTGGCCTGGCGTGTGATCCTGCTGGTCGGTTTTGTGGGAGCGCTCTGGGCCTGGGCCGTTGACGCCAACATGTTCACGGTCCTGCCCGTGGCCATCATGTCCCCGCTCATCGGCGCTGTGACATTGCATCAGGAAAGCGAACGTCGTGCGGTGACCGCGCTGCAACTGGCTACGGCACGCAACCGCGAGCTGGCCGCCACCGCCGAGCGTGAGCGCATTGCGCGCGACCTGCATGACGCGCTCGGACACACATTGTCGTTGGTGGTGCTCAAGAGTCAGGTGGCACAGCGTCTGGCAAAGGCCGTCGCAGGCGCAGACCGCAGCGATGCTCCGAGCGCGTCCCAGCAGGATTTGCTCCGTGAACTGTCAGAACTGGAAACGGCGGCCCGCAGCGCCCTGCAGGACGTGCGACGAGCCATCCGCGGCTATCGCGCCACGCTGGACGAGGCCGTGCTTGCCTCGCGCAGCCTGCTGGAAGCGGCTGGTATTGCCTGTGAGGTGCAGATCGCGCTCACCGCGCCGGACAGCCTGCGTGATGCCGTCCTCGCTGCCGTGCTGCGCGAGCTCTGCACCAACGTGGCACGGCATGCCGCGGCGCAGCGTTGCCACATCATCATTCACGAATCACCCCACTTCACCGTGCTGGAAGTCAGTGATGACGGACGCGGTGGCGCGACGCCGGGTGAACGTGCTCGGGGCCACATGAGCGAAGGCGGCGAGGGTTTGCGCGGCGTGGCGGAGCGAGTACAGGCCGTCGGCGGGCAACTGCAGATTGCCAACGCGACCGCGCGTGACGGCTGGCCGCACGGCACCACCGTCACCGTGACGCTGCCCCGCGAACAGCTGGTCGAGCCGGTCACGGAGCAGGTCGCATGATCCGCGTGGTGGTGGCCGAGGACCAGGCCCTCGTGCTCGGGGCGCTGGCGGCGCTCATCGACGCCGAATCCGACCTGACAGTGGTGGCGCGGGTGCGCGATGGCGACGAGGCGCTGGACGCGGTCACCGCGCAGGCAGCCGACGTGCTGGTTACCGACATCGAGATGCCCAATCGCAGCGGGCTCGATGTCGCAGCCGAGATCCAGCGCCGCAAACTGCGCTGCCGTGTGGTCATTGTCACCACCTTTGCCCGCGCCGGCTACCTGCGTCGCGCGCTCGAGGCGGGCGCGGGCGGCTACATCCTCAAGGACAGCCCGGCGGAAGAACTCGCCAATGCCATTCGGCGTGTGCATCGGGGCGGCCGTGTCATCGCACCGGAGCTGGCGGTTGAGGCCTGGCAGGAGGCTGACCCACTCACTGATCGGGAACGCCAGGTGCTGCGTCTGGCCGGAGACGGAGCGTCCGCTGCGCGAGTGGCTGAGCAGTGCCATCTGAGCGAAGGCACCGTGCGCAACTATCTGAGCAGCGCCATCGCCAAGGTGGGTGGCGACAACCGCATCGAAGCGGCGCGCATTGCCCGCGAGAAGGGCTGGCTGTAGCGCAGCGACGTCAGTCCACTCGCTCGAAGCAGGGATCCTTCTCGGGATTCGCCGCCGCCCACTGGTACACACGCTGTACCGCCGCCACCGCGCCGGGCACGTCGCCCACCGAAGCGGCGACACGACCCAGTCCGGTCACCACACTCGGCAGCGAAAGCGACTTGGGCGTGCCCAGAAACGACTCACCGCCGCCGCAGGTGCGACGGTTGCCGCGCGAATTCACACGTCCCTGCGCGTCCACGCGAGCAGTCAGCCAGCCGGCGCCCCGCACGAGTGATGCTGACAACGCGTCACGTGTCGATCCGCCCGGCATGACGGCATGCACATCGGCACCGATCTCGAGTGCCACCGCCTGATAGTTGGTATCCCAGCTGCCGCCTTCGACAAACCATCCCTCCGGCGACTGCAGTTGCAGCGCCCTTTGCACAAAGGTCTCGGCACTGCGGCGCAGCGCATCGTCGGGCGCCAGAGCCGTGCAGGCCAGCAGCGCGCGGGCGTCGAACAGCAGACGATTGGGCGCCGCCGCGTCCGCCGCGAGCAACAGCGGCGCCTGTGTGTGCAACCACGCGGCGCTGCGCACCGCCTTCGCCTGCAGCTCGGCCTGACGCGACGCGGCAATCAACGACACCCCGTCGGGCTGCGTGGCCAACGCCAGGAGTGCCGTACAGGCATCGCCAAGAAAGAATGCGGCGCCGCTGGCCACGTCGGCATCGCTCATGGACTGTCCCATCGAAACACTGATCGGGACACGAGCCGGCAGGCGTCCCGAGGGCTCCATGGTGCTGAAGCCCGCCTTGATGCCGTCAAGAGCCCGCTGCGCCTCCGCGCGCGCTCCCGCAGCGAGCAGCAATCGATGCGCCGTGCCGGTACCCATCTGAAAGCGCGACGCGTACATCTCCCCCCACTGCCGGTTGCGCCCGATGAGACGCTCGCCGGGCAGCGGAGTGCCGGCTATGGCGAGACGCGGAGCCTCGCTGGGGAAGCGCGTGTGGAACAGACGATCAGCTTCGCGCAACCGACGGGCCGTCGCGGAATCGACGGCCACGCGCACGTCTGTGGTTGTACCTGACGGCGCATCGGATGTGCTGCTCGTCCCGTTGCCGCAGCCCACGATGGCCAACATCATCGTCAGCATCATCGCACCCGGTGGGCGCCCCGCGACATGTCTGTTCATTTAGGCCCAACGCCCGAGTCTCTAGGCGGGTTTCCCGGACTGGTGGAGCCGGACCTCGCCGGCCACCTGCACGCCCTCACCGGCCCGCGCGCCCAAGCGTACTTGGATCGGCGTCGCGCAGCGCAATCAGCAGATGGGACGCGCCACCGTGGATGCGGGCAGGCGGGATGCGCGGATCGAGATCGTCAACGCGGTACCCGAAAACGGCCAGCACACGCGCCGTGGTCTCGGCGTCGAGTGCCTGACTGTGTGTGGCGGGCGAGCGGAGCGCCGCCGACATGGACGCCGCCTGCACACGGCCTTCCACGGCAATCGCCGTGCCGTCGTGCAGGACGAGCGGATACGCACCGTTGCCGTGCGCCTCGGCAAGCGCAGCGCCCAGCGCGATGGTGGCATGACCACAAAACGGCACCTCGCTTGTGGGCGCGAAGTAGCGAACCTGCCACTGACTCGCCTGCCGGGCAGCAAAGACCGTCTCGGAGTAACCAAAGTCTGCCGCGGTGCGCTGCATGACCTCATCGGCAGGGAACTCATCGAGCAGGACGACGCCGGCCGGGTTGCCACCCTGGCCGTCGAGGGAGAACGCGGCAAAGTGCTGGATACGCATGGCGATGTATGGCAAAGGAGAAGTCTGGTCCGGTGATGGAGTTGGCAACGCCGCGGCGGCGGCCGACTGGCCGTGCGCGCATGCGCCGCACTCCTTTTACACGCGTTACCCCGGCCCGTCACCGTGATCGGTCGCCGACGGAAGACCATCCCTTCCCTGGCCGCTTCGTCGACGCATGACCTCCGCCAGTTCCGTCAGACTCAGAAGTCGTCCCTCCTGCGGCGGCATGCCCGCCAGCGTGCGAAAGTGCCGCCGCAGGGTGGCCGCGGACGAGTAGCCGAACTGCTGTGCGGCGCCCTCGATCGTGCGGCGCCCCGCCTGCAGAGCATGCGCCACCGCGAGCACCCGACACACCTGCAGGAAACGCAGCGCCGGCACAAAGCCCGCCTTGCGGGCATGCCGCACAAACCGGCCACGCCCCACCCGCGTGGCCTTGAGCAACTGTGCCTCGGCGGGCCAGTTGGCTGTGAGTTGAGGCAAGGCCGGCAGTGTCCCGTCCACCGGCGTCTGACGCGCGTGGCGGTTCGCCAGCTGCAGCGCGGTGCGTGCCATGGACAGCAGCACGGCATCGTCGCTCCACACCGCACGCAATACCGCCGTGACCTCCTGCTCGCCGATCTGCGAGGACGCCTCGAGCAGTGGCGACGCCAGCGACCGCGGCGTGCATTCGTTGGCCAGCAGGATGTCGGCGCAGCGAAAGCGTCGCTGCGGCTGCAGCAGCGCGTGCAGCACCGGCGAGGCGGGTGTCTCCAGCAGCGCCACGATCACCGGCGCCTGCCCCGATGCCGCCAGCGTATCGAGCCATGTGCACGACCTCTGCAGATCGCCGTGAAAGTCATGCACCAGCGCATCATGCCGTGTCAGCACGTCCCCCACGGCGGCGCCGCGCGGCGGAGGCAACGCCGCACAATGCATGGCACGCTCGCACAGGCTGCGCGTGCGCAGCGAACTGAGCGCAACGTGCCACATCAGATCTGCGCGGAATGCGGCAGAATCGGATCTGTCCGCGACATCATGCGCGTCATATCGTGCACCCCGTGTTTCGTGTTCGTCTGCAACATGCGCTGCACCGCGGTGCTGCTCAACCGGAGTCAAGCAATGACAAAGCCTGCAACCGTGCATGTGCACCTGCAGGAAGGGTTCGAAGCCGAACCGGTCCGTGTGTCCATTGACGATCGTGTCGTGCTCGACGCGCCGCAGGTACGCACCAAACCGCAGATCGGACTGGCGCACACGCTGGAAGCGGACACGACCGCGGCGCACATCGTGGTGCACATCGAACTTGGCCGCCGTCACACTGCACGTCGGGTCGAGGTGGACCCGCAGCGCACACCCTGGGTGGGCGTCTCCGTGGGCGAGAACGGCGAAGTCCAAGTCCGCACGCAGTCCGAGCCTTTCGGCTACCTCTAGCCAACCTCGCCGCCGGATGGCGGCACACCACGCGCCGTGCCTGCTCGGTGGCCTCGGCGACAATGGAGGACCGACTCATGCATGACATTCCCAACGCCACCGGTCCACGCCGGCGCGCCAGCGACTTCCCGCCCCGCAGCGCTGCGGCGGCAGATCTCGACGAGGTCGAAGAAAGCATGGGCAGCGACATCGACGACGCCGTGCTTGCCGGTCAGCGCGACGAAATGTTGCCGGTGCTGCCCATTCCGATCTTCCTGAGCGCGAGCGGTACCTATGAGTGGTCACAGTCAATCAAGATTCCCCCGGTGCCGGTCCCCATCCCCAATCCGCCCATACCGCGCCCCATTCCGCGACCCGGACCATTGGGCCAGGCTGAGGTGAGCGAAGCAGGGACGGCCGAAACGCTGCGCGACGCGCAGCCGAGCGACGGCATCGAGTACGCGGCGGTGAACGAGCTCATCATGCTGCGTGAGCGGCTCTGCCTCGACATTGACGGCCGCTATCCGCAAATGATGGCCAGCGGCACGCTGTACCAGTTCATGACCGAACGCACACACTGGATCGCGCGCATCGCGCGGCAGTCCGACGGCAGCTACGCCGGACCCATCTGGTACACCAGTGGGAACGTCACGTCCTTCCCCTACACACAGGTCCGCATCGCGGTGCAGCGCAGCCGCTTCAAGAGTCAGCGCAGCGCCACCGTGACCTTCCGCGCGCCGGGTGGCGCCACACGCGTGCGGACCTACCGCTGGAACTCGGCCTACATCCACCCTTGCGAGCTCGAATACGACACCGTGGCCGGTGCCACGGCCGTCACGCAGTATCACACGGGCTCGCACCCCAATCGCCCCGCGGCGCTGGCCTCGGAGCTGCTGTCCATCGAGACCGTGTTCCGCCGCGCCGGCTTCAATGTCTCGCGCGCGGGTGACTCGCCCATCCCGGTCACCGGCGCCGGATCCAACGGCCGCTGGAGTGTGGCCGAGATGCATGATGCCATGCAGCAGTACTGGTCACGCTTCGCCAACCGACCGCAGTGGGCCGTGTGGACACTGTTTGCCTCGCTGGCCGATCAGGGTACCAGTCTCGGCGGCATCATGTTCGACGACATCGGCCCCAACCACCGTCAGGGCACCGCCGTGTTCAGTGACTCCTTCATCGCCCAACCACCATCGGGCGACCCGGCGCCGGCGGCCTGGGTGGAGCGCATGCGCTTCTGGACGGCGGTGCATGAACTCGGACACACCTTCAACCTCGCGCACAGCTGGCAGAAAGTGCATCCCGCCTCGTGGGGCAACAGCTGGATTCCCATGGCCAACGAGCCTGAGGCGCGCAGCTTCATGAACTACCCGTACAACGTGGCGGGTGGTCAGTCGGCCTTCTTTGCCTCCTTCGAGTACCGCTTCAGCGATCAGGAACTGCTGTTCATGCGGCATGCGCCCGAACGCTTCGTGCAGCAGGGCAACGCCGCCTGGTTCGTGAATCATGGATTCGAACAGCTGCGGGTGAACGACACGCCCAGTCTCGCCTTCGAACTGCGCAGCAACCGCATGCAGGAGGAAACCTCCACCTCCGCCACGGTGCCCTTCCTCGACCAGGTGGTGCTGGAGTGCAAGATCACCAACCGGACACGCGATCCGATGCTGATCGACGAGCACCTGCTGGATGGCATCGATCATCTCACGCTCGTCGTCAAGCGCGAGGGCGGCGCGGCGCAGGTCCACCGCCCCTATGCGCAGATGTGCTGGCACGGGGCGCGCAAGGTGCTCATGCCGGGCGCATCCATCTACACCTCGCTCTATCTTTCGGCCGGCAAGGATGGCTTCTACGTCAGCGAGCCCGGGCGCTATGTCGTGCAGGCGGCGCTGCATCTGGCCGACGAGGACATCATCTCCAACCCCTTCAGTCTGCGCGTCCTGCCACCGCGCTCGTACGAGGAAGCGGCGTTTGCCCAGGACCTCTATGTGCCCGACGTGGGGCGTGCACTGGCCTTTGACGGCACGCGGGTCATGACTTCGGCCAACGAGGTCCTGCGCGAGGCCATCGAGCAGTTCAGCACACATCCGCTGGCCACACATGCCCGCGTGGCGCTGGCGCTTCCGCTGGCTCGCATCTTCCGCACACTCGAGGAGGGCGACATCGCCGGCGTCGACGCGTCGCGCCTCGCCTTCCGCGGACAGGCGGCGGTGGTGGACGAGGCAGCGCCGCTGCTCAAGAAGGCGCTCAGCACGCACGCCGTGGAGGCCGCGCGCATTCTCGGCCACATCGACTTTGCCGACTACGCCGCCCAATACGTGGAGATGCTCTCCGACGGCGGTGAGACCCGGCAGGCCAGGACCGAGCGCAACGCGGCGCTGCAGGCGCTGTCCACGCGCGGCGTGAAAAGCGAGATCATCGAACAGGTCAAGGAGAAGCTGGCGGGCAACTGACCCGCGAACACGCTGGTGGCACCGGGGATGGCCGACGGTAGAGCCATCCCCGGTGGGCGGTTTGCAGTGGTTTGCCCCACCGCGCACCGAGGCGTAGCATTGGGGCATGACCCGTTCATTTCTGCTTCTTATTGCATGCCTTGCCGCCGCGTGGGGACGTCCGCTGGCGAGCCAGGCCCCGAAGGCCCGCGCTGCCACACTGCTCTGGCAGGTGGATGGGTCGGAATCCGGCGAACCGTTTGGCGCATTGCGGGACCTTCTCCTGCATCGAGACGGTAGCGCCTGGGCACTCGACTCAAAGGATCAGGTCATTCGCCGCTACGACGCGCGCGGCAAGGCGCTCCCCACGATCGGCCGCAAGGGAAGTGGCCCAGGCGAATTGCGAAACTCGAATGGGATGGCTCATTGAGCGCGACGAGCGCGACGAGCATCGCCTGCGCCTTGTGGATCTGAGCGGTCAGCCCGGTGGCAGTACTCCGGTTGCGGATTGCGGTCAGATCGGCATGGAAAAGGTGTTCATTGAGGCGAGAAATTCTGACAAGAGCAGCATGCTCCTCGGCTATCCCTTCACTGAAGGCGGAGGATTCATTGGCGATAGGCGCGGGCATGTGTGGTGCGCGACCCGCACCAGCACCCGCATGGTCAAACTCGCACTTGGCAGGCAGGACACGGTGACCAGGACCTCGCTGGAGATCCCCATGCGCACGGTGGAATCGAAAGAGCGCGACGTGGTGGTGCAAAGCACGATGAAGGCCCTGGCGCAGTACCGCACAAACAACTTCGACGCCAGCAAGGTCCCGACACGGAAAGCGGGCATCAGTGCCTTCAGTGTCGACAACGATGGGCGGCTCTGGGTGTTGCACACCCCACCATGGCTCAAGATGGTCTCCACCTTCGATGTGTTTGACGGGAGCGGTCGATCGCTGTTTCGGGTGGAACTGCCCGTCCATACGCACCGCGGCCTGCCCATTCTGGCCAAGGGTGATGAGCTCACGCTCGTTACGGTGGACGAAGACGAGATCCCGCACATCGCGCGCTTCCGCCTGCGTTGAGTGGCCCGCAGGTCCCCATCGACCTAGATTGGTCACGACAGGTTGTCTGATCCGGGCGCGTCGCTCCGGATGCCCGAACGCCCGAAGGTGCCCTCCGTGCCCCGCATTGCCGCCTTGCCGTTTCAGCTGTCCGCCGAGCATCAGGTCATCAGCGGCGGTTCCGTCACCACCACCGAAGAGCGCAGGAACGGCGTCCTGCGTCTCGAGGGTGACACCGTCATCGTGCAGTGGCGGGTCGAACGCGAGATCCAGCGCATCGGGCCCGAGATTCGCACCGACACCGAGCTCGCGGGAATCCGTGAGGTGACGATTCCCATTCATGCCCTCGGCGACGCGCGCATCCAGAACCGTGGCCGCCTGTGGTGGCGCAAATGGGAGATCGTGCTGACCGCGCGGGACCTCCAGGCCTACGACGCGCTCGCCCGCGAAGACGGTTTCGTATTTGCGCATCCCTCGGAGCTCATCCTCCCGCTGCGCAAGGATGCCGTGGATGCAGCGCGGGATTTTGCGTCGGAGGTTGAACTGGCCATCGCCGAGCATGCGCTGTCTCTGGCGCAGCGACCATCGGACACGAAGCTGCCGCCCGCTTCCTGACGATGCCATGCGTGTGCCGGGGCGCGAGACGCGCACGCACACGATGATCCCCGTTCGCCGCCACCGTTCCGACCCTTACCGGATGCGTCCCGAGGCGGCATGTTGGGACGTCACCCCCACACCCCGGAGCACGGCATGGCGGTATATCTCGACGAGAGCATGATCGGCAAGGATCGGGAGATCAACTACCCCCATCTGCTGCTGTGCATTGGCGTGACCTGCCAGATGGCGGACGGGACGCTGATCGGCTGTCACATCGACTCGGGTGGCGATGTCGAAGACAAGAACCTCGCCGAATTGCGGCAGTGGATCACGGCTCATGGCGGTGCCGCGGTGAACCTGTACCTCATTGGCAACCGGCACGTGAACCGCAAGCACAACGGCAAGTCGGACTTCGAGAAGGCGTACGCGCTTGGTTTCACCGGCAAGGTCTGGGTGTTCGACACCGCCGGCATCGCGTCAACCGACGGACACTTCGCGCGCCTCACCAGCAATCCGACTGATCCGAAGGGCATGTGCGACATCCGCGTGTGCGCAGATCCTGATGTGCGACCCTACAAGTTTCACGCGTCCACCGACGACATTTCCGGTCTGCAGGTCGTAAAGCGTACTCTGACCCCGACCGGTTACGCGTATGCCGCGCCACGGATCAAGACGACGCTCCGGTGCGGAATCACCATCGCGTCGCTGCCGGCTCCGCTTGCGCGGTCGGACTTCAAGTTCATCTCCATTTGAACAGACAGCATCCGGCGCGTCGGGTGGCAACCGCGAGGGACCAACCGGTCCGCCGCAAAACACCGCGTCTTCCATCTGCAGGGTTTGCACTTCCAGACAGCGCGCGATAGCGTATCCCATGCGCCAGCGACGTCGCCAGGTGCTGCAGGTCAACAGTCGCTGCACGGGAGTCGGGTCATGACGGAGGGCAACACGCCGCGGCCTTCTTTACGCACGGTGATTCCGTTCAAGGAGTCGCTTTGTGGCCTGCCGTTCGGTTTCGCCCTTTACGACCCGGACCTCTGCTACGTGTATGTCAACGAGATCATGGCGGCCTTCAACGGCGTCGCCGTCTCGGACCATGCGGGCCGCGTGATCGAGGACATCCTGCCGGCGCCGCTCGTCGCTGATGTGCGCACGCACTTGGAGCGGGTGCTCGAAACGCGCTGCGCCGCCACTGACGTGGAGATTCGAGGCATCACGGCCCGGTCGAGCGAATGGTGCACCTGGGGTTGCGATTACTTCCCGGTCTGGGCACCGGATTGCGACCGCGAGGGACCGCCCTCACACGTCGCCGCGCTGGTTCGGGACATCACCGTGCAGGTTGGCCTCGGTGATCGGCTGGACCTGCTGCGCAGTGTGTTGCAGCAGAGCTCCGACGCGCTGTATGTCACACGGCCCGATCAGGATTTCCGTTTTGTCTTCGTGAACGAGGCCACCGAACGCCACTACGGTCGGCCGGCGGCCGAACTGCTGACCATGACGCCCTGCGATCTCAATCCGCAGTGGACTCTCGCGGATCTGCGCGCCTCGTGGCAGCACATGACCACCATCGGGCCTCTCGCCTTTGAGACCGTCCACCGTAAGGTCGACGGCCGCCTCGTGCCCGTCTTCATCCAGTCACGGGCCGTCTGGCACGGTGGTGTGGGCTACGTGGCCGGTGAGATTCGCAGCCTTGAAAAAGAGCGGGCGGCCGAGCAGGCGCAGCGCGCGCTGCAGGAACAGCTCGAACATGCGCAGCGCCTCGAGGCCGTGGGCCTGCTGGCCAGCGGTGTCGCACACGACTTCAACAATCTGCTGGCGGTGGTGCTCGCCAACGCCGACCTGCTGACGGCGGACGAGCACGGCAGCGAGGTGGCCGACGCCGCCACCGCCATTCGCGAAGCCGCACGTCAGGCCGCAGACCTCACGCGACAGCTGCTCACCTTCTCGCGTCGTGACTCCGGCGCGCGCGGCGCGGTCGCGCTCAATGGCGTCATCCAGCAGGCCGTGCAGCTGCTCCGCGGCGGCATGTCAGAGCGTATCACCGTGGAAACGGAACTGCAGGATGCGCTGCCGCCGGCACGTGGCCGCAAAGCCGAACTGGCGCAGATCGTCATGAACCTCATGGTCAACGCGCGCGACGCCATGCCCGAGGGCGGGCGTCTGCGCGTCAGCACACGACTGGGAACAATGGCGGACGAACGCGCCTGCCTTGAACTGCGTGTGGCCGACACGGGCATCGGCATGGATGAGAAGACGCGACTGCGCATCTTCGAGCCGTTCTTCACGACCAAGGAAACCGGGCGGGGCACCGGACTCGGCCTGTCGGTGGTGTACGGCATCGTCCAGCAGCTCGGTGGTACCATCGAGGTGGACAGCATTCGAGGTCAGGGCAGCACGTTTACCGTGCGCCTGCCTGTCAGCGAGGACGACGAGAGTGCGCATCCCCCGGCGGCCAGCGGGCCGCCCGGCGGACACGGTGAGTTGATCATGGTGGTGGACGACGAACCCGCTCTCCGCCATGCGGTGGCACGCATGCTCACACGGCTTGGCTATCGCAGCATTACCGCAGAGGACGGCGAGGACGCCATCGCGCGTCTGGTGCTGGGCGGTGATCAGGTGGCGGTTGTACTCACCGACCTGCGCATGCCGAAGATGCCCGGTGACGAGCTGAGCGAGCATGTGCATCGCATGCGCCCGGACCTGCCCGTGCTGTTCATGTCCGGGCAGGCTGACGATGCCACCGTGCGCGACACCCGGCTGGCCAACCACACCGTGCTGGCCAAGCCGTTTTCACTCGATGAACTGGCCGAGGCCTTGCATCAGGCCCTCATGACCTGAGGGCCTGGCTGCTCAGCCCGCGACGCGCTGCGCGGCAATCACCTCGAGCATCTCGCGCACGTCGGTGAACTTGACACGCGGACGACCGGCGGCCGCCCCGCGCTCCTGCTCAACCTTGTCCAGCAGCTGCCAGTCGGCCCAGGTGGTCACCGTCACCCCACGCTCGGCCAGGAGCGCATCGATGCCGGACACATCGTCGGCCAACTTCGGCACGTCGCCCGCGGCCACGTCTGCCAGCAGCTGATTCACCGTATCGGTGGCGCAGAGCTTGTTCGTGCCGATGATGCCCTGCGGGCCACGCTTGATCCAGCCCGCGACATACAGGCCGGGAAGCGTGCGCTCGCTGCCCGCCTGCTCCACCACATGCCCGTTGATGTTGGGCACCACCCCGTTGCGCTCGTCGAACGGGACACCGGGCAGTCCGCGCCCCTTGTAGCCCACCGAGCGAAACACCATGCCAACCGGCAAGGTCTCGGTTTCATCGGTCGCCACCGCCCGCACACCGCCACGTCCGTCAGCCTCGAGCCGGTTGCGCACGAAGGTCAGGCTCTCCACGTGCTCGCTGCCACCAAGCGCCACCGGCGACGCATTGAAGTGAAACACCACGCGACGGCGCGCGCCGCTCAGCGGACGCTCGGCCCAACCACGCAGCACCTCGAGATTCTTGGCCGGATTGCGGTCTTCCATGTTGGCCAGCTGCTCGGCGCTGGCCGCATCGAGCTCGAGGTCGCGCGGATCCACCACCACATCCACGCCATCCAGCTCACCGAGCTCACGCAGCTCGGGCGTGGTGCAGGCCGCCTGCACCGGACCACGACGCGCCACGAGATGAATGGTGTGCACCTGTGAGGCCGCAAGCGCCTGAAGCGCATGGTCCGCCAGATCGGTGCCGGCCAGCACGGTGGTGGGCTTGGCGAGAATGCGGGCCACGTCCATGGCCACGTTGCCGATGCCCACCACGGCCACCTCACCCTGCGTGAGATCGAACTGCGCCGCGGCATAGTCGGGATTGCCGTTGTACCATGCCACAAACTCCGTGGCTGCGTGACTGCCACGCAACGACTCGCCGGGAATACCCAGCGTGCGATCGGTATCGGCGCCGTAGCACAGCAGCAGCACATGATAGCGCGCGCGCAGTTCGTCGATGCTCACGTCCTTCCCGACATGCACGTGACCGAGGTAGCGGAATCCCGGCTGCGACGCGATGCGATCGAAAACGCGCGTGACCGATTTGATTTTCGGATGGTCCGGCGCCACGCCGCCGCGCACCAGGCCAAAGGGCGTGGGCAGACGGTCAATGAGATCGATGGCGATGCCGGGCGCGGCCTTTTGCAGCGCCTCGGCGGCGTAAAACCCGGCCGGGCCCGATCCGACGATCGCAACCCGCAAGCTGTTGAGGGGGATGGACATAGTCCTGAAAGATAACCAGGCCGACAGTGAACAACACTTCATACAATTCTCGTGCAAGTCGTTACGGTGTGGCACTTTACGCTCTTGCCGAGTGCGATGGTCGGCTGAATACTCGCATGGTACGTCTCGGCCTCGCTGCCTTCCCTCAGGTCCCACCCGCGAGCGCCCGATCCCTCTCGGAGGCCTCTCCCATGCGTTGTGCCCGCGCGCTTCCCCTCGCTCTTGCCACCCTTGGCCTCTCGGCCTGCTCAACCGGCAGCGACCCCGTTTCCACCACCAGCCCCGAGTTGGGCAGTCCCACCGCGTCGGCAGCGGCCAACGCGCAGCCCGAATTGCAGGGTCGCTACATCGTGCAATTCAACGACGACGTCCGCGATCCGCAGGGCCTGGCCATCGCCATGGTCAACGGCAATGGCGGGACGCTGCATTACACTTACACGCGCGCCATCCGGGGTTTTGCGGCCACGCTGCCGCCGCAGGCCATCACGGCGCTCGCGAGAAACCCGGTCATCAAGCTCATCGAGCCCGATGGCATCGTGACCGCTTCGGCCACACAGAGCAACGCCACCTGGGGTCTCGATCGCATCGATCAGCGCGATCTGCCGCTGAGCAGCAGCTACACCTACAACGCCACCGGCGCCGGGGTGCGCTCGTACATTCTCGACACGGGCATTCTGCCGGGACACGTGGAGTTCACGGGACGCCTGGCGTCCGGCTTCACGGCCATCAGCGACGGCCGCGGCACCAGTGACTGCAACGGCCACGGCACGCACGTGGCGGGTACGGTGGGCGGTACGGTGTACGGCGTGGCAAAAGGCACCACACTCGTTCCGGTGCGTGTGCTCAACTGTCAGGGCTCCGGCACCACCAGCGGCGTGATCGCCGGGGTGGACTGGGTGGCCAACAATCACGTCAAGCCGGCCGTGGCCAACATGTCGCTGGGTGGTGGCGCAAGCAGCACGCTCGACGCCGCGGTGGCCAACGCCGTCAATCTTGGCGTGACCTTCGTGGTGGCCGCCGGCAACAGCAACGCGAACGCCTGCAATTACTCGCCGGCCCGCACAGCGTCGGCCATTACCGTGGGCGCCACCACCAGCAGCGACGCGCGCGCATCGTACTCCAACTTCGGCAGCTGCCTCGACCTCTTTGCGCCTGGCAGCAGCATCACCTCGGCCTGGTACACCAGCAACACCGCGCTCAACACCATCAGCGGTACCTCCATGGCGAGTCCGCATGTGGCGGGTGCGGCGGCGCTATATCTCGAGGGCGCACCAACCGCCTCGCCTGCCACAGTCACCAACGCCCTCATCAGCAACAGCACAGCCAGCAAGGTCACCAGCGCAGGTTCCGGTTCACCCAATCGCTTGCTCTACACGCTGTCCTTTGGTTCGGGCGGCGGTGGTGGTGGCGGCACCACCAATCAGGCGCCAACGGCCTCGTTCACGTTCAGCTGCACCAACCTGAGCTGCAGCTTCAATGGCAGTGGCTCCAGTGACCCCGATGGCAGCATCAGCAGCTACAGCTGGAACTTCGGCGACGGCACCACGGCCACCGGTGCTACGCCCAGCAAGTCGTTTGCATCGACCGGCAGCTACAACGTCACGCTCACCGTCACCGACAACGGCGGCGCCACGGGAAGCCAGACGCGTAGTGTGAGCGTCACCGCGCCGTCAACCGGCATCAACCTCAACGTGAGCCTGTCCAAGCAGCAGGGCGTCAATCGGGCCACGCTGTCATGGAGCGGTGCGACCAACAGTGTGGATGTGTACGTCAACGGTGGCAAGGCGACCACGGTCACCGGTAGCAGCTACGTCGATGTGATCGGCCGCGGCGGTGGCACGCGCAGCTATCAGGTATGCAACGCCGGCAGCACCACGTGCTCGAACAGCGTGACCGTCAGTTACTAGGGCACACGATGCGGCCTTGACGACAAGAGAGGGGCCCGGCGAAATGCCGAGCCCCTCTTGTCATTTGGACTCAGCGACTGGTGGAGCCGTCGACGCGATTGAAGCGAATATTGCGCATGCGACCCTGTGACAAGAACGCCTCCACCACGGCACCCGTCGCATTGCGCACAAACCGCATCGTTGTCCCCCCGCCACCAAACTCATCGCGGCCGATCGCACGAAGTGACATCCCCTCGTCACCCGGGAAGCTCGCTACCAGCGCGCCGTTCGACGCCGTCAGCCTCCAGAGCACGCCATCGAGCTCTTCGCTGCGGTACGTCCCGGCAAACTCAACCAGGTTCACCGCGCCCATCGATTCTGCATCGACCCGTGCAAACACCATGTCTGGCTGATTAGGGAACTGCCAGGTCAGCCGCGTGGCCGGCGCCGTATCACCTGTCGGCAATTCAAGACGCAGTCGCGCCGAAAACGGCGCACCGATCACGGTAAACTCGCGATCTGAATCGGCACGCAGGGTGAAGGCGCCAGGCACCGTGACGCGAAGCTGACCATCCGCTACCACCAACGTGGCGAGGTTGCTGCCGCCAACCTGCCGATACGTGCCGACATATCGGCGTAGCGTGGCTTCTGGAACAACCATCGCCGGTGAAGCGCTGGCGGCGCCCGAAGTCGCAGGAGCTGATGCCACCGACTTCGCAACGGGCTCCAGCACGGCGCCCAAGTGCACCGCTGCCACGCCACGAGCCAGCGCGCTGGGGTCGCTCGACGCCAGGTTGCACAGCACCGCCACCGAGTAGTGCTGTTCGGGGAAACGCAACAACTCGGCGCGATATCCGCCCCACGCGCCTCCATGACTCACCGCACGTTGTCCGCGGAATCGCTCGTGGATCAACCCCAGCGCATAGTCGAGCTCCTTTCCATCGTTGAGCCGACCGCGCACCAGCATGCTATCCACCATGGCCCGGCCACCAACCGCCGGCGTGTAGAAGTTCTGATCCCAGCGCAGCAGGTCCTCGACCGTGGTGAACACCGCACCGTCGCCGAGCTGCATCCATCGCGGCAGATCATGTCGATACCCCCCGCCACGCCGCTCATAGGCCAATGCTCGGTTCGGCAGCACCTCATCGTAACCTCCCAGAAGTTGCGAGGACCGCATGCCGAGCGGAGTGAAGATCCGCGATTGCGCTTCCTCACGCAGCGACTTGCCCGTCACCCGCTCGACGATGAGCGAGAGCAGGAAGTAGCCCGAATTGCTGTACAGGTGCTCGGCACCCGGCGTGAAGTTGAGTGCGCGTTGTTGCGTGAGCAGGCGCAGTGCATCGTCGGACGTGGTGACATCGTCAAAGCGCCGACCGGAGAGCAACAGCAGGCCGATATAGTCACGAAGACCGCTCGTGTGGTTCAGCAACTGCCGAATCGTGATGGGGCGCTCGTACGCTGGCAGCTCGGCGATGTGCTTTCGCACGTCGTCATCCAGCGACAGCTTGCCCTCCTGCGCCAGCAACACGATGACGGCCGCGGTGAACTGCTTGCTGGTGGAGCCAATGTCGAACACCGTGCGACTGGTAATGGGCACCTGGCGCTCGAGGTCCGCCAACCCATAGCCTCGCGTATACACCATGCGGTCGTCGCGATACACACCGACTGCGCACCCAGGGCTGTTGGGCTTGTCGTAGTCGGCGAACACCGAATCAACCCTGGGGTCCGCTGCAATACCTGTGGCACTGGATTGTGCGGACAGCGGGGAGCCAGCGCACAGCAGCAGCAAACGTGAGCATCGGTACAGAAAGCGCATCGCCCTGCCTCGTTGAAGGTCACGCACGAAATTCGCGCTCAAGGCCGCGCGCTTGCCACTGCCGACGCATTCAGGAATCGCGGATCACTGCGCAACGACGCCAGCAGCGGATCCATACGCACGTACGCCGGCGTGAAGCGTGACGGACCGCGCTGCAGGTCGCTCAGCCAAGCCAGAGCCTGATCCCGGTGCCCGCTGACGGCGGCCACCTGGATGGCGCTGTAGAGTGTCTCGAGACGCATTGGTGCACGGGCAGTCTCGCCAGCCTGGGGCGCTTCGTTGACCAACTTCACGGCGAGCTGCGCCCGAGCCAACGCTTCGGTGTTGCGGCCCAGGAGCGCCAATGCCACGCCCTCACTGAGCAGCGCATACCACTGCCGCACGTTCGGGTTACCCTCACGCGCAAACGCTCGCAGCGCCTGCGTGGCCAATTGCCTGGCCTTGGCACTGTCGCCACGGACCGCGGCGATGACGGCGCGTGTGTTGTACCAACCGCCCTCACCCTCCTGATAGTCCTCCGGAGTGAGCGTCTGCATGACATCATCGAAGGACGCGTCAAGCAGCCAGTCAAATCCAGCGAACTCGGGCAGGAACTGCTTTGGTGTCATGTCACGAAGTACCTCGCGTACGGCCGCGCGCGCCGCCACGGAATCACCAGCCGCCATTTCCGCCTCCACGGCATACAGGGCCGTCATCACATTCGACGGGGAAAGAGCCCGCCCCCGCCGTGCCGCCTCGCGAGCGTCGGCCACACGTCCAAGATTGAGAAACGCCTGCACCTTGGCCGTCCAGCTCTGCGCACTGCGAGGATCCAGCGCCTGTCGCCGTTCGAAGTACTGCAGCGCCTCGGCATGTCGGCCAAACGACTGTGACTCCAGCAGTCCCATGTTGCCGAGCGCCGACACATCGTTGGGATCGAGACGCAACGTGGCCTCGAAGGCGGCACGCGCCCCTTCCGCATCGCCTTTCACCAGACGCAGATAGCTCGCCATGGCCTTGTATCCCAATGCACCGTTCGGATCGAGCCGCTTCGTTCGTTCGGCAGCCATGCGCGCGGAATCGGCGATTGCGGGCGAACCGCCACCATTCGCGTAGACCAGCGCCAGCGAGCGGGAAATTGCCGCCCAGGCCTCCACCAGCTGACTGTCGCGCGCCACCGCCTCCCGGAAATGCACCAGCGCCGCACGCTGCGCGCGGTACGTGCTGTTGGAGTTCCAGTCCACCGCCGCCTGACCACGCAGATAGGCATCGTACGCCCGCGGATCGCGCGTCGCCACGCGCACCACCTTCGCGCGATCCTCACTGCCCAGAGCCACCTGCATGGCCTCCACCACCTCGGTGGCAATCTGCCCTTGCACGGTCAGCACATCGCGAAGCTCGGCATCGAACGGCGCCTGCCACCGACCCTGCGGTGTGCCGTCGGGAATGACCTCCACCAGTTCGGGACGGACAATCACGCGCCTCGCCTCCCCGGTGCCCACAACCCGCACGCTCCCCGTGAGGAGATACCGAACCCCCAGCTCTTCCGCGATCTGCTGCGGTGGTTTGCGACTGTCGCGGTAGAGGTTGGAGCTGTTGCTCGCGATCACCGTCGCCCCCGGCACCGCCATCAGCTTGCCGCGGATTTCATCGGTGATGCCATCCGTGAGATAGGCGTCGGTGCTGTCCCCCTGATGCACGAAGGGCAGCACGGCCAGCGACCGCGAATTCTCGGCTGACACGTTGGCCGTTGGACGCATGAGTGCCCAGCCAGCCGCCGCCAGAAGCAGGGCCGCGCCCACACCGGCCGGAAGCAACCAACGCTTGATCGAAGCGCCCTCGGATGTCGCAGCGGTGAATGTCGCCGAGGCCGCCGTGCGCTGACCGCTGCCCGGTGTATGGGCCGAGGGTGTGCTGAGCGCGGGTGCCACAGCGCGCGCGAACTCGTTCATCGTCGCAAAGCGTTCCGCCGGCTTGAGCGACAGGGCCCGATACAGCACCGCCTCGATGGATTCCGGCACGTCGGCACGAGCGCGGCGCACGCTGGGCACGGGTGTGGTGAACCGCGCCGCGATGAGTGCCGCCGCCGTTGCACCGTCAAATGGTGGCTCGCCAGTCAGCAGTTCATAGGCCACGCAGGCCAGCGCATACTGATCGGCACGCCCATCGACCGCCTCGCCGGTGGCCTGCTCCGGCGCCATGTAGCGAGGCGTGCCCACGGCAATGCCGGTGGCCGTGAGGTTGTTCTGCATCCCTGAATCCTGCAGGTCGCGCGCAATGCCGAAGTCCGCCACCAGCGTGGCGCCATCGTCGGTGACGAGGATGTTTTCCGGCTTGATGTCGCGGTGCAGCACCCCTTCGCGGTGCGCGTAGGCCAGCGCCTGCGCCGCCTCACGCACAATGGCCAGCGCATCGTTCACCGGTAGCGGGCCGCGCGTCCGCAACAGGTCCCGCAGGCTCATCCCGGTGACAATGGGCATGGTGAACCACAACCGCCCCGCCGTTTCACCCGAATCGAAGACACTCAGGATGTGCGGGTGTTGCAGCCGCGCCGCCACGCGGATTTCCCGCTCGAATCGCTCGTTCCCCACGGATGCGGCAAGGTCCTCGTGCAGGACCTTGAGCGCCACCGGTCGGCCGTGCTTGACGTCGAGCGCCCGATACACGGTGGCCATGCCCCCCTGACCAAGTACGCCCTCGAGTACATAGCGATCCCGCAGGCCGTTAGCGAGAGAGTCGTGCACAGGGGACAAGGCAGCGGTCTCAGGTGGGGATGGAGCGCGGTGCGGTCCAGCAGACGGATGCGCGAATCTGTAGAGCGCGACTACATAGCGCCATCGAGCAAAGGCGCGCAATAGGGCGTCCAGCCAAGACCGGGTGCCACGACATGTCGCAACACCCGGGCAATGGCCATGCAACATCAGCGCATACAGACAATCCGTGAAGCCGCCGTCACCTGCCGACGGCACCAGAGCAGTCAGACCGTTTTCAGGTCGGCCATAGCCGCCTCCAGTTTGTCGAACGATCCGGTCCAGCCCTTCGTCATGCCACCGCGTTCCGCAACAAACGCGGCCACTTCATCGGCGCTGGCCTCGCCCTCCACTTCCGTGCACACCGTCACGCGTGACTGTCCGTCGTCTTCCGGCGTAAAGGTCACCGTGTTGCGGAGATAGGCTGGCCACACCGGCGCGCCGGGATGGCGCGCGATCTCCCCCGCGGCGTCGGTGAAGCACTGCGTGTACACCAGACGGTCGGGGCGCTGCATCTCGTGGTACGTGAAGCGGCCGTGCATCTGATGACTGCCGTTCTGCATGACGAAGGCGGCATGACCACCGGGCCGCATGTCGGCCTGAGTAAAGGCCATGGTAAAGCCCACCGGCGGCAACCACTGCGCCACATGCTCCGGCGTGGTCCACAGGTCGTAGAGTCGCTCCACCGGCACGGCAAAGCTGCGCGCAATGACAAACACCTCTCGCTGCGTATGCTGCTGCTCCACGTACTCGGCCAAACGATCCCAGGTGGAGTTGCCGCCGGCCATCTTGATGAACACCCGCGTTTCGCGCGCCGCCTCGGGTGATTCGAGCAGCATGACGATGTCGAGCTCCGTGCGGCCACCCAGGTCGCGAAAGGTGGCCGTCACACGGAACAGGGGCTTGGCATCGGCCGCGCGCGCGCCGTGATCATACACCAGACGCGACTCGGGTACGACTTCGTGATAGCGCGTGAAGTTGGGCCAGTCCGTACCGTCGGGCCCGTGCATGGTGTAGTCCCAGAATCCGCCAACCCGCAGCTCGCGCGCATGCGTGGTGATGGTGAAGCCGCGCGGCCCCCACCACTTGGCCAGGTGCTCAGGTTTGGTCCAGGCCTGCCAGACCAGCGAGATGGGTGCGTTGTAGATGCGCGTGAGACGGATTTCGCGGGCGCGGTCAGCGGTCGGCGTTGGCATGATCATCGGACGGGTGCTGGGGCGTGGGAGTGTCGGGGAGTGAGGACGCACTGTTGCTGGCGTTGTCGCCGAGGCTTTCGAGGTAGGTCTCCAAACGATCGAGACTGGCCTCCATGTAGGCGCGGTACTCGTCGAGCAGGGACGCCACTTCGCGCAGCGGCTCCGGATTGAGCCGGCAGGGTCGCCACTGCGCGTCGCGCCCCTTGCTTACCAACCCGGCGCGCTCGAGCACCTTGAGGTGCTTGGTCACGCCGGGCAGGCTCATCTGGCCGAGAAAGGGCTCAGCGAGCTGCGTGACACTGGCCTCGCCCTGGCGCAGGCGGGCCAGCAGGGCGCGACGTGTGGGGTCGGCGAGAGCGGAGAGGGTTTGACTGAGGCTGTCCTGCATGATTTACCGATGGGTTAATTAACTTGATGGTATACTAATGGAAACAGGTCGGCGCGCAAGTGCAGTTCGACCGCGGGCGCTAGCTGCCTGGCCGGGAGGCTTCAGTGGTCGGCGGTGGCGGGTGCCGCTTGCGGCGGTGCCGGTCCGGTCAGGGCGCGGCGCGGTATCTGGTGGGTGATACCCCGGTCCATCGCTTGAAGGCCCGCGAAAAGGCCGCCACATCACGGAATCCGCAGCGCTGGGCCGTCACGTGCACGGCCAGGCGGTCGGACCGCAGCAGGTCCTCGGCGACACTGCGGCGGAGTTGGTCGAGCAGATCTTCAAAGGTCAGGCCTTCATCGCGAAGACCGCGATATAGCGTCTGCCGGCTCATCGCGAGGGCACGGGCCACCGCGTCCATCGTCACGCTCTCCTTGCCCAGACGCTCGCGCAACTGCGCATGCACCCTCCCCGAGAGTGTGCGAGCCTCGTCGAGTGAAGCCAGCAGAGCCGCAGCCCGTTCGAGTAACACCGCACTCACATGCGCGGGCGCCTGACGTACCCGGAGATGCGGCCAGACGGGATCGAACAACAGAGCGTTGCGCGATTGCCGGAAACGGACCGGGGCTCCGAAGGCCGCCTCGTATCTGGCAACGGGACCGGCCGGCGCATGCCGGAAATGCACCACCCGCAGGAGCGGTGGCATGGCCTGGACGAGCCGTGTGCCACGTGCAATGCGAAGCAGGCTGGCCTCTGTGATCTGGCGCCATGCACGAGGCAGGTCGCGATCGTCGACGAACCACAGGCCATCGCGCGACATCTCGAGCGGAAAATGCGGACCGTGATGCCGTGTCCCCACGTCGAGCGTCAGGCGCGCGTAGCGATTGAGGTGGGCATGGGCCTCAGCCATTGTCTCGCAGGTGCTGCCGATGACGCAGACAATGCTCGTTTCCGTGGCGTGCACTGCCGAGCCGAAATCGAGGATGAAGAGCGGATCGTTGGCCGCTGTCTCCGCCGCGGTAACCAACAACAGGAAAGCGGCGGCCGAGATCCGCGCCTCGTGGGTGGCAAGGTCGTCCTCATGCAGACCAGCCGACGCGAGCAATGCACTGCGCGACAATCCCCGGGTGCTGGCGTAGTCGAGGAACGTGCGGGCCATTCCCGCGCCGAGTGTGGGCGAGTGCAGTCCAGCTGGCGGCGCAGCGTGAGTCATGGGATCAACAGGTTGGCGCAAACTGCACAGAGGAAGGCGACGCAGGAATCGTAGGCTGAGGAGACCCCTACACGAATCTGGAGCCTCCATGACACCACCATCGCCTGCAGTGCCCATCCGTACGCCATCGGCAAATGGCAGTTTCGATCCGGCGACGGCCGCCAGTACCGTCCGCATCGCCGCACAATGGATGCGTCGCAGCACGGCCCTCTGGTTGACGGTCGCGGTGGCTGGCCAACTGTTGTTTGGCGTGTATGTGCTGCGGTTCTACGGCGGCGCCGCCTGGCGTGGCGACTTTGCCCAATGGTCTGCCGTCATGCCACGCGGGTGGGTACCTGGCGATCACGGTGGCAATACGGCGGTGGCTGTTCATCTGCTCGTGGCGCTGGTGATCTGCGTTGGCGGCCTGACTCAGCTGGTCCCCATCATCCGACGCCGCGCTCCTGGCGTTCATCGCTGGATGGGTCGGGCCTTTGTGACATCGGCGGTGCTGGGGGCCACCAGCGGCTTTTGGCTGCAGTGGGTGCGCGGGGGGACTTCTTCACTACCGCAGAGGCTTGGCACAACGACCAACGGGTTGGTGATTCTCGTTTGCGCATTGTTGGCGTGGCGCAGCATTCGCCGCCGCGACATGAGCACACATCGTCGCTGGGCTTTGCGCCTTTTCCTTGCTTCCAATGGGGTGTGGTTCTTCCGCATTGGCCTCATGTTTACGCTGCTGGCATTCGGGCGACCGGTCGGATTTGATCCGGAGACCTTTCGCGGGCCACTGCTCGTAGGCCTGGCATGGGCGGAGACCATCGTTCCTCTTGGCCTGCTTGAGCTTTGGCTGCGGAGCGAGCGGGCTGCCACGGCACTCCCGCGCTGGGCCATGTCGGTGCTACTGGTGTTGCTGAGCGTGGGCACCGGCATGGGGGTGACCGGCGCGGCGATGATGCTGTGGTTGCCGCACCTGCGCTGATTGCCGCGATCGACACGCGCGCCTGCGTCGTGACCCGAACATTCGCCGGCCTGCGCGTCAGGGGAGCACGGCATGCACGCCAATACTCGCTCACCCTGAGGGAATCCCATGCGTTCCGACTCACGCCTCTCCTGCCGCACACCGCGCCAAATGCTCACGCTGGCCTGCACCGCGTTTGCTCTGTTGATGGCACCAGCGACGACATCCGCACAAACCGACCAGCTCGTCCAGTGGACCACCGCATCAGGCGGCAATGGGCATTGGTATCGCTACCTGTCCCCGGTCAGCATTTTCGAACCCTTCTCGTTCGCGACCGCGCAGAGTGCGGCGGAGGCGAGTACGTACAATGGCCTGCAGGGCTATCTGGCTACCATCACATCGCAGGCCGAGCAGGATTTCATCAACGGCGCCTTCTCGTATCTGTTCGGATTCGGTGGTACAGGCACCGCGTGGCTAGGCGCGAGTGACGCCGCAACAGAAGGCGAGTGGCGCTGGCTTGGCGGACCCGAAGCCGGACAACTGGTAAGCTACACCAACTGGCGGCCCGGCCACCCTGTCGCCGCAGCAGGCTTTGAGAACTATGACCTGCTGGCGCTCAGCATCTTCGGCGGAAACCCAACAACGTACGGATGGGTCTCGGTCGAACAATCGGGCGGTGCACTCGGCTACATCATCGAGTATGGCAACGGTCCGGTGACCACCGTGCCTGAGCCAGGGCCGCATGGCTTGCTGGCGGCGGGACTGGCTGGCCTTGGCTGGATGCTACGGCGGCGGCGCGTAACGGCGACACAGGCCTGAACGAAGAACGCGCGGCGCGCGTGGCACCAGCTATCGCGCGCCGCACATCGCGGCGCGTCCGCATTTTTTCCTCTTCATACATGCATCCACGGCAATCCATGCTTCAACGGCGCACGTAGCCCGGGGGATGTCCACACGGACCTCTGCCCCGCTGCTGCGGGGTCCCCCCCAATTGAAGGAGAGACGATGCGCCCCTTTACGCAAACGGCCGTCGCGCTGCTGGCCGCCCTGGCCATGACCGCCTGTGCCGAGCAAAGTCCCACGGCGGCCGATCCGGTACTGGCACCCTCCGCCTCGGCCTCGTCGCACAATGCGCACGCCGATGCCGACATTGGCACGACCGCCGGCTGGTTCGATGGAAAAGCCGTGACCTTCTTCTACAACAAGCCCTTCTTCTGCAAGGGCGAACCGACTGGTGGCGCAAGCTCCGGCTGTGTGTTGGGCGCGGAACCATCAGCGAGGCCTCGTGGTGGCAACATCCCGGTGGTGTACGTCATGACGCCGCTGGGTTTCGAGCCGGAAGGCCTGCATTGCCCGACAGTGGGACAGTGCATCAATCATCCGTCCACCATCGATGCCTCGCGTGTGTTTGGCGCGGGCGCCGAAAACCTGCCACTCCCGGCCCACAGCCACATCGTGGATCAGCGCACCAGTGGCTGGTGGGAGATTGAAGTCATTGGCGTGACCGACCCGCAGGTGTGGAACAGCATCGCGGCAGCCAAGGATCTGGCCACTGTGCGCACCCTGCAGGAAGCGGGAAGCGGCATCACGGGTGACATCCCCACCAACCTGTTCCTGTTCTTCGGCGTGCGTCCGTAGGCCGCATCACGGCGTCTGCGTCCTCGTGGCGGCGGGACAGTCTCGCCGCCACACCACTCCGGGAGGTCACACATGGAACAACAGGTTCTGCGCGCGTCCCTGGCACCGCAGCGTTCCGTCGTTCGCGGTGAAGCCATGTCAGGCGTCATCGGGATAGCCGGCGGGACATTGGTCATTGTCGGTTCGTGGCTGCCGTGGTTCACCTTGTATGCCGGCCTGCATCCGCTGCGAGGCATCACGGGACTCAACGGCAAGCTGCTTGCCGCGAGCGGACTCCTGGCCGCGTTTGTCGGTCTGCTGTTGCTGATGAAGCCGCGGCGCGCATTGCACTGGCTGCTTTGCAGTCTCGGCCTATGCCTCACACTGTTCACGGCATGGATACTCGCCGGTGTGCCCGCCACCTACCGGGCCATGCAGGAGAACCCATTGCTGGTGGCGCAGCTCGGGCCCGGGTTGTGGGTTGTGCTCGGCGGGACGCTGCTGATAGCGGCGGGAGCCTCCATCAAGACGAAACGCGACGCCTGACAAAGGGGGTTCGACGCTGCTTCAGCTTGTGCCCCACCTCCACAATGGCCGCAATGAGCGGCTGCAGCTCACGACCAAGCTCGGTGAGCGCGTACTCCACGGTTGGTGGTGACGTCGGCATGACGTGGCGCGAGATCACGCCCATCTGCTCCAACTCAACAAGGCGAGCAGACAGTACCTTGGCCGATATGCCGTGCACGTCGCGACGCAGCTCGCTGAAGCGACGCGGCGTCTCGCGCAGGTACCAGATGATGTGCGGCTTCCATGCGCCACCAATGACACGCATGCATTCCGTCAGGGGACATTCGGCGGGTGGAGGCGTCACCCGGTTCTTGCGCATCGGTACCGGCATCGTTGTCTCCGGTTACCGCGTGGTAACCCGATTCTTCGTAAGGGTGATGGTTCAGGTAACTTAAGGTAACCAGATTGCTCCTCGTAACGACAGGCACATCGCGGCCTGCTGCGTCACCACCAACCACGAGGAGCAACGTCATGGCACGAGTCGCCATCGTTTATCACAGCGGGTACGGCCACACCAAGGTGCAGGCCGAGGCGGTACACCGCGGGGCATCCCGCGTACCACGCGTCGACGCAGTGCTGATTCCCATTGAGGAGTACGAAGCGCATTGGGAGGAACTCGACCACGCCGACGCCATAGTCATGGGAGCACCGACGTACATGGCCGGAGCCTCGGCCCAGTTCAAGGTCTTTCTTGACGCCACCTCGAGCCGCTGGGCGGCGCAGCGCTGGAAGGACAAGCTGGCTGCAGGCTTCACCAACTCCGCCGGCTACAATGGCGACAAGCTCAACACACTGCAGCAGTTCAATCTCTTTGCCATGCAGCATGGGATGATCTGGGTTGGACTGGGGCTGCTTCCGGGAAACCATACCAGCCAGGGTTCACCCGAAGACCTCAATCGACTGGCCGGCTTTCTCGGCGCCATGGCGCAGTCCAACGCCGACCAGCCCGCCGAGTTGGTGCCACCGGCCTCCGATCGCGCCACGGCCGAGCATTTGGGGCAACGCGTTGCCGAAGCGGCCCTGCGCTGGGCGGCTGGCGTTGAAATGCAGCAGGGAACGACTGCTGCGGACGCCACACTGGCGGTAGGCGCCTGACATGGCCACAGCTCATGCCGACTCGTATACGGCCATCGCAGCGGTGATCACCGAGTACTTTGACGGTCTGCACTACAGTGACTCGACACGCCTCGCGCGCGTGTTTCATCCGCGCGCGCAGTACGTAAGCCCGACGGAGCACCCTTTGGTGTACCGGAGCATGGCCGAGTACTTCCCGATCGTTGATGCCCGGCCGTCTCCCGCCAGCCGCGGTGAAGCACGACAGGACCGGATCATCTCGATCGAACTGGGTGGACCAGTCCTTGCGTTTGTGCGCGCTGAATGCGCCATAGGACCAAAGCGTTTCACCGACTTCCTGACCCTCGTGCACACTGACGGTCGCTGGCAAATCATGTCCAAGGTCTTTCACTTCGACCTGCAGGGCTGACCACCAGCCGGCTCAAGGCCCCCTCACACTCAATACCGGACCGACACCCGTGCCCTACATCAACATCAAGATCACCCGCGAAGGCGCAACCCGCGCGCAGAAAGCCCAGCTGATTGCCGGAGTGACTGAACTCATGGTGCAGGTGCTCAACAAGAGCCCGGCTACCACCTTCGTCGTCATTGATGAGGTCGAACTCGAAGACTGGGGGATTGGTGGGCTCCCGGTGGACGAGTATCGCGCGCAGCAGAATCGATGAGGGCAGGCTGCTACCGTCCAGATGCCAGAAAGCCGAGCACCGCCTCCCCTCGCGGTGACAGGCGGTTGCGTAGCAGGCGGAGGTCTTCGCCGGACTTGGCTGGTGTCTCGCGCAACGCGATGCGCGGGTCGGGCCGCAGCGCGCCGAGTTCAATACGAAACACCTGGGCCTGCGGAGAGCATCAGATCTCCCGTGAATCCCGGACAATGCGCAGCCCTACGTCACCCGACGTATGGCTCCGCCGTTCCAGTGGCTCAATCGTAGGCGCGGCCCCATGACCTGACCGACGACCTGAACCACGAGGTGTTCCGTGACTATCCGCCGCGCACCACTCTCCAGCCTCTGCCCGCTGATATTGTGCCTCGTGAGTTCTCAGGTCAAAGCCCAGACCTCACCGACCTCCGCGTCAGCGCTCCCGCGCGTGCGTCTCGTCGATGTGACGAACGGACGCCCGCTCGTCACGGGCGCCCTCACCGGACGGGCCGGCGACACCTTGCTCATCATGCCGGACAGCACCGAAGGAGAACCGCAGCGCTTCTCCCTCTCCTCCACGCTTCGGGTCGAGCACAGCATCGGCATGCAGCGCCGCACCATGCAGGGGTTCGGGGTCGGCGCACTCATTGGTGGCATTACGGGTGCCTTGATTGGTGCGTCGTCGTCCAACAAGAAGCCCGACTGCCCGCCGGATCAGCTCATCTGCGGAAACTTTGGCCCGTCTCCATCGGCGAGTGGCGGCGCAGTACTGCTCGCGCTTCCCGGTGCCATCATTGGCGCCATCGCCGGCTACAACACACTGCGCGAAGGGTGGGTGGCGGCCGACGACGATCGCACGCGGCTCACCGTTGCTCCGCTCTCCCGTGGCGGCCTGCGCGTCGGCGCGGCGGTGACATTCTGACCCGCCGACCGTTTGCGCAACGCACTACCGTGACCGCCCCGGCACCAACCGCAACCGATGCGCCGCGAACCGCTCCACGGCCTCACGCGTGAACGCCAGCGGGAAGTACTCCGCCCGTCCGAACGGCTCCACGAGATTGGCGTAGAACGGACTCCCGGGTTGACCCGACTGCCCCGGCAGGTTGGTCGCCCAGCTGCTGTCGGGATGCACCAGGTCAAACACCTCGCGGTACGTTGCGCCCACAGCCGCCACAAACCCCGCGCCGCCGTGGCGCTCCACCGCCGGCGCGTCGTAGGCCGCCACAAAGGGATGTGGCAACTCGCTGCGGTTGAATCGCCCCCAGCGCCACTGGGTCATGTCAGCGCCAAAGCGGGCACGCAGGGAGTCGCGTGCAACCAGCAGGGCATTCTCAAGCACACCCGCCGTTGGTGGTGCGTCCGCTCGCATACGCGCCCCCAACTGCGGGCCGACAAAGCGATACGCCGCCGCAGCCAACGACTCGCGCGTATGCTGGCCATCCCAGGCGGCCAGAGCGGCGCGCAGTCGCTCGGCCTCCGCGTCCTGTGCCGTCCAACCGGCAAAGAGCCGCGCGTCCCGCGCACCGGCCGCGTTGAACGCGTCGTGCTGCAACTGTCGCGAATGCGCCGCGTCAAACGGACCGGGCGTCGCGAACTGCTGCTCCAGCCGATCCTGCCGCTCACGCGCCGGACCACGCTTGAAGAACAGCGGCGGATCGTAACCCTCCGGATGAATGTCGTGATTGGCGGTGGCGATCCAGCCGCGACTCGGGTTGAACTCACGCGGCAGATCATCGCGCAGTCCCCGCCACTCGTAGCGCCCATCAGCGGGCACGGGCAGACGGCCATGCCAGTTGGGGCGCCGCGGCGACGCGGCCGAGGCCTGCCAGGCGATGTTCCCGTCCACATCGCCGCAGATCATGTTCTCGGTGGGCGCCAGATAATAGCGCTGCGCGTCGAGAAACTCCCGGCAGTCGCGCAGCGCCGGATAGCGCAGCGCACTCAGGTAGCCCGCACTGCCCGGCAGGTGCGCCGTGCTGCGCAGCAGATAGGCCATGCGTCGCGTCTGATCGATGTGAAACACCGGGCCACGCGACGTCAGCCGCAACGTGGCCGTATCACTCAGCGCGCCCTTCACGGCAATGACTTCGCGCACGACACGTGGCGCTTCCCACACCCCGGCAATCTGCACACGACCTGCATCATCCATGGGCGCCACATACACGTCGGACTGATCGGTGCCGACAATGGTGAGTCCCCAGGCCAACCGCTCCGTACGCCCGATCATCACACCCGGCAGGACGGGCTCGGTGGCACCAATGGCACGATACCCCGGTGCATCGAGATGCACGATGTAGCGGAACGACGGATTCTCGACGGCCCGATGCGGATCGTTGGCCACGATGGGCTTGCCACTCCGGGTGAGTCGACCGGAAATGACCCAGTTGTTGGAGCCCGGTGAGTCTTCCTGCACGCCGTTGTTCACACTGGCGCCGCTGCCCTCGAGTGCCGCGTAGGCCGGCAGCAGTGGTGGCTTTACATCACCGGTGCGAAGCGCCTGCAGCGCGGTGATGGCCGCGCTGTCCAGTTGTGCGAGATCAAGACCTTCGGGCAGCACCAACGCACGATAGGGCGAGGGACGCGCGAGCCGGTTGGCCGAGTCGGCGCCCACCCGCAGCACCTCGCGCGCCAGACGCAGTTCGGCAATCGCATCAGCCAACGGCATGGCGGTCTGTGTGCGCAACACCAGATCCTCGGCCGTCCAGCGCCCGGGCTCAACGCCGGTGAGCGTGAACTCCACGGGCAGCCGTGTGCCCGCCTGCGCAATGAAGGCGTTCACCCCCCGCGCAAAGGCATCGAATACCCGGCGACCGGCCGGGTGATAGCTGGTCCACTCGCGCTCATCATGCGGGCCGCGGAAGCGCAGCAGCCGTGCGAGGCGATCGTGCGCCACATATCCGGGCCCCATGATCGCACTCAGCTCGCCGCGGTACATGCGACGGTACATCTCCATCTGCCACAGCCGGTCCTGCGCCACCACAAAGCCCTGCGCGAAGAACAGGTCATCGAGCGACTGCGCGTAAATGTGCGGCACACCCCAGCGGTCGCGAATGACCTCCACCGGCGCGCGCAATCCGGTCAGCGTGGTGCTGCCGTCAATGCGCGAGAGCGCCGCACGCGCGAGCGCATTCAAGTCGGGCGGCTGACTGGGCTGTCGCGCGCCAAGCAGCAGGGTCAGCGCGCCGACGGCGATCATCAGCGCGGGAGCGGTGGTGCGTCGGCTCAATACGGGCCGGACACGATCGACGAGGCGGGTCATAGGCGCAATGTTACGCCCCATTGCCGCGCCCTGCGAGTTCGCCGACCTAAGCCTGCAACAGCGGCACGCCGTAGGCCGTGAGCATGCCATCGCGGGTGGCCAGGTGCAAACCGCGCGCCATGGCCTGCGCCACCAGCAGACGGTCAAACGGGTCAGCGTGGTGCGCCGGCAAACGCGCGCTGCGCTGGGCGTCGGCGGCAGACACGGGAAGCTCCACGAAGCCGGTCTCAGTGGCCGCATGCAGCCATTCCGCGGGCAGCGTCAGCTTTCCCTTGGTGGCCTTGATCTCAAGCTCCCATGCCGAGGCGGCGCTGAAGTACACGACACGACCTGGGTCGCTGATTGCATCCCGCGCTTCGCTGCTGAGACGGTCCGGAGCATGCAAGGCCCACAGCAGCACATGGGAGTCGAGCAACAGGTTCATGACTTGCGGCGAGGCTCGGCTACACGGCGCAGCGGAGGTGGCTCAAGCGGTCCGCCGTAGAACAGCGATTCGATCTCCGCGTCATGATCCCAGCAGTCCGGCGACTCGATGACAGCGCCCGCCAGTTTGCCGAGTTGACGGGGGGCGGCGCCGGCCGCGACCGGCACGAGACGCACCAGCGGCGTGCCGGCCTTTGAGATCACGACCTCTTCACCATCCAGCACCTCGGCGATGAGCCGGGAGAGCTGGGTCTTGGCGGCGTGAATGTTCACGATCTTCATTAGTCTAGTCTAGTTTAGCTAGCCAGTGAACTCAAGGTGAGCCATGGGTGTTGGCGACAGTCTCCGCGCCAGGAGGCCGGACTCGCCACGGCCTGCAGCGCCTCGTATACTCGGCCTGCCCCACCATCGCCGCGTCCGCCAGACCCTGTGGCGCAGTCGCGTGACTCCCCCGCCTCCGCCATCCCATGCGATGGCGTCCTCCCTGTGACTGCCTGCCCCATGAAGCGCGCCCTGCTCGTATTCCTGCTCACCGCGCCGCTCTCCCTCGCTGCTGCGCAGACCAGCGACTTCAACACGCTGCGCTTCCGCGAAGTCGGCCCCGCCAACATGAGCGGTCGCGTCGTGGACATGGCGGTGGTCGAGTCCAATCCCTACGTGTGGTATGTCGCCTCAGCGACCGGCGGCGTGTGGAAGACCATCAACAACGGCGTCACCTGGCAGCCGGTCTTCCACCGCGAAGCCACACACTCGGTCGGTGCACTGGCTGTGCATCAGCGTGACACCAACATCGTGTGGGTGGGCACCGGCGAACGCGCGAATCGCCAGAGCAGCGGCTGGGGCGACGGCGTATACAAGTCCACCGACGGCGGACGCAGCTGGCGCAACATGGGGCTGCGCGAGTCGCATCACGTGGGGCGCATCGTGATGCACCCCACCGACCCCAACACGGTCTTCGTGGCTGCCATGGGTCACCTCTGGGGACCCAACGACGAGCGCGGTCTCTACCGCACTACCGATGGCGGCAACACCTGGCAGCGTGTGCTGGGGGTGAACGAGCACACCGGTGTCGTGGACGTGGCACTCGATCCGTCCAACCCGCGTGTCATGTACGCCGCCACCTACGAGCGGCGCCGCGCACCGTACGGTTTTGACGGCGGCGGACCGGGCAGCGCGCTTTACAAGAGCACCGACGGCGGCGACACCTGGCGCAAGCTCGCGCCCAGCGGTGCGTTTCCGCGCGACTCCGTGCGCCCCGGTGTCCGCCCGCCCACACTGCATGATGCCAACGGTCTGCCACTCGGCGAGTACGGCCGCATCGGCATCACCGTGTATCCCAAAGATCCACGCATCGTGTACGTGTCCATCGAGCAGGGCTGGCGCTACAACGCCTCCACGGCCTACGTCGGACGACGCGCCGGCATCTATCGCTCGCAGAATGCCGGCGAAACCTGGGAGCGCATGAGCGACTGGAATCCGCGCCCCATGTACGCCAGTCAGCCGCAGGTCGATCCCAACGATCCCTGCCGCATCTACATGCAGAACGAATTCTCCGTCTCCACCGACTGCGGCAAGACCTTCACCGCGCCGCGTCAGTCACTGCATGGCGACGACCGGTTTGTGTGGATCGATCCACGCGACTCGCGCCACCTCATCAAGCTCGACGACGGCGGCATCGGCGTGTCCTACGACTTTGGACGGACCTGGCTGTTTGTGCAGTCTCTGCCCATCAGCCAGTGGTATCGCATTGCGGCAGACAACGCGCGGCCTTTCAACCTCTATGGTGGCTTGCAGGACAACGGCAGCTGGTACGGCCCCAGCGCCACCTATCGCTCCGAAGGCATCCTCAACGAAGACTGGACACGCATTGGCGGTGGCGACGGCTTCTTCTCGCTGCCCGACACCACCGACCCGCGTGTCATCTACTCGGCCTCGCAGTACCTCGGCCTGCAGAAGCTCGATCCGCGTACGCTGCAGCGGCAGGATGTCCGGCCTGACAATGCGCGCGGCGCCATTGGCGCGCGCCGCAATTTTGATGCGTGGTTCCTGGTGCAGCCTGAAGCCGAGCTGGCCAACGCCATGGCGGGTGCCAACTGGGATGCGCCGTATATCATCTCGCCGCACGATGGTGCCACTCTTTATGCGGGCACCAACAAGCTCTGGAAGAGCACGAATCGTGGGCTGACCTGGACCTCGCTGGGCGACATGACCACCGGCGTGAACCGCCGCGAGCTGCCCATCAACGGCCGCCGCGCGGACGAACTCACGCCCTCGCAGGACGACGGCAACCCGTACTATCCCACGCTCACGGCCATCGCCGAATCACCGCGGCAGCGCGGCCTGCTGTATGTGGGCACCGACGACGGCAACGTGAAGGTCTCGCGCGACGGTGGCGCAACCTGGCACGATGCACACTCACTCATGGGCCGCTTGGCCAGCAACGCCCTGCCGCGCAACGCCTGGATCAACGGCATTGAGGCCTCGCGTCATGCTGTGGGTACCGCGTACGTGGTGGCCAACAATTATCGCAACGACGACTTCGGCAGCTACATCTACAAGACCACCGACGCCGGCCGCAGCTGGACATCCATTACCAGTGACCTGCCGGCGGGTCGTGTGGCGCGCACCCTGCGGGAAGATCCGCGCAATCCCAATGTGCTCTACCTCGGCACCGAGCTCGGGCTGTTTGTCAGCACCAACGGCGGCGCAAACTGGGCCGAGCTGCGCGCCAACCTGCCCACGCTGGCCATCAACGATTTGCTCGTGCATCCGCGTGACAACGATCTGGTCATTGCCACACACGGACGCGGCATCTGGATTCTGGACGATGTGAATCCGCTGCAGGAGCTCACACCGGCTGTGAAGGAGTCGGCCGCGCATCTCTTCCGCATTGAACCGGCCTATCAGGTGCGGTTGGCTGCCGAGAAGGCGCACATGGGCGACATGGTGTTCCGTGGCGAGAATCCGCCGACTGGTGCCATCGTGCAGTTCTGGCTCAAGGATGCCACCACGAAGCCGACGTTCACCGTGCTTGACGCGAGTGGCAAGACCGTCGCCACTCTGTCACCCAATGTGCGTGCAGGCGTGAACCGCTTTGTATGGGGCCTGCGCCACGACTCCCTGCCTGCCGGTGTGCGCGGCGGGGGCGACGAGGACGAAGGCGGCGGTGGTGCCGCGCGCGCCCTGCCCGGCCCACTTGTGCTGCCGGGTACCTACACGCTGCGCATGAGTGTGGGTGGGGTGCAGCGCACGCAAACGGTGCGCGTCATGGACGATCCGCGCATCAACGTGACACCGGTGCTGCGCGCCAAGTGGCACGCAGATCTCCTGCGCATTGCCGACGTGTATCGTACGGCGGTGGAGCTGAATCGCGGCAAGAACAGTGCGGAAACCCGCGAGTTGCTACGCCGCGTGAGTGGTCTGTACAGTGCGGTATCGGGATGGACGGGGCCCATGACTAGTGACCAGACCGCACAGTTGCAGTACTTCAGGCGGAAGATCGCCGAGCTGCGGTAGCCTGCGGTCACCAGCACGATTACGTCGGGCGCCGGGCTACTCCCCCTCGAGCGCCCGAATGTCGTCGAGATCCTTCGTCCTGCCACTGGCGCGCTTGTTTCTGATGAAGGCTTCGCGGCCAATGAATTGCACGGGCACGTCGAACAGTGTGCCCTGGACGGATTCCTGCCAGGCGCTGGTGAACTCAACTCCACTGATGCTGGTCAGGATATCAATCCGAAACGGCGGGATGCCCAACTGAATCACCTGATTCGGCGTGGTAAAGTCTTTCTCAGATACTCCAAGGGCAGCAAGGGGCGCACCAAAATCAACCAGAGCACGCCAAGTGCGGGTGGCGTTCATCGCCGTGGGTTCGACCCAAACGTCAAGGTCGCCCGTGACGCGCGGCACGCCGTGCGCCGCGAGGGCGTGTGCGCCAACGACCAGAAAGCGCACATCCTCCACTCGCAGCGCAATAAGCAGCTCCCGAAAATCGTCGGTCATTGTCACACATCGCTTAGCAACGGCCGCACCACGACCGGCATGGTGGCGCGGGTATACGAAGGAAGAGGTCGTCCCGACAACCGCCACGCTTCGAGCGTCAGCGCGGTCACGGCAGCGACACGCTCGTCGACTGTGCCGCCCATGCGCCGGTCGCCAGCCTCGGCACTCCCGAGGGCGACTACGCGAGCCGTGATCTGTCGACGATTGGCCATAAGGGGAAAGTTAGCGTTATCCAAGTGTCTTGGCTCGCGAAGTGCGCCTCTTGCCGGGACGCCTAGGGTATGACATATTGTCATACTGGAGGTGCGAGATGCCCAAGTTGAAAGTCGCTGTCACTCTCGAACGTCACCTGCTCGATGAGCTCGACGCACTCGTTGACGCGCACGAATACCCGAACCGCAGCCAGGCAATCGAGGCGGCGGTTGCAGACGCGCTGACGCGTCGAGCCCGAACGCGTCTGGCGACCGAGTGCGCAAAACTCGACCCGGCGGAAGAGCGGGCGCTGGCGGAAGAAGGCATTGGAGCTGAGGCGTGGCCGGAATACTGAGGGGCGAGATCCGTTGGGCGGATCTCGACCCTACCCGTGGGCAGGAGCAATCCGGTCAGCGCCCGGTGCTGGTTCTGAGCGCTGATGTATTCAACGAACGTTCGGGTACGGTGATCGCCGTTGCACTCACCAGCCAGGAACCACGCGCGGGCTTCCCACTCACACTGCGATTGACGACACGTGGGCTGCCCAAGCAGTCGTGGGTGAAGATCAGCCAAATCCGGGTACTGTCCACGGAACGCATCGGGCGCCGCATCGCGCGGGCATCTGCAGAAGAGCTGGCACGCGTCGTAGAGGGCCTGAACGAGATTATTGGTGGCTAGAAATGCCGACGGCAACAAGCTGAGGCTCGTGGTGGGCGCTACGCCCTCTCCTCGGGATCGGCGAGAAACCACTCGAGTCTCCCGCAGCCCACACAGGCAAGCGTAGCCGCCGAGCGATTGGCCCAGTCGAGATTGAGGAAGGTGAGGCCGGCGGTGTTGAGCTGCGCTCGCCCCTCGAGAAAGTGTTCGCCACCACAGTGCGGACAGCGCACGGGGCGCCCGGCGACTTCGAATCGGTCGGGGATTGGGCCGTCGGCCATGGCCTTAACGCCGGCGGCGAATGCACCGAGGAATTTCTTCATGAGTGCTCCGAAGCAAGGTGTGAGAACGACTGATCCCAACGAACATAGGCCAAAGCGCTGGGCCTCGTTTGACCGGCTGCGCCCCTGGGAGCCGAGGTGGCCCCCCACGAAACCCGGAACCCCGCCCAGGCATTCATTTCCTGAGCGGGGTCCGCGCGGCGGCGCCCCCAGCCACTTTCCCCTTGCCCGGCCCTCCTGTGTCCACCCGACGCCTTCCCGTCTACATCCTTGCCGACGTGTCCGGTTCGATGCAGGGCACGCCCATTGAATCGGTCAAGTCCGGCATTCGCCAGTTGCACCGCGATCTGCTGGGCGACCCGCAGGCCATCGAAAGCGCCTACCTCGCTGTGCTGACTTTCGGCAACGCCGCGCAGCAGCTCGTGCCGCTCACCGAAGTGGCCATGTTCAATCCGCCCGACCTCATTGCCAACGGCGCCACCAACTTCGGCGAAGGGCTGCGTCTCCTGCTCGAGTCCTTCGACCGCGAGCTCGTGCGCACCACCGCCGACCAGAAGGGGGACTGGCGACCGCTCGTGTTCATTCTCTCCGACGGCGCGCCGACAGACGTGGAGTGGCCCATGTACGCGCAGCAGCTGCGTGAACGGCGCCCCGCCAACATCATTGCCGTGGCCTGCGGTGACCAGGCCGACACGCAGGCGCTCAAGCAGGTCACGGACACCGTCATCCAGATGCAGGACATGTCGCCCGACGCCTTCAAGGCCTTCTTCCGCTTCGTGTCGGCGTCCGTCAAGCAGACGAGTGCCAAGGTGGGCGCGATGGCCGACGGACAGGGCATCACGCTGCCGCCGCCACCGCCTGGCATCACGATCGTTCCGTAAGGCGCGTGTCCTCACAACTCCCCACGCCGGTCTCTGTTGAGCCCGCGCCACCCGACACGCCGCCCGTAGACGCACCACCGCGCGCCGTGTGGACCTCGGCGCCACCCACTACAGCCTGGTGCCCCGACGAATGGCGTGAGCACCTCGAGGCGGTGGCACCGGGGCTCGTGGTGCCCGCAAGTGATCAGGACGGCGACGCCATCGGCGAGCAACTCGCTGCGGACGAATGGCAGCTGCTGCTCGCCTCGCGGCGCGGTCGCGTGCACGCGCACCGCGGTGAGCACCGCGAAGACGCCGGCAGCATCACCGCCACACCACACGGCTGGTGCGCCGCTGTGGCCGACGGGGCCGGCTCGGCGCCCTACAGCCGACTTGGCGCAGCCATTGCCACGCAGGTGTTCACGCGCAGCATACAGGCTGCACTGGGCCCAGACACCAGCACATCCGCCGCAACAGCGAACGAAATCCTGGCGAATGCCATGCAGCACGCTGCCACGGCCAGCAACGCCGCCATGCGTGACTTCGCCGAACGCACCGGCCTCGTTCACCGCGATCTGCGCACCACCTTGCTTGCAGCGGCCCTGCACGGCGATACCCTCGCCCTCATGCAGGTTGGCGACGGCGCCATGGCCCTGCGGCATGCCGACGGCCGCATGTCACACCCGCACGCCGCCGCCACCGGCGACTATTCGGGCGAGGTCGCGCACTTTCTCCCCGACGACGGCGCGCTGGAGCAGCTGCAGCAGTCCCTCGTGCTGCAGCCGCGCGCGGACTGCGTGGGTCTCGTGCTCGCCACCGACGGCGTGGAAGACCCCTGGTATCCGTTCACACGCCATGCGGGCACCCTCTTCTCGCAGCTGGCCCGCGGCAGCAACGAAGCCGACGCGCTGCCCACCGGCCTCACGCCGACATGGCACGAGCCCGTGCTGTCTGCCCCCGATCCGGTGCAGGCCCTCACGGCGTGGCTGGGCTTCGAGAAGCGCGGCGAGAATGACGACCGCACGCTCTGCGTGATCTGGCACGAGCAGGCGTCGTGACCACCTGGTTCACAACAGCAGGCCGGCGGCGCGCATGAGCGGCGTCAATGTCCGTCTCACCGACGGCCGCGTGCTGCAGATTGACGACGAACCGGTGGGTACCGGCGCCGAGAAGCGCGTATTCCTCACGCGCGACCGGCAGCTGGCCGTGGGCTTCTACTACGGCACGTTGAGCGATCGACGCGAACGGGTGGACCGTCTCACGCGCATCCTCACCAACTACAACCCGACACTGGCCAGCAACGGCGCCTACTGGTCTCCCTACTTCTGCTGGCCGGTGGGCATGGCCGATGGCGTGAACGCCGTGCCACAGGCCTTCGCGCAGCGACAGCAACTCGTCTGGCCGCCACTGGCCGTGGTCACGCCCACCTATCGCAACAACTTCTTCTTCCACGACCGCTTTGGCGGCCGGCAGGAGAAGGAGGTGCGCTGGTTCACCGGCGGCAAGGCCTCGAAGTTCGTGCCGCAAGCCGAAACCGGCTCGCTGCTCACCCGTTTGCAGGTGGCCGTGCGTCTCGCACGCGCCGTCCGTCGACTGCATATGGCCGGGCTCGCGCACGCCGACCTGTCCAACAAGAACGTGCTCGTCGACCCCAAGGGCGGCGATGCCTGCATCATCGACATCGACTCGCTGGTCGTGCCCGGCGTGGCACCACCAGCCGTACTCGGCACACCCGGCTACATCGCTCCCGAAGTGCTGGCCAACAAGGCGCAGCCCGGCATTGCCACCGACAAGCATGCGCTGGCCGTGCTGCTTTATGAACTGCTGCTGCAACGGCATCCGCTGCAAGGCAAGCGTGTCAACAGCACCCGCTCGGCCGAAGAAGACGAGCAACTGTCGATGGGTTCGCACGCCCTGTTCATCGAGCACCCCACCGACCGGCGCAATCCGCCGCACAGCGCACTCACCGTGCCGTTCACGCGGCTCGGGCCGGCACTGGCTGCGTGCATGACGCGCACGTTTGTTGACGGCTTGCATGCACCCGGCGCGCGTGCCGACGCCGCCGAGTGGGAAGTAGCCCTCTACAAGACCCTGCAACGTGCCTATCCGTTGCCGTCGGGCAAGTGGACCATTCTGGGCACGGGTTTGCCGCGCGCCACACTGCACGGCGACGAACGCATTGCCGGGCCGGTGCTGGCCGCGCAGCTCTATCGCGAAACGCCGCAGGGCCTGGTGGACGAGCAGGACTACTTCGTGCTGTTCCATCACCTGGCGTTGCACGACTGGCATCTGCGCATGGGCACCCTGCCCAACGAGAAGGCCGATCGCACGCCGCGTGGCTACGTGGCGCAACACGAGGGCAAGTGGTGGCTCGTGAATACCAGCGACACGCCGTGGGATGTGGTGGATGGGCCGCGCATCGGACGCAACACGTCGGTGGAATGTGTGCCGGGCCTGACGCTGCGCATTGGTGATGAACTGCCGGCGCGTGTGCTGCGCATCGGCACCTTGTAGGCGGTTCGCACAATGCACCACGCACCGCATGATGCTTTCGCCCGCGTGAGCGCGGCGCTGCTTGCGGTGTGGCCACAGGTGGCCGACCAAACCACCGGAATGACCGCCGCCGAACGCAGTCTCCTGCTGGACCACTGTGGCAGCGATCATCGTCCGCTGGTGGACTTGCTGCTCGACATTGGTCAGCAGATTCGTCCACAGTTGCTGGCCATTGGCGGCACACCGCAGCGTGCGGCGGATTGGGTCAACACGCGTGCGCCCCTCGTGCACAAGCTGGTGGCTACACGCTATCTGCAGCCCGACGTGGCGCGCTGGGCCGTGGATGTATGGGGCACGGCGCTTGGGCTGGTTGCCGAGCTCACGCCACCGGTTGTCGAAACCGCCACGACGGAGCCAAACAAAGCCGACGCAGCCCGCAAGACTGCACCTCCACCAGCGCCGCCGGCCAAGCCGGCCCAGCGTCAGCCAGTGGCACGTGCTGCGACCACAACACGGCCCACGTCACCTCGGTCGCAAGCACCGCGTTCCACGCTGGTGGTGACCACCGTGACGTCGAGCACTACGGTTGTGGTGAATCGCCGCGCGACTCCTGGGCTGCACTTCCAGCCGGCCGAGCGCCTCGCGGCGGCGGTGCTGGGTCTATTGCTGCTCGTCATCACCGTGTCGTGGTCGCAGGACCTGCGCCAGCGCCGGTCGGGCGATGCTCCGCTCGCCAATCCCGAAGATCGTACCGTATCGGCCACAGCGCCGGCACCGCCGGTTGAACCCACCGTCGCGCTTCCTGACGCGGGCGCTGCGGTGCAATCAGAGCGGCGCATTGTCGGTTCGCTTGTGGATGCCGGTGTTGGCGGGCGCTACGTCGTCACGGCGCGGGTGCAGGAGGTGAGCGGCACCAGGAATTGTCGCGCGGTGGCCGATGCCCTGGAAATTGGGCGCGAAACACTGGAAGTGGTGACGCATGAACCGGGCAGCTCGCGCTTTGCCCTGCCTGGCCGCGAGGTCACGGGAACGCTCGATGCCGACGGCTGGTTTACCGCCTATCCGCGTTCCGGAACCACCGACAACATCAACTGGCAGTTCCGCATGCGTGGTCGATTTGCTGCCAACGGTTTCAGCGCCCTGAGTGAAACCTACACTTCCGCAGTGCTGCGTTGGAGGCGTTCGCAGCACTGCGTGGTGACGGCGGAGCTCACCGGTCGCCGTCTCCCCGATTGAAGCGCGGCATATGATGGCCTTTGTCGACCCGCGTGTGCGCATGCGTGAGGCACTCCGCAGCCTGATTGCCGAGAGTCCGGATACCTGGGCGCAGCCGTCCATGTTCGTGCTGCGCAACCGCCTGCTCGACCAAACCGGTAGTGACGCGCGGCCACTGGCTGAGTTCCTGCTCGAGGCCTGGCAGCGTGGATGGGGCGACCGACTTGGCGCTGGCGCCATGGACAGCGCGCGATTTGACGCGCTGGTCTCGCCCTTTGTGCTGCAGTGGTCGGCCGAGCGCTTTGTGCAGCCGGAGATGGCACGTTGGGCGGTGGAGTCGTGGGCTTATGCGCTGGGTCGCATTGACGAGCAGCAGTTGCGTATTGCGCCACCGCCAAAGCGGGAACCGCCGAGACCTGAACCGCCAAAGCCTGAGCCTTCGGCTCGACCGACTGCAGCGACGGGCCGTGCGCGTGCAGTCACGGTGGCGACTGCCGCTACAAAGGCGGTCGCAGCACCTCGCGTAAAGCCTCGCGCGGCGCGCGCGAAAGCGCCCGGCAATCCCGTTGCGTTCACCAATGCCACAGCGGCAGGCCGGCCCACGTCTGCGCGCCCGAGTGCGGCGTACAACCCGTACAGCCGCATTGCACGCAGTTCGGTGCCGACGTGGATTCCCAAGGCCCTGTTTGGCACCATCGTCACCATGAGTTTGGCGCTCGTGGTGCGCGTGGCGCTTGGTGGGCCACCGCCGCGCCCTGGCGCAGCAGCGAGATCGGCGCCGGTCGCTTCTGCGGCCAGTGTGCCGACCTCCGTGCGCGCTGACAGTCAATCGGCACAGGCACCCAGCGACACAACTCGTGGCGACAATGTAAACGGCGAAAGCCGCCTGGTGTCGCTGGCCCTCACGGGCGGTGTGCCGATCATTGCCCCGGAGCGTCCGGGTGTGCCGTCCATCACCCAGGGTCTGCTCTCGGTGGGTGCCGACACCACACGCATGCGCTTTGTGCAGCCGGCGCGCCGCGCCACCGGTGGATCACGGCCTGCCGTGGCGCCCAACGCCACACCGCGCCTGACCTACGACGAACTGCACTTTGCCGACGGCACCACGGCGCGCGGGCAGGTCGAGATCGTGCGCGCGGGTACGGTGATCTTCCGCGACTCGAGAACCGGTCTGCGTATCGAGCACCGGCAGGACGACATCGACAAGGTCATTACCGAGTTTGGCACGGTGGTGCGCTTTCGTGCCGAGCGCGCGGCGCGGCCTGCGCCAACGGCAGCTGCAAGTGGCCCCAAGCGTCGCGCAGCAGCGCCCCCTGAGCGCAACATGCGCAGCACGGGTGTTGGTGGCAGCTATCGGGTGCGCTATGCCACCGCATCGGCCGTAGGGTCGGACGAATGCACGCAGATCTGGACCCGTCCACCCAACGCGGAGGATGTGGCCGAGGTGCGGCACCGGGCTGGCGACGACACCCTGAGCGTGGCCTTCAAGGGTGGTGATGTGTTTCCCAGCAACATCGACCCCGATGGCTACTTTGCCAGCAGCTTTCGCATCGTGCCCGATCAGGCGCGTACCATGACCGCCCTCACCACACGTCTGCACGGCCGCTTCACGGCCGACGGCGGTCTCGCGCTCACGGTGAACATCGTGTACTACCGCCGTCTGCGGGGCAGCGAGGTCACCTGCAATGTGACGGTGAAGGCGGAGGGGAGGCGAGAGGGATGACGTTCGGTCCGTCAATGATCGTGCCCTTCGTCCTGCTGATCGCCAGCTGCCTCGCCATCGTATGGATTTTTCGCGCGGCCGTGATCGGAATGCAGGCGTCGATGATCGGGCAAGGCCGGGAGATCCCGTGTTCGTTCGCACTCGGTACCGTGCCATACCCGGCGGGCGACACGTTTGTCCTTGGGCTGGAATCGTCGCTCTGGATGGCGCCGGCGGGGCAGCCGCCGACTGGTCATGAGGCGAAACCTGCGCCAATCCGTGGTTTCCGGTTCGGGCGGCAGGAATGGGTGGTCCGTTTGACGGCGATTGACCGACGCATTGATGGACGGACCAAGGTGACACGCGGCCGACTTGCGATCACGGCGCAACGAGTGCGCTTCACGGGAAAAACGCGCACGGTAGACATACCACTGGGCGACATCGCGCACTTCGCCGTTCGTGGACCACTGCTGGAGATTCAGCGGCGGAGCGCCCCCACCGATGCGGTGGCATTCAAGGTGCCGCAGCCGGTCCTGGTGGCACGAGTCATCCAGTCGCTGGTAGTCCGGGCCACGCGAGCAGCACGACCCTGACGTCCGGTTTCTCCGCATCGCTCACGTGACGCGTGCCATCCGCGCTGGAGAGAACGTGAGGCGATTACGACAGGCCATCGCCTGCCACCGCGTCACACTCGATCTCCACCAGATATTCGTCACCCACCAACCTGGCCTCCACGAGGGTGTTGGCCGGCAGAATGTGTCCGAAGCGCTCGCCGTGCGCGCGTGCCACCGGCTCCCAATGGTCCACCTGCGACACAAAAATGCGGGTGCGGACCACATCCTCGAGACGCGCGCCCAGTGACTGCAGCGCGCCGCTGAGTTTGTCGATCACGAAATGAGTCTGCGCCGCGGCGTCGCTGCCACCAATGACTCGGCTGCCGTGTGTCGCGGTCGTACCGGACACCGCGATCTGCTTGCCCTTGCGCACCGCACGACTGTAGCCGGCCATGGGCTCCCACACCGTGCCGCTCAGCGCCAGCGTGCGACCGTCGCTGCCCGCTCGCGTCGTGTAGGGCGCCGGGAACTTCGACACGTGATGACTCAGGTCACCGCTGGCCGTGAGGAACGGCGGCGTGCGATACTCGTCACCACAGTCGCCGGGAATGGGGGCGAGCCTCTCCTGCGCCGCAGCCAGTTGCGCGTGGTCGTCCTCGTCGAGCGTGAACTGAAACACCCGCGCCGTCTCGGCCACATGCGTGGACTTGCCGAGGCGCGCACCGACAATCACCCCGGCCACGCCCGGCTGGTCGAGCACCCAGCGACTCGCGATGGTGGCCATCGACACGCCGTGCTTCTGGGCCACGCGGTGCACCGCCCGCAGCAGCGTCTGAAACGGCGCCCACCCGCCTGCCGCCGCAATGAAGCGGCCGTACTTCATCTGCGACCAGGTCTCGAGAGCCTGCCAATCGGGTTCGGGCGCACCAAGCCAGCGCTCGGTGAGAAACCCGCCCAGCACGGTGCCATAACACAGCAGCCCCACACCCTGCTCGGCGCAGTAAGGCCCCAGCCGCTGCGTGAAGCGCCGGTCGAGCAGCGAGCCGCTCACCTGATTGCTCACGAGGCGAATGCCGGTGGCAATGGCCACGCGCAGATGCGCGGTGTCGAAGTTGGTGACACCAATCGCGCCAATGCGACCGGCATCGCGCGCCGCTTCAAGCAGCCAGAGCGCATCGAGCCAGCGCGGATCGGCAAAGGTCCAGGCGTGGAACTGCAGCAGGTCAAGACGTTCGGTGCCAAGACGCGCGCAGGCCCGATCGAGCGCGGCGCTGACATCGGCCTCACTCACAGGCCCCGGTTCCGGCACCCACTTGGTGAGACATTGCACGTCGCCATTCGGAGCGACTTCGCGACGGTAGATGCCGGCAATCAGTTCCGCCGAGCCGTAGTGATCGGCCATGTCAAACGTACTGAAGCCCGACTCGGCGTACGGCGCCATGGCCCGCGCCGCCGCGTGCAGGTCAAGCGTGCGACCATCGCGTTCCATGTCGGCCACCTGCCAGAGGCCCGTGAGCACGCGGGAGATCTCGAGGCCAGGAGCCAGCGCAATGCGAGGAATCATGTGTTGCTCAGGGGTATCGTTCGCGAGTAAAGGCTATTCCAGGTCACGGCCATCACTCAGGAGGAAGAACCGAGGTAATCGCGTGCAGGTTGCCGCCGCGTGCCTTGAGCAGGCGTGCCTCACGCCAGTAGACCAAGCTGCCGAGCACCATGACCAGCAACCAGACGAGCGTGGGGTGCAGGTACCATGCCGCCACAGGGCTGCTGAGGTCACGCCAAGTGTGCACCACAAGCAACGTGGACAGCAGCACAATGGCCGTCGTCGCGACCGCCACCTGCGCAGGACGCGCGCGCAACACCCGCATTTCACGCGCGAGTTGCGGATTGCGCGAGGGCAATCTGAGCACGCTGCACGCCATGATGATGAAGTTGACCAGCATGGCGGTCACCAGAATGTCCACGCCAACAAAGAAATCGCCGGCGAAATGTCCCGCGAGGATACCCAAGGTGGATAGCCCCGCCGAGAGATAGAGCGTTACAGTGGGCGCGCCGCTGCGCGGACTTACCGCCAACAGACTCTTGGGGAACACCCCGTCCTCGGCCCACGCAAAACACAGCCGCGACACACCGAGCAGCATGCCGGGCAGGTCGTTGATGAGCGCGATGGCCGCGCCCGACACCATGATGACCGCCACCGTGGGCGACGCCAGAGGCGCCAGCAACCCCGGCGCGGTCACGTCACGCACCAGGCTGGCCGAGGCGACATACTCCCACGGCACCGTGTTGTACACCGCGGCAGTGAACAGCAGGTAGAAGCTGCCCACAATCACAATGGCCAGCCCGGTGGCCAGCGGTAGCGCGCGCGATGGCGATTTGGCTTCACCGCCGGCCTGCGCGATGGCATCGAAGCCAATGAAGCTCGAGAAAAGAATGGCGGCGGCAGGTGGCACCACATCCCAGAACGCGCCGCGTGTGCCGACAAGCATGGCCGCCTCGCCGCGGGCCTCGAGCAGCGCGCGGTACTCTGCGGCGTTGTGCGCAAAGCCGGTGAAAATCACGAGGCCGCCGCACACAAACATCAGCACCATGAGCGGCACCAGCGTGCGCGCCACCGCCTTCACGCCGCGCAAGTTCACGGCCACGAAGGTCCACAGCAGCCCCAGCGCGAGCGCGAGTCGCACACTGCCCTGGTCCAGCGTGGATGCCACGCCCGTCCAATTGGCAGCGACTGCGATGTCGCGCAGAAACGGCGGAATGACATACGACACCACGGCAATGGCCATGCAGAGTCCGAACCACTGCGAGAAGCTCGCCACATAGCCCGTGTACGGCCCGATGGCGCGGCTGGCATAGATGTACGAGCCACCGGCGCGCGGCATGGCACTGCCCAGCATCGCATAACAGAGCGCGGCCAGTACGGCCGGCACGGCGGCAATGCCGTAGGCCACCAGCACCCAGTCGCCGATGCCGGGCACACTGCGCTGCAGCGCGAAAGGCACGATGTTGATGCCGGCGCCCACCATGGAGCAGATGCCGGTGGCGGCAAGCCCCAGGAGTCCCAGCTCGCGACGGAGGCCCGTCGCGGAGGGCGTGGATGTTGCGGGTGGCGCGGAGGGGTCAGTCGGCATGCCGGTAGGATGCGCGCCGACGCGGTTTGTAGACAGCCCCCTCGGTATCTGATCGTTTCTGCGGCGCGGGTGCTCCGAGGCGGTCGCCACCCAATGCGAGCCCAAGATGCTCTTGGAGGCTTGAGTCTTGACTACGACGTCATTTTGACGCATTTTTGACGTTGCCACGAGAATCGGGAGGGAAACATGGCAGACGTTCGATACACGATCTCACTTGGTGAACAGGCAGAACGAGACCTGAACGAGGTATCAAGTGAGCTGGGCATCTCGAAGGCCGAAGCGTTTCGGCGTGCGCTCACGCTGTTGAAACACGCGGCTAAAGCCGACGAAGTCATCCTACGCAAGGACCAGCAGAATCAATCCGTTCTCGTAAAGTAGTTCTCACCTCGGCACGGTGGCGCGATTCCAATGGAACCACTGGACATTCGAAGCGGGACCACGGACGGCAAGGCAGAAAGCGTACACCTTGCCCCTTACTCCGAAGGGTGGGCCAAGGTGGTTTGGCCTTTGACGCGTTTCCTCTTCGGGCTTCTGGCCGCCGTGCTGCTGGTGCCATTTCTATTTGCGATACTCGGCGACAAAGACACCCGCGACGCGGCGTTTGACTGGTCCAAGACCATCCTGGCGCCCGTCGTGGGTTTTGCCAGTGCAGCCGTAGGCTATTACTACGGTACACGTTCTTCGACTACGGCGAACGACGACACCTGAACGGCGAATCTCAGCGCCGCTTGCCGCAAGGGATGCCGCGCCGTCTAGAACGCAAACGGTATCGCCTGAAACTGCCGCGTGACGAGAAAGGAGCCGCGACCGTCTCGGTCAATCCACGCGACCTTGATGGTCCCCCAACCAAAGAAGGCGCCTGATCGGTCGCTCCCGCGCCAAGGCCAGACGAGCGCACCATTCTCTTCACTGGCCGTGACGACACCAGCCGACCAGTAGCTGGGAAACAGCAATCCGCTGAGCCCACTACGACCGAATTGCTTGCCGAAGAGGTAGTACCGCACCCCGAACTCAGCCACCGATACGGGCACCGGTGTGCGATCACCCTCGGCGAACGTCACGTAGCCGGGCGCGTAGGATGCTACCAGTTCCCATGGCTTCGGACCGCCGAGTGGTGTTGGCCGGAAGCCCTTCACCCAACGCTGCGCGCTGTAGTTGAGCAGTACCTCGACCCCGTTCAGTCGCGCGGAGTTGGGGCCAAGTTTGCGCTCGTAGTTTGCGAGACGCGCAAGGGCGCCATCTCGCGCAAGGCCTGATGAGATGCCCTGTGCAGTCTCTGTGACGCGTACAAATGCGGCGTGATCGTCGCCAAGCACCTTTCGCACAACGGAGTCGATAGCCGGCCGCCGCAAGTCGGCGCGCAGCTCGCCCATCGCCTCGAGTATTCCCTGCTGCGCCTCGCGGAATCCGTTCGTTCGGGTACGGGCAATCGCCGCCACCGGCGCCGCCGCGCGTCCGGTCAGCGCGAGCAGCGTGAATGACTTCAGGAGCGGGTTGCACACAACGACCGCACTCATACGCACGGCACTCGAATCGTCCGCGAGCGCGCTGAGGACCGAGTTGTCGCTGAGCAACCGCTGAGCAAATTCGCAGTACGCGCCGACCGTGATGGAGTCCGCGCGTGCGAGCAGCTTCGTATCGGGCGTACGCTCCTGAGCCCCGAGCGCACTGGCGCCAAGCAACGCGGCCACCGCGCGGACAGATATGCGCGCGTTCATGTGAGGAGCAGTCCGCGCAGCAGTTTGGCTTCGGTCTTGATGTACGTTGCCCACGAATGTGGGTCGTTCACTTTCGGTCCACCGTCGGCGAAGGCGCTCGCCAGCGCAAGCGCCGTCCCCTGTTTGGTATCGATATCCAGGACCTGCTGAGAGACAATCACGCTGTGCTGCCCCGGCACCTCCATGTAGGCCCAGTCGAGCTTCTTGCCGAGGAGATGTCCGCCGACCGGGTCGTGAGTTCCGGTGATCGAGAAGAAGTCGTTGGTACACGGTACCGTGCGCCCACGCCGCGTTTCGGCAGGAATTGCGAGCGGCTTCGCCAGCGTGGCAAGCGTTTCCTTGTTGGGCACAAGCGTGCTGATCTTTCCGGCGACGGTCCGAATGAGTTGTACGGGTGACGCCATGAGCACGACCGAGTCGAACGTGAAGAGGTCGCTTGCCGGCTGCAGCTCGTACATGGGTTCGGCGGCAATCGCATGCAGAACTTCGTACGTGTGAAAGCAACCAAGCGAGTGCGCGACAATTGATATCTGGTAGCTGAGTGGATCGTGTCCACGCGAGAGAGCAGACTCGCCGCGATCGATCTGCATCTGGTTCAACTGCGCGATCATGGCATCGCGAACAGCCAAACGCAGTTCGACACTCAACACGGGCCAGAGCACATCGCCCGCGTACTCGGCGATGACCTCATCCAGCTCCGAATCACCGGCGGCCACCTTAATGGCCTTCTTGAAGGCGGCAACACCGGCGGAGAAGTTCACCTTCTTCGCGAGCCAGTCGTTGATTAAATCGTAGTTGATGCGGTAGATCGCGACGTTACGGACCTCATCACCCAGCGCGCGCTCTATCGCCTGCGTGGGGAACGCTCCATCACGCCCTGTCGATGCATCACCGATACCGTGCACAAGCAAGACCGCACGAGTACCGGGCCAGGACTGCGACTGCGGTTGGAATGACATAGGTGATCCAGTGCAGCGTACAGGATGAAGAACTCAATTTGCTCGTGTCGAACCTACTGTTTGCTGCATCGGCGCGCCAGCTTTTCGGTGTACGCCTGAGTCCGGCTACTCACAGACATGTCGAATCCGGCACCCTGCGACGCGACCTGCGAGCGGCCTGCATATTCTGCAGCATGACTACTGCATCCCGCCATCGCCTCGTGCTGAGTGCCGTCGCTGCACTCGCTGCATTCCTTGTGACGCCGCCAAGCGACCTGCCGGCCCAGGCGTCCAGCCGCACGTACGCGCAGCTGCTCCTACTACATGCCGACTGGCGCGCGTTCGAGGAGCCGCCGCGGGTGCGGGGCATTCCCGACTACCGGCCAGCCACCAATACGCGCCGCCTTGCGGCGCTGCGGCAGTTGCAGGCGCGGCTGCGTGCCATTGATACGAGCGGCTGGCGTGTTCCCGAGCAGGTGGACTGGCACCTCGTACGGGCCGAGATGAACGGCATGCAGTACAACCTGACGGTACTGACGCCGTGGTCACGCGATCCGGCCTACTATGCGTCCATCCGCACCGCCGAGAGCGACACGCCTGCCGAAGAAGGACCCACCATCCATGGCGCGATTCGACTGTGGCAGTATCCCGTGTGGCCGCGCACGCGCTTCGACACCTCACGTGCACTGACGGGCGCGCAGGCCGCGGAGCTTGGCGCACGACTGGCCACGGTGCCCACGCTGCTGCGGCAGGCGCGTATCAACCTGGCCGGTGGCAATGCCCGCGACCTTTGGGTGGGGGCGGTCAAGACCTTTGAAGAGCAGCAGGACGCGCTGCGTGAGCTCAAGACGCGTGTCGCGGCGGTAAACGGCAACGAGGCCGCCCTGCTCGCGGCCATCGACAGCGCCACTAACAGGATGCTGAAAAAGCTGGCGTCCCCTCTGGTGTGACGCCAGCGTTTTTGTATA
>VFQN01000450.1_pt1 | contig 77680 bp, 58 predicted proteins | sample 3512371 | NCBI WGS metagenome assembly VFQN01 (sample SAMN10412370, study PRJNA504923) | tailings metagenome | isolation source: Replicate 2 from Balatoc abandoned mine | place: Philippines: Itogon, Benguet | collected 2017-08-28 | reverse complement strand
TTATTTTAACACAGAGTTCTCAGAGATTTTTCACAGAGCTCACAGAGGTCATTCCCTAATGAATTCTATTCTTAAAATAAATAATTAATATTTTGTGCAACAAATAAATTGGAGGACCTCAACTTATTGATTTAGTAATAATTCTCTGTGTCCTCTGTGCCTTCTTGGTGTGCTCTGTGGTTAAAAAAAAGGAATTAATATAGAGCACTATAATTAAAGGAATTTTGAAGGGTTTTTGTTTTAACACAAAGCTCACAGAGATTTTTCACAGAGGTCGCGGAGGTCATTCCCTAATGTATCCTATTCATAAAATAAACAATTAATATTTTGTAATACAAATAAATTAGAGGAACTCAACCTAATGATTTTCCATTAACACTTTGCGTCCTTTGGGTTTAACTTTGGTTACTTTGCGGTAAATAGAAATTCTTTATACAATCTCGAAACAATAGAACTTAGTTCAGTCATGTTTAATGATTTAATCTATTGGTTATCAAAATATAAAGACTTTGGGCTTTATCAATGGGTTAATTTTATTATTTTCGCCCTTTAAATAGTGCATGAATAAAAGGGTCTACGAACAAATCCTCAGCAGAAAACAGCTTGGTCAGAAACAATTGGCCGTGCTCGTTGACCCTGACAAGGAGGATGGAAACGGCAAAACTATCGGTATTTGCAAAGATTATAAGGTTGACTTACTATTTGTAGGCGGCAGTTTAATCAGTTCTGGAAATATTGAACAAACCGTATCCAACATTAAAGAAACTTGTGATATACCAGTAATTTTATTTCCAGGCTCAGAAATGCAAATAACACCAGCAGCTGATGCCATTTTATATTTATCTCTTATTTCTGGAAGAAACCCTGAATTACTTATCGGAAAACAAGTAGTTGCGGCTCCTTATCTAAAACAATCCGGTTTAGAAATCCTTTCAACGGGTTATATGTTGGTTGATGGGGGTTCGGTTACTACAGTGCAGTATATGAGTAATACCATGCCAATACCATCAAATAAGCCAGATATAGCAGCAGCTACTGCCCTTGCGGGAGAATATTTGGGACTAAAATTATTGTATTTGGATGCAGGTAGTGGCGCCATCAATCCTATTCCCAGCGAAATGTTAAGGCGAGTTAGAGAACAAGTTAACATACCTATGATAGTAGGTGGTGGAATAAAAACGGCAGAGCAAGCTTATAAAGCCTGGGTTTCAGGTGCAGATGTAGTGGTTATTGGCAATGCCATTGAAAAAGATTATAAACTAATTGAAGAGTTGGTTGCGGCAGCGCAAGAAGCTCAATAATAAATTTGTATAGTATAATGAAAGCAGCAGGAACTAAATCTGAAAAAATCGAATCGTACATTCAAGAAGTAGTAAACGACTATAAAATTGCATTTCAAAGTCGACAAGCTTCTTTAATAGGGCGTAAAGAGGTTTTAACGGGTAAGGCAAAATTTGGAATTTTTGGTGATGGTAAAGAGGTTGCCCAATTAGCCATGGCTAAAGTATTTCAAAAAGGAGATTTTAGAGCAGGGTACTACCGCGATCAAACCTTTATGTTTGCTAAGGGAATTAGTAATGTTCAAGAGTTTTTTGCACAATTATATGCTCATACAGATGTAGAAGCAGAACCTTCATCGGCGGGTCGCTCAATGAATGGCCATTTTGGAACCCGATTATTAAATCCGGATGGCTCATGGAAAAAACAGACTGAAATGTATAATTCATCAGCTGATATTTCTCCAACCGCGGGACAAATGCTGCGTTTAGTGGGTTTAGCTTTAGCTTCTAAAGTTTATAAACAAAATCCAGATTTACATAATGATGATTTTTTCTCCAATAAAGGAAATGAAGTAGCCTTTGGTACCATTGGTAATGCCAGTACTTCAGAAGGACATTTTTGGGAAGCAATTAATGCTGCTGGAGTTATGCAAATTCCAATGGCAGTAAGTATTTGGGATGATGAATATGGAATTTCCGTTCCAGCTAAATACCAAACTACAAAAGAAAATGTAGGTGAATTATTAAGCGGTTTCGCTAGTAATGAAGAAAAAAAAGGAGTTGAAGTTTTTACCGTTAATGGTTGGGACTACGTAAACCTTTGTCTGACCTATGAAAAGGCAATTAAGCTTTGCAGAGAAGAACATAGACCTGTGGTAATTCATGTTCGTGAAATTACCCAACCTCAAGGGCATTCTACTTCAGGATCACATGAAAGATATAAATCTAAAGAGCGTTTGGCTTGGGAGCAAGATTTTGATTGTATCAAAAAAATGCGCGAATGGATGATTAGCTCTGGAATTTCAACTAGTGAGGAATTAGATGAATTAGAAAATCTTTGGAAAACACAAGTTTTAGATGCCAAAAAATCGGCTTGGGATAATTATTTGGCCGATATTAAAAATGATGTAAACAAGAGTATAGAAATATTAAGTTTAGTTGCATCTTACAGTAAGCATGAATCAGAAATTATGTCATTGGTTTCTGAGTTGCAATCCATCAAAGAGCCTATTCGTAAAGATATTGGGGTTATTATTAATAAAGTTCTTCGTTTAACTTTACAAGAAAACATCCCCGCAAGGGAAAATTTAATACAGTTTAAAAAGGAGTTTATTGAGGCTAATTTTGAAAGATATTCTTCTTATTTACACAGCCAAAGTGCGGATAGTATTAAAAACGCCTCTTATATAGCTCCAGAATTTAATGATGATTCTAAATGGGTTGATGGTAGAGAAATTGTGCAAGCATGTTTTGACGCAGCATTAGGCAGAGACGCCCGTGTTATTGCTTTTGGCGAAGATTTAGGTAAGATTGGAGATGTTAATCAAGGTTTTGCTGGTCTTCAAGAAAAATATGGCGAGCATCGTGTTTTTGATACTGGTATTAGAGAATTAACTATTTTAGGTCAGGGTTTAGGCGCCTCCATGCGCGGATTGAGACCTATTGCTGAAATTCAATATTTGGATTATTTGTTATACGCTCTTCAGCCAATGAGCGATGATTTGGCAACCCTACAATGGAGAACTAAAGGGGGACAGAAAGCACCATTAATCATAAGAACTCGCGGGCATAGATTAGAAGGAATTTGGCATAGTGGTTCACCAATGGGTATGATTATACATGCAGTTAGAGGAATGCATGTTTTAGTCCCAAGAAACATGACTCAAGCTGCTGGTTTTTATAATACCCTCTTAAAATCAGATGAACCTGCATTAGTTGTAGAATGTTTAAATGGATACCGTTTAAAGGAAAGAATGCCTGAAAATATTTCAGAGTTTACCCTTGAATTAGGTATTCCAGAAACCTTAATTGAGGGTAATGACTTAACCTTAGTAAGTTATGGATCAACCCTTAGAATAGCTGAAGACGCCATAAAACAATTAAATGAAATTGGAATTTCGGTTGAGTTAATCGACGTTCAAACATTGCTTCCATTTGATATCCATCATAAAATTGTTGAATCAGTTAAGAAAACCAATCGTTTGGTAGTTCTTGATGAGGATGTTCCGGGTGGAGCCAGTTCTTATATTTTGCAACAAATATTGGAAAACCAAGATGCCTACAAATATTTAGACAGTAAGCCATTGAGCATTACTTCTAAAGAACATAGACCAGCTTATGGTTCTGATGGAGATTATTTTTCAAAACCGAACGCGGAAGAAATATTCGAGAAAATTTATGAAATGATGCGCGAGAGTGATCCAGCTCGTTTTCCTAAATTTATTTAATTTTTTTCCCTTGCGGGATATTACATTTACTTTTTATATGGGGCTCGTATCAATAATGAAACGTGCCCCATTTTAATAAAATATCAACCTAGTTAATACGTTGGATAATTAATGAAACAGATAGGAGTTATAATTTTAATTATTTTTTGTGGAATAAATCCTCTTATTGCTCAGGATAAATATATTGATAAAGCTCAGGCTGCTCTTGATGAAGGCGATTATATAAAAGCCTTGAAACAAGCGGAGAAAATCCTTGAAAAAAAATCCTATCCTTATAAAACCCAAGCTTTAATTATTAAATCTAAGGCCTTGTTTTATTTGTCAGACGATGAAGATTATGTTGCTGAGTTTCCTAAAACCGTTGATGAAGCTTTAAAAGCTGCACTAAAAGCAAAACGTAAGAAAAAGGATAGTACTTTTATTGAAACTCAAGCTGAATATTTTGCTCAATTGGCCGAGAAAAGTGTTCAAAAGGCCGATTTATATTTAAAAGAGGGCAAATTAAATAAAGCGGAGAGTATTTATAAAAATGTTTTTGGATTAAGCGGTAACTTAAAAGCCAAGCTTGCCTTAGTAAAAATTAATTGGCAGCAAAAAGATACCTTAATGGGTATTATTATTTTAAATGAATTAATTTCTGAACAAGAAAATGCTTTTTTAAATCATAACGAAGAAGAGATTTTTAAACCTCATGTTCCGGAAGAGAGCTTCCGCTTGATGGTGAAATATTTAATAAGCAAAAACTATGGTGATAGCGCTCTTCCTTATGCAAAACTATGGCGAGAAATTTACCCAAAAACAGAAGAAAATGAAAAGTTATTAGTCGAGAGTTTTTTTGCGTTTGCTTCTAACAATCCACCGGGTGAGTTATTACTTGAAAAATTTGACGAGGTTCAGGCTTTGGTTCCTTTAAACAAAGAGTTTTTGCGCAAGAAAAACAGTTTATATATATATTTATTAAATCATTATGCTAAACAAGGCATAAAACCCTTAGTAGATACTACAGTTTATAAATTAGTTAGCGAAAAGATCAGAGACGCCAAAACTTTTGGAGCTGTATATGCAGAGGCCGATCAAATGTATTTTGCTGATAGCTTGCAAATCATTTATAATTTAATAGAATATAATAGCCGCTTTGACAGAGGCGAACTTTTATCATTTCTAATTCCATATTATTTCGAATCTCCATTTACTAATAATACTTTAAAAGCCCTTGCGGGAAGAGAAAGGCTAAATCATTTGTCTGCTAAATTTTTTGAAAATAAGCAGGCAGGCGCATTGGTGGCTTTAGTGATTTACGCCAATCAAAATTATTCGAAGGAAAAATGGTTTACTGCTTTTTTAAACGAAGTAAATTCTAAAGTGCTCGCTGATTATAAAAGCTATAATGAAACATGGTCTGCCTTTCAAATTATTGATGAACTGAACAGAGGGAAAAAGGCAAATCCAGCCAAAGATGTCGCATTTAAGTATTTGATTATGAAGCTTTCTGACGAAAACTTATTTTCTAAAGGATTTGCTGCAGTAAAACGAATCAACGAATATCATTCAAAGCCAAAATATGCTGATAGCCTAATTCGGTACTTAAGTATTGGAGATTTTAAAGCAAATTATTATGGATCTCGTTTGAGGGTAGATACCATCGAAGGAAAATTAGTATCAGAATTTGATTGGAAGGGCGATTTAAGGACTTGTTTGCCTGGCAAAGTGCCTAACAGCGTTCAGGAAAAGGTAGTTCAACGTATCAATTATTTTAGGCGAAATTCTGGGTCACCCGATTATGTGTTTTTAGATGCCGAAAAAACCAAAAAATGTCAATATGCTGCTTTAGGAATATCGGCTAATAATAAAGCTACGCACTCATTGGTTCCGGGAATGAAATGCTGGTCTGATTTGGGTCAAGATGCTGCGAAATTTGCTAATATAAGTTTTGGTCCAACCACAGTTATTGCGGTTACAGTAATAATGGCAGATAAAGGTATTGAGAGTGTTGGTAATAGAAGATGGTTATTATATCCACCTGCTATGGCAATGGGTCATGGTTCAACCAATAATGCAACGGTTTTGTGGACTATTGACGATGCTGGATTTAATGATAGCAATAAATATAAAAAGGATTTTGTTGCATGGCCAGGTCCTAATTATACGCCATCTATTTTTAATTTTGATCAATGGTCGTTTAGTATGTACGCTGATTTTACTAATGCTGAGGTAGAGGTAAAAAAAGGCAATCAGAAACTAGAACTTAAACAATATAAGCCAGAAGCGGGATATGGTATGCCAACCTTGGTTTGGTCGCTAATCGGATTTAAACCAGAAAAGGGAAAAGATACTGAATTAACCGTTACCATTAAAGGAGTAAAAGTTAATGGTAAAATTCAAACCATAAGTTACCCGGTCCGCTTTTTTGATGTGGATGAGGTGCTTTAGGGTTTTGAAAACGAAGATTGAAATTTTAATTTTTTTGGTCAGGCGTTATTAAAATTTGAAGTCGGGATTCCATCCACGACATCTCATAAATTCGAATTGTGGATTTCAAACCATAATGCCTCCCGATAGCTTAGCAGGTCGGCCCCGACTAATTGAGGTTTCAATTTGCCGGGGCTTCGGGGTTTTTAAATATTCTGGATATCCCACCTTCTATAATAATGTCACCCCTTCGGGGCTTGAAAAATTTTGATTATCCTCCATTCTATAATAATGTCACCCCTTCGGGGTTTTGCAAATTTTGGATTTCCCATGTTCTATAATAATGTCTCCCGACAGCTTCGCAGGTCGGCCCCGACTAATTGAGGTTTCAATTTGCCGGGGCTTCGGGGTTATTCATCCTGATATTGATTTCACTCCGATGCGTGCATCGGAGCCTACCATAAAATTAATAAATTAAAAAATGAAACCCGTCCTAATTGTCGCTACCGTCCCTAAGCTCCCTGAATTAATTGCGGTTAAATAATATTTACAATCAGGATTAATAATTGGATATAAAATAAGATGTATCGTTATTAATAATCATCCCCAATAATCGATAAAATCTTATAGGGTAGGCCGTAAGGCCTACCTACGGGACAAAATATAATAGGTGATTTGAAATTTTGGATTATTTAATTCAATTGGTTGAGCTCCTCTAATTTATTTGTTGCACAAAATATTAATTATTTATTTTAGGAATAGGATGAAAAATGGAATGACCTCTGTGAACTCAGTGAAAAATTTCTGTGAGCTATGTGTTAAAATAAAAACCCTTCAAAATTCCTTTAATTATAGTGCTCTATATTCATTACTTTTTTTTAACCACAGAGATTCTGTTTTAAAAAAGCATGATTGAAATATGTTCAATTAATTCAAGTTAATAGATAATATTAAAGATTTTATTTCAAACAGCGCAGTGCAACGAAGCGCAAACTTGAACTGCCGAATGTTTATAACAGCTGAATGCCCCAAACTTCCAAACGCCTTAGCACATCCACAACCTCTCATAAATTCGAAATCTAGAATGAATGTACGGCTATGACCATTTTTTTGAAGGGAAAATCTAAATTAAATTGTAAGATTCTATCAAAGCTAATAATATATAAATAACTTATAAACAATAATTTAAATGCGACATTTTTGAATTTTTTGCCTCTTGCACTAATTGTATTTCGGTGTAATTATCTTTTTTAGTCATACTTTGTTATACTTGTTTAATAAAAGCACAAAAATGGAGCATCGATACAATCAATCCCTGCACGGATGGTACAGGAACATTAGTCGTGTGGTTAAAAACGGCAATTCTGTATTTTTAAGAAGACCCAATGGCAATTCTTATGAGGATATCCTGTTTAAAGAATGTGATATTCAGATTAATGCAATTAGTGCTTGGTTAGTAGAAAATGGTTTTAAAAAAGGGGATCGACTTGGATTTCTTATGGATAATTGTCCAGAATACCTTTTAGTAGACCAGGGATTAATGCAAATTGGAGGAGTAAATGTTTCCGTGTACCCAACCTTGGCTGAAAATGATGCTGCTTATATATTAAATGATTCTCAATGTAAATTTCTCTTTGTCGGTTCAGCGTTTTTAATGAAGAAAGCGCTTAAAATTATAGATCAGGTTCCGAGTTTGATCAAAATTATTTCTTTAATAGAGGATAAGAGCCAAAATAACAGAATCATCAATTACAAAAGTTTAATTGAAGAAGGGAAAGCCCTTTATCCCGCAAGGAAAGAAGAAATAGAAAAGGTATTTGAGCAAGTAAAAAGAGATGATATCTGCACCTTGATATACACCTCTGGAACTACAGGAGTGCCCAAAGGTGTAATGTTGAGTCATGGAAATATCATGTCGAATGCAGAATCTGGAGTTTCAATGATAAAATTTATTGATCATAGAGATAGTTATTTGTCCTTTTTACCTTTATCGCATGTATTTGAGCGAATGGCAACTTATGGTATTTCATTGTATTGTGGTTGTGAGATTTCTTTTGCTCAAAGCATAGATACTATTGCTAAAAATATTTTGGAAATAAAACCAAGCGTTATGGCAACCGTCCCTCGCTTATTAGAGCGTATTGAAGCAAGGGTAAAGAAAAATGCTTTAAGCGGAAGAAAATATAAAGTAGCTATATTTAATTGGGCTGTTTCTGTTGGAAATGAAGCAAGGATTTTAAGAGAAGATGCTAAAAGTTATCCTTTTATTTTAAAGTTAAAATTGGCAATAGCTGAGAAATTGGTATTCAGTAAAATTAAAGCACGTTTAGGAGGAAAAATGCGAATATTAATTTCTGGGGGTGCTGCATTGCCGCAGCATGTGGGCGAGTTTTTTGCTAATATAGGAGTTCGTATTTTAGAAGGTTATGGATTAACGGAAACATCGCCTGTAATTACGGTGAATGAATTTGATCGTCAAATTATTGGAACCGTTGGAAGAGTAATGCCGGGAATAACTGTAAAAATCCAGAATCCTGAAAATGGCCAAACCATTACGATTCAAGATTTTGATAGTTTCGATCCAAATTTTGAATGTGCAGAGGGAGAAATTTGTGTTAAGGGACCGAATATTATGAAAGGTTATTGGAATAAGGAAGAAGATACCAAAGCTGTTTTTGATGAAGAAGGATGGTTTCATACTGGGGATATTGGGAAATTTTATAAAGGACATTTAAAAATAACCGATAGAATAAAAAACATGTTGGTAAATGCTTTTGGAAAAAACATATATCCAACGCCGGTAGAAAGTGCCTATTTACAAAGTTACAAGATTGAACAGATATTTTTAATAGGGGATAAACGAGAGTACATAAGCGCTTTAATTGTTCCTTCAAAAGATGAAATTAAAGAGAAATTTGGTAAAGGAGACACTTGGTTTGATGAAGGAGACTTTATAAATGATGAAGAAATTTTGGATTGGGTAGAAGGCGACATTAAATCACTTGGTAATCAATTAGCAAAGTTTGAAAGAATCAAGAATTTTAAGCTGAAAAAACAACCATTTAGTATAGAAAAAGGGGAAATAACACCAACTTTAAAAACACGAAGGAAAGTAATAGAAAAACTCTATTCAAAAGAGATTGAAGAAATGTATCAGGAGCAAGATTAGAATGGAATTAAAAAACTTTGAAGCTATAATTTTTGATTTAGGCGGAGTGATAATTGATATTGACCCAACATTAACACACCATGCCTTTAGTAAAATTGGAAAAAACGATGTAAGCCAGTTATTTACTAAAACCACAGTAAAAGGAGTGTTTCATGATTTTGAAGTGGGCGCTTTTAATAAAGAGGAGTTTTTAAAAATTTTGGCCTCAGAAATAGGAAATGCTGAGGTTGAGCATAATGATATTGAAAAAGCGTGGAATGCTTTGTTGGGCGATATTCATCCCGCAAGGATAGAATTAGTTAAAAAATTAAAAAACACACACAAGACTTTTGTTTTAAGTAATACCAATGAGATCCATATCGAATGGATAAATGAGTATTTGGCAAAGAATTTTGGAGTTGAAAATTTAGATCCATGGTTTGATAAGGTATATTTTTCACATGATTTAAAAATGCGAAAGCCTGGGGTCGAAATTTATGAAGAGGTATTAAAAAGAGAAGGTTTAAAGGCGAATAAAACCTTGTTTATTGATGACAATTTAGACAATTTAGAAGGAGCAAAAAGGGCAGGATTGCAGGTATTGCATGCGGATAGAGAAATCTTAGATTTAATAAAACTATAAATAATAGAATTCTATTGATTATATATTATTGAATACAAGCAATTTAGGCCATAAATTATTAAACTTTATAAATTTTGCAAGTTTTAATAATTCTTGAATAAAGTTTAAAAGTACCTGCTCGCAAATTAAAATTGAATTGAAATATTTGATGTTTTTATAGGGAGTAAGGCCATAATCCGTAATATTTCAAAGCTAAATTTTCAAAATTCAAAAAAAGTATTACTTTTGTAGCCCTTTTAGCGCCCTTAGCTCAGTCGGTTAGAGCAACAGACTCATAATCTGTGGGTCGCTGGTTCGATCCCAGCAGGGCGCACTGATTAATCCGGTTTATGCCGGATTTTTTATTTTAATCAAAATTGCTTATATTCGATTTAAACAAACAACCCTTAAGCTAATAATTACGTTTGATTTTTATAATTGGTATATTTGTTGATATTTTATAATAGTATGAAGAAGATTTTACTTTTAACATTATCTATACTTTCTTTAAATGGTTCATTTGCGCAAGGATTTACTTTTAATCAAACTAAGGCAAGTGCAAGCGGATCATCTGGGGAGTTTGAGTTAGTTACTTACTCTTGGGTAAAAAACATAGATCAAGGCGCTGATACCGTGTTTTGGTGGGTGAGAGAAAATAATAATTTACCATCTAATTGGCAAAATGCAATTTGCGATATTAATACTTGTTGGGGTTCTTCAGTTGATTCGAGTTCTTTTGTTCTAAAGTTCGGAGATTCTGGAAATGTTGATGTGCATTTTTATCCATTTGAAACTGGAGGTGCAGGAACTTCTGATATCTATGTTTATAGAAATGGCGATAGAGAAAACGGAATGGCTTTAACCTTTACAGCAAATGGATGGACATTATCAAAAGCTAAGGCTCCAAAAAGTGAAATTCAAATTTACCCTAATCCGGCTAAAAATGAATTTACTTTAAAAGCGTCAGTTAAAGCAGGAACTGAAATTCAAATCATCAATGTTTTAGGACAAGTAGTACATTCAGTTAAAGAAACTGGTGCTGAAACTAAAATAAACATTAGTGCTTTACCTGATGGAGTTTATATGATTCGTTTTACTGATAATCAAGGTAAAACTCAAATGAAAAAGATTAAAAAAGCGAATAGCTAATTTTTAAAATAATAAAAAGAAAGAGCTTAAAAACGGATCATTAAATTGATTTTGGTTTTAAGCTCTTTTTTATTTTAAATAGGTTTAATTGACTAAGAATAACTTTTTAAGCTAATATCCATGGCCTTTACCGAGTGAGTAATAGCGCCAATTGAAATATAATCAACACCTGTTTCTGCAAAACTTCTGACACTTTCAAGAGTAATGCCACCGGATGCTTCTGTTTCGAATTTTTTATCAATTAAAATTACCGCTTCACGCATTAATTCAGGCGAAAAATTATCTAACATAATACGATCAACACCACCAACCCTTAAAACTTCTTCAACTTCTTTTAAGTTGCGGGTTTCTATTTCTATTTTAAGATCTAAATGATTGTCGGCTAAATATTTTTTAGTGGTTTTAATGGCTGATTCAATTCCGCCAGCAAAATCAACATGATTATCTTTTAACATAACCATGTCATATAAACCAAATCTATGATTGAATCCACCACCCATAGTCACAGCCCATTTTTCTAATCCGCGCAATAAGGGAGTTGTTTTTCTGGTATCCAGAATTTTGACATTGGTCCCCTTAACTAATTCAACAATTTTATTTGTAGCGCTAGCTACCCCGCTTAAATGTTGTAATAAATTTAAAACCAAGCGTTCGCTTTTGAGAATTGAATGAACAGAGCCCTCAACCAACAGTCCTATATCTCCATATTTTACTGCTGTTCCATCATTAATTAATACTTCAATTTTTAAGTTTTTATCAACGGAATCAAAAATGGAAAGTGCAAGATTAACACCAGCAAGAATACCATTTTCCTTAATTATTAATTTGGCTTTTCCTTGGGTGTTTTGCGGAATTGCTGCTAGAGAGGAGTAATCACCCGGTCCTATATCTTCATTTAATGCTTGCGCGATGAAAGACTTTATTTCTGTGCTAAAAAAATCCATAAAATTGGCTTTGGACAAAGGTAGAGTTTTAAAATAAATTAATTAGGATTTTAAGGTAGGTAAAAGAGATGAAGGGATTATTTTATTGAGGGGTTTAATCATGTAAAGGAGCCTAAAATTAAATAATGAACAAAACAGAAAAATATCTAGTTTAATAAGGAAAACTTTAATTTAAGGATAAAGATGATTAATTTGCGGCTTGGATGGGAATTAGTCTGGATCAAATAAAATCGCCCATAGCGGATGAGTTAAAAGCTTTTGAAGTTCGATTTAAACAATCGATGAAAAGCCAGGTTTCCCTGTTAGATACTATTACCTCATACATTGTTAAAAGAAAAGGCAAGCAAATTCGCCCTATTTTTGTTTTATTAAGTGCAAAACATTTAGGTGAAATTAATGACAGTACATATAGAGGTGCTGCTTTAGTTGAATTATTGCATACCGCAACTTTAGTCCACGATGATGTAGTTGATGATTCATATCAGCGAAGAGGCTTTTTTTCAGTAAATGCGATTTGGAAAAACAAAATCGCGGTTTTGGTCGGTGATTTTTTACTTGCAAAAGGGCTTTTACTTTCGGTAAACAACAAGGATTTTCAGTTATTATCCATAGTTTCTGAGGCAGTAAAACAGATGAGTGAGGGGGAATTATTACAGATAGAAAAAACCCGTAAGCTAAACCTAGAAGAGTCCGTTTATTTTGATATTATCACTAAAAAAACAGCTTCTTTAATTGCGTCTTGTTGCGCAATTGGCGCAGCTTCTATTGAAGGTGTTTCTGAGGCTGAAATAGAAAAAATGCGTCTTTTTGGCGAGAAAGTGGGATTAGCATTTCAAATAAAAGACGATTTGTTTGATTATGGTAATGATGATATTGGAAAACCCCTGGGAATAGACATAAAAGAGCGCAAATTAACCCTACCTCTCATTTATGCAATTAATAAGGCATCAAGAGAAGAGAGAAGGAAAGTTACCTATATCATCAAAAATCAAAATACACAACCGGATAAGGTAAAATACGTGTTAGAATTTGTTAAGAACTCAGGCGGTATAGAATATGCAGAGCAAAAGATGAATGAAATTCGTGATGATGCATTAAGAATTCTTGAGGAGTTTCCTAATAATATCGCTTCAGAAAAATTGAAAGATTTAGTCCATTTTGTAATAAATAGGACTAAATAATTATTCCATAAATTAGGATTATTCCTCTCCAAAAAACTCCATAATTTCTTGAGCTAATCTAACAGAATCAGCTTGTTCGAAAGGGTGAGGAGTATTTGGAATAACCAATAATCGGCAAGCAGGAATTCTGCGGTAAACGTCAATAGTTTCTTCTAAACTTACCATTTTATCGCGATCTCCAATACCTAATTGCACAGGAATTTTTATAGATTCATAATCACCCACTGAAATAGGTGCTTTAATACCCATATTTTTTAACATTTCAGAAATAGCAGCCATTAAACTTTCCCATTTTTCTCCATGGGTTTTTTCTAATGCTTGCGCGAAATGGGGTACTTTTTCTTTAACCTTTGCAGGATTTAACATGCGTGATTCTAGTTCAGCAATGCTTGGATCCCAATATAATTTAGTTCCTAAAGTAAAAACCCCTTTTAATGCGGAATAGCCCTTTAAATGAAGAAATAAAGCAATATATCCACCCATTGAATGCCCGAAAACATAAAATTCATCTAAATTTTTACTTTCAGCGAAGCGATATAATTCATCAGCATAAGCTTCAATAGATAAATTTCCGTCAAAGTTTTTATCACCATGACCTGAAAGATTGAAGCTATAAACATTGAAGCTCACATCCAATAGTTCTTCTAAATATTCAAATTGAGCGGCATTTCCTAAAGCTCCATGAAGTAATATTAAATTTCTCATGTTATTCTGATGCTTTTATTTTGTATTTAAAGGTGTAAAAAACGAGAATTAAACTAAAAATGGCAATTATTGCCCCGGTAATATAAGGTAAATGAAAATTAATATCGTATAAAAAACCTCCGATTGGGGGTCCCACAAATCGCGCAAGCGCACTGAAACTTTGTAATAAGCCTAAAACCTTACCTTGACTATTTTTAGGGGCAGATGACGAAACGAGTGATAAAATACTTGGTGAAATCCCTCCATTTGCCAATGCAATTAATAACATACATCCGTATTCAAGCGGAAAAAATAAATCATTAGGAACAAAAGGTATAAAGAAAATACCAAAACTGAGTAAGGATAGACCTCCAATCAATAATTTCTTTTCACCAAAAATCTTATTTAGAGGTCCCACCAAAGTACCTTGAACAATAGTGGAGCAAACCCCTATGAAAGTGAAAACATAACCTCTTTGAATTTCATCTTTTCCATAAACATCTTCCCAAAGTAAGGCAGCAGTTATTTGCATCATTGAGAAGGCAGCAACAAATAAAAAGCTCACCCAAAAAATTTGTTTAACCGTATCGATTTTTAATATTTCATTTAAATCGGTAATAGGTTTAAAACGAAATGCAGCATCTTTATTAAAAGTTGTAAGAGATTCAGGAAGCAGGAACCAAGCCATAATAAGATTAATAAAACATAGGCCAGCAGTAAAAAAACCAACTCCCAACATTCCAAAATCTTTAAATAAATAACCTCCTATTATGGGTCCGAAGATAAAGCCTAAACCAAAGGCGGCGCCGATCATACCCATATTTTTGGTTCGGTTTTCAGGAGTACTAATATCAGCTATATAAGCATTGGCTGCTGAAATATTTGCGGATCCAATTCCAGAAAGAGAGCGAGAAATTAATAATAAAATAATGGACTCTGAGAAACCAATTAGAATGTAGGAGAGAGCAGTGACTAAAATACTAACTAAAATAATGGGTCGGCGACCTAAACGGTCAGATAGTGTGCCCCAAAAAGGTCCGAAAATAAATTGAAAAAGGGAATAAATACCCGCAATTACTGTAACTATAAAACCAGAGGCGCCCAAACTTTTAGCGAAATTAGGTAAAACAGGAATAATGATTCCAAAACCTAATAAGTCAATAAAAATGGTAATAAATAATACAAAAAGGGGCGACTTTCGGCTCATATTAATCGATCTGGTAGCTGGTTCCTTCTTTTGAGTCTTTTAACTGAATACCTAGTGGATTTAAGGCATCTCTAATGGCATCTGAAGTAGCATAATCTTTACGATCGCGAGCTTCTTTTCTTAATTTTATTATTAATTGCATTAAACCATCAATTTGATTTTCATTTCCTTTTGATTCTTCTTCTAAGCCTAAAATATCATGAGCAAAGGTTTGAAAGAATTGGCGAAGTAATGTTAAGTTTTCTTCATCAATTTGTTCTTTTCCGTCATTGATTAGGTTGCTTAAACGAGCAGCTTCAAAAAGTTGTGCAATTACAATGGGAGTATTAAAATCGTCATTCATTGCCGTATAGGCAGCATCAATTAAGGGCTGAATTTTTATCCCAGAACCCTTAGCGCTTAGTTTATTTGATAGTGCTGAGGCTTTTAACAATCTGCTTAAACCCTTTTCGGCGGCTTGTAAGGCTTCATTAGAAAAGTCTAAAGTTCCACGATAATGAGCTTGCAACACAAAAAACTTAAGAGTCATTGGTGAATAAGCCTGATCCAATAGATGATGATTCCCACTAAAAAATTCATCCATATTGATTCCATTATTTAGGGATTTAGCCATTTTTTGGCCATTAATGGTAATCATATTGTGGTGCATCCAATATTTGGCCGGCTCAGTTTTGTGACAAGCAGTACTTTGAGCAATTTCAGACTCATGATGCGGGAAAACCAGATCCATACCACCACCATGAATATCAAAAACTTCACCTAAATATTTGGCGCTCATTGCAGAACATTCTATATGCCAACCCGGGTAACCAACACCCCATGGGGAGTTCCATCGCATGATATGACCAGGTTGTGCTTTTTTCCAAAGAGCGAAATCATTGGGGTTTCTTTTTTCATCCTGACCCTCTAAATCACGAACCGAAGCCCCTGCTATTAAATCATCAAGTACCCGTCCGCTCAGAGCACCATAGTCATGAGTTTTAGCATAAGTGATTACATCAAAATATACCGAGCCATTCGATTCATAAGCTAAACCTGTTTCAATAATTTTGCTAATCATTTCAATTTGTTCAGGAATATGACCAGAGGCTCTTGGTTCAATAGATGGTGCTAATAAATTTAATTTTGCCATCTCATTTTGATAGGCATTGGTATAATATTGAGCAACCTCCATAGGTTCGAGTTGTTCGGTTTTGGCTTTTTTGGCAATTTTATCCTCACCTTCATCCCCATCGCCAACTAGATGCCCTACATCTGTAATGTTTTTTACATATCGTACCTTAAAACCTAGATGTTTTAAATATCTATGAACTATATCAAAAGTAATTGGTCCGCGGCAATGCCCTAAGTGTGGGTAACCATAAACAGTTGGTCCGCAAACGTATAATCCAACAAAAGGAGCGTTTAATGGAATAAAGTCTTCCACTTTTCTGGATCGGGTATTATAAATTTTCAATGAAGAATTCATGATGGAGCAAAGCTAAAATTTTTTTCTCAGTTCAATGCATTTTAAAAAGTTGATTTTGTTAATAAAAGGAAGGCCTTTATTGGTGCTATTATTCATATAAAATAGGTGTTTTAAAAAGGCCACTAGAATATAAAAATTTGTCATTTATAATTTTAATAAAGAAGAGGGCTTTTGGTCAAAACTGCTTTTAAAAAATTTAAAGCAGGTAAAAAACTTGAAAAATAGAGACTATACCCTTATTATTGGAACTGAATGGCCATAGTTTCATCTTTAATATCCTGGTATTTTCGAAAAAGAATGCCTGAATTGGAGCAAGATTTTTTAAATGCTGAATTGAGGCAAGAAGAAGTATTTAAATACCTTATCAGAATGGGTTTACATACCAAATTTGGTGAGGAATATGATTTTAAAAGCATCAGAAATTATGATGATTATAAGAACCGAATACCGATTCAAAGTTATGAAAGCTTAAAACCTTACATAGAAAGGACCATGAAAGGCGAGGCGGCGGTTTTATGGCCCTCAGACATCAAATGGTTTGCGAAATCATCAGGCACTACTAGTGATAAGAGTAAATTTATACCAGTAAGTTTTGAGGCTCTTGATTTATGTCACTTTCAAGGAGGCAGAGATGTTCTAACTTTATTTTGTAATAAATTTCCAGATAGCCCGATTTTCAATGGAAAAGGATTGGTAATTGGAGGTTCGCACAAGGTAAATTCATTACATGAAGGATCGTTTTATGGCGATTTATCAGCCGTTATCATGAGCAACTTACCATTCTGGGTTAATTTTTTGAGAACACCCGAGATTTCAATTGCTTTAATGGATGAATGGGAGCAAAAAATTGAAAGAATGGCTCAAGCCACAGTAAGAGAAGATGTAACCAATATTTCAGGAGTGCCTACTTGGACTATCGTATTATTCAACCGTTTATTAGAAATGACGGGGAAAAGCAATATGTTAGAAGTATGGCCGAATTTAGAATTATACATTCATGGTGGAGTTAGTTTTACTCCATATAGAGAGCAGTTTAAGAAATATATCCCTTCAGATAAAATGATATATTTTGAGACCTATAACGCTTCAGAAGGTTTTTTTGGAATTCAAGACCCTGATTATCCAGGTTATGAAATGTTTTTAATGCCAAATTATGGTATTTTTTATGAATTCGTAGCTATGAATGAATTTGGTAGTGATTCTGCAAAAGTTTTAAGTCTGGGTGAGGTTGAACCTGGTGTTAATTATGCAGTTTTAATTAGCACCAATGGAGGATTATGGAGATACGTGATTGGAGACACTATTCAGTTTGCTACTGTAAAACCTTATCGATTCCATATTACAGGCAGAACCCGATTATTTATTAATGCATTTGGAGAAGAAGTAGTTATTGAAAATGCAGAAAAAGCCCTTGCAGTAGCTTGTAAAGAAACGGGAGCTGAATTAGTTGATTTTACCGCAGCACCCATTTATTTAACAGAAAAAGAAGCAGGGCATGAATGGTTAATAGAGTTTAAGGTTGCCCCAAATGATCCTATCCGATTTACTGAAATATTAGATCAAACTTTAAAACAAGTAAATAGTGATTACGAAGCTAAACGTTATAAAGACATTGCGTTAAAAGCGCCTAAAATGAGAATTCTACAAAAAGGTTGTTTCGAAAACTGGCTTAAATTTAAAGGCAAATTGGGCGGCCAGCATAAGGTTCCCCGATTAAGTAATGACCGGAAAATAGTAGAAGAAATATTAGCTCATCCAGAGTGGTTATTATAAAATTAGTCGCTACTTTTTTAAATGTAGCGACTAATTAAATTATTTTTTAATAACAATAAATTTAGAAAAATATACCTCTTTATTGTTTGAATTCACCTCAAGTAAGTAAGAGCCATCGGCTAAATTAATATCGAGCTCTTCTATATTAGAATTAAAATCAGTCTTTTTTTCATACATCAATTTACCTTGTAAGTCATAAATTTTTATTGATTTAATTTCTGATTGATTCATCAATTCAATAAATAATTTATTGTTAACGGGATTAGGATATACTTTTAAATAAGCATTAAATACATCTTTAGAAACATTGGTTCTAACTGAAATCAAATTAGTTTTAATTAAGGTGTCGGGTGCACAAGCAGTATTGCTAACAATAATACCAATATCGTATTTTCCCGTATCATTAAATACGTAATTTAAAGAGCTATTAGTTGTATCTGAAATTGAATTAGGCAAAATCCACTTGAAAGAGCTATAATCACTACTGGTATTAGTAAAATTGACCGATAATGGCTTTAAACCGTCGGTAATATCTGCGGTAAAATCAGCTATAGGAGCAGGATATACATTAAAATTAAATTTTTGTTCGCATTGTATATGTGCATTAATAAATGATTTATAATTAATAAAATTATTATTTATTAATGTACTTGGAATTAGAGTATTAATTAATAAAGTATCATTTAGATAAAAGGATCCACCATAAAAACCAGAATCTACTCGAATTAAAAAATTAGGCTGATTATTACATAATTGCTCTGGCACGTTAATTTTGTTTTTAAAGTTAAAATCCCTGATTTTAATGGTATCAAATGACTCGCAACCCTGAAATTTAGTATAAAAAACAATTTGAGAATCCTGAGAATTTAAAACATCAAATTTGGTGGTTTTTGCAGTAAATCCAGAACTTGAATAAAAACCGAATGTATCTACCAAAGAAATTATTGGATTAGCAGTAAAAAGTCCCATGCCATTATCTCGACATACCTTAACCTCAATATGATTTTTTACATGATTAGATCCTAATGCAGAAATCATATAATTTTTATTTTCACTACAACCAGAGTTATGAGTTACGATTAGTAAAACTTTTCCGTTTTTAATAGGAATAGAATTTATTGGACCGACTGCTTTTGAACCATACTTGTATTCAGCAACACTATCGGGTTGATTCACTAAATCTTTAAAATTTATGAAACCATTATTGGTTCTACAACATAATGTAGTGTCTGAATCTGGTTTAAAAATAGGTTGAGTTAATAAGTTTTGTATATAAATACTATCAAAATAAGTACAAGTTGAATCTTCAATTATGGTATATCTAAAAACGGTATCCTTAAAATAGCTAATGCTATAATTATAATCCGGGTTATAGGTAAAATTATGTTTGAATTTAAACTGAAGATTAAATTTACTGGTAGCATTTGAATTGAAGTAAAAAATTTGGGGACCGCATACTTTAAATGAGTCAGCAGTATTTTTTTTATAATCACTAATAAATACGGATACTATGCTTGAATCGACACAAGAATAATTTTTGTGAACCGCGTAGTTTTTGATTAGTGATTTTTGTGAACTGTCGAAATACCTAAATAATGAATTATGGTAACTAGTATCATTATTAATTACTGAAAAATAAGTCCAATTGGTATCACTATTTAAAGCTGGAAACTGGTAAAAAGCAGAGTCTGTTTTGCAATGGGTAATTTTTGCATTTAACAATTTTTGACGTTCATTATTTACATAAATTAAAGTGTCTTTAATATTGTCACAACCATTCATTTGAGTATTTGCTTTAATTCGGTAGTATCCGGAATCATATAAAAGGAATTGATGGTTTATTAATGAAGAGTCTGAGCTTTTTATTTTACATATAACCGAATCATTTTTACTTATTTCCCAGGTATTATTAAATCCTTTAAACACCTTATCTCTACTAAGATTAATGATATTGCATGAATCGTTTAAATAGGTGGAGATACTATATGTTGAGTCGTATGATAACCTAACTGGAATATTAAAAGTTGAATTATTAAAAACCAGGTTATTAAAATACTGATCTCTTGAAAATGTGTCAATTAATTTTAAAACTAATGTAGAATAATTACTTATCTTGGTTTTCAATAAGGAATCAAAAAATAAATTTAATTCTATAGAATCTCCATTTAATTTAATTATTTCAAATGGCACATTTCCAAAACTTGCTTTTATTTCAACTAGTGGCGGATGTCTATATTCTTTATAAGAAAAAATTATTTTATATGGGGTGTTCTTTTTTTGACAAGCATAAATTGTTAATGGTTTTTTTTCAGAAAATATAAAGCCTGAAAAAGCATTTGTAGAATACTCTATTCCCAGGGGAAAAACCCTATCCCCAGAGCTAATAAGTTCTATATTTCCATTATTATTTCTATATTCATTAATTTTTTTAGAAACTAAGGTAAAGTCACTAAAGAAAGAAGGAGTAGTTTGTAAATTGCCATAACGATCATTATGTAATCCATAAGGAAAAGGCAGGTGACGCCTTGGAAAAGCCAAGTAAGACATAAAATTCCATTCAGAATAATAACTTGTAAAATGTAAATTTTTTGGTTCGCCTGGCAAAACATGAAATGGAACATGTTCAATAGAATCTTGCTCAACCGTATCTAAGGAGGCATAGCAATTTTGAAATCCTCTGTTTAAGGCCGCATAAATTAAATGTTTTTGATACTGATCAGGCCCAAAATTATTTTTGTTATTGTCACAAATCTTAAAGAATAATTCTAATTTTCCGTTTATACTATCTCTATGGCTATAAGCCGACGTTCTTGTTAAATTAAAAGAATAATAAGGTCCCACATACTTTAATAAAACTTCGCATAAGTTACTAGTATCTATAATTCTTAATGTGTCTATAAAACGAACCCTTTTTATGCTTCTCCTAGGGAATGAAGTATTGATGTATAACTCATCTTGGTAAAGTTGAACAGTATCGGGAGATGTTTTAAACCAAAGAGTATCAAAGTAATTTCCAGTAGTCTTATTTTTTGCTGTTACATAAGGTTGAGGTAAGGCCCCGCTTATAGATTCTGTAAAAACATTTAGCTGGATTTCATAATCATTTTGGCCAATGTAGCGATATTGCATCCAACCACCTAAATACATTTGAGCGGATAATTTGGAAATACCCCATAAGGTAAAGAATAATATAATAGTTAATTTTTTTATCATAGATGGGGATTTATATAGTTAAGATATCTTAACTATAAGATTAGTTGCCTAAAAAAAGCCAAAGAAAATCAATTCTTTGGCTTAGGACTGTGTTATTTAAATAATACTATGGATGTGTAACAATAAATTTAGAAAAATATACCTCTTTATTGTTTGAATTCACCTCAAGTAAGTAAGAGCCATCGGCTAAATTAATATCGAGCTCTTCTATATTAGAATTAAAATCAGTCTTTTTTTCATACATCAATTTACCTTGTAAGTCATAAATTTTTATTGATTTAATTTCTGATTGATTCATCAATTCAATAAATAATTTATTGTTAACGGGATTTGGATATACTTTAAGATTTGGATTGACTTGATTTTTTGAAACACCTGCTTTTACCCAAATATAATTTGATTTTATCAAAAAATCGGTTCCACATAAGTCATTAATAACCACAATCCCAATATCAAATCTACCTATCTCATTGAAAACATAATTTAAATGAATATTAACACTATCTATGTTCGAATTTGGAAGTAACCACATAAATGAATTAAATCCGCTACTATTATTTTGAAAGTTTACTGATAATGGCTTTATACCCTCAGTTATGTCAGCCGAAAAATCTGCTATTGGTCCTTGATTTACATTAAAATTAAATTTTTGTTCGCATTGTATATGTGCATTAATAAATGATTTATAATTAATAAAATTATTATTTATTAATGTACTTGGAATTATGGTATTAATTAATAAAGTATCATTTAAATAAAATTCGCCTCCAAAAAATCCAGAATCAACTCTGATTACTATATTTGGTTCATTAGAACATAATTGATCAGGCACATTTATTTTATTTTTATATTCAAAATCTATGATTTTAATGGTATCGTATGTCTCACAACCTTGAAACTTGGTATAAAAAATAATTTGTGAATCCTGAGAATTTAATACGTCAAATTGCAGAGAGTTCGGACTAAATCCAGTACTTGAATAATAACCAAAAGTGTCTATGTTTATATTAATAGGATTACTAGTAAATAAGCCATTTCCAATTCCTCGGCAAACGCTTAATATCGAATTGTTTTTTAAATGTGTAGATCCAATTACACTAATTAAATATTCATTTTCTGCCGTACAGCCACTGATATGGGTTGCTTTTAAAAAGGCTTTTCCATTTTGAATAGGAATGGATTGCTCGGGCAATGTTATTTGGCCTTGGTATTCGTATTTAATTATACTATCAGGACTATTAACTAAATCCCTAAAGTTAATATATCCATTATTAGCCTTAGAACAAATTGTAGTATCTGTATCTGCTTTAAAAACTGTTTGTGTTAATAAATTTTCAATAACAATTGTTTCATCAAAATAGCATAAAAAACCTTCATTAACCTTATAATTTTTAACATTAAAGCCCGGTGAATCAATATTAATCGAAGTGCTTCTACCTTGAGTATAACCTTGATTATTAAAGTCAAATGTTAAATTAAATTTACTGCGTGCATTAGAAGTAAAGTTAAATATTTGGTTACCACAAACCTTAAATGAATCGGGCGAGTTCTTTTTATAATCACTTATAAAAATATAACCAGTTGCAGAGTCCTTACAAGAATTCTGTGTATTGGTTGCAATTATTCTGTATGTATTAAATTGAGATGAATCAAAAAATTTACTTAATGAGTTGTTATTAAAGGTATCGTTTCCAACTATCCAATAATAGTTCCAATTATTATCTTGATTTACAACAGAAACATTTGCTGTTATGGAATCATACAGACATTGAATAGCATTGGTGTTTAATATTTTTTGTCGCTTAGCATTTACATAAATTGTGGTGTCTTTTATATGATCGCATCCTAAGATTAGAGTGCTAGCTTTTATTTTATACCAACCAGTATCAGCTAATACTTTTTTAAGAATAGAAGTAGATCCAAAAACTATATCTCTGTAAATTAACGAATCTTCTTGGCTAATTTCCCAAGTATTTTGGTAGGCGCCAAATGTTTTATCACGTGAATAAGTTAAAACATTGCAAGTATTATCAAAACTGGTACTTATATTATATACAGAATCTTGCCCAATTTTTACGGGTATATTAAAAGTTTGATTCATGTAAATGGGCCTGAATTCAAATCCACTGATCTTTGCTGTATCTACTATATTTAATATTAGAGTTGAATGGTCTTTTATTTTCGATTTAATTAATGAATCAAAATAAATGTTCAATTCTATTTTTTGAGAATTGATAATTTTAATTTGGTGAGGAACATATCCAAAACTACTTGTTAATTTAACTATTGGTGGTGTTTGTCCGCTTTGGTGATTTATTTCTAATCGATATGGTGTATTATTATTTTGGCAGGCCGTAATGCTTATGGGATTAATAGAATGTGTATATTCAGTTTCACTTATTGCAAATGGACTAATTATTAATGGAAAGACCCTTATTCCTGAACTAATTTCTGTATCAACCCCATTTATTTTCCTGTATTCTGAGACTTTAATTCCGATTAGCCCATTTTCAACGCGAGTTGGCATAAAACCTAAGTTTCCATAAGCATCTAATTTTAATCCAGCAGGATAATTCAAATTTGAATTTGGAAAACCTAAAAAAGTTATAAAACGATTACTGTTAAAATTACCATTATAATTAATAGTGCCTGTATGAGTAAGAGGCGCGTCTATAACATATCTAACAGAATCTTGATCAAAAGAATCAACAGATGCAAAAGAAGTCTTAATTCTATTAACATGATTAAAATAAACCAAATTATTAATATTCTGACTTGGACTGGAGTTCGTTTTCAAAGTTCCGCAAGCATTAAAATTTAATTCAATTTTAGCAGCTTGGTTTGTATTTATGGTTGTTTGTAGATTACTGGAATAATTTGGGCCTAAATAACTGAGTAATATATTGCAAATACCATTTGTATCAATAAAACTTAAGGTATCTGTAAAAACCATTCGTTTAATACCTATTACACTTGGGGGTGGATTATCACATCTGGTTTCTAGAGTATTACCTAAAAGGTTTTTCTGATAAACATCATAGGTAATCGGACTTGAATTAAAATAAAGAGTGTCAATATTTGTAGAGTTTAACAAATTTCGGACAATTATTTCAGGTTGTGGAAGTTGGCCATAGGAACAATCTCGAAATACATGAAGTTGAACCTCATAATTATGGTTATTAAGGTGACGATATTGAATCCAGCCACCCATAAACATTTGAGCTATGGAAACCTGATATCCTATAAATGCAAATAGAAATAGCAGAGTAAATTTTTTTATCATAAGGCGCCTTTTAACAATTAGACGTTTTAAATCATCTGCTTGTTGCCTGAAAATCAAACACCCTCAATAATTGTTTTTATTGAGGGTGTTGTTATTTTTTATTCCCTTGCGGGATGCCTAATTACAATGCCTTTACGTTAAACTCAAAACTTTCCATTATAGGATTAACTAAAAGTTTTTTACAAGAAGTTTCAACAATAGATTTAGCCTCATCTTCATTAGCAGCTTCAATTTCCAGGGTTATTCTTTTTCCTACCCTCACGTTTTCTATTTGTTTAAAGCCATTTGAATTTAAACTGTTTGTTACAGCTTTTCCCTGAGGGTCTAATAAACCTTTGTGGGGCATTACATTAATTTCTGCTAAGAATTTCATGAGTGTTTAAATTTTAACCAAATTGATAATACAAGGTACAAAAATATAGATAAGCTAATTCCTAGCCAACCAAAACTTAAAAGAAGTATAAGACTAGATCCTAAAAAAATCCATTTTACTTCATTCCCTTTAAATGCATAACTTTTGAATTTTAGCGCAAATAGTGGCAATTCAGCAATTAACAAATAAGACATTAAAACAGAATAGATCAATATAAAACCTGGATTTGTAAAAAAACCAATTAGGGTTAAATTACTAGATTCTGAATTGATGTATAAAAAAAGAGATGTTACAAATAAAGCATTTGCTGGAGTAGGTACACCAATAAATTGATCACTTTGTCGAGTATCTATATTAAATTTAGCTAATCTTAAAGCCGAAAAAAGCGCAATTAAAAGTGGGGTTAAATAATACCATGGATTTTGACCATTAATAATGGATTCAAAATCGCCGTAAGGCAATAATAAGCGGAATAAAATTAAAGCAGGTAAAACGCCGAAACTAACCACATCAGCTAAAGAATCTAATTGCTTGCCTAAATCACCACTAACTTTAAGGGCTCTAGCAACAAACCCATCAAAAAAGTCTAAAAGGGCTGAAATTAAAATACAATAAGGAGCAAATTGAGCAGATTCCTTATTTTCTATAATTAAAATACAACCTAAAACTCCAGAAAGTAAATTTCCTAAGGTTAATGAATTGGGTATTGCAGATTTTATTTGCATCGCGCCAAAGATAATTAATCTTTCTTTTTTAATAATTTATATAAACATCCCGCAAGGGAAATTTTAAAAAATCGGTATTTTTTGCCTACTACTTTAGTAGAATTTTTTTAAATAGGGCATTTGCCCTACTTTGTTTTATCGTTCTCAATTTCATATATTTATGTAAAATTTAAGAAACGCGCTTTCAATTTTTGGTAGACTTTTTTTACATGATATTGTAATCTTCGTTAATAATTTGTAAAATTGGATAATAAGCAATACTTAAAATTAATACCTAAAAGTATGATAAAGGTTTTAGTACTGGGCGAGGACGGCCCTACTCTTGAGCGAATCAACGGAATTTTCGCTATTCAACACATTAGAACCATGGTTGCTGCTAGCCATGAAGAAGCCTATTTACAAACATTAGATCGTAAACCAGACTTAGTAATTATTGATAGCTCTAGCCAGAAAAAGGAGGCCTATGCTTTATTGGATCGTTTAAGAACCAATGTTCAAACTTTAAATATTCCGATTGTAATTATTGGCGCTAAACAAAGTCAAGACCTTGAACTTGAAGCTTTAAGAGCGGGAGCCGATGATTTTATGGGTAAACCTTTACACGACGAAAAGTTATATTTAAGAACCCGTAATTTAATTGATTTAAGAACTCGCTTGAGCTCATCTGTTTCTTTGATTCCTGAAAATGAAAAAGTAACTTCTAAAGACGAGTTATTCTTGAAACAGGTAATGGATATTATTGAAAGAAATTTAGATAAGGTTGAATTTGAAATTGATGATTTTGTTAGAGAATTAGGTTATAGTCGTTCATCTATTCAGAAAAAAGTTAGAACTTTAACCGGAAAAACTACTTCAAATTTAATACGTGATTATAGACTAGAAAGAGCTAAACAATTGATTGATCAAAACGCAGGTAATCTTACCGAAGTAGCTGCTATGGTTGGTTTCAACAGTTTATCTTATTTTTCTAATTGTTATAAAATTTATTTTGGCACCAGCCCAATGCGTACCAAAATGAAAGGTATGTAAAAGAATATTTTTTTTATTTTTTATCCCGCAAGGTTATTAAACCCTGCGGGATTTTTATTTTATGGAACTAGTAATTTAGCTTGATATTGACTTTGATTAATTTTTAAATCAATAATATAAACACCCGGCTTAAAGCTATGTTCAATTTTTAATTTTTTGCTATCTACAAATTCAACTAGGGCTTTTTGCTCTTTTCCTTCGGTAGAATATATTTTTAGAACAAAACTTTCTGGTTTAGATTGAATTAAAGGCAAATCTAAATAGAAATAGTCTTTAGAAGGATTCGGGTAAACCAATAAATCTTTTGTTTTTACTCCGTTTGTTGAAATATTTTGAGGTGTTGAACTTATACTATTTATTTTAATAGAATAAATTCCTCGTCCGTGTGTAAATACAAATAATTTGCGATCAGATTCTCTAAATTCTAATGTAGAAATTACGGTATTCGGAATTCGAGTTTCTTTTAACCAAGTTTCACCTGCATTAGTAGTATAATATAAACCAAAGTCAGTACCAGCAAACCAAATGCTATCTGGATTTTCTGGGTCTAAATCCATCCAGTTTACAGGCAGGTTTCTCGGTAAATTTTTACCAATTTCTAACCATTCTGGGGTATCTGTATTGGCATTATTTGCCATCCAAAGTCTAGTGGTGGTTGAATAATTAGTGAACGAAACAAAAATAGTACTTCTTTTTTCGGGGTGAATTTTTATATGGTTAATAAAACTGCTAAATAAAATGGACGGAAGTTTGGTTCTTAAATTTTTCTCAGATCCTGGGCTTTGTCCATTTACATCATCAATATAAACCAATAAGCCGTTAGATCCACCTACATAAGCGCAAGGACTAAATTCATTGGTTACTGAAACGCAAAATGGTTCTCTGGTTGAAACGGCTGAACCTATATTATTAGTAACCGGTTCCCAATTATCACCACCATCAAATGATCTCCATAATTTTCTTTTGGTAGGAAAGTAAATTTCATTTCCATTAAAAGGATTAATTTCTATTGGATTAATAAACCAAGCTCCTTCGTCAATTTCACCATCCATGTTGGCGTCTAAATCGTTTTTAATTCCAACAATATTAAAAAACTGTTGATTTAAATTTCTTGTTCTAAACAGATTTCCATTTTGAGATGAAACATATGCAGTAGAAGGATCTTGTTTGCTTATTTTACAACCAGCTCCATCACCGCCAAATACTTTTTTATAATCATCTTGATTATTCATTCCATACCAAGTGCCATTATCTTGTGTACCTCCCATATAAAAATATCCGCTTGCACCCACTGTACCGGTATAAAATTGAATATTTGAAAGGCCGTTATTCAAAGAAGTAAATTCATCTACTGAATTCCATGAGTATTTATAAATACCGCCATCATTTCCAGAATAGAAAGAATTAGGATCTTGTGGATCATTAATATAAACGTGGTAATCAGCGTGACTATTTTCAGCCCTAATCCAGTTATCGCCACCATCAAAAGATACCATTGGATTAACTGAGCCAATAAAAACATGATCATCATTATTTGCTCTCACACCAATAATTAGGCAATACCAAGTAAATGGATAAGAACCTCCATCCAAGCTTGGATTACGTTTTTCAACAAAAGTTTGTCCACTATCTACAGAAGAGTAAAAGCCTACTAAGGCTGTATTGGTATTATTAGCAATAGCTAAATATACTTTAGAAGGATTAGTGGGACTTATGGCAATTTCATATCTACCCGTAGATGATATTGGTAAACCCGCAGTTACTTGCGTAAAAGTACCTGAATCACCGTTATTAGACATGAATAAACCCAATTGATTTACGCCCATTAAAATCTTTCCATCGCTAAAAATTTCTATATCATAGATTGGACGATTGCTTACATAAACTTGTTTAAAGCTAGCTCCAGCATCTTCAGATTTCCATAAACCAGCATATCCAGTAGCTACCCAAAATGTATGAGAATCTAATGGAGAGCTAATAATTTTCCATCCATAATCAAAAGCCGGAATTTCACTTGCAGCTAGTCTTTCAAAAGTTTGTCCACGATCGGTTGATTTATAAATTCCATCACCAGGGGCACCAGATGAATTACCAGCACCTTCACCAGTGCAGCAGTACAATATATTTTCGTTGAAAGGGTTTTGCTCTATGTATGAAACATTAAGATTGGGCGCTTGATCATTAATAGGGAACCAAGAGGCTCCACCATCATTAGTTTTCCAAACTCCACCACTTATGGCAGCCAACCACATTATTTGTGGATTTTTGTGATCAATAACTATAGAACGGGTTCTTCCGCCCACGGTAAATGGACCGAGTTCGGTTACACTATCCATCAAAACATCGCCAGTTTTATTAGGAAATAATGTTTGTTTTTCCCAAGTTCTTGATAAACCACCAGGGATTATACCAGATTCATTTTTCTTTTTTAATAAATAAAAATCAATAAACGAAGGATTTGCTTTTGCTTTTTTTGGAGTTGATTTTTTAGGAAAATCTATTTCTGAAAAGATTAAAAGACCAGTAAAAGCTAATAGAATGGTAAAATAACTAATTCGTAAAAGTTTTAATTTCATTTAAATGAACTTTGATTATAAGATAAAGACAAAGAAAAGGAAAAAATGGTTGGGATAAAGTATAGATTTTTGAAATCGCTAGAATAAGCAAAAAATCAATTAATAAGAAAAATAAAAAATTTAACACAGAGTTTAAGGAAGAACCTCGCTATAAACATCTTGAATTTCTTCAAAGATGCTTAGAATTTCTGCTTTTGAATCGTTTTGAACTAGGCGCATGCGGTATTCCTTAAAGCCAGGATAACCTTTAAAATAATTGGCATAATGGCGTCTCATTTCTAAGATACCAAGTTTTTCCCCTTTCCATTCTAAAGATTTAATAAAGTGGGTTCGGCAAGCATCGATACGTTCTTCCAGGGTGGGTTCGGTAAGTAATTCTCCACTTTTAAAATAATGTTTAATTTCTCTAAAAATCCATGGATAACCAATAGAAGCGCGGCCAATCATTATTCCGTCAACGCCATATCTATTTTTCAATTCAAGGGCTTTTTGTGGGGAGTCAACATCTCCATTTCCAAAAATCGGAATTTGAATTCGAGGATTATTTTTTATTTCACCTATTAAAGTCCAGTCGGCCTCTCCTTTATACATTTGTACTCGGGTTCTACCATGAACGGTTAAGGCATTTATACCTATGTCTTGCAATCTTTCTGCTACCTCAGTAACGTTTTTTGTAGAATCATCCCAACCTAAGCGGGTTTTTACAGTAACAGGTAAATGAGTTGATTTAACAATCTCAGCAGTCATGGATACCATTTTCGGAATATCACGTAATAAAGCTGCACCTGCGCCCTTACATGCTACCTGTTTTACCGGGCAACCATAATTAATATCAATTAAATCGGGATGCGCTGCAGTGGCAATAATTGCAGCTTCTTTCATAGAGTCAATTTCTGAGCCGAAAAGCTGAATTCCAATAGGTCTTTCATACTCAAAGATATCAAGTTTCTGAGTGCTTTTGGCGGCATGTCTGATTAAACCTTCAGAAGAAATAAACTCAGTGTACATTAAATCGGCACCCTGTTGTTTACAAACAAAACGGAATGGTGGATCACTTACATCCTCCATAGGAGCAAGTAATAGAGGAAAATCACCAAGGTTTATGTCGCCTATTTTTACCACTTTATCTTAAATAAATGCAAAGATAAGGCATTTTGTTTTTAGCTTTGGAGTTTTAAATATTTTGAGCACGTGAATTTATTTGTCACCCCATTATCAAGAGTTTTTTTATTAATAGGTTTAATGCTTATTAATTTAGTAATCTTTTCTATGTTAGGCGGAATAATTGCCGAACAGATTACGGGTATAAGTTTAGCCGAACTTCAATCAGGCCTGACCGACTTAAATTCACTAAGTATTCCAATGATAAATACCTTAAAAATCACACAGTCTATTATTTCGATAGGTGCTTTTGGGGTAACGGCCATTAGTTTTAGCAGATTAAGCGGTTTTAAAGCGGCCGAGTTTTTAGGTTTAGAAAGAAAACCCAATTTACTGTTTTTAGCCCTATCATTGGTTTTGGCTTTCTCTTTCCTGCCCGTTGTTTCTGCCTTAATCCAGATTTCCCAAAATTTATTTGAAGCATTAAATTTAACTTGGGCCAGAGAATTAGATAAGTCTAGTGCTGAAACACTTAAACTTTTTCTTAAAGATATGGATTTTAATGACTTGCTAATAAACATTTTAGTTATGGCCATTATTCCGGCAATTACAGAAGAAGTTTTATTTAGAGGAGCATTTTTAAACGCTTTTTATACTTTAACTGGAAGAGCTCACTGGGGTGTTATACTTTCGGCCTTGGCTTTTGCTTTAATTCATCAACAAGCCACTAATTTCTTCCCAATTTTTGTTTCTGGGGTATTGTTAGGTTATATCGCTTTATGGACAAAAAGTCTTTATGCTGGTATATTTCTCCACTTTATGAATAACGCCCTTTCTGTAATTGGCGAATATTTAATACAACAAAATCCGGAAAACACATTTTTAACCGAGACTAGTTTTCCGTGGTTTATTACCCTTGCGGGATTTGTAATTACAGGTTTAATAGTTTGGTATTACCAAAAAAATCAAATAATTATTGAAGAAACGGAGTTTGTGGAAGTATTGAAAAATGATGATATAAACCCAGAAAATACAGAAAACACAGAAGATGAACGAAACGCTTAAAAGAGGTCTATTTGGCGCTATATTTATAATCATAGTTGTAGGCCTAATTTTCTGGAAACCTTTTGGGGTTTATGTTTTATTTACCCTAATTAATGCTATGGGCATTTATGAACTACATAAAATGGTTTATAAAAACCAAGAAAAGCCTCAATTAGGTTTTAGCATTTTCAGCAGTTTTGTTATACTGGCATTATTTAGCTTCCCTTTATTTCAGCTAAAAGACAGCATTTTAGCCCTACTTTTATTTCCGCTATTGGCCATATTTATGGTTTTTAAGGGAAAAAATTCCGCCTTAAAATTAATGGGTTTATGGGCATTTTCATTGTTATATGTAACCCTGCCCAGTATTTTAGGAATTTTAATTGGAGTTCAAGAAAATAATTCTTCATTGCCTGTATTACTTGGCTTATTGATTATGATTTGGTCAAACGACACATTCGCTTATTTAGTGGGCAGGCAGTTTGGAAAACGCAAATTGTTGGAGCGGGTTTCGCCTAAAAAAACAATAGAGGGTTTTATTGGGGGCTTGGTTTTTTGCATCCTTGCGGGATATTTATGTTCACTATCAGGAGCATTTAGCTCAAAAACGGGCATGCTACTGGCTCTAAACATGGGCATAATGGGAACTATGGGCGATTTATTTGAATCTTATTTAAAGAGAGAAACGGGGATTAAAGATAGCGGTAAGTTAATTCCAGGCCATGGAGGTATTTTGGATCGGTTTGATGCATTTATTTTAGCATTACCAGTTTCATTTTTAATTTTAGCCTATTTTAGTTAGTCGAAATTATAAATAGACAGTAAAAGAAATATAAATTTTTTATGTTTGAATATCAGCTTTTTAATCCTAAAATTGATATAAACTTTTCATTCCAAAAAAATATTTTTAGATAAGCTAGCAAATCTATTGTTTAAGTTCTGTTAACATTTAATTTTGCAGCAGCTTTTAAACCACTTTAAAATGACTTACAAAGAACCAGCTCCGATTAAAAATCATGAAAATCCTCTTGATTCAATGATGAAAAGATTTGATGAAGCAGCAAGGATAATCGGGCTCGACAACGATTCTTACAATGTATTAAAGTATCCGGCAAAATCAGTTTTGGTAAACTTGCCGGTAATTATGGACGACGGAACTGTTCAAAATTTTGAAGGTTACCGAGTAGTTCACTCTACGGCTTTAGGCCCATCAAAAGGTGGTATACGTTATTCAATGGATGTAAACCTTGATGAGGTAAAAGCTTTGGCCGCATGGATGACTTGGAAATGCGCTGTAGTAGGAATTCCCTATGGCGGAGCAAAAGGAGGAATCAAGTGCGATCCGCGTAAACTTTCTAAAAACGAAAAAGAGCGTTTAACTCGTGCCTATGCATCAGCAATGAGCGATGTTTTTGGTCCGGATAAAGACATTCCAGCCCCAGACATGGGAACAGGTCCTCAAGAAATGGCCTGGATTATGGATGAATATTCAAAACATGTTGGAAAAGATAGCCCAGCAGTTATTACAGGAAAGCCTTTAGTTTTGGGTGGTTCATTAGGTAGAGTAGAAGCAACAGGAAGAGGTGTAATGGTAACCTGCCGCGCAGCTATGGCTAAATTAGGCATGGTACCAACGGAATCTACTTGTGCAGTACAAGGATTTGGTAATGTAGGAAGTATTTCTGCTAAACTAATTCGTATGCAAGGGTTAAAAATCGTTGCAGTTTCTGATGTATCAGGAGGTTACTACAATGCAGATGGTATTGATATAGACGCTGCCATCGAATATAGAGATGCCAATGGTGGTACCTTAGAAGGTTTTAAAGGAGCAAGTACAATCAGCAATGAAGAATTATTAACTTTAGATGTTGATGTATTGGTACCTGCAGCTATGGAAGACCAAATTACCAAAATTAATGCAGCAGATATTAAGGCTAAATTAATTGTGGAAGGTGCAAATGGTCCAACCTCTTCAAGCGCTGATGAGATATTAAACAACAAAAACATCATGGTAGTTCCAGATATATTGGCTAATGCTGGTGGTGTTACCGTTTCTTATTTTGAGTGGGTTCAAAACCGTTTAGGATATTACTGGACAGAAGAACGAGTAAACAGAAGAGCCGATAGAACCATGAAATTGGCTTTCGAAGCTGTTTATGCAGCATCTCAGAAATATGGAGTTAGTATGAGAATAGCGGCTTATATAGTAGCTATAGAAAAAGTTTCTAAAGTTCAAAAATTCCGCGGAGTATTTTAGTCATGAGAATTCACCGCGAAGGATATAAAACATTAACATTAGCAACAGTGCTGCTTTTAGGCAGCACTTTGCTTTTACAATACCTTTTTCCAAATACGGATTGGGTTTATAAATCATTTGCTGCAGTAGGTTTGGTTATTTTCATCATTATATTACAGTTTTTCAGAAATCCAGAAAGAAAAACCCAAGCTCAAAATAATGAAGTTATTGCTCCAGCAGATGGTAAAGTAGTAGTAATAGAAGAAGTAGAGGAAAAAGAATATTTTAAAGACAAAAGAATACAAGTAAGTATTTTTATGTCTCCTTTTAATGTGCATGTAAATAGAAATCCAATTTCTGGAGAAGTAAGTTTTGCAAAGTATCATAAAGGGAAATACCTAGTAGCATGGCATCCTAAATCATCTGAAGAAAATGAGAGAACCACTGTTGTTATTAAAAACAATTCTGGGACAGAAGTTTTGTTCAGACAAATAGCTGGGGCTTTAGCTCGTCGAATTTGTTATTATATAAAACCTGGAGACCAAGTAAAACAGGGCGATGAAATGGGATTTATAAAATTTGGAAGCAGGGTTGATTTATTTTTTCCACTTGGTACCGAGATTACTGTAAAATTAAATGAGGTTACCCGTGGAGGGGAATCTGTTATTGCTAAACTTAAATCTTGATTTTGGCATTAGCTTTGTTTATATTTGATAAAACCGTTAAATAAATTGTTATGAAGAAATTAATGTTAATTTTAGCTTTCTGTGGTGCGGGAGTTTATTTCGCGCAAGCACAAAGCGCTGCTCCATCAGAAACTAAGAAAGAAGAAGCAAAAACTGAAGCAACTGCAGATAAAAAAGAAGCTAAAGAAGAGAAAAAAGCTGATAAAAAGGCTTGTGCAAAAGGCGAAAAAGAATGTTGCAAATCAAAATCAGCAAACAAAGAAGCCAAAGCAGAACACTGCTCAGATAAAGAAGCTAAAGCTGAAGCTAAAGAGGCCAAAGCTGATGCTAAAGAAGCAAAAGCAGAAGCTAAAGATAAAAAGGCTTGTGCAAAAGGAGAAAAAGATTGCTGCAAGTCAAAATCAGCAAATAAAGAGGCTAAAGAAGGACATTGCACTGATAAAGAAGCAAAAGAAGCAAAACCTTCTGAAACCACTGCTCCCGCAAAAAAAGACTAATTTTTATATAATTAATCAAAAGCTGTCTGAAAGGGCAGCTTTTTTTTTACCCTAAATCCATGAAACAGATAATAGATTTTTTAACTGAATTAAAAGAGAATAATAATCGCGATTGGTTTTTGGCTAATAAAAAAAGGTACGATAAACTCAAAAAGGAGTACCAGGACTTTATTCAAGAATTGATTGCTGAGATTTCAAAATTTGATGCTGATTTCGCTAATTTAAACGCCAAGGACTGTTTATTTAGAATAAATAGGGATGTTAGGTTTTCAAACGATAAAAGCCCTTATAAAACCAATTTTGGGGCTTCAATTTGTAAAAGAGGGAAAAAAGATTCTGGTCCTTTATTTTATGTGCATTTAGACCCCAATAGTAGTTTTATTGCCGCTGGTGTTTATATGCCTGATGCAGAGTTTTTGAAAAAAATAAGACAAGAAATTGATTATAATTTAGATGAGTTTAGAAGTATAATTAACCATTCAACTTTTCAAAAATATTTTAAGGGATTAGACCAAGAGTCGGCATTAAAAAGCAGTCCAAAAGGTTATGAAAAAGATCAAGACGGAATAGAGTTTTTGCGTTTGAGAAGTTTTACCGTTACTAAAACATTAAGTGATAAAGATCTAGTTTCAAAAGATTTAATTAAAGAAATAAAAAGTGGCTTTGAAGCCGCTAAGGCTTTTAATGATTTTTTAGATAAAGCTAGGGATTGATTTTAATAATAGTTATAGGAAGGAGCTTGCAGTTAAGAAAGAAGTTTTTGTCTGAGCATAAATTCCAATTGTTCATTTGCTCTTAACAAACTTTTCATTAACTCTTTATTTTCTTGGCGTAAATAATAAACCTCATAAGCGTTGTTTATGGTAACTTTAAGATCTTGTTCGTCCCAAGGTTTGGTAATGTAACGATAAATCTGGCCTTTATTTATTGCGTCAATTACTGCTGAAATATCGGTATAACCAGTTAATAGAATTCGTATTGGTTCTGGAAACTCTTCAATAATGGATTCTAAGAATTCTACACCAGTAATATGGGGCATGCGTTGATCTGTAATTATAATATTTATTTTTTCTGCAGCTAAAACTGCGCGACCTTCTTCAGCTGATATTGCAGTATAAACATCGTATTCTCTCCTGAATGTAGCTTTAAAAGCGGTGAGGTTATGCTCCTCATCATCTACGTAAAGAACTTTTATTTTAGTTTTGTCTTGATCTTGTAAATTCATTGAAGGGTTAGGGGTAAATAGTAAATTATTACAGCAAAGAAAATTAATTTTTAGAAACAATTAGAAAATATTAATCATTTTTGTAAAATTGGAGAATAATTAAAGTGATAAATGGAAGAAACTAGCCCCCAAATTCGCCCATTAATCTTTGATTTTACCCTAACTGAACAAAAAAAAGAATGGAACAAGTTTTTTTCGAATAATCCTGATATTGAGTTAATTGATACAAGAGAAGGCCAGTTAGTAGAGTGGATTAAGATTAAAAATCCCGGAAAAAATTTCAGTCCGGAAAATGTAAATCGCCTAAAGCAAGAATGGAAAAATAGCCGTTCGTGGGAAGAAATGGGCCTAATGGTGTATTATCCATGGCTTAAAAAAGGGGTTTTTTTACTGGGTAAAGATGAATTTATTGAACTAAGAACCTCACGCAATCAATATAAAATTACTCCATCTGAACAAAATACATTAGCTCAAAAAAAGATTGGCATTATAGGTTTATCAGTAGGCTCCGCCATAGCGTTAACTTTGGCTACTGAAAGGTGTTGTGGAGAAATTCGTTTAGCCGATTTTGATGAAATTGAATTAAGTAATTTAAATCGAATACAAACTTCTTTAATTAATTTAGGCAAGAACAAAGCCGTGGTAGCGGCAAGAGCCATTTCTGAAATAGATCCATTTATTAAGGTTAAAATTTTTGAAAAGGGAATTACCGAAGAAAATATGGAGGAGTTTTTATGTGGAGAGGGGAAATTGGATTTATTATTTGATGAGTGTGATTCATTAGACATAAAAATTTGGTGTAGGATAGAAGCGCGAAAATTAAGAATTCCGGTATTGATGGATACCAGTGACCGATGTATGATTGATATTGAGCGTTTTGATTTAGAGCCACAAAGAGAATTATTGCATGGTTTAGCGGCTGGTTTAAGCAAAGAGAAGTTGGGAGGGTTGGGTAATGAGCAAAAGATACCTCATATGCTTAAAATGATTGGGGCTGAAGGTTTATCAGACCGAGCTAAGGCCTCCATGATAGAAATTGGGCAGAGTATTAATACCTGGCCTCAATTAGCATCAACAGTGGTTAACGGAGCTGGAGCAAGTGCATCTATTGCAAGGAGAATTTTATTAAATCAGCTAAGTATTAGTGGCAGGTTTTATGTTGATGCAGGTGAAATAATTAAAGAGCCTATTAAACCTTTAGAGATTCCAGAGGAGGTTAAAAAGAAACCAGAACCTTTAAGTAAAGGCGAGATTGAAGAAATAATAAAATTAAATAAAATAAAGGCTCAATTAGAATTAGATATTGATCAAAAAACACTTGAAGAAATCATTAAGGATGCTGGATTAGCGCCATCATCTGGAAATGATCAGCCTTGGATTTTTGTAAAACATGATTCGGTAATTTATTTGTTTCATGATATTAATAGATCCTGGTCTTTTGGAGATTACAAAAATAAAGCGGCTTATACAGGATTAGGAGCGGCTTTAGAAAATTTTTTAATCAGTTCAAAAGTTAAAGGTTTTGAGTTTAGTTATCAAATATTTCCTAATTCTGAGGAGAAACGATTAGTAGCTGCTTTGTTTTTATCCCGCAAGGGAATAAATGCAGATAATTATACTCAAGAATTGTCATTAGCCTTGGCAAAAAGGGTTACAAATAGAAAGATGGGGCCAAGAGTTATTTTGCCAAATCAACAGGAGGTTTTGGAAGCCCTTAAAGAAAGCATAAAACCTATTGAAGGGGCAAAATTGAGGTTTACTGAAGACGAAGCAGAATTGAACAGGTTAGGAAAAATTATATCAAAGGTTGATAGGATGAGAGTTTTTCATCCGGTTGGGCATTATGATTTTTTTTATCGCGAAATGCGTTGGTCGAGCAAGGAGGCAGAAGAAAAGAGGGATGGCATGGACATTAACACCTTAGAAATACCACAAAGTGGCTTATTGGCTTTAAAAATGGTAAAAGAGGAGCCGGTAATAGAAACCTTGCGGGATATCGATGGAGGAAGAGCGTTTGAGGCGGTAACTACTGCAACGGCTATGGCTTCATCAGCCATGGGTATTTTAACCATGCCTAGTTATAGCGATATGGATTTTGTTAAAGGGGGAATGGCCATGGAGCGACTGTGGATAAAAGCTAATCAAATGAATGTAGCTCTTCATCCACTTATTGCTCCACTTTATTTGTTTCCTCGTATATTGCATGGAAAAGGCGAAGGATTGGACTCAAAAATGATTGATGAACTCTGGAAATTGAGGGCTGAATTTTTAGAAATATTTTCGGATGGATATGGAGAAGGAGAAATATTCTTGTTTAAAATATTTAAAGCTGAAGAAGTAAGCATTCGTTCACTCCGTTTTCCATTAGAAAAAATATATTTAGAATTATAAGATGACAAATTCTGTTAAGATAAGAGCATTTAGAGCAGTAGATGATCCGGAATCATGTCACCGGTTTATTGAAGGTCATCGTAGAGTTTTAGAGAATCATGGTATAATGAAGGTAACTTCATCTAATAATGAATGGGCAGAAAACCCAGCAGCTTATGTGTTGATTGTTACTAGTCCGGAGGATGAAAATAAAATTTTAGGGGGAGCTAGAATTCATGCTGCAGATGGAATACATAAATTACCAATTGAGTTGGCTACGGGCGAATTAGACCCAAGAATTTATGACATTGTAAAAGAAAAATCTTTACGTGGTACTTGTGAGTTATGCGGGTTATGGAATTCTAGAGAGGTTGCAGGTATGGGAGTTGGGGCATTTTTTACCACTAAAGCAGGTGTAGTAGTAGCGGAGCAATTAGGATTGGATTCCATTTTTGCATTATGTTCACCTTATACCGTAAGATTTGCCGAAAAAGTAGGTTGCAGAGTAATGGCAGGCGTAGGAAATAATGGCACATTTTATTACCCTAAATTAGACTTGGTAGCAACGGCGGTTTTACTTGAAGATTGTAATACTTTAGATCAAGCAGACCCTTTTGAAAAAGATCGAATTTTAGAATTGAGAGCCAAACCCAATCAAATTGTGGTTGAAAAGGCACCCATACGAAACATAGAATTTACCATTCATTATGATTTAGAAATAAAAAATATTAATCCGAATGAATATAAGTTAATTAATAAACCCAATTTATAAGAGAAGAAAAGTGATGAGGAGAATTTTAAACATAGTATTTATTTTTTTATTATTTAACTTAAGTGCAAAAGCTGGAGATATTATTGTTTTTGAAGATAGTTTAAAAAATAGTTTAATAGGTGGTGAACTTGAATATTTAGAAGATGTTTATGGCGACTTAAAAATTGAGGATATAAGAGAAAGTAAAGATTTTTTACCCGTTAATGGCAAGGTTCCTAATTTAGGAGTTAGTAAATCTGTTTATTGGTTTAAAATAAAAATTCAAAATCAAACCAGTTCTAATTTGTTATTAAATTTAGCTTATCCATTAATTGATTATTTAGATTTTTTTTCATTTGATACTAGTGGAAATTTAATTTCTAAATGTAGTTTAGGAGATTTAATTAAGTATGAAAACCGATTAATAGATCATCAAGAAAATGTATTTAGTTTAAGAGCCCAAAAAGGAGAAATCAGAGAAATATTTTTTAGAGTAAAATCAGAGGAGCAGCTTGTTATTCCTTTGATTTTGGGCACAAATAATAATATTTATTCTGACCTAATTAATAGAGATTTATTTAGTGGAATTTATTTTGGATTAATATTAGTAATCTTTTTATATAATTTATTTATTTACTTTTCTGTTAAAGATAAAAGTTACCTATTTTACGTTTTATATATTTTGTTTTTTGGCTTAACCCAAGCCGCTTTATTTGGATATTCATTTAAATTTTTCTTTCCTTCATATCCAGAAATACATAATCAAAGTATTATCTTATTTCCTGCCCTTGCGGGGATATCAGCTATATTTTTCGCCAAGGATTTTTTACGAATGAAAAAGTACACTCCTTTTTTAGATAAGGGGTTAAATTTATTTATTATTTCATATTCAATTGCAGTAATAACCGCATTAATTGGAATGCGAAGTTTAGCGCATAAAATAGTTGATTTTACTGCATTACTAATTGCTATTTATGGGTTATTTTTTGCTTCAGTAATTTCATATAAGGGTTATAGGCCTGCAAAGTTTTTTTTAATAGCTTGGATTTTTTTCCTTGCGGGATTAGTAATTTTTGTATTGAGGAATTTTAATATAATGCCATTTAATACCTTTACCTCACATGTATTGCAGATAGGTTCGGGTATTGAAGTAGTATTATTATCTATAGCATTAGCGGATCGTATTAATATTTTAAAGGCAGAAAAGGAAGCATCACAACAAGAAGCGCTAAAAATCTCTTTAGAAAATGAGAAATTAATACGGGAGCAAAATCAAAAATTAGAACAAATGGTTACCGAGCGTACTAGTGAATTGGTAACGGCAAATACCGAATTAGAGATAACCTTAAAAAATTTAAAAGATACCCAAGCACAATTGGTTAACCAAGAAAAAATGGCATCATTGGGTCAATTAACTGCTGGTATTGCTCATGAGATTAATAATCCAATAAATTTTGTAACTTCCAACATAAATCCATTATCTCAGGATTTTGAAGATATCATGCAATACCTTGAAAAACTTGAAAAAATTGATGCTGAAAATGCTCAAATTGAGGTAGAAGAGTCGAAAAAACTGAGGAAACGATTGGATATTGATTATTTACGAGATGAAGTAAGAATTTTATTAAAAGGAATAGATGATGGTGCTAAACGTACGGCAGAAATAGTAAAAGGATTGAGAATATTTTCTAGAGTTGATGAGATGGACGTAAAAAAGGTTGATATTAATGAATGTATTGATTCTACCTTAACCTTGCTTAGAAATCAATTCGGACATAAAACGGATTTAGATAAACACCTGGAGAATGAGGTATATGCAGAATGTTATCCAGGAAAATTAAATCAAGTTTTTATGAATATAATTACTAATGGATTACAGGCAGTTGATAAAAAATTTGGTAAGAATTTGGGCGGAAAAATAACCATTTCTACTCAACAGGATGAACATTTTGTTTATATTAGGATTGCTGATAATGGTATTGGGATGGATGACAAAACTAAAATGAAAATATTTGAACCTTTTTTTACAACCAAAGATGTAGGTGAAGGCACTGGGTTAGGTTTGTCTATAGTTTACAGCATTATTGAAAGTCATAATGGAAAAGTTAATGTAAATTCCGAAAAAGGCGAAGGGACTGAGTTTGTAATTACTTTACCTAAAATTCAAAAAACATGAGTGAAGAGAATAAAAGAATAAGGTTGTTATATGTAGATGATGAAGAAAATAATCTGTCTGCATTTAAAGCAAATTTTAGACGTGATTACGATATATTCACAGCAATAAGTGCTGCAGAAGGGTTAAAAATACTGGAACAAGAATTTGTTCATATAATTATATGTGATCAGAGAATGCCAGGTATGACTGGGGTAGAGTTTTTCGAATCCATTTTGGAAAGTTATCCAGATCCAGTTAGGGTTTTATTAACAGGTTATGCTGATATTGAGGCTGTTATTGATTCTATAAATCGAGGCGAAGTGTATCGATTTATTAATAAACCTTGGGATTTATTTGAAATAAAAAATGCTATTGATAACGCCTATGATAAATATGTAACTAATAAATTATTACAAGAGAAGATTGAAGAACTCAAAAAGGCGAATAGTGAATTAAGCAATTTCGTATATAGCGTTTCTCATGATTTAAGAGCTCCTTTAATGTCGATTATGGGAATTATTCAATTAGCTAAATTAAGTTTAGCAGAACAGAAAACCATTGAATATTTTATGATGATTGAAAAAAGTGTTCAAAAGCTTGACAATTTTATTAGAAACGTAATTGATTATAGAAAAAACAATTCTGCTTTAACTGAAATAGAAGATATTGATATGTCTTCTTTATTAAAAGATATAGTTGAGAAACATAGGTTTATGGAATCTAGTTCTGAAGTAGATTTTCATATACAGGTTAATCAGAAAAGTCCTTTTTATACTAATGAGGTAAGAACACGAATAATTTTAAATAATTTAATATCTAATGCCATTAAATATCAGAAGAAAAATAATGATGAAAAATGGATTAAGATTGATGCTGAAGTAGATTCTGAAAAGGCAACCATCATTATTCAAGATAATGGAATAGGTATTGATGATGAGCATTTAGAGAGTATTTTTAAAATGTTTTACCGGGCTACCGATGAGGGCAGTGGGTCTGGAATGGGCTTATACATTGTTAGGGAAGCTATTAGTAAATTAAATGGGGAAATATCTTTAACTTCGAAATTTGGGGAGGGATGCACTTTTACTTGTGTAATTCCAAATTTAATGACGAATTTAGTGTAAATGAATAAGAGTCCTTACATAGTAATAGACGATTCTGAAGTTGATGTATTCATAATTAGAAAAATTCTCGAATTCAGGGGATTATCTAATGATGTCAAAAGCTTTGGGACTGCAAAAAAAGGACTTGATTTTTTCAGAGAAAATCTAGTATTAATCGATTTTCCGAATTCTTATTTAATATTAGACATTCAATTACCTGGAATGAATGGTTTTGATTTTTTGGAGGAATTCAAAAAATTTGAGAAATCACAAAGAGATAAAATAAAAATTATCATGTTATCATCTACCATTGATAATGATGAATTAACAAAGGCGAGAGAAAACCCTTTGGTAATAGATATTATGAGAAAACCTTTAGATGTGGATGAACTAATAAGATTAACTTCTGAAAATCCATTATAATAAATAACTCTTTCTAATCAATAAATTCTATTTTTTTTAACCAGGTTAATAATTCAATTTCTGACTGGATATTAGCTATTTTATCGATGTTTAAATGTTGGTCAATAGCCACTAAAGTAGGAAGCGAGCGAACATCGTATTTTACTGAAGTTTTTGGATTATTATCATTATCAATAGACACAAAAACAACATCTCCATGGTAATCATTTTCAATTTTATCAATGAAAGGTTTTAAGGCTTTACATTTAGTGCACCAAGATGCTTCAAAAAATACTATAAATTTCGAATTTTCTTTTTCTAAAAAATCAGAAAACTCTTTATCATTTAAACTAATCATTCAATATTAAATCCTAAACTGATAATAAACTGAGTAAAACGGGTTTTGTTTGTGGCCGTAAAGTAAGAGCGAGTTGAATTTGCAGATAAAAAGTATGGGGTATATAAGTCGCTGTAGGAGGCTATTTGTAAGCCAAGGTCAATAAAAAAGCTTTCCCCATTTTTTTTAGGGTGATAACCAATACCTGCATGGCCAATGTTAATATTATGATTGATACCTGATTTGAAACGATCTTCATCATAAGGCGAACCATAAAAGGAGTATCCTCCTCTAAATCTCATGTCAAAATAATTGAATTCAACTCCAATTTTAATGTTATGAGCGGTTCTAAATATTTCTCGAGCATCTCTATTTACATCTGAAAAATCAAATTCCGAAATTATGGAACCATTTTTATAATTAATTCGGTCAATGTCAGTAGTAATGGATAAAACTTTGTCAATTATGAAAGCATTACTAAATACAACCCGTGAAGGAGTATTAATTCTATAATCAAATGTTCCTGGATCGGATGACCAGTTTTGTTGAGCTCCAAAAAAACCTTGCGAAGTCATTCGGTCTTCATAAAACTCAGAAATCGAAAAAGTTTTTGGGGTATGAAAAGCGATACCGGCTCTCCATTCATCAAATATGCGAAAGAGCACACCAAATTTGGCTGAAACGGCTGTTCCATTCGGCCTAAACTCAGCTTGATGTCTCATAGAGCCACTGCCGCCGTAATTAGTTTGAGTATAAGATTCGCGATAATCCGAATTATTTTCAAATTGAAAAGAATGAAGATTAGCAGATAAACCAATATAAACTCTATTAGAGAAATTTAAACCACCAGCTAAATTCCATTCATGCATTCTACCTTTTCTTTGGATAATTCCACTTTGATTGGCGGCTTGATTAGCGGGTATTTCGGCTTCATAAACCGTTGAACCCGAAGCCGTAGGAGAAATAAGGTAGGTATTATATGCAAGAGAAGCGGGTGAATTACCTGCTCCTAGGTCATTTTCATTTATTCCAAAAGCTGATTCTGCGTAACTATCAAGAATTGAGGAAGAATTATTTAACCCAGAAAAGGAAAAATTCCTATTGTAATTATCAGTTCTATTGTATCCAAAGAAAAAACCATAACTTACTAATCCTTCTTCTCTTTTCACCCCAAAATCATAAATATCTTTACCATACATAAATCCTAAAGAAGGCACGGTTAAAGAAAAGTTATTATTGAAAGTAGTTTTATCGATATAGTTGGAGTTTGTTCTGCTCGATACTTGCCCGAGAGAAACAATTAATTTGCCTTCTTTTGCAAGAGCCAAACCTGCAGGATTGATAGTTGCTGAGTTAAAATCAGCCCCTAGGGCGCCAATTGCACCTCCCATACCTATAGATTTTGCGTTAGAAACCGGAAACAATTGGGAATACCTTAGTATATCATCGGTATTTTGGGCCAATAATAAAACAGGAAGGGCGAAACTAATCGCTAAACCAAACAGATACTTAAACATAGAATAAAATTAACGCGGTCTACCACTTCCTCCACCTCTTGGGCTGCTTCCGCCTCCACCACCAGAAGGAGCAGGTCTAAAACCTCCACCACCTCCACCTCCAGAAGGGGGATTATAAGATGGTTGTGAGCCAGAACCTCTTCTTCCAGATCCAGAAGAACCAGAACCCCCAGTTGATGGCTGAGTTCCAGAGCTTCCAGTTGAAGGTCTTACCGCTGGTGTATTATCATTTCTTGAAGGAGTATTACCTGCATTGGGGTTGCCTTGATTTGGAGCTAAAGGTTGCACATTTGATCCAGAGGGTTGTCTGTTAACAGGTCTAGATGAAGGAGCTCCAGCAGCGCCACCTGACCTTGGTCCATAACTATAACGAGTTGTTGAAGGGGTATTATTATTTGACCAACCCCAACCTGAGTTCCCAAAACCATAAGGGTTATAATAAGAATTGAACCCATTAAAATAGTAAGGATTATAAAAGCTATTAACCATCCAAGGGCTATAACAATATGGATCGTAAAAAGGGGAATAGAAGGGACTATGGAATGGACTGTTAAATGGAGAATTAAAGCCTCCAAAGCCTCCGCCAAAACCGAAATATGGGGTAGAATAAAATGGTCTAAACCCAAAATTATAAGGATTTATGTAAGTATATCCCCACATAGGGTCAAAAACCCAATAACCACCGCTATTGAATCTATTTGAATAAAAATTTGTGTTAAAGTTGGAATAGCTAAAACCTATACCCATACCAAAACCTGAGTAGGGATTCCAGCCGAAACTCATTTGTGGTCTGAAATTAAAATTATTTTGAGCGTTGTACAAATTTTGATTAGAAAAACCGGCGTTAGGGTTAGTCTGATTTTGTACCTGCCCATTTTGACTGTTTGAATAATCAGGAGAGTTTCTGTAACCTTGAGAATAACCAGCATTAGGATTTGGAGTATACTCATTATAATCAGCCCCAGAGCCTTCTGGTACTAAAACCTTTTTAGGTTTTTCTTTATTGGCTTTAGCTTCTTTTTTTGAAAGGGCTACTTCAGATTTATGATCCTTCAAGCTATAATATGCACCGTCATTGTTAAACTCTCTTTGATAGCGTGCATTTGCTGAATCTTTTAATGCTCCACAAGAGGTTATAATTAAGGAAAGCGAGACGATAAATAAACTTGGGCGTATCATAAAATTTAAAATTAGGAGCCGTACATAAGAAGAATATAATATTTTTGTGGATTAAAGGTACAATTTTTATTCCAATTTCTCAAGTTCCATGGAAAATAAAAAGGTTAAAAGAAGTGAAGATTATTCGTTATGGTACAATAACCTAGTAAAGAATGCAGATTTGGCAGAGCATTCTGCGGTTAAGGGCTGTATGGTTATAAAACCCTATGGTTATGCAATATGGGAAAAAATGCAGCAGGAATTGGATAAGAGGTTTAAAGAAACCGGCCATTCCAATGCTTATTTTCCACTTTTTATTCCAAAATCGTTTTTTTCAAAAGAAGCAAGTCACGTTGAAGGCTTTGCAAAAGAGTGCGCGGTGGTTACTCATTACCGATTAAAATTAGATGAAGAGACCAAAGAAATCGTTGTTGATCCAGACGCTAAATTAGAAGAAGAATTAATAGTACGACCAACCTCAGAAACCATCATTTGGAATACCTACAAAGGCTGGATTAGAAGTTATAGAGATTTACCAATATTGTTAAATCAATGGGCTAACGTAGTTAGATGGGAAATGAGAACGCGATTGTTTTTGCGTACAGCGGAGTTTTTATGGCAAGAAGGTCATACTGCTCATGCCACTGCGGCAGAAGCAATAAAAGAGACCCAACAAATGTTGGATGTTTATGCTGATTTTGCCGAGAATATTTTAGCAGTTCCAGTAATTAAAGGGGTAAAAACTGCTAATGAACGATTTGCTGGCGCTTTAGACACTTATTGCATAGAAGGTTTAATGCAAGATGGTAAAGCCTTACAAATGGGAACTAGTCATTTCTTAGGTCAAAATTTTGCAAAAGCTTTTGATGTTAAGTTTCAAAGCAAAGAAGGTAAAAATGAATATGTATGGGCTACTTCTTGGGGAGTATCTACCCGATTAATGGGAGCCCTAATTATGGCACATTCAGACGATGAGGGTTTAGTTTTGCCTCCAAGTTTAGCACCAATTCAAGTGGTTATTGTACCTATCTTTAAAAATAGTGAACAATTAGAAAAAATTTCTGAAGTGGTTAATGATTTGCAAACTAAATTAAGAAAAAAAGGAATTAGCGTTAAGTTTGATGACAGAGATACTCAAAGCCCAGGCTGGAAATTTGCCGAATATGAACTCAAGGGAGTTCCAGTAAGATTAGCAATTGGTCCCCGAGATTTAGAAAACGGAACGGTTGAAGTAGCAAGAAGAGATACTAAAGAAAAAGAGGTTTTAAGTTTAATTGATATTGAAACGAAAATCCCTCATTTATTAGAAGCAATTCAAAACAACATTTATCAGAAAGCATTAGATTTTAGAGATCAGAACATTCATACCGCAAATACCTGGGATGAATTTATGGATTTGATTGAAAATAGAGGTGGATTTGTAGCTGCTCATTGGGATGGTACAACAGAAACAGAAATTAAAATTAAAGAATTAAGTAAAGCAACCATTCGTTGCATTCCTTTAAATAATAAATTAGAAGAAGGAACTTGCATTTTAACAGGTAAAGCAAGCTCTCAAAGAGTATTATTTGCAAAAGCATATTAATATGGCGAAAACTAAAATTATTGAAATTGTTGATCTTTTACAAAACAAAGTAAAAGCAAAACAGCAGGCTTATAAAGCTACTTTAGAAACATTAACAGAAATTAAAAAAGTACTGAAGGGCTATGAGCATAATTTAAATCAACAATTACATGGTTTAGATAAAGCTATTGAGGTAAAATATTCAGACATGGGCGAATACGAAGCCCATATTCGTTTAGGTGGAGATACCTTAGTATTTATGATGCATACCAACATATTTGATTTTGATGTTAATCATAGCATTCATAAATCGAAGTATGTACAGTCAGATCCTCTTGCCGAACATTGCGGTATTATTCAGGTATATAATTTTTTGAGTGATTCTTTAAAGTATAATAGGTCAGGTGATACGGGTTTTTTAGTAGCACGATTTTTTATTAATAAAGACAAACATTTTTTTGTTGAGGGTAAAAGACCATTAAACTTTTTATATGCTGATTTTGAAAAGCAAATAATTAGCGAAAAAGAAATTAATAATATCATAGAAGAGTGCATTTTATTTGCCCTAAATTTTGATTTATTAGTCCCACCAATGGAAATGACCAGCATCATTACAGTTGACCAGAAAAACTTTTACTCATATTCATTAGGTGCAGAAACCTCAAAGACTTTAGGGTTTAAAAACTCGAATTCAGATGATGTTTCTTAGCTGATTTATTTGGGTTAGTTTTAGGTATTAAAATATTTAAGCTAGCTTTGCCCAATTTTATATATGGATTTTCAACTTCTTACAAGTAATTTAACCAATCCTACCTTTTTGTTTTTCTTATTAGGGGTGTTGGCGTTTGTGGTAAAGAGTGATTTAGAAATACCTCCTAGTTCATCTAAATTTATAAGTTTATATCTTTTATTTGCCATAGGATTTAATGGCGGACAAGAATTAAGTCATAGCGAAATTGGTCCAGAAATTTGGTATTCATTAATTTTTGGCTTACTCATATCTTTTTTAATTCCTGTTTATACTTTTTATATTTTAAAGCGAAATTTATCGGTACATGATTCTGGTGCTATTGCAGCATCATATGGAAGTGTTAGTGCCGTTACTTTTGTTGCAGCAGGATCATTTTTAGAGATGCAAAAAATGCATTTTGGAGGACATATGGTTGCGGTGATGGCTCTTATGGAAGCACCAGCAATTATAGCAGGGGTAATATTAATTATGAGGTATTCTGATGATGAAAAAGGGGATCATAGTTTAAAAGGTACGCTTCAGCATTCATTAACAAATGGGAGCGTTTTAATGGTATTAGGCAGTTTGGTTATTGGAATAATTGCCGATAGTAAACAAGCAGAAGGGATTAGACCATTTACTACAGAGATATTTAAAGGATTTCTAGCAATTTTTCTTTTAGAAATGGGAATTACCGCAGCAAAACGGTTTTCTAGTTTTAGACAATATGGTTGGTTTGCTACAGGATTTGCTATTTTGGCACCAGCCTTTAATGGAACCTTAGTTGCCTTATTAAGTGGATATATAACTCAAGACCCTGCCAATCGGTTTATTTTTGCAATATTAGCCGCAAGTGCCTCTTATATTGCTGTTCCGGCAGCTATGAAATTAGCAGCTCCAAAAGCAGACCCCGGTTTGTATATACCTATGGCTTTAGGAATTAGTTTTCCTTTTAATATAACCATTGGGATGCCTTTGTATATGGAAGTAATTAAATTAACTAGTTAGTAGTTTTTTATAAATTAAATAAGTGTAATCAAAAGCATTTTTGTCGTCTTTTTGATGCTTTTCTTCAAAGATTAACTCATAATTTTTTGGACTAAATCCTACAAAATGAGTGTCAGCTTTTTCGATTTTTGTATGTACTTGCGTGATATAAATTTTGCTTGCAATTGGCAAGCATTGCTCATAGATACTGCCGCCTCCTATTATAAACAAATTATCTTCGCCTGATTTTTTTGCAATTGAAATACCTTCTTCAATTGAGGAGATTTTGATAATATCAGAAGGATTAAATTCTTTATTATTACTTAAAACTAAGTTTACCCTATTGGGTAAGGCTTTACCTATTGATTCATAAGTTTTTCTTCCCATCAAAACATGATGGCCTTGGGTGTGGGTTTTGAAAAACTTTAAATCTGCCGGCAGATGCCACAAAAGTTTGTTGTTATTACCAATTGCATTATTTTCATCTGCCGCCAGAATTAAAGATATATCCATATAATTATAACATTAGAATTAAACCATAAATAATAAGAACTGCTCCTACAACGGAAATTAGCCAACCTAAACCGCCAAAAACTAATCCAACAACGAAACCAATTAATAAAATTATCAAACCGATTTTGATATAATTTGTACTAGAATCTTGGCTTTTATTTATGCTTTTGTTTTCTTTTATTTTTTCAACAGAATTTTCTTTTAAAAGCCTTTTAATTTCTTTTTTTGATCCTTTTGAATGATTGGATATTTTATTGTTATTCTGTTTAGAATTAATTATTTGATTATTATTTTCAGTATTAGAAGCAATGAAGCCATTATTAATGTTGCTAATCTCTTCAGCTTCCAATTTTACCGGGGCCTCATTAGAGCCAAATTTAGATGAACTTTCTATGAGTTCAGCTTCAATTTTTGTATACTTAGTTTCTTTTTGCTCTTCATTTTTTACTTTTATTTTTTGAACATGAGCATACCTTTGGGATGTGCATGAGCTAATAAAAGCAATTAAAGCAAGGCTTGGAATTAATAAGTTTTTCATATTTTTTTAGATTAATAAGGACTACAAATAAAATATATTTAATTTAGTTTTGTTTTAATTCATTAACCAATTCGGTTAATTTTTTCTTAGCATCACCAAATAACATGGCGGTTTTAGGACGATAAAAGAGTTCATTTTCAATTCCTGCATAACCAGCAGCCATGCCTCTTTTTAGCACAATAGTTTGAGCGGCGTTTTCCACCTCTAAAATTGGCATTCCATAAATGGGACTATTAGGATCAGTTTTAGCGGCAGGGTTTACCACATCATTAGCTCCAATTACTAAAACCACGTCTGTTGTTGAAAATTCAGGATTAATCTCATCCATTTCAATAAGTTTATCATAAGAAACATTTGATTCGGCCAATAAAACATTCATATGACCGGGCATTCTACCAGCAACAGGGTGAATAGCATATTTAACTTCTACACCTTCTTTAGTCAATATTTCTTCCAATTCATGAACCGTATGCTGGGCTTGAGCAACAGCCAAACCATAACCAGGCACAATAAGCACTTTTTTTGCATATTTCATCATAATGGCCGTGTCTGAGGCTGTGGTTTCTCTTACGTTACCCAAACTACTTTTTTGCTCAATCGATTTTTTATTTCCGCCCAAATTCCCAATAATAACATTAGTTAAAGAACGGTTCATGGCCTTACACATAACCATTGTTAAAATAGTTCCAGCACTGCCAACCAAAACACCACCGATTAACATTACCTCATTATCATATAAAATTCCACCAAATGCAGCAGCCATTCCGGTAAATGAATTTAATAATGAAATTACAACAGGCATATCTGCGCCGCCTATTGGCATTACGAATAGTACTCCATAAATTAGGGATACTAATAAAATTGGAATAAATAAATTTGTTAATAAACTCGGAATAGCTAGTGCAATTGTTATTAAAACAATAATCGCAATTAATAGACCTATATTGATTATTTGTTGAAACGGTAAAGTCTTATCAGCAATTTTGCCTTCTAGTTTTCCCCAAGCCACCATACTTCCCGTAAAAGAAATGGTACCAATAACTAATCCACAGAAAATTAAAAATAAATAAGTTAATGGAGGATTATTATTTAAAATGCCTTGACTTTCTAAATGTCCAAATTCAATCCATGAAATTAATGCAGCGCATGCACCACCCATTCCATTGAAGAAACTAACCATTTGAGGCATTGCCGTCATTTTAACTTTATTGGCCATTAATGTTCCGCCAATAGTTCCTATGATTAAAGCAGCAAAAATTAATTCAAGATTTCCTAATTTCTGATGGGCCGAATTTTCATACAAGAAAATAGTTCCAAAAATGGAAATGATCATTCCTAATGCAGCCAAAAGATTTCCTCTTTTAGCGGTATCAGGTTTACCCATTAGTTTTAATCCTAAAACAAAACTTAATGAACCCAATAAATAAATTATTTTTAGAATTTGCATAGGATTTATTTCTTCTTTTTAAACATGTTTAACATGCGATCAGTAACTACAAAACCTCCAACTACATTTAAAGTACCTAATAAAACGGCTATAAAGCCTAAAATTAAATGAATGGTATTATGTGCCTGACCCATTACTATTATCGCGCCTATTATAACTACTCCATGAATGGCATTTGCCCCCGACATTAATGGAGTATGTAGAACACCAGGAACTTTTCCTATTATTTCAATTCCAACAAAAATCATTAACAAAAGCAGATATATTAATTCTAAATTTTGATAAACAAAATCAATAAGTATTTCCATTTTTTAATTTTTATTAATTAAAGTTCCATTAGTAATTTCATCATTAAAATCGAGATGAAAATTCAAATCTTTAGTAAGATGTTTTAATAAATTATAAATGTTTTTTGAGTATAATTCAGAGGCATTTTGAGGCATACTTGCGGGTAAATTTGATTTTCCAATTATTTGAACCTTATTAATAAAAACATTGTGGTCAGCAACAGAACCTTCACAATTTCCTCCTGAATCAACAGCCATATCTACAATTACTGAACCAGCCTTCATAACAGAAATCATATTTTTACTTATTATTAATGGAGCATTTTTACCTGGAATTTGCGCGGTTGTTATGACTAAGTCGGCTTGTTTTAAATGATTTAAAATAGTCTCTTGTTGTTTTTTTAGGAAATCGTCGCCCAGTTCTTTGGTGTATCCACCTTCGGTTTTAACTTGGTCCATACCTTCAACACTAATAAATTTAGCCCCTAAACTTTCTACCTGTTCTTTAGTTTCTGGACGAACATCTGAAACTTCAACTACAGCACCCAATCTTTTGGCAGTTGCTATAGCTTGTAAACCAGCTACTCCTGCTCCAAAAATTAAAACTTTTACCGGAGAAATGGTTCCTGCAGCAGTCATTAGCATTGGAAAAATTTTTGGTAAGGCCTCTGCTCCAATAATCACCGCTTTATATCCCGCAAGGTTTGCTTGAGAAGATAAAGCATCCATGCTTTGAGCCCGCGAAATGCGGGGAATAGCATTCATGGCCCAAATTTTTATTTTCTTAGAATTAAATTTATCTAATAAAAGAGAGTTTTGGTGAGGGTAAAAAAACCCCATATAATTCGATTGATCTTTCATTTGATCAATATCATTTTCTGATATAGGATTTATTTGTAAAATTAAATCGGCTTGGAGGGCTTCTGATCTGCTTACAATATTGGCATTTTGCTTTTCATATAACTCATCAGAGAAAAAAGAATTTTCGCCTGCGCCTGATTCAATTAAAACTTTATGTCCTTCGTTAATAATTGATTTAACTTGGGCTGGAACCAAAGACACCCTTGTTTCATTAGGTCTTGTTTCTTTTAAAACTGCAATCACCATAGAGTAAAAATAGTTAATTAAATTGGAATAAGTTAATTATATTAAATATTAATAAATTATGGCAATTTAATTAATGCCTTGCGGGATGTTTAATTGGTTTTGCGCGTTTTGCTTAGAAAGTAAGCATCCCGCAAGGAAAAAAAATTTAAACAATTGGGAGCTATTTTTTTTATTTGTGATAGATGTTAAGTATTGCGTATGATAAAATTTACGCTCATCCTTTGCCAGAAGGGCATCGCTTTCCGATGTTAAAGTATGAGTTAATTCCCCAACAACTTTTATATGAAGGAATAGTAAACAAAGATCAATTTTTTAGCCCAGAACCTTTAAAAAATGAGGATATTTTAAGTGTTCATGACGCTGATTATTTGAAAGATTTGGAGGGATTAACACTAAGTGAAAAGGCAATAAGAAAAATCGGTTTTCCGTTAAGTGAACAATTGGTTTTGCGCGAAAAAATTATTTGTAAAGGAAGTGTTGATTGCGCGGTAAATGCCTTAAAATATGGGGCATCTATGAATATTGCCGGAGGTACCCATCATGCCTACAGAGATAGAGGAGAGGGTTTTTGTTTGTTGAATGATTTTGCGATTGCGGCTCAATATTTATTAAATAATTCCCTTGCGGGAAAAATATTGATTTGCGATTTGGATGTGCATCAAGGTAATGGAACGGCCAAGATTTTTGAGAATGAATCGAGAGTTTTTACTTTTAGTATGCATGGAAAGGAAAATTATCCTTTACACAAAGAAAAAAGTGATAGGGATATTGAGCTGGAGACCTTTACTAATGATGAAGTATATTTAAATTTATTAAAGGAATATTTACCGGGAATTTTAGAAGATTTTAGGCCTGATATCGTTTTTTATTTATCGGGCGTTGATATTTTAGAAACCGATAAGTTAGGAAAATTAAAGGTTTCAAAATGGGCTTGTGGAGAGCGAGATCGTTTTGTAGCAGAGCAATGTTTTAAACGAGGAATACCCATAACAGCAGCTATGGGAGGAGGATATTCAGCAAGAATAAGTGATATTGTTGATGCTCATTGTCAAACATTTAAACATATTCAAGAAATTTTTTTTCATTGAATGAAAAATCCTTGCATATTTGCGCCCCGAACTCGTACCTTAGTGTAAGAGAATTTTTGATATTATTTATATTTATAAACGTTAAAAAATTTAGTTTTCACTTCGATGAAAAAGCCTGCTAGCCCCAAGAAACCGGTTACTTCTGAAGGTATTAAGAAAAGCAAATTAGCCCCTAAAAAAGGTTTGTCTGACGATAAAGCCAAAAAGTACAAAAAACAATTTTTGTATAATGAGGATGAAGAAGACGATTTAGAGCCTTTAGACTTAGACGAAGAAATTGATAACGATTTCTTTGAAGAGGAAGAGGATGAAGATTTTTAGGGATTTAGAAGGAGATTGTAATTTCTTCTGATTCTACTATGTTGCTCCTGTTAAGCGACTTATCCATTAACTGAATTCTCAATTTACATACTAGAGGATTTGGGACATTAGGGTAAAAGGCTAAAAACTGCGTTATTTGGATAATTTCCATGCTTCCATTTATTGATTTTGACCGACCTTCGGGTTCAATGCTTTTAATTCTTTGATTAAAGTGTAAAAACGAATCGGAAGGATTGGATGAAATGGGCGGATTAAACTGAAATTTCTCGTAAGAAGTATTATTTTTCACTAAAACCTCAATAAAAAGGTTGTGAAATTCTTTTGAGTTAAAATCGAAGGGAGGAATTGAGTCAGAATCTAAATAACCAATATTACCATCTCCATCTTGGTAGGTGAATTTTATTTTTAGTACGGAATCTTTACCATTTGGGGTTTTTATTTGCTCTATCCCAACATAATCAATTTCAGGAATAACTGGATATAGGTTATTTTTGGTGCATGCTAAAATTAATAAGCAAAATCCAAATAAAGGGAGTATTTTAGTAAACTTAGTCATGAGTTTTTCCAATTCTGAAAAATCTATTTATACAAATAACGATAATTTTGAGCATTTAGCGCTAAACTTATTCCGACAACAATATAAAACGGTAGAGGTATATCGGAAGTTTATCGAAATTATCGGAGTAAAACCTAATGAGGTAAAAAAATTAATTGATATTCCATTTTTACCTATTGGTTTCTTTAAAAACTATGAAATTAAAAACGGCAATTATAATGCCGAGTTAACTTTTTTAAGCAGCAGTACAACAGGAATTGGACAGAGTAAACATTTAGTAAAAACTAAAGAAAATTATATTCAATCTTTTATTGAGTGTTTCAATCATTTTTTTGGAGATTATAGAGAATATTGTTATTTAGCTTTATTGCCCTCTTATTTGGAGCGTCAAGGATCTTCGTTGATTTATATGATGGATTTTTTTATTAAAAGCAGTAACTATAAAGAAAGCGGATACTATTTATACAATCATCAAGAATTAGCGGAGAAGATTTTAGAAAATGAGAAGAATGCTATTCCGACTTTTTTGTTTGGAGTTTCTTTCGCTTTATTGGATTTTTCAGAAAAGTATCAATTCGAAGATCTTAAGTATACAAAAATTATGGATACTGGTGGTATGAAAGGACGGCGAAAAGAGATTGTATTAGAGGAGTTTCATCATATTTTAAAAAATGCTTTTGGAGTTGATCGAATTTATTCTGAATACGGTATGACGGAATTAATGAGTCAAGCCTACAGCAAAGAGAATGGCGAATTTTATTGTCCGCCCAGTATGCGGGTTTTCGGAAGGGCTTTGGATGATCCTTTCGAAGTTAGAGATAGCTCTGGCTCGGGTTTATTAAATATTATAGACTTAAATAATACGGATTCATGTGCATTTATAGCAACAGATGACTTATGTAATATTGCTGAAAATGGGCATTTTAAAATATTAGGCCGTGCTGATTTTAGCGATATGCGAGGTTGCAATGTTATGGTTGGTTGATGGTTATAATTTTGTTGTAAATTCCTTCGCAGGCTAGACAAGTTGAAATAAAAAAGCCTCCGTCTAATAATAAACGGAGGTTTTTTATATATAATCAGAATTAATTAATTTCTCTGAACTGCTTTTAGGTTATAAACTTGACCATCAACAGTAAGTCTGAAGAAATAGATACCCGAAGCGGTATTAGCAGGAGAATAATCAAATGATTTTTCACCAGCATCCATAGATTCATCAGCAATTACTTTAACGGTTTTTCCTAGAACATCTACAACTTCAAGTTTAACATTAGCGCTAGTGTTAAGACTAAAGATGACAGAAGCAGAAGATTGGAATGGGTTAGGATAAACCTTTAATCCAAATTTATTTGCAATTTGATCTTTAGAAACATTAGTTAAGTTAAATACTTGTGCAGTTGTATCAGAGCAGCCGGTTAAAGAATCAGTTACTATTAATACAATATCGTACGCATTATTAGAATTGTAAGTAAATACCGGAGATTGTTGAGTAGATAAAAATCCATTGTCAAAATTCCAGAAATAACTTACTCCAGATGTTGCAGCCGGAACTAATTGAATGGTTGCTGTAGAAGGAACATTAATAGTAAAGTTAGAATTTGGTTGAGCTAAGAAAGAGATATTAATATCATCTGTATTTTCGCAACCGTTTAAATCGGTAACAGTTACTGAATAATTACCAGCTTGATCAACATCAATAATTCGATTAGTAGAACCATCATTCCAGTCATAACTTACAAAATTACCAGCATCAATTGTAGTGCTTGAACCCACACATATTGCTTGATCAGCTCCTAAGTTTACTATAGGTAAAGCATTAACTGTTAAAACAAAAGTATCAGAAGCAATACATCCAGAAGGGCTGGTTAAAGTTGCAAAATAGGTTCCAGCGTTGGTTACATTTAAAGTTGGGTTATTAGACCCGTCAGACCAAAGAATGGTGCCAGTTATATTACCTGGATCAATTACAAAGCTTTCTCCATTACAAATTGCTTCATCTTGGCCTAGATCTAAAACCGCGTTTTCATTAACTCTAAATGAACGTGTAATTACCGAATCACAACCAGTAATTAGGTTTCTGATTTTGATATTATAGGTTAATACAGAACCTGCATCCGCAGAGTTTGCTGAAAAAGCTATCATACCATCAGAAGTTCCAGGTGCCATAAAGTTAATTACAGAAGCTGGAGTATTTCCTTGATTATTGGTAAATGATTCAACAATTGCAAACCAAGTATTTCCAAAATCAGCATTATTTAATCCAAAAGGAGGATTAAATTGGTAAGAAAGATTACTTTCAGCGCAAATTTCATCAGGATTTGCTGGAGTTCCAGCGTTAAATACACCTTCAAAAACAGGACCTTGGCTTAAAGAAATATTAATAGGGTCTTTATAAACTACAAGAATAGAATCTTTAACAGCGCAGGTTCCTTTGGTTATGTCAACATAATACATTCCCGGGGCATTAATTGTGGTATTGGCTGTTTGATCACCATTTGACCATATATAACTTGCACCAGCAATATTAATTGCGCTTACGTTAACATTAGAACCGATACATACCGCTTCATTATCAGCAAGAATAGAGTTTACTGGTAAATCGCAAATATCTATAAAATAATCTTCACCTTCTCCAAATGCATAATCAACGCAAGGGTCTAAATTAGAAGCGTTAAACACCATACGAACTCTCATTCGGGTTTCTCCGAATTTTGCATTTGCAGGGACATTAAAGTTTAATAAGGTATTTGAATTTGGAGCAACCCCAAAATCTTCACCTAATTTTTCAGATGATTCAAATTCTCCGTTTTGGTTAAAGTCGATCCATGCAGCAACTGTCGATGTTCTGCCAGTTGGTTTAACACGAAGGTTATAGTTACCACCAGAATATAAAGTAGTTCTTAAACTAGGGTCGATTAGAGTCCAATCAGCAATAGTGGTATTAGAAGATCCATTTCCACTATTGTTTAAAGTATTTAACTCTACATCATCAATAAAATCAGATGCTGAAGATCCAACAGTAGGTAAGCAATATTCCAAGAAAATTTCAATAACATCATTATAGGTTACGCTATCTTCACCTGCCGCGTTAGAGGCAACAAGTTTAATATCATAAACCCCAGCAGCTTGGAAACGCACCTGTGGATTTTTAGAATTTGCATTAGTACCATTTACAAAACGAACATTATTAGGACTAATTTCCCATCTCCAATTATTTGGAATATTTAAAGAAGTATCAGTTAAACTAATGATTTCTGTTGAAGGAGCATTGCTTGTAGAAACTGTAAACCCAGCAATTGGGGTAGTTGGGTTAACAACAAATACGGTTACAGAATCATAAGCGGTACATACACCGTCAGTAATACTTGCAATAAACACTGAGGTTGTTGTTAATACACCAGTTTGTAAGGTATCATTAATAACATTATTAGGTAACCAAGTAATGTCAGGACTAGGGATAGTTGGTAAACCAGGGTTTAAAGTACCAATGGTTTGGCGATTGTTATTATCAGCAACTCTCCAATCAGAAGCCGTATTGTTATCAGCAGCTATTCGAGATACACCTGCACTAGATGTACCAATATTTCCTGACCAATCAGCTGATGTTACACCAGAAGAAGTTTGGAAAGCATAACCATTTAAGGCAACGGCGTCAACAATAACATTTTGGCGATTTCTTAAGACATAACCATTTGCAACAGTTGAAGTAGTTACTGCCCATCCCATCCCATAAACATTATTAGCAGGATCATCAGTACCCGCTCTGAAGGTTAAAATCATCACTTCACCTGGATCTAAAGAAACTCCTTGCGGGATGGTATAATTTAAATTAGTTGCACCATAACGATAAATTCTATAACCACCTAAGCTAACAATATTAGAACCTAGGTTTGAAATTTCAATATAGTCGTCGTCGGTAGTTGACATATAAGATGGATAAGGGCTAGTTGCACCTGTTCCTGTCCTAAACTGAGTAACTTCTGTAATTAAAATAGCATTTCCAATATTGTTGGAAGCTATTAAAGTTGTACCCGTATTTACATTAATGGTTTGGTCAGGCCCTGCATTAACTACTAATTTTCCATCTAAATATGGAGAACCAGCAAAACCACCTGATACATTCCCAGCAGAGTCTCTTACTTGCACATTAAATGTAGTTTGAACATTTCTTGGTCCAGCAGGAATGGTTCCAGTAAATTCAGCTGTAAAGGCATCACCAGAGGTTCTTGTCATTGGAATAACTAAACTTAATGTTCCGTTATAACTAACATTAATAAAAGCCGAATCCATACCTAAACCTATTTCTTTTGCATAGGCTTTAATTTCTCTTTGAGTAGGATCACATTGATCAGCGGCGATATCAATTTTAACAGAATCAATCGTAGGGGCTGAAAAATCACCTCTTAAACCATTAAATTCAAAAGCGCCAATATCAGGAAGTGTTCCGCTACCTGCAGGACGAGCATTTCCATTAAAGTCGAGGTCGCCATTACCAGTAAAGTTTACTAATACAGCACCAGACTCTAAGAAAGTTAAGGTATTATTAGGAAGAGTAAAAGTAGTATCATTAATAAAAGGGGCCAATTCATTAGCTCCAGAAGGTTGAGAAGCAGTATCATTAAATTGATTAATAGCTTGAGTAATTACTTTAAAATCATTTAAAGAAATATATTCAACCGTTCCAACTCTTCCAACAAAATGTTTATTTGAGCTAGGACTAACTAAATAAGCGTTATTATTTAGGTCAAATGAAGGGAAATCTGTATTAGCAATACCATGGAAAGCATAATATTTTTGACCAGTTTGTGCAGAATTGTCAAATTTATTATTGAAAATATTGTTTTTAATTTTCAATCCATTTACTGCGGTAGACCCAATCCAAATTGCATTTACAATAGCAGCTGTTGCGGTTGTTGAGCTTCCATACATGTTTACTGTATTATAATAAACCTCATGAAAATCACCACCTTCTAACGAAATCCCACTAATGTTAGATCCAACAGTTTCGTTATCCCCGTAACCTTTAATATCGTAAACAAGGTTGTTGAATATTCTATTTGAATTACCAGAGGCAACGCGAATACCTTCTGAAGCATATCCAACACTATTGGTTTGATTGATATCATAAACCCTATTATTTTCAATTGAACTTTGGCTACAAGCGGTAAAAAGTTCAATACCAGTAATGTCGGCTGCTACCGATGAATTGATTCCGAAAACCCTATTATTCTTAATTTGAGAATTGACTAAATAAGTAGCAGTTATACCGGTATTACCGATTCTTAGTGTGTCTATTTGAGAACCAATATAATTGCTGTCAATTTTAAAATTAAATGATTCACCAGCTGAACTACCAATAACTCGAATACCGTAATAAGCTTTTCTTACCTCATTATTGATTATGTTAATGGTGTCAAAAGAGGCTCCAGTACCAGTAACACTAGTTCCAGATACAACAATACCATGAGATGAGGCACCCGTATTAATTCCAGCTTGAACAACTAGATTTTTAATAGTAACATTTACACATCCTTGGTTGGTACCTGGTGATCTTAAGTTAATTACAGCTTGAGTAGTTCCAGTATTATAGTTATAAAACTCTAACCACCGGCCAGAACCATTAAAAGATCCGTCAATACTCACATTTCTCACACCATTTAAAATGATAAGAGCATTTGCAATATTTCCGGTAATTTTTCTGGTGGTCGCAGAATTAGGTCCAATTTTTATACTCCAATTAGGAGATCCTTGCCTGTCAAGGGCATTTAATCCTACAGTTCCAGGCTCAGCTAAATCAGAAATGATTTGTACATTAATATCCCCAGTTACAACACCGTTATTAAGCGCATTGAATAATCCGGTATTACTTGTTAAATCAGGGAAATCTCCATTAGTTCCGACAGTTATTGTACCAGAATAACTAGGAGAGATTATATAAAAATTAAGATTTGAAGGAGCGGTAGTGCCCGGAGGGTTAATTCCAGAACCTCCATTAGGGTTGGTTGTTAAGTTTGCTGTTGAATTATTATCTTGAGCAGCAACATAATAAAATACGGTATCACCAATATTTAAAGTTCCTAAATTAGAAACTTCTAATAAGAAAGAATAATTAGATCCATTTTTAGAAGGGGTATTATTTACTACCCAAGTTCCTGCTTGGCCTTTTTTATATCTTAAAGTTGCTTCATTGGATCCTGTAGCAATACCAGAAGGATCTTTGATAATTGTATTAAGAGTTCTGTTTAAATTAAATGTTCCTTTACCCCAAGGAGTATAAGAGATTATTGGCCCAAAATTATCAATTATGGTTCCGGCAAATTCATCCGCACCTATATCTGGGAAGTCTGCATTACGCGCATCACCTTCAAAATCTTCAGTAATAAAAGATAATCCTATACCACCCTTTTCAAGCGGAGTAGCTATGCTAGTATTGATTGTGAAATCAGGAAGACTTGCATTTATATTTGTAAAGTTAGGATTTACACTAACACTATTTTTATCTACATTAACTAAAGCATTCCATTGAGTTAATGTAGTTGCAGTAATCCCTGTTCCGAATCCTCCTAAAACTGTTCCAGCTCCATTAAAATAGTAGTTATTATAACCTATTTCATTGAACGTTATGGTTGCTGAAGTTGAGTAAAACGAATAATTATTATTGGTGCCAGAAGTTCTTACGTTTGAAAAAATATTGTTTAAGAATTTGGAATTTCCAGAGCTTGTTTTAGCAATGGCTGCGGAAATTTTATTTGCTGGTGCAGTTCCATTAATATGTATCGAATTATTTGCATAAATGGTTGAGGATGTTGTTGAACCGTCATGTATACCATAAAGAATAACGTTAGCAGGCATTTCTGCACCCATCCTTATTCTATTATTATAAATTAACATTGGGTTGTTTATATCACTTGGCGCTGAAGAGACGTTAATTCCTCGAATTGTAGTTGTAGAATTTAAAATCCTTACATTATATATTAGATTATCGTGGATTCTTGCGTTTTCTAATGCCGTCGAACCTAAATGTATACCTGCATAATCCCCTGCTGTTGCTTGGGTGATGTCTTTTGTATGAAAAATTTGGTTATTAGAGATTTTTACTTCAGGGAAAGTAGAAATAATATTAATTCCTCTGGAGAAAACATCATTGACAATATTATTGCGAATAATATTGTTAACACTACCAGCATTCCCGCTTGTAAGAGTAATACCTATTCCTCTATTACCCGAGCTTGTACTTCTAACTAAATTATTTTCAACAATATTATTTATAAATAGATTATTAGTAGTTCCGCTAAAATAAATTATAGCATCGTTTGTATTTGTTGCCTCAGCTTCAGTTACTAAATATCTTAGAATAACTCCTTCTATATTTTGATTGGAGTTATTAACACTTATGGAAGTTCTTCCATTTGTGGAATTCGTTGATACAATAGTCCACCTTCTATTAGTTCCAGTACCTCCAGGACGACCATCAAGAATAATGAATGATGATCTAATCATTATTGCATAGGTTAGGGTTGTAGAAGGGGCTGCAATAGAAGTGACAACAGTTGCACCAGTTGCTGGTCTAAAAGTAACTCCTAGAGTAGCGGAGGTATTTAAAGAATCAATTATTACTGGCCCAGGCTCACCGGTATATGATGATCCTAATTCTAAAATAATTTGTCCATTCCCAGAAATCCCATTTGTTTTCATATAACTAATTGCCTCAGTCATATTAACAAATTGATTGGGTGGTGCCGAAGTACCATTAATGGAGTAAGTGTTTCCACCTACTAGTTGGGCCTTGGAAAATAGTGCCAATCCCAACATAATACTAATTGTAAATAAACGTTTTAACATGCTTTGTTAATTTAGTCCAACTTATAAAAATGTGATGTCAACAAGACAACACAATATCTTGAATCAAGAATATCAGAACAGATTGAATTGGGTAATTTCTTGATTTGATTTTTTCAATTTTTGGTTCACTCCATCTGATTTTCTAAAGAAATCCGATGAGATTTGTATGGCATCTAATTCTTGTGGGGGAGAAGAATTTATTATATCTATGACGCCTTTGGTATTAAATTGGTTGCCCAACCATAAAGCTTCTAATTCGCCATGCAAGATAAGAGGCATTCTTAATTTGCTATTGTGAATTTCTGACATTATTCCAACCGAAGGAACGGTAATTATCGAAAACTCTAAACTATCAGTCCTACTATTTTTATTAAATATCCCCGCAAGGGAAGTAAATTCAGAATTTTTGCTTTTAATTTTCCAAGGAATTTTCTGTTTATTTCTTAATTGCCATTCAAAAAATCCATCTGTAATAATTAATGCTCTTTGATTAACGGCTATATCTTTAAAAGAAGGTTTTTCGAAGATGCTTTCGATTTTAGCGTTTAAAGTGTTATTTGAATTGAAATCAGGTTTATTAAATGCCCAAGAAGGAATTATTCCCCACTTGGCTGAATTTATTAACAAATTATTTTCGTTGGTAATTATTAATAGATTCATTCCTTCAAATGCGCTAATGTGTTCTTTTGGCTCATATTTCAGCCCTTGCGGGATTTTCGCTTTATACCGATTTTCTATGGTATCTTTGGGCTTATTTAATGAAACATGGTAACACATGGGCCATTTGTCTTTCAATTTTTGTGCCAGTAGCAAGCACAATTGTTATATTATCGTAAAAAATGAACCTAGAATTTATAAATTCCCTCAATGCAAGTTACTGTTTTACATTTTATTTACAAAAAATTATCTATATTTATTGATTAAATAATTATTAAATCTTGAAAAAAATAATTTTTTGAGTTTAGAAATTAATTTATAATTTAAATTTCCATTACAAAATTCATTATAAATTTATAAGCATTAAAAAAATTAGAATAAATATAAAAATAGCCTAAGGATAAATGTCGAATATTGATTTAATAATTGAAGAGAGAGCCGTAAGCATTGGTAGTTTTATGGTGGGTCGTTTGTTGCCATTTCGTCAAAAAAGAATGGTTGGACCATTTATTTATTTGGACCATATGGGCCCAGCATATTTAGATGAAAATGAAAATTTTGATGTATTACCGCATCCTCATATAGGTTTAAGTACCCTAACCTATTTATTGGAAGGTTCTGTAATGCATAGAGATTCATTAGGGAATGTGGTTGAAATAAAGCCGGGTGAGGTAAATTGGATGACTTCTGGAAAAGGTATTACACACTCTGAGCGTACACCTGATTATTTAAGAAATCAGAAAAAAAATATGCATGGATTGCAAATTTGGGTGGCTTTACCTAAAAATCTCGAAGAGATGGATCCAGAGTTTGCACATATTGGTCCTGAAGGTTTGCCTAAATGGGAAGAAAATGGAGTTTTTTATACGTTAGTAGCGGGTAAATACGGATTATTTGAATCAAAAGTTCCTGTATACAGTCCACTTTTTTTGATAGAAATTTCAGCTCAAAAAGAGAGTGTATTAAATATTGGAAAAAATCTATTTGGGGAATCTGCTATTTACATAATAGAAGGTGAAGTTGAAATAGAAGGAAAGAGCTATGGCCCTAAACAATTGTTAGTTTCTATGAATCCTGAAATTTGTAGTTTTATAATAAAAGAAAATACTCGATTATTTATTTTTGGTGGAGAAGCATTTCCAGAAGAACGGATAATAGACTGGAATTTTGTGAGCACAAATAAAGATTTAATTGATAAAGCAAAAGCACTTTGGGAAAAACAGGAATTTCCGAAAATAAATGGTGAAGAGGGATTTATACCATTACCTTCAATTTATAAATTGAAAACATAAAATTTGCACGATTGTTGTTTAAACAACTATTGTATAAAAAACCAAATTTATGGAAGAGCAATTACCAAGAAGAAGTTTTTTAGGCCGGCTAATGTTTGGTTTAGGAACTATACTAGCGGCCCCAGCGGTTGGGGTTGCAGATGGAATAAAAAAGGCCATAAAGCCAGAAAATGAAGAAAAAATGGAAGCTATAAAAGCGATAAGGCCGATGGGTTTTCAATGGGAGACATTAGATCCTTTTTTGTTTTGTGTTCATCATGAAGATGATTTCCCAAAAGGAAATGATGCTATGGGACCTGCGGTATCTTTAAAGGGCAGAAGTTTAGGTGATGATTTTATTATTAAAGACGGATTTAGGATGTATCATGGCAGATTGGTTCCTGGTTTTCCTGGGCATCCGCATAGGGGATTTGAAACAATTACGGTGGTTAGAAAAGGTTTAGTTGACCATGCAGATTCGATGGGAGCAGCGGGCAGATATGGCAATGGTGATGTTCAGTGGATGACTGCTGGTAAAGGGGTTCAACATTCTGAAATGTTTCCTTTACTTAATAAAGAAAAAGATAATCCATTAGAATTATTTCAGATATGGTTGAATTTACCTAAAAAAAGTAAAATGGTAAATCCTCACTTTAAAATGTTTTGGGCAGAAAGTATTCCTAAAGTTATAGATAAAGACAAGTTGGGTAAGAAAACTACCATAGAAGTGATGGTAGGAAAATTTGGCGTTAAAAATTCGCCTACTCCACCGCCAGATAGTTGGGCAGCAGATGCAAACAACCATGTTTCCATATTAAACATAAAAATGGATGCTGGGGCAGAATGGGTTTTACCAAAGGCGGTTGCGGGTTTAAATCGAACCTTATACTTTTATCAAGGATTGGGAATACAGATGAATGGAAAAGCTATCCCTAAATATCATGCTGTAGATTTAAAATCAGATGAAGACATTAAAATCATTAATGGAAATCATGAAACAGGAATTTTAATGCTTCAAGGAAAACCAATTAATGAACCTGTAATACAATATGGCCCTTTTGTTATGAATACAAAAGAAGAGATAAATCAGGCATTTGATGATTATCACCGGACGAAATTTGGAGGTTGGCCGTGGCCTAAGTATGACCAAGTTCATCCAAGAGAAAGGGGGCGTTTTGCTCGACATGCAGATGGAAAAGAAGAAGTAAAAGGTTAATTAATTTTATAAATAGAACAGCCCCGATTTTTTATTAATAGAATCGGGGTTTTTTATTATAAAGTATTTCGTTTAAATTTGATAATCAGCTTATGAAGAACTGGGATCAAATCAACGAAAAACTAGATTTTTTAAGAAAACGACAGATTGAATTAAATCTGGAAATTGAAAGATTAATTAAAGAAATAAGTTATTTAAAGAATAGTGAATCAAAAAATGAGAATGAAGCGGAAAAATTAATTAATAAAACAAACATAAGCCCTATAATTAGCCCCAAACAAGAATTCCTAGTTAAAGAAAACACTCTAGAACAAGAAGAAAATGATAGTAATAAAGAATCCATAAAAAGAGAAAAGAAAATTGATTATGAAAGATTAATTGGCGAAAATATTATTAATAAAATCGGAATTCTTGTTTTAATTATTGGAGTACTTATAGGTGCAAAGTTTGCCATAGATAGAGATTTAATAAGTCCTCTTTTTAGAATAATTTTTGGATATGGTTTAGGTTTAGTGATTTTGTTAGTTTCTCAAAAACTAATGAAAAAATATGAAACATTTAGTTCTGTATTGTTAGCGGGATCGAGTGCAATTTTATATTTTGTGAGCTTTTTTGCTTATGATGAATATAAATTAATAGGCATTGAAATTAGTTTCGTTCTACTATTTTTAGTCACCCTTTTTACCTCAATTGCTGCTATCAAATTAGATAAAAAAATTATTGCCAGTTTAGGATTAATTGGAGCGTATTTAATTCCTTTTTTATTAAGCACAGGCTCTAATAATTATCATTTTTTATTTTGTTATATCTTAATAGTAAATTCTGGACTATTCTTTATTTTATTAAAAAAAGACTGGAAAATCGTAAAATCTTTATCTTTAGTTTCTACTTGGCTCATTTGTTTATCTTGGCTTTTTCTCAAGTTTGAAAACGAGTATTTTAATTCGGTCATTATTTATTTTTCTGCCATTTATTTTGTGTTTAACTTTTCTTTTGTTGCTCAAAAGGTAATCCATAGAACAGAATTTAAATTTTTAGATTTTCTATTAATTGGGTTAAATCCTGTTATTTATTTCTTCATTGGATTATGGATTATCGATTCAATGAATTTTAGCATTGAGTTTAGCGGTATTTTTTCAATTATTTTAGCTTTATTTCAAATCCCAAATATTTTATTGTTAAAGAGGGCCAATATAGAGGGTTCAAATCCGCAAATATTTTTTGCTTCAATAATCATATTATTTTCAACAATAGCAGTTCCCCTTCAGCTTGATGGGGTTTGGATCTCGGTGTTTTGGGCCATGGAGGCCCTAATTTTTTATATTATTTGGGGGAAGAATAAGACCCCGAACGCATTAAGATTGGTTAATCTTTTTTTATCAATTTCATTTTTTAATTTATTAATTAATGGATTTTCATATCAACATAATAAGGAAATTTCTAATATTATATTCAATACCTATTTTTTAAATAATTTTATTGTAACCTTTATTGCGGCATATATTTTATTTGAAAAAAAGTTTAAGATTGGAACAGATAAGGTTAAATTTTTTAGGATTGAAATCACTCAATTAATTTTAGGACTTATTATATTTTTTACAGGAGTTTCTGAGATAGCTAAATTTTGGAATATTATTATCCATGAAAATACTTTAGCTTTATATCAGGGCTATTATAACGAGAATATTTTTCATCCTAATTTTAATTTGTATAAAGCCTTATCTTTAAATATATTCTTTCTTGTTTTTTTAATAAGTACATTCAAGTTCTTAGAAAAAAGATTAAATATATTTAGTGGTTTTATTAATATATTTTTAATTGTTTTGATTGTTTATTTATTTTTATTCGGAAAAGGATTATATATATTAAGTGAATTAAGAGTAAATTATTTGGAATCTTATAACTCAAGGTTTTTTGAATTTTCAAAAATCAGCCTTTGTTTGAGATACTTTTTTTATTTGATTTATGGTTTTGGAGTTGTATATATCTTGAAATCACATTTTAAATTAGAGAATAATTTTAAAAAATATTTAAGCAAAGCAATAGTTTTCTTTACTTTAATAATATGGTTTAGTAGCAGTGAATTGTTGAATATAATTGATTTGTTAGGATTAGATGTCGGCTATAAAGGTCCATTAAGTATATTATGGGGTGTATTAGGATTATCAAGTATTGTTTATGGTTTTAAGAAAGACGATAATATAATTCGCTGGGCAGGAATTATACTTTTAGGAGTAACCTTATTTAAATTATTCATTCTGGATTTAACCAGTTTAAATAATATTTCAAAAACCATAATATTTATTTCTGTTGGAATCATTTTACTATTGGTTTCATTTATTTATAATAAGATTAAAAAAGATGGTGAAACAAACTAAGAATTTCATTTTTTTACTTTTCTTTATTTTTTCAACGACACAAGTAAACAGCCAGTTTAGTAATCGGTTTAAGTTTAGTGTTAATGATACAGGAGTATTTAAGTTATTTTTAAGTCCAGAGGTTTTAACTAAATTAAATTATCAATTTGGTGATATACAAATCAAAGATGCCTCAGGAAAATTGGTTCCTTTTGTTTTTAAAAAGGATTTTAAAGAAGACATTGATAATATTGAGATTGGAAAAGTAATTAACCAAGGCTATAGGAATAAATTATATGAGTTTGTTATTGAAACTGAACTAAAAAACACCTTAAATCAATTAGAATTTACCATAGATAAAAAAGAGTACTTGGGTAAATGTGATATTTACGGTTCAGAGAGCTTAGATGGCGATTTTGTATTAATAAAAAAAGAATCTATTATTCATGGATTTAATGAAAATGGGGTTTACAGACAAATCAATAAGATTAATTTTTCTGCTTCAAAGTTTAAATATTATAAAATATTAATAAATGGAATTGAGGGAATTAATAAAGTAGAACTCAAACCAATTAAACAGAGATATACCAATTCTAGTTTAAATTTTTATCCCGCAAGGATTATTAAAGATAGCTTAAACACCAGAAATGAAAGTGTAATTGATTATGAAATAGACAAGGATTTAACCGTTAGTGGTTTTATAATGGAGCTAAATTCTTCAGATTTTTATAGGAGAAATTTTACACTTTTTAATTGGGTAAACAGCATAAGTTCTGAAAAGGGTATTCAAGATTTCTATGATCCTATATTAAAGGGAACATTAATAGCTTTCGATAGTAATAAGTTTAACTCGAGAAACTTTAAAACTAAAAAAGGAAGAATTATTATTGAAAATTTGGATGACCAATCCATCCCAATTAAATATTTAGTCTTTTATGAATATAAATATTATTTATTAATTAAGATAAAAGAAAAAGGTGAGTATTTATTTGAATATGGAAATCCTACAGCCACATTGCCTGAGTTTGATTTTCAATTTATAGCGGAAAACTTTTTAGATGCCCCGGTAATTAATAATTTTTACGATTTTTCTGAGATAAAAATTATGGATGAAGAAGAACGAGGAAATGATTATTCCCAAATTCTTATAATTTTACTAATTATAGTTAGTGCTGTATTAGTCTGGTTTTCAATTAAATTAATTAAAAAGTAATTTAAATTAAAATTATTTTTTCGAGGAGAATAAAATTCAATTTTATTTTTTGGCAAAAAAATTGTTTTTAAATAGCACATGTTTAAAAGACAATTACTAGTTGTTTTTTTATTTGCTATCTCAATGCATTCATTTTCTCAAGATAAGCCTGAGGCCAAATTAGAGGAAACCGGGTTATGGAACGGAGTATATTTAAATTTTAGATTGAGTGATAAACTTAGTTATTACGCAGAACATCACTATCGTTTAAGAAATAGTCAGCAAAACCTGTATGATTTTATTGGAAGAAACAGGCAAATTTATAATATAGCGGGATTAAAATATGCCTTTAATGAAAGCTTTGAAGTAATTGTTGGTCCAACCTTAGTGTTGAATTTCTCTCCAGATAAATCAAACTCAAATTTTGATCGAATAGCCTATGAACCTAGAATTTGGCATCAATGGTTATTTATTATGCCAGGAATAAATCGAATAAAATTGTATCATCAGTTTAGATTTGAGCATCGGTGGAAGCGAGATAACTTAGAAGGGTCAGATTATAAATATACCAATCGTTATCGGTATAAAATTTTTGCATATATCCCTTTAAATACCAAAAAAATTGAAAAGGGGGCTTGGTATTTTTCACCAAGTGCTGAGATTTTTATGCATAGTGGAAAAAGTATTGTTTTTAATCCATTTGAAGATTTTAGAACTTATAATGGATTTGGCTATGTATTTAATAATAATGTTACTTTTTTTGGTGGTCATATGTGGACTATAGGTCAAAACCCTAATGGATTTACTTATAAAAAAACGCATATTATAAGATTAAATTTAATGATAGGTCTTGATTTTAGGAAGGCTGAAAATAAGGTACCGAAGATTAATTTAGGATTTTAAATTATGAAAAAGAATATTCAGAAAATATATTTAATTACTAGTACAATTACATTAACCTTATTAATTTATTTTCTGTTTGAAGAAAAGCGAATGAATGCAAGGTTGTTGGAAAAGAACGTTAAACTTCAAGAGCAGCTAATAATTGACTCAATTTTTTTTAGCAGTAATCCACAAAAGTTTTTATCATTTGAAACATCAAATATTCCAATTAGATATAAAAAGTACATTAATTATGTTAATCAATTTGATAGTAGTTATAAAAACCACTTATATAAAATTCAATTATTAGAAAACCGATTTAAATATGCTAATCAGGAATTAAATTATAAAAATTATTATAGTAGTAATTTGGAACAAACTAATTTTTTGTTAGATAGTCAGATAAAACAATTAGTAGAAGAAAAGAATTATTTTAATAAGCTTAATTTATTAATGCAAGATGGATTAAATGATGCTTCTAAATTGATTGATAGTTTAAACGAGTCAAAGAATAAAATTGAATTTGTTAATGCAAAGGGGGTTAAAATTATTTATTTTGGATCTACTGATAAAAATATGGCAAATGGATATGGTATAGCATATTATTCCACAGGCTCTTTTTATGTAGGAGAATGGAAAAACAATAAAAGATCTGGCATAGGTGAATATCGATGGTTAAATGGTGATATGTATTTTGGGGATTTTAAAAATGATCAACGACATGGAGAAGGAAGATATGTTTTTAATAGTGGTGAAAAATATGAGGGAGAATGGCGTAATGATTTGAGAGATGGGAAGGGAATTTTATTTTCTAAAGATGGTTCAATCGTTTTGAATGGAATATGGGAGAGAGATAAATTTTTAGTTAATTTGACCTCAAATGATGAATAGAAAAAATTCTAAAAGGTGGTTATTGAGTAAGCTTAAAAGTTCTGGAAGTAAGAAGAAATTTGATTATACAAAAGATTATAATCGCGAGAAGTTTGTTTTAGATCAATTTGATGGATTGCCAAAGCATGAGTCCATGCACAGATCTGATGGAAATATTAAGGCAAAGCTTAATCTAGGCCCACTAATTAGTTTTTTGGCTTCTAATGTTAATAAAGATTGGGACTTTGTTTATTCGGAATATTGCAGTAGAATTCCTTCAGAATTATTTTTTTATAAAGATATAATATTTGATATTGTTGCTGATAAAATTGAATTTCGCGAAGATCGAATAATTGATTTGAAGATGGGGAGACCATTATTTACAAAAGAAACAGGACTTAATTCTCCTGTTTTTTCTCATAAAAAATTTTATGTAAATCCGATAAATAATTTGTTAATGAAGATATAGAATTTCGCAAAAGGATAATTTTTTGTTTTTTATTTTTATTAAATTGAACTATGATTTCAGTGCGACCAGCAATTGTTTTGGATATTCCTAAAATACATGAATACTGGGTTAATTCAAACGCAGATTATTTAAGGGGTATAGGTGCAGATCCCAATAAAATACCGAGTTTTGAGGATTTTAATTCTTATTTAACAGAACAAATTAATTTACCCTTGCGGGATAGAAAATCTAATTGTTTAATAATTGAAAATTTTGGAAAGGCAATTGGACATTGCAATACAAATCCAAGCTATTTTGGAGAGGAAGCCTTTATTCATATTCACTTATGGGATAAATTAGATCGAAATAAAGGATATGGAATTAGCTCTTTGCAATTATCCTTAAATTGGTTTTTTAAGAATTTAGAACTAAAAAGAATTATAGCGGAGCCTAAAGCGGATAATATTGCTATTAACTCTATTTTAAAAAAATCAGGATTTAGTTTTATAAAAAGTTATTTAACGAATCCAGGAAGTATTAATTTTGAACAAGACGTGAATTTATGGGTGTTAAGGAGATTGGCAGAGTAATTGTTTTTGGGGCAAGTGGAAATGTAGGCAGGGCTGTTTTGCAAGAACTAAAGGCTCTTAAAATAAAATCCACGGCAATAGTTCGAAACCAGAGTCTTGTTTCAAAGCTCTCTCCATTTTGTGATGATTTCTTAATTGGTGACCCACTAAGCAAAGAATTTTATAATAATCTTTTTCGAAGTAATGATGTAATTATTTCATGTTTGGGTGCAAGTATATCATTAAGAAACAATATTAACACTTTTGAAGAAGTTGATGTAAAGGGGAATTACTTAATAATAGAAAATGCCCAAAATGTTGGAGTGATGAAAATCATATATCTATCTGCGTTTGGCGCAAATGTTGAAACTGATTTAAATTATTTAAAGGCCCATCAAAAAGTAGAGGATAGATTAAAGGCATCAGGAATAAATTATAGTATAATTAGGCCAGTCGGATTGTTTTGTGCATTTAATGAATTATTACCGATGGCAAGAAAAGGTCAACTAGTACATTTTGGAACAGGGGAATCAAAAACAAATATTCTTAGTGAATTTGATTTATCAAGGATAATTATTGATTCGATAAATTGGGAAAATTCGGAAGTTAACTGTGGAGGAAAAGAAATTTTGAGCAGAAAAAAGATTAATGAAATTATATATGAATCAATTGGTTTTTCTGATAAATCGAGTATAGGAATACCCCCGTTATTTATAAAAATGTTTTTACCTTTAATAAAAATAATCAATAAGACTTTATATGATAAAATTTACTTTTTTCTAAAGGTAAGTACTAAAGACTGTATTGCTCCTGAAATAGGAAGTGAAAGATTCAGAGAATATTTAGAGGTTTCAAAGATTATTCATTAGCCTAATTACCTTAAAGCTTTTAGGTATATTGCTGATAATAAATCATTTAAACGAATTAATATTTTATTTCATATTTTTTTTCAAAAAAACTTGACAGGAATAAATCTTATTGCTATTATTGCAGCCCTGTTCAGTAATTCCTCCGTAGCTCAGCAGGTTAGAGCATCTGACTGTTAATCAGAGGGTCACTGGTTCGAGCCCAGTCGGGGGAGCAAAAGGTCGCAAGAGCGGCCTTTTTTTATGCCTATGTATGTAGTTTATATTTTATATTCTAAAAAGCTTAATCGTTTTTACACTGGAACAACGGATGATTTTGAAAGGAGATTATTAGAGCATAATAGCAATAAATATGATGATGGCTTTACATCAAGAGGAATTCCTTGGGAGTTATTTTTATTAATTGAGGAATTGAGTTCAAGTCAGGCATATCGAATGGAGAGGCATATAAAGAGCATGAAATCTTCGCGATATATAAAAACTCTAAAATCGAATCCGAAAAAGATGGATGAATTAAAACAAAAGTATAAAGATTAGAAAAGCTGGTTCGACCCCGACATCGAATATATTCGAAGTCGGGGCAGTCGGGGGAGCAAAAGGTCGCAAGAGCGGCCTTTTTTTATGCCTATGTATGTAGTTTATATTTTATATTCTAAAAAGCTTAACCGTTTTTACACTGGAACAACGGATGACTTTGAAAGGAGATAATGACACAAAAAGTGAATGAATTAATTCGCATAAAAATTTTTTTAAAAGATTTTGGTGAAATCTCGGTAACAATAAAGACTATACAGTATTGCAAAAAAATTTATGGTTTATCTTTATTATAATATTGATGAATCGTCACTTTTGTTACAGTTTATTAAAAAACAAATAATGAATTTTGAATATAGTTGTAGAAAATTGAACGTTTTTTAGTTCAGAAAAATGGAGGACAAAGTCAAAATCGGGTTGAAGGAAAATTGGAAACAATTTACGGTTTTAGTTATTGTAAATGCTTTTGTTGGTGGAATGATTGGTATGGAAAGGACCATTTTTCCGCAATTTGCGCAGCTTGAATTTGGAGTTGCTTCCAAATCAGCGATACTATCATTTATTTCTGCTTTTGGAGTTACCAAGGCTATATCAAATTATTTTACAGGTAAGCTAGCTAATAAGGTAGGAAGAAAAAATTTATTATTATTTGGATGGTTAATAGCCATACCTGTTCCGATAATATTAATTTATGCAGGTAATTGGAATTGGGTAATATTTGCGAATGTACTTTTAGGAATTAGCCAAGGTTTTACTTGGAGCAGTACCGTTGTAATGAAAATCGATTTAGTGGGCGAAAAGAATCGAGGATTAGCAATGGGTTTAAATGAGTTCGCTGGATATTTTTCAGTAGGGCTAATTGCATTTTTTACTGGAAAAATTGCTGATAACTATGGAATTAGTCCATTCCCATTTTATTTAGGGTTAGTAATTGCAATAATGGGATTTTTACTTAGCTTATTTTGGGTTAAGGATACTGGGATTATTGTTCAGAAAGAAAATAAAACTAGTAATGTAAGAAAACTTGAAAACATTTTTTTAGGAACAAGTTTCAAAGACAAAACATTAAGTTCTGTAACCCAAGCGGGTTTAATAAATAATTTAAATGATGGAATGATATGGGGTTTATTTCCTATTTTTTTATTTTCATTAGACTTTAACATTCAAAAAGTTGGAATAATTACTTCAATTTATCCTGCAATTTGGGGAATTGGCCAATTATTTACAGGTAAAATGGCTGATCATTATTCAAAAAAGGGCATGTTGTTTTTGGGAATGTTGTTCCAAGGGTTGGCAATTTTAGTAATTCCTTTTACAAGTAGTTTTTATTATTTAATTACGCTTTCAACAATACTTGGTTTAGGAACAGCTTTAGTTTATCCCACATTTCTTTCTACAATTGCGGAGTCGACTAATCCTAATCAAAGAGCAGAGAGCCTAGGAACATTTAGATTTTGGAGAGATTTAGGATACGCTATTGGAGCCATTATGTCTGGTTTTATTGCAGATTTCTATGGGGTTAAACAAGCAATAATTTTAATAGGGTTCTTAACTATTTTATCCTCTATAATAATTAAGATTCGTATGCCATCAAAAAGCTAGGTTAAAACAGTTGAATTCTTATAGTAATCAACATAATACACTTGAACAATCACAGATTGTTCAAGTGTATTATTAAACTATCTTAATACAGAAATATTTCCTTTTCTTACAATTAGTTCATTGTTAAAACCAATACCACGGAAGAAATAAGCATAAACATCTTGTTGAACAGGAACATTATCATAGGTTCCATCCCATTTAAAGTTTAAATCGGTAGTTCTATAAATGATTTCTCCCCAACGATTAAATACAATAAATTCCATGGATTTTACATAATAAGTTGAAATTGTAAAATACTCATTGGATCTATCACCATTAGGAGTAAGAGCGTTTGGAATATAAACTAGAGGTATAACTTTTATCTGAACATATTTAGTTATAGAATCCTCACAGCCTATATCATTTCTTACTCTTAAAGTAACTGGGAAAAAGCCTGGAATAGTGTAATAATAATTACTATTCTCAGTGAATTGTTGCGAATAATCATGGAAAGTCCATTCCCAAGTGGTTTCACCTGAAGATGTATTTCTAAAATATGCAGTGTCTTCATCCACATAAATATTATCAGGATCTATAATCACGAAATCAGCATTCGGTTTATTTAATGCATCAATATTTGCGAAAACAGTATCCCGACATCCAAAACTATTTTCAACTATTAACCTAATGGTATGAGACCCTACTGAATTAAAGTTTTTACTTGTATTAGCCGTTTTATAGGTTGTATTATCATGAGGGAAATACCATTCATAACTATAATTACCAGCCGCTGGACTGCCATTAAAATTAACAACTAAAGGAACACAACCCGAGACATTACTAGCTTGAATTTGTGGTGTTGGCATTGTATCTGCTGTGATTGCAAAGGTATCAATATAAACGCAACCTGTAAGTGTGTTTGTTATTTGAAGGAAAACTAAATTTTGTCCAATATTATACCAAGAAATCTCTGCACTATTAGTGTTTGCACCAGAAATCACATTGCCTCCTTGAGCACTCCAATTATAAGCAAAAGCTGGGTTGTTTGGAACAGAATAAGTCTGGTTATTAAATGCATTGTTATTTGAAGCCGTATTCGCGCAAGCAAAAACATTACCTTGAATTTGTTGTACAGGTAATGAATTAATTATAACTGGGAAATCAATTGTTGAATCACAACCTAAAGGTGAAGTAATTTGCAACCTTATATTTCCCGCAAGGGCAGAGCCCCATTGAACCTCGATAATATTATTAGCGAATTGATTGGTAATAACCCCACCCGTAATTTGCCAATTGTAGGTATGACCAATTAAATTATTAGCGGAATAGGTGTAAATATCCAAAGCGCATACTGAATTGGGACCCGTAATAATTGGGGTTGGAGCAGGGTTAACATTAACTGGGATGCTGAAAGTTGAGTCGCAACCACTATTATTGGTTTCTGTAACTTCAATAAAACCAATTCCAGCATTTCGCCAAACTACATTTACGATTGAAGTTGTACTATCGCCTAATATTTCGCCACCAATAATTCGCCAAATATAGGTTGAACCTGCATTTAAATTAGTTGAATATTGGGCTATATCATCTTGACAAACAAGATTTGAACCTGTTATTGTTGGTCTAGGTGAAGGTGTTATAGTTACTGTTGCCTGAACTGATGAATCGCAACCAAAACTATTAATTTGGAATAATGAAATTGTTCCAATTCCTGGTCCATTCCAAATTATATATACGCTATCTCTATTAATAGGTCCAAGTATGGTTCCATTAGTGACTGTCCATTGATATTGCATAGTACCTGCCCCAGCTCCAGCATAGGCATAAACAATATTTATATCATTTTCACAAGTTAAACTTGGGCCAACAATTTGAGGAACAGGACTCGGACTGATTCTTATTCCAATGCTCGTAGTAGAAGCGCAACCAAAATTGGAAGTTTGGGTTAAGGTAATTAAACCATTTCCAGGAGCACCCCAAATAACATTTATACTTGAGTTGGTAGATGATCCTAATATGGTTCCTCCGGTTACTATCCAATTATACGTTGATCCTGTAACGGCAATTACACTATAAGTATAAATTTTATTCGAACAAGTTGAGTCCTGCCCAACAATAATAGGTTCAGGAGTCGGAAGAATTAAAACATTAAAGGTAACGGTAG